>Ga0116226_10003391_pt1 | contig 14090 bp, 10 predicted proteins | sample S1TSphfallax_FD_89692 | JGI IMG/M metagenome (GOLD analysis project Ga0116226, IMG submission 89692) | Host-associated microbial communities from peat moss isolated from Minnesota, USA - S1T2_Fa - Sphagnum fallax MG | ecosystem: Host-associated > Plants > Peat moss > Unclassified | place: USA...
AGTATTAGATTTTTAGTAATTATTTTAATAATTATATAATTATTTTTCCTATCATTCTAATATCATCATCATTATGATCATTATGTAATAAAATATTACTTTTTAAAAAATTAATGAAAGATAATATTGAAATTTAGTTTTTTATTACATGTAATTAATATAAACATATAAAATTAATATTAATAAATATCATTTGTAATAATTTGAAGAAGTATAATAAGATGGTTTGGACAAACTTGTAATATGGGCACAATATATTTAGTAAATATTTTAAATAAAATTTTAATATACGCAAAATATACACTAATTAGTGTAACCATTATATTGAGGCTATTTCTGTTAATAATATTACTTGAATACACATGGAATATGGTTGTTCATATACATTCAAAATATACATTTATAATTATTAGTACACCCAATTATATTCCTTAGAATTCACAAAATACACCTTTGTATATTCATAGGGTTGCAACTAAATCGCTGACATTTGCAACTAATGGGATATAAAGTGTTCCACTTGGATGAAAACCAAACTAAATGTTGTTCACATGGAAGGATGAACACCAAAATAGTTGTAAATTAATTGTAATGTAGTCGCAAATATGACCAAAACAAGAAATAGTTGCAAAAATGTCCAAATGTAGTTGCAAATAACTAATAGTTGCATGTAGTCGTAAATAGAGTGGTTACATTTTGGCCAATTTCTACTAGTGATTTGATGTCAAATTTTTGTTATGCACAAGGCAATCAAGCAAAGGTTGTGGCAAAGTTACAAAGTGAATTACACAACCCAATAGGCCTAAACCTTGTGCTTCTACCAATTGAAAATGGACAAGGGTTTAACTTCAAACAATCCTTGGATTTTTTGGCTTGTGGGCATAAGCCAAAATTGCAAGAACATGACTATCATTAGCACCACCTCAATAAACAAAACATTGGTACATTGGTACATTAATTTTCAATGACATGGTATGGGCCAATGCTTCAAGTATGTAGTTCAATAGTATTAAAACAATGTGTAACTAATATTTCAATTTTAGCCTCCCCAATTTTACAATCTCACACTAATCATATTTATCAATTTTCATAACCTTATCACAATTTTTGTTTAAATGAATTTTATTCCAAAGGTGATGGACTTGGAGATTATTAAACAAATTCAAGCTTACAATATGTTTTTAAAGCTTGAATCCTTTTGAGAAAATTGTTTGCATCCAAATGTTGAATCATCCAAGGAATCAATTCACCGATGAATTAGAATAACAAATAGATACATTATTACAATGATACATTCACACACTAGATGATTAACACATTAATACATTAACACACTAATACATATATAATCATAAAATCATGCATTCATATAATAATAAAGTCATAAACAAACACACCTCCATCTTCACTAACACACTAAGATAATGACATAGTAGTACAATTACACACTACTACAATAATACATTCATACATTAACTTGGACTAATACATTGACACACTCATTAACATAGTGATAAACAAACAAACTACTACACTTACACACTAATACATTGTCACACTAACACATTGACAAACTAATTCATGACTACAAACTTTGATTAAAGTGAAACACCATACTTCATAACATTGCAATATGATGGATTAATAATTCATAAAAATCATATATACATGCACAATACCACCCAACCATGAACACCAAAATGGGGTCTAATAGAAGTCTTTAGTTCATAAAAACTACAAAAAATTGTTTAATTTATCATATATCCCAATTTGGGCTCCCCTTGTGCACAAAAATTAGCCTCCCTACTATTTAGTACTTACGATACACCCAATCCTCTTGCCCTTTGAAGGCCACCTCACCTACATTATGAGGGCCTTGTGAATTTTGCACGCCTACAATCACATCCAACAAAATATAATCATTACTAGGGCTTGTCTATGCGTCAACAAATGGTTTATATGGTGACAAATAGCCACGACTTGTGTCCTTAACTTCAAGCTCTTCCACAAGCTTCATAATGATCTAATTTTGATACTTTGAAGATTCAAATTACTGGTGCATTCCAAAACTCACTCAAGATTTGCACCAACACATCAGGTGATAAATTACACATCCAATTGTACAATGTTACAAATTGACTGTTATATATTGACATTATAATTATTATGTTTTGAATGTATCACAAAGACAACATTGGTGTTGAAAACCAACCTTGGGTTCTTCAATCGTTTGATTTTTCACACATGCCATGTAAGCCAAGTATTGGCAAAGGTTATGTGAAATAACATATCCACATTCCCAACTCCCAACATGTGTAAAGATGGGGACATTCAACATTGGACCAATTCATTAAATGTAGGATCACTAAGATGGACACCTCATAACAACAACAAGGCCCCACGGATCCACCTAATAAAAATGTCACATACTAAATAGTCATGTACTTCAAGCTTGAAGTCAAAATGAAAGGTGTGTAAAGGTTTCAACACAAGCAAACTCCAATGTTCCTCACCATGATAAGGTATTACCATAATGTCACATTTAGTTTCACTTCCACCCAATGATAGGTGAGACTTGGCCCATCCTATGATGGCCTCCAACTTTATAACTCCAATACCACCCCTTGTACCAAAACATAACTTCTTCAAAGATGGGGTGATTTAAGCACTTGCCACAAATATTGCCTTCCAAATGTCTAGAGTGTTACTGAAATAATGGCTAAATTTTTAAAAATCCATTGTGGAACCCCCCAGCCAAGCCTAAGGTTGCCAAATCTTGCCAAATTTTGAATTTGTAATGTTCAATTCAAAATGTGGTTGTCCTCCAAAAGAAAACAACATTGGGATTTGTTGCCCTAGTCTCCGAAGAACATCAACTAGAGCATAGAATATCAATGTAAGACCATTGTTGATACATTAATACACATGATAAAGGTCAAAATGCACATGAAAAAAAGAATATTGAATGTGTTTGTGAGGGAAGAAATTGTATTGAATGGATTGAATCATTTCTAGTACTTTGCATTATCCAAGGAAAACAAAGTTAATAATAACTAAAGATGACACATTCACATGCTTAATAAATATGATCTAATACATTAACTCACCATATCATCATATCATCTGATACACTAAAGTTGAAACATTAAAAAAACAATACGATTGGAAAATAAATTATACTTATGGGAAATGGCAAAGGTCAATTAGTCATCAACATCAAATTCCTTTGCTAGGTTCTATGATTATAAGTCACTTAAGGGTGTTTCATCTTGGCCCAACTGCATATCAAATTTTTTATGCTTAAAAATTAATGAGTTTGACCCTTTTGTGAACAACCATAGTACCATCATCCAAAGGCATTGGAGTTTAAAGCCCACGTACCTTCTGAAATGCATATAATTTTTTTCGTCTTCAATATCCACCTTAGATCACATTTATTCAATAACTCCAAGGATGTTATTATGCAACATTTCAACATATAGAAAAATGGTTGCAAGGCGACCTATAAAATCACAAACCATTGTTAGTAATTTTAAAGACCACATATGTAATGTATCAAACTATTCTTTTTACTTATGCACATTGGAAAATACTTATCAATAGCTAGGGGACCCATTGGATGTCCAATGCCTCACAACAATGTAAGAATTAATAAAAGGCATTGTCCTTGCATTCTTCCCATCTATCACTAGTTTGAGTCTACCATAAACCATACAAGAAATTCAAATCGAACAAGGCCACATTCTCCAAGGCTCGCACTTGATAGGTTAATAACAAACTATAAGATTTCATTCATTATGTCTTCTCCCTTCGAATTCCCATTTGCAAGATCAGATAATTGTGATTGTAGGTGATGGATATCTTGATCAGTAATGGATTGCCCAAAAAATATCAACCTACCTTTTGAAAGGCATCCAAGGTAATTTTTAACCATCCTAGATGCAAGGACAAACAATTATAACACATCAATACATTGCCACACTAACATATTACAACACTCACATAATGTAATTATAAAACATTAACACACTATAACATTAAAACATTACTACATTAACTACATGATACATTGAAACATTGAAAGATTAATTACTTGATACACTAAGAACATTAACACATTGAAACAATAACTACTTGATACACTCAAACATTAGCATGTTGAAACAATTACCTCATACATTAAAACATTGACACCTTGATACATTCAAACATTGACACGTTGAAAGATTGACTACTTGATACACTAAAATATTGATATGTTGATACACTTAAACGTTGACACATTGAAACATTAACTACCTAATACATTGAAACATTAATTACCTGATACATGGAAACATTAACATATTAAAACATTAACTATTTGATACACTAAAACATTGGTACAATGATACATTGAAACATTTGACACAATGATATAACGACAATAAAAGGTGTAAGATTTAATTATCTATGTGGGGCAAATACTACATCCATTTATGTATATCTCCTATTTCAAACCACTAAAGAGGCATATAAGGAGACTTAATCCCCTCCCACAATGAAAAAAAAGATAAAACTTCAACATTTGCATAAGCATTGGTGGTGGGATCTTTGGAGTGTAAAGCCCAACTAGTAATTTTTGTACAATTTGTGCCTCCACAACTACACAATCAAGTAAACATGATTAGTATCAAGGGATGGGATTAATATCTAACCAAAGTTATGCAAACATACATTATTTGACTTGCAATCATAGCACCATGGTAGTTGTGGCATCTTTTTCAAGATGTATCAGTTGGGTGAAAACATTTGTTGTATTGGATTCCAGTCCCAAAATGTCTCCTCAATCCATTGACCATTTTTTTTTCCCCATTGAAATATTGTGGTATGCAAAATTTCAATGTGCATTAAAGCCACCTCCATCTCCTAATTAAACAATTCAACCTCAAATGTTTTCGATGCATGTCAATATGAAACATAAGATATCAACATCTTGACTTTGTTAAAATGTGTTGCAGCTCGTTGATCTTGAGCTAAGTTGTGTAAAACATTACTAATAAGGTTGTGCACAAATTCATAAGAATTTTGGAATTGTCCCATAACATCCACATTACAATGAGAAACACACAAATAAAACGAAAAATACTTCATAATTCATGTTGCACTTTGTAGGGCTCATACAATAACACGTACAATGTAACTTAATTCACTGATACATATAGTTAATTTGATACATTGATACATACATGTAATATGGTACATTGATAATATGTGTAACCCAATACATTAATATCAACATTTAATGTAATACATTGATATAATATACTAGTGTATGATGCAAATGAAGTTACAAGTAACAAACCATTAAAGTGAAATTATTCATACCACCCCAATGCAATACCAATGGCCAACTATAGCTTGAAGGGTTATTATTAATGTATCAGTGGCTACAAAGTGCCAAAAGGTGTCGAAAAATTTGGATGGATTTTGGCTTTTCCATTCCCAATTGACAAGCCCCATCCTACCTTTTAAGACATACCATAAACCGAGTGCAGGATGTGCTTGTAGTTTGATTAGCCTTGGCATATATTTCTCAAGTTCAATAGCATTGATTGTGGTTTTGTGGAACACATCTTGTCATTCTTGAACCAACTTGAACTTCCTTTTGCCTTTATCCAAAACCTTATCTCCATTTGATGTTATTCCCTTTGGGCAAACCTTTTTTTTTCAATTGGCAAGGCCGATTGTGCAAGTTGGGGTTGATGAAAAAGGCCACAATTTATCCCACCTATTGGTTGAAGGGAAGCCATGAAAGGTGTAAGTGTTAATAGTGGAGGAAGGGGAATTACATCTTCTACAAATGTGACAAATTTCTTTTACACTATAATGATAACCAGAGGTGGGTGAGGCGAAATTGGCTAAAGATGGAGGAAGTAGAATAAACTCAGCTAAAGATGCATGAGGAGGTGGAATATGAGCTAAAGATGGAGGAGGAGGTGGAATAGGAGTTGAAGATGGAAGAGGTGAAGACAAAGGGGGAAGGATAAATGAAGATGGGATAGTTTGAATGACCCTTCCCTTTGAGACATGTGAAGATACAAAGGGCACCATAGGGGTGTGCTTCACACCATTTAGTTTTTCAATTGAAACATTAGATTTGGTACATTACATAATGCAAAAATATTGAATTCTTATTTATCAATAAAAGAATGAATTGATTGTACATATTACTTAATACAATGATAAATATATTTTAATACATTGATACATTAATACATAGTTCATGCATAAGTACATAAGTCTAATTCATTGATATAATATATTGGTACAATAGGTTGATACATTGATACATTGAAACTTACATTAGTAAATGATACATTCATACACATTTTTATGCAATTGAAACAATATAATGATTGTGCAATGAACATTTCACACCTTTGTAAACTTTTTGGGCTTTTGTGTGTCTTTTTTCTTTGTAGATTTCACCCTATTGACATCCAAGTCTATCTCCTTTTTAGTCAATGTTTCCTATATTAATACATACAATTTAATATATAGTTATATGTAAATTGAGTGTACCACCTAATGCATAAAATTGTATACATTGATATCCATAGTTTGTTACATTAATACATATGGGGTTTGAAAACTTTAAAATTATAGTAAGACAAAGTGTAGTTGATTTCACGCATTTGTAGGTTTTGTGTGGCTTTCAATAATTCTTTGTTTTGTAGCCTTCACTTTAAAGTTTGCCTCCTCTTCACTTATGATTCTCCTATGGTTTCAAATTCTTTTTTATCCATTATTATTCCTTGGGGCTTTTTCAAGCATTGAAATATTTCCAATTACAATTTGCAAATTTTCCATTCAAACATAAAATTAGGTTTTAACACGAGCTTGTTGTACCTTGTTCATCCAAGGCTTGACTACAACCTTGGATAATTTGATGGTGATTAAGGCAAATATCATTGGAGAAATATGCATGCACTTGTAGCATCAGATAGTTTTTTAAAAATCTCATTGCACTATTGTATCAATTGTTAGATTTTGGTCTAGCCTTTGTAGGTAACATCAATCTTAATGGAAAGGATAATTGATTTAGTATTTGACATCTTTGCAAAACTTGAAAAAAATCAACAAAAGTTATATATTTTTTTGCATTGTTAAATTGTTACATAATGCATTGAGACATTGGTACATTATGTATATTGATACATTGATACATTTATGCACTATGTAACACAACCAAATATTAGACATCTAAACACTAAGGTGATACATTGAAACACATAAGTTTGATAACACCATTATGGAAACAAAAACTAGCTTGTGTACAAATGGATGTAGATAAAATATTATGTAAACACAACAAATGACACTAAAAAAACTTACAACTAAAGTAGTAACACGTTACACAAACCATGCTTTCAAACATAAACACAATTAACAATGATAAATGATGAAAATATAATGAAAGATGACGGCCAAAGTGATTTTCTACAAAATGTTCCTTCCAAAGAACTATGTTTCATTATACTATGATTGAATGGGCAATTCAAATATCACGCTTTATGAAGATACAACAATGTGAACATGCGTTGCCACACCAAATTTACAAAGTTGCATTATGGCATCAATCATAATGCACCAAAAAGATTAAACATGTACGTCCTTAGCAAATTTGTGTTTGGTGATAAATTTCAAGGTGCTCTGGATCAATGATCAACTTTACGAAAAAATTCCAATTTCAATGTCCTTCAACACTCCCTTCAAAATGAAAAATACAATATAAAACTTATTTCAACTATATGATCATTTCCATGCCAAACTAAAATAAACATAAGAAGAATGTGCATTGTCATAACAAAACAACATAATTGTCAACTTCATCACAAATAACAAATATTAAAATCAATCCAAAAAAATAACAAGACTTACTTCGTAGCATGGTCTCAAATGCACTTGAAAATATCCCAATCTTCCACTAGCACATGTTTCAATCAAAAACATATCTCAATCTAGTAAGAAGTTTATGGTCAAAGGTTCACAAAGGGGTGAAGTTGCGCATCTCTACCTATCACATAAGTTTTGCACAAACAAGGAGGGTGCAAAAACTTTCATATTTCTTAGTACCAATTGTTTACCTTAAATAGGTCTAGGATCTCATCCTTGGAAATAACACAACAACACTAGGAGGTGAGCATGTGAGCCTACGAACATGAGCATGTGAATAGGAATGGATATTATTGGATAAGAGTACGTGGACAAAATATGAGTAGAATATCCCTATGCCACATAGGAATGACATGGAAAATATTTTGCCACATGTACATGGATGAAAGTACTCAATAGATGACAAATTTGGACGAAAGTTAAACATCAAAAAACTTTTTGGATGATAATTACAAGTTGACGAATAATTTGGATGAAACATTTGATAAGTAGAAATGCATAGATGGAACTAATTCGAAAATGATTATGATGATTGAAAACCACATTACATGAATGAAAGTTAGAAGAAGGATGAAGTATTTGGATGAACGTGGAGCATGAATGAACTTTTGGATGATAATTGGAAGTAGACAAATTGTTTAGATAAAACTTCCAACTAGTTGAGTGTATAGATGAAAATAATTCCAACACGGTTATGTCAAATGGACATTATTGGATTATTTTTCATGTCCAACTTCATTCGCAAAGGTGACACTTGATGGACTTACATTATAATGTAAACAAGTGAAACAATAACTTGTGTAATTAAATCAAGTCACATAGTAAGTCAAGGGTAGGAAATCCACATAATGATGCAATGGGAAAAATGCTTGAAAAATTAGTGAATAATGCATTACACACATAATGCTGAAGAATATTTTCATTTATGCATCAAAATAAGTTGCAAAGGAATAGAACCCATAATAGTCTTATTTAAAACAATCTAATGACTTTGTGACATAATTTACCTCCAGGACTTTGGCATGATGTAATAATCTATGAACCTCATTTGTAATTTTCATTTTGAAGGGAGTGTTGAAAGACACCGAAGGTGGAATATTTGTCATAGAGCTCGTCATTGTTCTAGAGCCAATACATTTTACCCCCAAGTGCATCTTTGGAGGAAGTACATATTTAGTCTTTTTGGTACATTATGATTGATGCCATAATGCAATTTTGAAATTTTGATGTGGCAACAAATGATGCTCACATTGTTGTATCCTCATAAAGCATTTGATATTTCAACTGCCCATTCAATCATAGTGTGATGAACCATGGTTCTTTGAAAGGAACATTTTGTAAAATATCACTTTGGCCATCATCCATTATAATATTTTCATCATCTATCAATGTTAATTGTATTTTTGTTTGAAGGCATGGTTTGTGCAATATGTTACCACTTTAATTGTAAGTTTTTCTAGTGTCATTTTTTTGGTTTACATAATATTTCATCTACATCCATTTTTATGTTGTACACAAGTTGGATCATGTTTCTATAATGTTGTTATCAAACTTATGTGTTTCGATGTATTAATTTAATGTTTAAATGTCTAACATTTAGTTGTGTTACATAGTGTATCAATGTATCAATTTATACATAATGTACCAGTGTATTAATGCATTATGTAATAATTTGACAATGTTTTGGTTTGATAATTTTTGTTGATTTTTTTTCAAGTTTTGCAAAGATGTCAAATATAGAATCAATTACCCGTTCCATCAAGATTGATGGGAAGGCAATTGATGTTACCTATGAAGATTGCACCAAAATCAACCAATTGATAGAAAAGTGCAATCCACAAAAAAACTTTACCTAATGCTGCAAGAAACATCTTTGAATGTTATGATTGCCATGTACTTGAATTTCCATCCAAACCACATGCATTTGAATTTAAATGGTTTAAAAAATGATCTCGATTGAATCATTTTCATTTATGTAAATAAGTGCAAAATTAAATTTTCTTTGTTTAATGTGAAACAAGTTGAAAAATGAATCATTTTAGCTATTATGAAATTAATTGAATTTCATAAAATTTCATAAAATTTCCTTGGTTTGATAGTTTGTACCCTTTATATTGGGTAAGGTCCAACAAAAATTTGATCCAAGAGATGTCAAAAATATTTAAAATTTTCAATTCAAGTGAAATCACAATGAGTTAGATTTGAAACTTATAATGAATGATTGCTTATATGACACAACAAAAATTCAAATAACACTAAACCAATTATAATTCAACTAATGGTTTTTTTTTTATGGATCAACCAATCATTATTTACTATGATGTAACTTTAGGTTTGTCAAATGGTTTTGATAATCAAAACATCCTCAATCCCAGTTTAACAACAAAATGCAAACCTTTGGGCATATTCTTTAAAGTATAGTAAGATATATATTAAAAAGTGAAAGTTTTAAGATGAAAATATAATAAATTGAAATTTTAAATCAAATTCACAATCATATCAAATTGTTTAAACTTAACAAATAAGATAATGAATAAATTTGGAAGCAAATTTGGTGCACATAATTACAAGTTCATAGGGACTCACAAAATTCACTATGATTTAAGCTTGTGAAGAGGCATCACTTTCCTATTAATGTATGTTGTATTTTTTTGTCACCTACATTAAAACGGTTAAAATGCAAAACTCATAAATTTGGAAATCTTGGTTTTGGCAAAGATATGATTTTTGAAACTTTAAAAATAATCAATCAAAATAAAATTCAACAATTTAAAGTTTAATATCATATCCATTCAATTTTTAAAAAAAAATTTATATCAAAATCTTCAATTAAATTGGATTTGATTATTTAAATTATCATATAAGTGGTTGAAAATTGTTTTGAAAAGTTCACTTTCAACCTTTCAAATGCATATAATTTTTACACACATGTGTAGTTTGTTTATTTTGAAAATTTGAACTGGTTTAATATATTTTTCTAAAGATCTAAATATTAATCAATTTATGTTACACACACATGTCAAGCCATTATGGTTGCAACAATGGGTGCAAATTATGCTATATTAAGATTCACGAAAGATTCAACAATTGTTTAAAATTACATTTTAAAGTGAAAAAAAAAATTAATATTGAAAATGTTTGATGTATTTAAAGTAACTTTATTGATTCGTTATATTTGGTTTAAATTTTGAATCAAGTCAATTTCACAAGAAAATGAAAATGGACTTAAGCCTAATAAGAATGTGTGAATACCATGTTTCTTTTTTATATTGGAAAAATTTAATTATTTAGTGGGTTGGACATAATAATTAATTAACCATTGTTTGTTATAAATTAGTAAACTATCTTGCTCGGTTCATGTGTCATGTATATGCTCCTTCATTGCACATTATCCCATATTTACTACCTACCTTGTTTTTAAATTTTTGGTTGTTAAATTTATGCATATGTTGGGCTTCTTTTAGAACATGATTAAATTCATCATCAAAGAGGCCCTATTTATGGGCTTGTCCAATTATACTTGTGTGGTAAAAAAGAGTGAATTCATTTTTTAATCCCTCATAGTCGATGAGTGAAGTTTTCCATAGAACCAGCCCAACCAAAAACCAAAACTATATGCATTAAATATACAACAATTAAAGGACCACATGTATATTTTATGGAGTCTCTTTTTGAAACAATGCTCAAATCATTACACCTTTCATGTGAAAGAACTTGCTTTGATTATTAGGAGTAGGTAAAACATTTGTTGTCATTGTTTGGAGTCAAATAACAAAAAACAAACAAAAGGATACCCCCAATAGTCTTTTGAAAAAATGATTTATTTTTGTACTATATACACAAAGCTAATTATTATTAATATATATGTTTTATTTTGTGCATGTGAAGTGGCACCCAATGATTATTGCATTTGAGTAAACTAAGGCATGTATTAATTTTCCCATGCCTTGCAACCCAAAAAAAAAGGTTGATGCAATGCGAATTCATTCATTGTTTCCCCATTTTGACTTATATTTCTTGTCCAATCACATTGTGTACTTGTTGATTAATTGTGCATTTTACATTTGGGTAATTAGCTTTAAATGTGAGAATGTAATTACATGGGGTTTTTTTCACAACATCAGTTTTTCATTAAAGAATATTTACATAGTTGTGCATGGTTATTCTACCATTGAATAAATATTTCATTTGTAGTGCATTGATAGAAATATTAAAATTGACTTTGATACCCAAACCCTTAATATGTTTAGAAAAAGTCAAATATGATTATGTAAGAATTTAAGGCATGATTTTTTTCATAACATACTTTTGCATTGTGGAAAAAAAGAAAGAATAGTTTATTATAAATGTTTGAATATTTTACAAAAAAATATCAAAAAACTATAAATTTTGGTTTTTGGACAAATGCCATCACTTTTTCATTGTACCACAAAAATGTCATTAATTTGTTGACGTTTAGGAATTTTCTTTTTCCAATTAAAAAAAATAATCTTATTAAATGCTAAACATACCTTGGGATGCTTGATGTTTATTATTACATAAAAAATTTGAAAATTTTGATTTGGTTCCTAAATAATAAACTATGTAAAATCAAATTTTATGGGAATGGGAATATAAAAAATGGGGTTTAAAAAAAAATTGGTATAAGTGTAAACTTATAAACTTGCATAATTTTTTTTAAAAAAAATTTGAAATTAATTATTTGTATACAAAGTTAAAATTATTTATAAAAAAAAATTAGAATGTTTATTTTAAAAGAAATTTATTTTTAAAAAATAAGCATTTGATTAACCAAATTTTAGATTACCATAAATTCAATGTGCATTTGATTTTTTTTAATAAATAATTAATTTATGATTTTTGTTTTCTGATTTTGCGTTTCAAAGGTTGGTTTTAAGTTTGAATTTTATTTTTAAAAACCAATTTGATGATTTGCATTTGAAAAAAATTGATGGAATAACCACCTTACATTAAACAATTTTCATTAACATTTGACCTTATATTTAATTAGGGATATAATTGTCATTGAAGATTATGGTTTATAAAAAATGGAGAGCTTTAGATTTTTTATTGTTCTTAACCATTATGGTTTGCAAATAAATGAAAGAAAATTTTATTTTGGAAGGATTAAGTAATTTTTTTCTTTGAATTAACCTTTCTTTTTAATAATAACTCAAGTTGAATTAAAAATTGGGGCAAGTAATAGTTTTTCTCTTTATTGTTGGATCTAGTGTTTTATTATTTTTCTTGTGTATATTTATGATTTACAATTTACATTTCATAACTTTTTTCTTCCATTATATGAAAATCATTTTCACCCATTGACATGCTTATGTTAGTATAAGTGACAATGTTTAAAAACCCATAAATTTGGTTTAATTCATGAGTCATACCATTGTTGCATTTGCAAAATCATCATTTTAGGTTTCATAATTTGAATGAAAAAAGGGTGTTTTAAGCTACAAAGGGAGACATTATATGATGAAGTTTTAAAAAAAATTGTTTCAAATGATGATGCAATGAATAATAAAATGTAAAATTTCATCTTTGGTTAAATTCATGGTCATGTCCTTTTTATATTTACAAAATATCAAGATGATTTGGCTTGATGATACTCATGTGGATTGTGAAAAGAAAGAAATGTTCCTTTTTGAATGAGTTCATTAAAGTTGAAAATGTTTTGATGAAAAAAAACTGAAAATTTTCATAAATTATTATGAACTTTAAAAATAATAATAATGGTGTTTGTCTTGGAGTTTTCAAGTTCAAAGTTCAATAAACTTTACTTGTTTTAAATTCTTGTTAATGTCCATGTAGGTTTGATAAATTTTTACAAAGGTGCAAGTGATGTTGAAAGGTCAATTCGGATTTTAAATGTGAATTAGTATGTACCTTCATTTAACAAAAATTTGATGGATTGACTTTAACATATTGTAATTTATTATTGTAGCTTAAAACACCCTTTTCCTCATTGAAATTACTAACACAATTGTAAAGTTGCATTTGGGTTATCTTGTAATGTGATAATCCTTACCATTTGCAAAATTGTATTAAGTCATTCAATCACAACATTCACATTTATGGTTATTTTGTGTTTTGAAACCATAAATACTTGTATCAAATAATGCATGTACATGTTAATTAATTAATTA
>Ga0116226_10003393_pt1 | contig 14086 bp, 11 predicted proteins | sample S1TSphfallax_FD_89692 | JGI IMG/M metagenome (GOLD analysis project Ga0116226, IMG submission 89692) | Host-associated microbial communities from peat moss isolated from Minnesota, USA - S1T2_Fa - Sphagnum fallax MG | ecosystem: Host-associated > Plants > Peat moss > Unclassified | place: USA...
GCAGCAGCGCGCCTCGACATCCCAGCATCCACGGCGACGATAACCCGGGTCCGAAGGTCCTCGGAGAGTGTCTTTGCCATCCCTGCTGGCCTCCTGATCCAGCAAGGATGGTGAATCAGATTACCGCCGCGTCGGGAATCCCATAAGACTCGGATCGGTCAGATTTTGCTCTAGATTAGGCGGCGTCCGCCGTGGAAAAGGCGTGGTTCAAACGCTTCGGCGTGGCAGCAACAAATTTCCACCTTCGGTCGAGGTGCCTGGACAGGCTTCGCGCGGCGAACCCGGCGCCAAAAGCAAATCGCAACATCGGCCCAAAACTGTTCGCGGCGGCCAGACCAACGAAATACATGCCTGGAACAGAGCTTTCAAATCGCCTCGATAGGATTGGCGCATCGCCTGCTGTTCGCAGCCGTGCCCGCAGATCTTGGGAGAGGAAACCTAGGCGCTGAACATCAGGAATGTATCCGGTAGCCGCAATGAGGTGTTCGCCGGTGAGCACGGTTCGCGTACCGTCGTTGCGTGTGAGTGAGAGTTCGATGCCCCTGCCCGCCTCGCGAGCGCTGTCCAGTTTCTGCCCAAGATGAAAATCGACCTTTCCCTCAACCATCTTGCGCGTCCAATATCCCGGTGCCGGCCCCAGATGCTTGCGCACAACCAGCAAGCGGAATGCCTCGGGCATGGCATGGAACAGCAGCGGTGCGTCCGTGCAGAGGCGTGAGCGCCAGCCTGGCCCGAGGCCAGAGCTTGGCACGCGCAACCGATCGAGGAGTGACTTTTCGCCTTCATCGGGTCCGTCATGGAAAAGAATTCGCGAGGCGCGCGCAATCAGTTTCACAGAGGCGCCGGCAGCGGCCAGCAGGGCTGCGCAGTCCAGTGCAGAGGCACCAGCGCCCATCACCAGCATGTCGCGTCCTGCAAACACACCGAGATCGGCGTTGCGGGAACTATGTGAAACCACAGCCGGCGACAGTGCCGCGAGCGCAGGTGGCAGGTGCGCGAAATGGCTTATACCGACAGCGAGGATTACGCGGCGCGCGATAAACGTCTCGCCGTTAGCCAGTTCAAGCCTGAAGCCGCCTTTAGCTTCGCTTAGATCGGTGACGTTCACCCGCTCCAGGTGCGGGACGCAGTTCTTTTGGAAATGCACACCGTAATCGGCAAAAACCTCCCGCTTCACCGGCAATCCGGCATCCTTGAAATGCAGTCCCTGATCGGCACAATACTGCTTAAGTGTGAAACGACCCGACGGATCATAAAGGTTTGACGCAAATCCATCCGATTTCAGAAACATGCCTTGTGGCATATGGTGCCGCCACGTATGCATGGGCTCGCCAAAGATGCGGTGCTCAATGCGACGTGCGCGCAAATGGCTTGCGATCGATAACCCGTAAGGTCCGGCGCCAATAATCGCCACATCAGGCATCGTAATCCCTCCTCTTACGTATAACCCACGCCATCCGGCTCCCAGTGCTAGTGGTCCGGTTGCCTCCAAACATCATCAGCGGCCTAACCACGGAGCATACGCCAAAGCTGTGCGGGTGTGCCGCGAACCGTATGTGGTGGGCGTGTCAATTCACGCACCAGGTCGGGTTCTTCCCAGGGTACATCGTGGTAACCGTCGGCCAGATGCTGGCTATGTGGCGTCAGGAGCCAAGCATCCGGAAACAGCGCGATGACGGATTTATGGGTGACGGGCGCAGCAATTGTGTGCCGGCTGCCTTGCAATTTCGCGGCTAAGGCGGCGACCGGGTCGCGGCCGGGCCCGAGCGCCAGATGTGTTGTCGGCGTGGCGCGCGCGTTCATCTCGATCAGATGCGCATGGCCGGTTCCATCCTCCAGGATAAAATCGAGGCCATAAAAGCCCGAAACGCCCAGGTGGCGAAATAAGGCTTTAGCTGCGTGGGTCATGTCCGGGTGGTCGATGGTCTGGACCACGGTTGATGAACCAACCGAGTTACGCGTGAGCAACGCCTCGACCTGGATACCTGCAAGCCATTCGCCGTGCCAACTGGCGGCGGCAATGTTTGCAGCATGCCCGGGCACGTATCGCTGAATGTAGATTTGCGGCTTGGCACCGCTCAGCGCCGGCAGAAGCTGGTAAGGATCATGCTTCATGAACAGCCACCTCAGTGCGGAGGCCAGACTGAACCGCCGCAGCAGGGTTGAACGCGCACTTTCTGCTTCGGCGGCGGTGTGCGCGACAATCACGCCCATGCCACCCCAGCTGCCGTCGGCCTTCAACACAACAGGTAAGCCGAAATCCGCCACCGCGATTCGCACATCGTCGGCGCCGCGCACCTGTCGCATTTCCGGGGCGCGTAAGCCCAAATCCCGGGCAAGCTTGATCAGATTACCGCGCTTCAGCAGGAAAGGATGGCTTTTCTGGGGGCAAAAGGAGAGCGCCGAAACATGAGCCACCGCCGAATCCGGATGTGCTGCCTGGAAGGCAAGGATATGCGACAACGCACGGTCATCGCAGGGCACGATCAAACCGGGCTTAGCGGCCGAGACCGCGGCGGTAAGCGCCTGGTGCGGCTGCCACGGCGAATAGGCGTAGGTTCTTTGAATTGCGCGTGTCTTGTAGAGGGGGTGCTGTGCCGGACACATTGCCTCCACGCTGCAGCCTAGTGACGCAAAACGGAGGGCCAAACGGGCAGCAAGCGGCCACCAGCACGTGCTGGTCAGCAACACCTTGCGCGGCAATGCTGTTGCCTGATGCTCGGCTGAGATGTCCGGGCGATCGGCGATGACTGGGCCAAATTCAAACATAGTGTCTTATACCGTAATAGTTTCGACCCGCAATAAAATTGGAAATTTCCTAGCTCCAGATCGCCAGGCCGCATGTTTAAGTGCCTCGCCCGAAGGGTTGGCGCTACACTTTGGTGTGGGCAGACTAAATCTGTGTTCGTGATATCCTTGAGTGTAACCGAACAGGCTGCCATCCATGACGCAAGCAAGTGCCCGGCGCATGCTTTGAAGGCTCAGTCGAACCGGAACGGTGCCACCCGAATATGCGCCTCCAAATCTTCCGTTTGCCATGCTGCCGCCAGAATATGGCCGCTTTCGAGGCTTTCCTGATGGAAACGCCATGTATGGGTGTCGCCCAATGCTGGGTTGGCGAAAGAAACGTCCAGTGTGTCAACCGAAACAGTAAAGTCGCGGAGCGGTTGCGACAAGCCGAGACCAACAGCCTTGATATAAGCTTCCTTCAGTGTCCATAGACGGAAGAAACCAAATTGTCGTTCCGGCACAGGCAGACGCTGCAGCCATTCGATCTCGTCCGGCGAGAAAAAATGTTCGGCAATTTCGACCGGAGCGGGTCTGCCAAGCCACTCGACATCGAGCCCGACCGGCCGTTCGAGCCGAAGCGCACAGGCGACCAGGCCATGACAATGCGATAGGTTGAAGTGCAAATCGGTTCGCCCGGCCACGGCCGGCTTGCCATGCGGTCCCTGCGAAAATTGCCATGCGAGCGGATGGATATCGGGGTCTGCTCGGCTCAACACCAAGCGTTTGAGACCGTGAGCGGCCAGGAAAGTTCGGCGAACCATGTCCGATGCAAAGCGTTGCGCCTTCTGAAGCTCCTCCGGCGTCACATGGCGTTCGATCTTGTCCCAGAGGGAGTCGCAAATTTCGCCGACATTGACGGTGACGACCTCGATGTGTCGGCTCATTGATCAACGAATGTTAACACTCGGCTCCGGCTCTCTTCTATGCGCTTCACCGTTTCTCCCACGCCTTAACGAGGCGCGCAGGCGTTTTCGGGACTCCTCAGGTATTAGCCAGACTGCGACAAAAAAGAGCAGGAGCAGACCGCTCGGGGCGCCGTGCCTGAAGGCCTGCCAGAGCAGCGGGACAATCGCCTTATAGTCCCGCTCCTTTGCCGCCCTCGGGCCAACCACGCCAAGGCAGAATCCGCTATAGGCGCGCCTTGTCATGATCGCTCTCATGCCAACGAGCCACGTCAGCGAAGCCTTCCATGCATCCTTGTTGCTAAGCGAGCCCGCCTGGCCGTTCATGTAATGAACCACCAGTATCTCCGGGACCGTTTCCACGCGCGCTTGCATCTGCCGTGTGAGGCGTATCACGAATTCCCAGTCATCGTGCGGGGAAGCTTCCGGGAATGGCGCCCGCAGATATAGCGATCGTGGGAGAAGTTGGCTGGAGGTTTGAATGAATGAGGCGCCGACAAAAGGTCCGGTTTTGACGAAAAGATAATCATCGAATGGTTGAGTATTGTCGAAGATCGTCGTGGGCCATACATCGGCGCCGAAGGGCGTGATCACCCGGCTGATACAGGTTACCAGCACGTTGCCGTGGTTTTCCGCAACCCTTACCTGTTTCTCGAGTTTCTCGGGCAGAAACTCGTCGTCGTCATCCAGAAATGCGACATAGCGCCCAGAGGCCTGGGCGACGCCGGCGTTGCGCGAGCGGCCCGCGCCAAGCGCATGCGGATTGCTGATGACTCTGACACGCGCATCGGTCACGTTTTGCAGGGTTGCGATCGTGGCCGGATCCGGCCCGTCCACAACGACGATCACCTCCAGGTCCTGCAGGGTTTGCGACAAGACGGAGTGGATCGCGCGGAGCAAAAGATCCGGCCTGCGTATGGTCGGGATGATCACCGAGACAATAGGAGCGCCCGGCGCCACGCGCGTGGGGCAATCCTCGGTGGGGTTCACGTCAACCTTGTCCTCGCATGGGTAAGAAGCTCGGCATGCAAATTGCTCAGGCGCATGGCATAAGTCCCAATCTCGAATTCTTCCAAAAAACGGCGCCGCGCGCCCTGCTGCAAACGGTAACGCAAGTCAGGTTCCTCAATTATTTTAACGAGGCTTTCGGCAAGCGCGGTGATGTCGCCCGGGGGCACGAGTAGACCAGACACGCCGGTTTCAATGACTTCCGCGTGGGCGCCGACCGGCGTTGTGATCACCGGCAGCCCGTGTGACAGCCCCTCCAGAACCGCCATCGCCAAACCTTCGGCATGTGAAGGAAGAACGATACATGTGGCAGTCTGGCAGGCTTTTTCCACGGACGGCCGGTCGAGCCAACCCGGAAACGCGATCCGGTCGGAAATACCATGTTGCTTGGCCATGTCGTGGTAGGCTTTGGTTTCGCCGCCGCCTGCCAAGGTAGCCCGCCAATTCAACTGCCGCAGTTTCGGGCTTGCAAGTGCGGCAATCAATTCCGGCACACCTTTGCGACCGCTGAGATGGCCCAGGAACAACAAATGTGATGCCTCCTCCGCTGCCCGGGGGGTGGGATTGGGATGCGGGTCCGGCACCGCGTTATGCATGACCGCCAGATGGGTCGGATCCAGGGCCAATGCCAGTTGAAGACTAGCCTTGGCATCGGCACCGAGCACGATAATGCGCTTCGCCTTGTGAAACATGCGCCTGACAAGACGCTGCTGCAACTTGCCGCGGCCGAAATAGTCCGCCGCATAATCGTAATCATGAACGTGCAGAAGATAGGGCGAGCCCACACATTGGGCGGCCCCGACCACAAACATCTTGCGAAGCGTGCTGCCGCGTCCGGTTATGTTGATATGCACGATCGAGGGCGTACGTGAAAAGCGGGTAGCCGCAATCCGTATTACACAGGCGAGGAGATATCCGGCCGATAGCAACGAGCGGTTCCAGGCAGCGCCAAGAAACCACGGGCCACGCGAATCGACTAAGCGGTAAGAAGGTGAGGTGCCAAAACCCTGCACGGCGCCCAGGAAATACCCCATCTGTCGGCCTATGCCGCCACCGTTCTCGATTCCGCCTGGGCAGACAATCATGACACGTCCTCGGACGGCACTCATGTTGGGGGATGCAACGCTCTGCGGGGATGAGTGACTTTGATACATGGTCATTTGGCCTCGTGCGCTTACATTAGTCAAATTCGAGACGGTTGTGCGCAAATTATAGTGTGTCTTGGGTCGCCGTCCAATTAAATCAGATACCCTCCATGGTATATGCCTTCACCATGCATCCTTTTAGCGCGCCGTTTGAAAGCGCGGTTGTCATATTCACCATTGCAGCCGGCCTTGCAGAAATACCTCATGGCGCCTGAAGGATAGGCTAGATGCATTTGTGCCACTCTCTTCGGTGAAGCTGTAACGGGCGGAGACCACGACATGGCGTGACAGGTGCACGTCTGCTTCCAACGTCGATTGCACGCTCAATTCAGTGCCGCCGGTCGTGGTGCCGCTGTTTGGGAATGTTGCCCGGATGAGCTGCGCCGAAGCCTTAAGTTCCGCGGACCGGCTGATCGAGTGCGCGAGGGCTAGAAGCACGCTGGTTTCCGACAGACCTTGCGCTGTATCGGTAGGTGTACTCTGAAAGCTCTGGCTGATTTTTCCGGTCAGCGTGGTCAGAACTGATGGCGTCCAGATAACGTCAACCTCCGCGGCCGGCGCCGCAAGGGTTGTGTTGAAGGTTCCTTCGCCCGTCGGAATATGCTCCTCATACCCTACGAGAGCGCGATATGAGAAAATAGCGGAACTACGGTATTCTATGCCGACGAGCAGAGACGCGTCGGTAAAATTCGCCGGGTGCTGAACGGAACTTTCCTTGCCATACGAGACCACGGTGTCACTCAATACCGTTACGAGATTATGTCCGCCGGCAAATTCGTAATTTCCCGTGAGGGTGGCGGTAAGAGCGTCGCGATCGAACAAGTCGCCCTGTGAGGATAATTGGCTGCTGCCGCCTGGAATGTTGAAGCTAAAAATATCGCCGATCAATGCGGGTACGAGCGTAAAGCGGCCGGTGCCTATGGTATAACTTGCGCGCAGATCCTCGTCCTGATCGTTGATGGCGGTCTTTTGGCCGAACGAACCAAGATCCGTCGGCAGCAATACCGCGTTGATGTAGGCAAAACCGAGATTGATTTGATTGTTCGCTTGCTGAATGGTGGTTCCGACGGCGGCCGTCCAATCGGTAACGGATTTTCCGAGGTTCAGATAATCCGTGTTGCTGACGGTAATACTCGTCGTCAGTTCATTGGTCGACCAATCCGAGGCGGTGCCGATGGAGGCATTGGTCTGGGTTGCCACGCTGCCCGATCCGGTTCCTGTTTGGAATGGTGAGGTATCGTATCCAATAGCCACGTCGAGGCTCGGGCTGATCAGGAATTTACCGAGGCGTACGCCGAGTGGCGCATAGGCTGCGTCCCCCTGACTGGCGCCGGCCGACGAGGTAAAGTCCTGATAGGCAGGAATATTCGCCGGAAAGTAACGCGCCAAAAGCTGGGCATGCGCATTCTTTCCGATAACGAGATTGGTTGTGGCCGCCGCCAGAATCAGACCGGCCTGCCCAAGGCGGGAACGGTTCTTACGCCGCACGGCGTGGTAGAATGGCTTTGGCACTCTTTTCCCCTTCCATTTCAGTGGGGTGGGAGGACTGTCATGTGTCCAGGCGGACAGTGCTTTTCGATGGCCCCGCGCTGCCAGCTTCTTGGGAGGCGACGGGGACCGCCAAAATCGAAGCAAGCTGCCGCACCATGCCAAGCACCGTCGTCGGCGCCATGGCCGTGGCAAGGCCGGCATAGATCGCGGCGCCGCCCAAGAATTCGGTAAGCAGCGCAGCCTTGCCGCCCAAATGCGATTCAAGCGCTGGCCGCAAAGCCAAAATGACGATCCCCATGATGACGGCCGCCATAAATGGCCGCAGTTGTGGCCCTAGAACGTCCTTGAGGCGCACACCGCATTCGCGCCACATAACGATCACGACCACCGGAAAAGTGGCGGCCGACACGATCGCGACGGCCGCTACCGCGGCGGATACGCCGTAGGGTGCGGCTATCCAAACACCCAGGATGGTGGCGAGGCTCTGCCCGGCACAAATAATGGCCTCCCAATTCTGCCGATTGAATGCCAGGAGGAGGGAGGCGGACACATAGATGCTGACGAACGGGATGCCGATGAGCAGCATCAGCTGGCATGGCAGAACTGCGCCATGCCAGCGCGGGTCAAGCCAAGCATAGATCAGTGGGTGCATGATGGCGGCCCCCCCGATACACAAGGGAAAGGTTAGCACGCTGATGTGCAGGAAAACACGCCTGAGGGACAATGAAAGATTCCCACGGTCCAGCTCGAATTGTCTGAGATCGACACGTGCCACTGTCGCTTTCGGGCCGATCGCGACCTGCGTCACGATATCATTCAGGCGGGTCGCAAGTGTAAAAACGCCGAGCCGTGTCGGGCCCAGGAAGACGCTCAGTATGAGCCGCGGGATCTGGCCCGAAGCCCAGCTCATCATCCGCGAAACCATGTTGGGCATAGCGAATTTCGCAACGTCGCCGATATGCCCCATGGACATTCTGGCAGTGATCAATGTGGGAACCGACAGCCATAACACGATGACAGCCACGCCGCGTTGTATGAGGCTCTGCCAGACTAACGCCCAAACACCCGCGCCAGCGAGCGCCGCGACCAGCCCGAAGCCGCCCCCCGCCAGAAGGCTGATCACGGTTCGAATGGTCAAACTCCTGAATCTCATCTCCCTTTGCGCGGCTGCCATAGGTGCGATCGTCAGCGCCTGGAGCAACGGCAATATTGCCATTGCACGCATGATCGGCGTGAAACCTTCATCCCCGAGCGCGTTCGCCAATGGTCTGCTCAAAGCCCAAAGGCCGATGCCGAGCAACGAAGCTGCCAAGGTTGAGAGGAGAGTGACCGCGCTGAAATGCCGGCGGTCGATCTCGCGAATGGAAATGAGCGCATCGATTGCGGCGGCGCCCGGGACGGCTTCCCAAAATCCGGCAAAAACCATGACGGTCGCCAATATACCAAACGCATGTGGCCCCAGCAGGGGGGCCTGTACGGCAAACAGGAGCATACCAAATACCTGGCCGAAGACTCGCTCGACCGTGACCCACAATGTTGGAGATAGCCGGGCCACTTGAAATATACCACGTCAAATCAATACTGTGAATATTTGTTTTCTTTCGGCCGTTTGTCAAGCTGCTCGGTTTTTCCGGCGGTTTGCCGATGCAGCTGATAGTTTGAAGCATAGTATAACCATGCTAAGCATACGCAATTCGTTTCTTAATCGTAAGATGCTCGCGTGCATCGATATAGGCAATCCAGTTTCGAAAAAGTCTCTGCGCCGAACCATGCCATGATGACCTGGGCCGCAACTCCTGGGCCATTTTCTCAAGATCGGCAAGGAGTGTGGTTTCGTTACGATCTCGGATTGCGCGGATAATTTCCTGCTCTCTGGCGCGGCCCCATCGACCCCAAATTCCGCGTGGCAGGTCTGGCATATGGGCCTGCTGCCCACGAAACTTGCGAAGAACATCCCGCCGGTATTCGGCCGCCAACACCCCTGGATCGTACTCAGGATGGCCCTGCAGAAATAGCTGAATGCAATCGCCATGCTTCATGAATAGATCAACGCCAACCTCCCTGGATCCGGACACTATATCATACCCGCTCCGTTCCAGATCCGCGCGGCGAAGGCCGTTAAAGCGTGAATGCGGTACCACCCATTTACCCGGCAATCGATGGAAAATCTGATGTTTGCCCGTGTCTAGGCGGCACTCAAAGGCACCGGAAAGTTTTCGGGGAAGGCGGATGCGCGTCACGCCGTCCATCTCGAGAACGGCCGCATGCGCGGCGAGGCAGGACCATATTGCGGGAATGCAGCGATCGTGGCAGAGATTAATCACATATGCCATCGATGGCCAGAACGCTTCCTCCCTGAGACAAGCGAAGCTGGGCTCGGTTCCGGTCATGATCAGACCATCTGGCGGATCTTCTTCAAGGGTCCTGAAGTCTTCGTAGTAATCGGAGATATGCGCCTGCGCGGTTTCTGAGTGCCGCACGCCCGGCAAGCTATATAATTTGAGCTGCACCAATAGCCCGGTCGATGCCGCACTGAGCAGGGAACAGAATTGCCTCTCCGTCGCACGGAGCGCGGCATCCGGCATATTGTTGATCAGAGCGATAGTCACCGGCTTTTGCACCCATGACCGATTGACCTGTGTCGACCAGCGCGGCGGAAAATCCCGCAAGAAGCTGGGCAATACGCTGCTGGTCATTCCACAAACTCGAGCGACAGGTTTCGCAAACCTGCCCCCACGCTCAGCGCGTGGTCGATGTCTGTAATAATATCTTCCACCTGTTCGATGCCGACGCTCAGTCGCACCATTTCCGGGAACACGCCGGCGGCCGCCTGCTGCTCCGCGGTCATTTGCCGATGCGTCGTTGAGGCGGGATGGCAGGCGAGTGACCTGACGTCGCCGAGATTGACGACCCGCTTGACCAATTTCAAGGAATCGTAAAACCGCTTGGCAGCCGGTAGTCCCCCCTTCAGGCCAAAAGTGAAAACCGAAGAGGCCCGCCCCTCAAGGTAACGCACGACTGATGGATGCCACTCGTTATCTACAAAGCCGCCATAATTGACCCACTCGACCCCTGAATGGGAGCGGAGGAACCGCGCCACATGGCGTGCATTGTCGACGTGCCGGTCCATGCGCACGGATAGCGTCTCGATGCCTTGCAGAATCAGAAAAGCGCTCAGCGGAGAAAGTGTAGCGCCCGTCACCCGCAGAAATACGCTTCTACATCGTGCGAGATAGGCCGCCGCGCCAAACCGCTCGGTATAGACCAGCCCATGATATGACGCATCCGGCTGGTTCAGCATGGGATAGCGGTCGGCGGAATGGGACCAATCGAATTTTCCGCCATCCACGATGATGCCGCCCATGGCGACGCCGTGCCCGCCAATGAACTTCGTCAGCGAGTGAACAACGATATCCGCGCCATGTTCGATAGGCCGCAGAAGGATTGGCGTTGCGATTGTGTTATCGACGATAAAAGCTACCCCCCGCTCATGTGCTACCGCAGAAATTGCTTGCAAATCACAGACCTGCCCGGATGGGTTGCAGATCGTCTCGCAAAACACGGCTACGGTATTTTCGTCGATCAGCTCCGCAATCGCCGATGGCGCTGCCGAACTTGCAAACCGACACTGCACGCCCAGGCCTGGGAGCACATGAGCCAACAGCGTGTGGGTCGTTCCATAAAGCTGCGGCGGGGCAACGATGTTGCTGCCCGGTTTCGCCAAGTTAAGAAGGGCGTAATGAAGCGCCGCCTGTCCGGAACCGACGGCAAGTGCGTCAACGCCGCCTTCCATCAAAGCTATCCGCCTTTCCAGGGCGGCTGTCGTTGGGTTATTGATCCGGCTATAGCGGTAACCCTCCGCCTCGAGATTAAAAAGCGCGGCCGCGTGATCCGCACTGTCAAATTCAAATGCCGCGGTCGCGAAGATCGGTGTGGCAACAGCGTTGAAGCTGCGGTCGGGTAGATGCCCGCCATGGATAGCCATGGTACCCAGCTTCATTCAACCACCCTTCCAAACGTATGACATTCGCTACAGCCGTGTGCACGTTAGGGCTTCACGCCGTCACTTCGGGCTTTTGGTGGGGAGCGTCAAGCAAAATTATATATTTTTGGATGCTTCGTCCAACGGAATGGCGGATTTACCATCCTTGACCATAAATTTAAGCGCGCAGGACCGGAAATGAGTCACAATTCCCTTTGCTAACCGGCTTGGCATGACTATGTTACGGGTGCCCGACCACAACAGTAAAATTTCTCTGCCGGCAGCATATAGCAGGCGCTTCTCTAAATCTGGGGTTGTCCACCTCCAGGCTCAGCAGGCGCCAGGACTGAAGTTTTGAACCCGCCATTGAGGGCACCAACATGGATGTGAATACTAACGGGGATTACCGGTTTGTTGTTGACGAGATCACAGCTTTGCCCTGGCAGTCGCTCTCTATTTTCGATCTCAAGGCGGTTGCTTGGGGATATTACTACTTTTCCGTTCAATTTCGTGAAAGTCTCAACCTAGCCTGCGGCACTTATCCGCACGACCGACTTTTGCAAGTTTTGCGCGAAGGCGAATGCGATACGGACAACCTGTCGCCGTTCGATGGTATTGCAAAGCCAGGCGAGCGTATGAACCACGATGAGTTCATGCGCCGTGTGCTGAACTTGACGGATCTTAATACCCGTCAGTGTGCCCGGCTTCGCCAAATCGGGATGCGCTACCTTGCGTTCACGCGCGATTTGCCGCCGCATGCGCGTGCCATGAGCATTCCGACCTACGAGGACGGTGGTCTTGAAAGCGTTTTTAAGGCGATTTTAACAGCACCTGATTGGGATCATCCATCCCTCAGGGCGTTCCAGCATTTCCTTGTCGAGCATATTCGTTTTGATAGTGCTGCTGATGCCGGGCATGGGGCGCTGAGCCGCCATCTGCAGCCCGACTGCAAGACGGTCCTGCTCTGGACTGCGTTCCGGGATCTTTTAATTGAAGCGGCGCCGAGCCTGGTGCCGGTGGCTCAGGAACTTTGCGCCTAGGGCGAAACGCGTCATGGCCGGCCCGTCAAAGAAGTGCTTCGTATGCAGTTGAATGCTGCACTGTCTGCGAATGACTCGACCGAGCAGTATCAGAGCCTGTTTCCGCAAGACATCGTTCGTCATGGTGTCGATGACTGGTTGACGAATGAGCTGAACCGGGCCGCGGATAGTGTGCGAAACGGCCCTGTGAGCGCGGGGATCCCGATGGAGGCGTTTGGCGCCGAACTCGGCGATATGGATTTCGACACGTCGCGCGAGCTACGCACTGTGTTGAGCTGGGTGATAAACAACATGCAATCCGGGGTCGTGCATGTTTCCCACCCGAGATATTTCGGGCTGTTCAACCCGACGCCGTCTCATCCCGCACAATGCGCCGAGCGCATCGTGGCTCAGTTCAATCCCCAGCTGGCTTCGGCAAAAACGTCGCCGTTCCCGGTGGCGCTTGAAGCATCGCTGGTCGGGAAAATCGCATGCCGTGCGGGTATGCCGGCTGGCAGCGCCGGCCATTTTACCACTGGCGGCAGCGAGGCAAATTTTACCGCCCTACTCTGCGCCCTGACGCGCGCAAACCCAGCATTCGGATCAGCGGGCGTAAGCGCCTTTGACCGCAAACCCGCCATGTATGTCTCGAAAGACGCGCATCTTGCCTGGTTGAAGATAGCGCATCAGACCGGAATCGGCCGTAATTCTGTAAGGCTAGTTTCAACCGATGGTATGGGGCGCATGGATCCAGCGGCCCTTGCCGCTGCCATCGAGGCGGATACCCAAGCCGGCTATTTTCCCGCCATCGTGATCGCAACCGCCGGCACAACAGGGGCGGGGATGATCGATCCGCTCCATGCTTGCCGCGACATCGCGACGAAAGCCGATGCTTGGTTTCACGTCGATGCAGCCTGGGGTGGCGCTCTCATCTGTTCCGATCGGTACCGTTCGCTTCTGGACGGCATCGGCACGGCAGACTCTGTCACCATCGATGCCCATAAATGGCTGGCGACCACAATGGGATGCGGCATTTTCCTTACTGCGAGCCCGGACATTCTGTCCGCGACGTTTCAAGCGACAATGGAGTGTATGCCTTCAAACTTCGTGGGCATCGACCCTTATGTCACCACTGTGCAATGGTCCAGGCGTTTTCTGGGTTTACGCCTTTTCGTTTCTCTTGCTGCGGCCGGTTGGCGTGGGTACGCGGATCACGTCGAAAAATCCATAGGCCTGGCTGAACGGCTCAAGGATATACTCGTGCCGGATGGGTGGCATGTGGTGAATGATTCACCTGTTGCCGTGCTATGCCTCCGCCCGCCCTCGGGCGCGGCAGATGTGAGGCAGATTGCGAAATCTGTGGTTGAAGAAGGAGACGCCTGGATATCAAGTGTCGAATTCGAAGGTGAGCCGGTGCTGCGCGTGTGCATCACCAGCGGAGAGACGACGCAGGCCGATATTGGCCACCTTGCAGCTCTGCTTCGTCTGCACGCACAGAACAAAGTCGTAACTTATGAGGGTAGACGTTGAGTATCTTTCGGGAAAATCGCTGTCGGATGACCGCCATGGCGACTTTCCAGACCGACACTAGAGCATGATCCGGGCAAGTGCGATCAGCCGCCGGATAAACATGCTCGCCAAAACACAGAGCTAGAGCAAAATCCGACCGATCCGAGTCTTATGGGATTCCCGACGCGGCGGTAATCTGATTCACCATCCTTGCTGGACCAGGAGGCCAGCAGGGATGGC
>Ga0116226_10003394_pt1 | contig 14084 bp, 7 predicted proteins | sample S1TSphfallax_FD_89692 | JGI IMG/M metagenome (GOLD analysis project Ga0116226, IMG submission 89692) | Host-associated microbial communities from peat moss isolated from Minnesota, USA - S1T2_Fa - Sphagnum fallax MG | ecosystem: Host-associated > Plants > Peat moss > Unclassified | place: USA...
ACCACAAAATCGGCAAGAAATCCCGGCTCGAGCCGTCCCTTCTCGGTCTCGCGAAACTCGGCAAACGCCGACGCCTGCGTGTACGCGTAGATCGCCTCGTTGATGGAAATCCTCTCCTGCGGCTGATATGTCTGCGTTCCCGCCTCGTTCTGCCGCGTCACGGCCGCGTAGAGTCCGCGGAACGGGTCGATCGACTCCACCGGATAGTCCGTCCCGAACGCCAGCGTCACATGGTGGTTGAGAAACGACTTCCAGGTGTAGGAGAGCGGCGTCCGCTCCGGTCCCAGCCGCGCCGCCGCCCAGTTCATGTCCGTGAGCAGGTGGGAGGGCTGCATCGAGGCGATCACCCCCAGCCGCGCGAACCGGTCGAAGTCCCCGGTCTCGACCACCTGCGCGTGCTCCACGCGGAACCGCAGCGCCGCCGGGGCGTCCTCCGTCTCCACCTGCTCGACGATGGCCGCGCCGGGGTCCTTCGGCGCTGGTGCCTGTCCCGGTGCCCGCGCGACCTGCTCCGCCGCCTCGAACGCATCGAGCGCCACCTCATTCGCCCGGTCGCCGATGGCATGGAACCCGAGCTGGAACCCCGCCGCCGCCCGCTCCGCCGCCATCTGGTTCAGCTTCCCCTGGTCGGGGTAGCGCAGCAGCCCGTAGTTGCCCGCATCGTCCGAGTAGGGGGCCTCCATCGCAGCCGTCCGCGACCCCAGCGACCCGTCCATGAACGCCTTCAGAAAGCCTATGTGCAGCAGCGGATCGTCGGCAGGATGGCTCGCCCGCCGCTCCTTCAGCACCGCGACCGGCGTGGCGAAGGCGAGCCACTCGCTCACCCGAAGGTGCAGCTTGTGCGCGTGCTCCATCTCCTCGAGCACCAGGAAGTCCTCCCAGTCGGAGAAGTCCTGCACGCTGGTCACCCCGTGCGCCAGCGCGTTGGCGATCGAGAACTCGAGCGCCCGCCGCCGCACGTCGTTCGAAGGCGGCGGGATCTTCGTTTCCACCAGCGCCATCGCCGAGTCCTCGCGCAGGATGCCGGTCGGCTCGCCCGCGTCATCGTGATCGATCTGCCCGCCCGCTGGCGACGGCGTCTCCGCCGTAATCCCCGCCGCGGCGAGCGCCGCCGAGTTGGCGACCAGAATATGCCCGTCCACCCGCTCGAAGACCGCCGGATGCGCCCCGGTCACCGCGTCGAGGTCCGCCTTCGACGGCAGCTTCTTGCCCGCCCACAGCGTGTGGTCCCACCCCCCGCCTTTAATCCAACTCGTCGGCATCGCCGCTAACGCCGGGTCGGCAACATACGCGCGAATCCGCGCCTGCATGTCTGCGATCGATGTGGAGCCGGTTAGATCGACGGTCAGATGCTGCTGGCCCGCATAGGCGATGTGGGTATGCGCGTCGTTGAACCCCGGCATGGCGAAGGCCCCGTTCAGGTCGACGACCTTGGTCGATGCCGCCTTGCGCTTGAGCATCTCGGCATCGCTCCCGACCGCCACAATGCGTCCATTCGCAACCGCAATCGCGGTCACGCGAGCCGGTGTCGGCGAAGCATCCGACGTGCGCAGATGTGAGCCCGTCAAGATGTCGCCGTGGATGTAAACGACATCCGGGATCGAGTGAATGCCGTCGGAGATGGCTTTATCTGTATCTAAAGTTTGAGCTGGAATCGAAGGAACAAGGGCGGCGAACAGGGTAATCGAACAGAAGGTCTTCACGAGGGAAGTGTATCAAGCGCCCCGGCTTCCAACCCGTCAGGCGAAGTAGCAGCCAGATGCACCGTATCGAGCAGCGTCAGCAGGATGCGCCGCAGCGCCGTCTCCCGGCCAGTCGGGTCGTACCACTCGTTGAGCGTGTGGATGCCGCCGCCGGCTCCGCCCGCGCCCATCGCGACCGCCGGCACCCCCAGAGCGAGCGGGATATTGGCGTCGGTCGAGCCCATCCGCAGCTCGGTATGCAGCGCCAGATGTCGATCCACCGCGCGAATCGTATGCAGCAGCGGCGAATCGTCGGGCAGAGCCCCGCCCGGGCGGTCGCCGATGGTCTCGACCGATGCCGCGCCATCGAGAATCGCCCGCATCAGCGCCTCGGTCGCCCGCAGCTCGCCGGGGTCGGTAGAGCGAAGATCAATGAGCGCCGCCGCCGACTGAGGGATGGAGTTGATCGACGTGCCGCCTGAGATGTGCCCGACGTTGAGCGTGGTGCGCGGGTCTTCCGAGAGCCGGATCTCGGCGAGTTGACCGAGCGCGCGGCTCAGGATCAGGATTGGGTTCGGCCGCCCGGCGTCGGTCCACGAGTGCCCGCCGGGCCCAGTGACGGTGACCCGGAAGCGGCGGCTCGCCAGCGCCCGCGTCACCACGGCGGCGTTGCCCGAGCCTTCCAGAACGATCGCGGCTGCGATGCGGTCGCGGTATGCCCCGTGGTGGAAGATGTGCCTGATGCCGCGCAGGTCGCCCTCGCCCTCTTCGCCGACGTTGGCGGCGAAGAGCACCGGAATTGGCGGCGTGACGTCGGCAAACCGCAGCGCGGCGGCGATGGCCAGCAGCGCCGTCAGTCCGGCGGCGTTGTCGCAGGCCCCGGGGCAGAGTATGCGGCTGCCGTCTTCGTTCGGAACGCTCGGCGTCTCCGCGGGAAATACAGTGTCTAGGTGCGCCGAGAGCAGGATGCAGGGCAACTCAGCCGAGTCCGCCGGTTTCAACTCGGCGAGCGCGTTGCCCGCTCCGTCCAGATGGACGTTCGCAAGTCCCAGCGCCTCAAACCGGGCGAGGAACCAGCCGGCGCGGGCGGCCTCGCCGAACGGCGGCGCTGGGATCGCCAGCATCTCCAACTGCCACAGGCGAAGCTGCGGCTGGTGCAGGTGCAGCCAGTGGAAGGCGCGATGCACGGCGGTCAGCGTCGCCAGCCTTGCAATGCGCTGGTGCGCGGAGGCCGGTACGTGATTGAGTGCGGTGGAAGACATCAATACTCCACGTCTATCAGAAATAGGCAACATCGGTCAGAAAAAGCCCCCGCGCGGGCGCGGTGGGGCCTGCGACCGACCTGTCGCGGGCGGCAAGAAGGCCGGGAATGGCATCGACAGGGATGCGGTTCGCGCCGATCTCAACGAAGGTCCCCACCAGGTTCCGCACCATGTGGTGCAGAAATCCCGAGCCGGTGACGCGGTAGACATAGAGGCCGTCGCGTTCGCTCCATGCGGAGGCATCGATGCGCCGGATGTTCGATCGCGGCTCGGCGGAGTCGCCCTGCTGGCGCGTCGTCTGGTCGGGATCGCTGGCGGCAAAGCTGGTGAAGTCGTGCTCGCCGAGAATGTCGTAACACGCGAGCTGGAGCAGAGACGGATCGAGCGGCCACGGGCAGTCCCACACATACGGCGCAAGCATTGGCGAACAAACCGTCTCGCCCGGGTAATTTGACCGCGGGAAGATACGGTACTCGTACGTCTTTCGGCGGGCGCTGTGGCGGGCATGAAAGCCCGGCTCGGCGGGCTCGACCGACAGCACGCGGATGCTCGCCGGCAGGGCCCGGTTCAGGGCCCGGTGCAGGTTCTCGCGCGGAATCGGCACGGCAAGCTCGAAGCTGGCGACCTGCCCCAGGGCGTGGACGCCGGTGTCCGTCCGCCCCGATCCCTGCGGCAGGACGGTCTCGCCGGTGATGTGATGGATCGCGGCCGCGAGCGTCCCCTGCACGGTCGGCAGTGAGGGCTGGATCTGCCAGCCGTTGTACGGCGTTCCGTCGTAGGTGAGGAGGCACTTCCAGAGGGGCATTGGGCTCGCTATTGCAAGGCAACGGTGTAATACGACGGCTTCGGCGTTCCGGCGATCAGGGCGCAGACGCTGACCGTCACCTGGCCCGGCGCCGTCACCTGCGCGGAGACCTGAAACGCCCCCTGCGCGCTGAAGCCGGGAGCGCCGATGGTCGAGGCGACGGTTACGGGGACCATATTCATCGCAGCGCCGGGAATGTTGGCGATGCCGGACGCGCACGACCCGAGCGCCAGTGGCGATCCGCCGATCCGCTCGCTTGTCCCGCGCAGCCCGGCGAAGTTGCTCGATTGGATCTTCGGCGCGCGCAGGGTCGAGGTGGCCGGGTCCCACATCACCTCGCCGCCGGGCAGGGCGAAGAGCGTCATCGGCCGCTTGGAGCCGTCGGCGTTGCCGTAGATGCGGGCGAACGCGCCGGGCGCGTCGCCGAAGGTGAAACCGGTGGCGAAGTAGCCCTCGATGCGATGCATCTCCGGCGCCACCAGAAGGCCGCCGAAGGCGTCGAAGATCTTGTAGGAGTTGAAGTTGACCGTGCGCCGCGCGATGAAGTTCACGCCCACCGCGCCCATGCCGTGGAACTCAATCAGGTCGCCGGAACTGATCGAGCCATTGGCGGGCGTGTTCTGGACCAGGTCGGTGAAGCGGCCTACGGTGTTCACGGCCACGTTGTGCGGGGCCTCGACGACATCGCCGGTCTCCCACGGCACGGCGTTCGGCTCGCAGACGGGGTCGGCGGCGAGCGACTTGTTGGTCATTACCTCGCAGCCGGGATAAAGATGGTATCCGTTGCGTCCCGCGACGCCGAACCGCTCCGCCTCGCTCGCCATGGGAAGACCGGTGATGTGCCCTGTCAGGGCCATCCCATAGATGAGGTGGTGGGGATCAAGCGCGCCGAAGGCATAGTACGACGACCGGTAGCCGCTGACGGCGAAGTTCGCGTCGAAGCTGATGTACTGGCCGCAGAGGCCGCCCTGAAAGATGTTCGCGCCCTTCTCGTTCGGGTTGCGGAGAGAGAGTGTGATGCTCTGTGTTCCTCCGCTGGCCGGTCCGGCGGCCATGATCGGCGCTTGTTCCGGATAGTTTGGCCCGGCGACGCAGACCGTGCCTCCGGCCTTGAACTCGCCGTACTTGAGCGCCACGTTGCAGGTGAACGGCGTGTTGACCTGCGCTTGTTTGTTGTTGGGGACCTCGTCGCCGCAGACGCCCCAGGCGGCGGTGACGGGAAGCTCGTTGTCGACTGGGAAGAGGTTCAGGTAGCCGCTTCCCGCTAACGGCTGGCTCGGCCCGGTGATCAAGCCGGAGATGCTGCCCTTCGTGATATCGAGCAGCGGGGCGCCGTCGGTCGTCCAGTTGTTGCCGGAGACGAACCTGAGCGCCGGGGCGGTATCGCCGGGACCGGTGGTCGAGGCGACCGTCCCATGGAAGTATCCGCTGGTCTCGCCCATATCGAGCGCATCGCCCTTGATCGCCTCGTCCCCAAGCGCGGTCGAACCGCCGTCGGAGTAGACATAGTTGTAGCTTCCCATCGTGTCGCCGACGGCGTGCTTGTTCAGGAAGAGGCTGTGGGCCTGCGTGATACCGCGCGTGGCAGAGGTGAAGAAATCGACGTCTGCTTTGTCGACCCGCCATCCGCCGAGGCTTCCGATGCTCAGGCCCGGCCCATACGCGGTCATGTCGATGCGGTGGGCCGCCTGACTCAAGAATCCGTCGGGCCCGGTCGGCGCGTCGAAGACGACCTTGTCGAAGATGCAGGCGGCCTCCTGCACGCTTGCAATTCTGGGGCAGTTGGTGAAGCTGCTGCCCGTCTTGAGCGCGAGCAGGTTCAGATCCAGCGGCGGAAGATTGGCCGCCGGCGGTATCCGCGCTTCGGGAGCCTGCGCAAACCCCCGTGAGGCGAAGCCCAAGGCGAACCAGAGCAGGATCGGAGCGAATGCAGCCCGGCGGCAGGGGAGGCTCGGCATGGCGATAGTGTATCGCTCCAGCCCGGTACCTGAAGCGCCATTCGTCAGGATGCGGCAGAGCCGTCAAACCGGAGACCGCACCCCCGGTTGATATACTCCACAAGACGCAAAGAGGTCTGATCTTCAGAAAGATTCGCGCCCCGGGGAACGAAGGCAAGCCGCGCTGCGTAATGACCAAGGACAGCCGGAGACGCTTTTTATAAGTCGCAAGGCCGGGCTGAAGCATCAGAAAACAAACCCAAAGGCTCGGACTTGTCCGGAAGAACCTCCGTTCTTGCCTTGGGAGCAGACTGTTTCACTCCGTCGGCGCTCGAGCTCACGCGCTTGCCCGCAGCCCGTTCGGAACCATGAAAGTGCCGAGAGCCCGTCCATCTGCCGGGCGGCCGCGCGGAAGAAAGTTGGAGAGAGCAAGTGAGATTAAGAGATTTGCAGGCGGCGTTATCGGTTTTGCTCGTGTCGATGGGGTCCACCGTACAACAGGGTCTGGCGCAGCAGACGGCTCCAGCGTCGTTGCAGACCCAGGCCGTCAGCAGCCCGACCGCGCCTGCCGCACCCCAGCCCGTCCAGAACGACACGACCGGCAATTCCGCGCTGCCGCAGGCCCCTGAGCCTAAGCCGACCCAGCCGCTCTATCTGCGGGACACCACGCGCGACTACACGAAGCCGAAGCGCTACCGGTTCACCAACCCGCTCGCTCCGTACACGGCGACCTCGGTGCCGATGCCCCGTCTGGCCAACTCCGCCCAGCTCGACTCCCTGCTGCGCGACGGCAAGATCTACCTGAGTCTCTCGGACGCGATCGCCCTGGCGCTCGAGAACAACTACGACATCGCGATCGCCCGCATCAACCTGGACATCGCGGACACCGACATTCTGCGCGCCCGGGCGGGATCCACACTGCGCGGCGTCTCGACCGGCATCGTAGCGAACACGCTCGGCGGCGCGACTTCGACCATCACCGGCGGCGGCGGCCCCGGCGGTACATCCAGCTCCGCGGGCGGCGGCGGAACGGGCGCTTCAGGCCTGGTACTGAGCACCAACGGCGGCGGCCCGACGCCCGAGAACCTCGACGGCGTTCTGACCGGCGCGCTGGAGTACGAGCCCACGAGCCAGAAGCAGTCGAACACGCTCTTCAGCGGCGGCCTATCCGTGCTGAACACCAACACGTCGACCTATAACTTTGGATACTCGCAGGGATTCGTCACCGGCACGCTCTTCCAGGCGACCTTCAACAATACGCGGGTCACCACGAACAATCCCTTCGTGGACTACAGCCCGGACATCACCACCAGCTTCCGCGCCACCGTCACCCAGCATCTCCTGCAGGGCTTCGGCCCCGGCATCAACGGCCGCTTCATCCTGCAGGCGAAGAACGACCGCCGCATCACGGACTCCGCCTTCCGCCAGCAAGTGCTCTACACGGTGAACCAGGTGGAGAACATCTACTGGGCGTTGGTCAGCGCCTACGAAGACGAGCAGGCCAAGGAGCGCGCTCTGGGCCAATCGACCCAGCTGAGTGCTGACAACCGCAAGCAGTTGGAGATCGGCACCCTCGCCCCGCTCGATGTCGTCAACTCCGACAGCACGGTGGCCAGCGACAAGCAAGCGCTTATCTCGTCGCAGTCGAACCTCGAGTATCAACAGTTGATTATGAAGCAGGCGATCGCGCGGACCCTCAACGATCCGCAGCTCTCGGCCGCGCCCGTCATTCCGACCGACCGCGTCGGCCTCGAAAGGCTGCCGGAAGAGGACATGCCTGTCGAAGACCTCGTCCGCCAGGCATACGTCAACAACCCGCAGATCGAGCAGGCTGTCTTGAACATGAAGAACAACCAGATCACCATCAAGGCGGAGAAGAACGGTCTGCTGCCGGTCGTGGACGCGTATGCCTTCTATGGCGCGAGCGCGCTGGGCGGAGCGCAGAACCCCAACGCGGTCAACTTCACGACCAATGCTCCGTACACGCCGGGTTCCTTTCCTCCCATCAGCTACGGCACGGCGTTCGGCGATCTGTTCAACAGCAGCGCCCCGGACAAGGGCGTCGGCGTGAACATCACCATTCCGATCCGCAACCGCACCGCGCAGGCGGATCAGGCGCGTTCGCAGATGGAGTACCGGCAGTCGCAGATGCGGCTGCAGCAGCTCTACACCCAGATCCGCATTCAGGTAATCAACGCGCAGTACGCCTTGACCAACGACCGCGCCCAAGTCGCCGCGGCGCAGGCCGCTCGGGATTATGCCGCGCAAAGTCTCGACGCCGAGCAGAAGAAGTACAAGCTCGGTGCCTCGACGACGGCGAACGTGCTGCAGCAGGGAAGGAACCTTGCAACGGGCGAGAACAACCTGCTCTCGGCCACGGCTGCCTACGCGAAGGACCGCGCGGCTCTCGAGCAGCTTCTCTCAACCACCCTCGACCGGTACGGCATCAGCATCGAGTCCGCCGCGACTGGGAACATCACGCAGGCACCCGTGATTCCGGGACTGACCGCTCCTACGGCACCCGCCGCGCCGAAGCCCATCTCGTCCACGCCCGCTCCGCCTTTGCAATGAGCTAGAGCAGGAGCCCTTCGCGAGCGCTTCCACCCATGGCGATGCTGCGCTCGTCGAAGGCCGTCTCCCCGGGGCGACTGGCTCCTCCGCTGCACTTCCGGATCTCCTGGGGCCTGGCCGTGAGGGCTGTGTGGTGCCTTCTAGAGGTGGCTCTGCCGCCGATGGCCCTCACCGTCTCCTGATGTACTGGAACCGCTGGCTGCGCAAGCGGCTTTCCGTGTAAGGCTGCGCTGAGGATCATTTATACTTCCGGTATCACGCCGGGATCGAAGAGTCCCTTCAGGGGCCGCAATCCCGTCATGTTCCGTTCAATTTTGATTGGATTGCGAAGCGCGATATGGGTGATGTTCCTTCGGGGAGCGACGAGACACGTTTTCCAGGGGACGCAGCTACTCGCGATGCGCAGGCCGCGCCAACGCGCGATTCCGATGCGACCGTCATAGCCCCGGCAGCCTCACGGTCCCCGTCCAGCCCGGCGGCCTCCGATGCGCCCACGGTGATCGCCGCGCCGCCCTCGAACAGCGAAGCCCCGACGGTGGTCTCGGTTGCCGCCGCGGTGGCTCCTCCGGCTTCCGGCCGCCCGGGCCCGTCGCCCTCTCCATCTCCGTCAGGCCCGAACAGCCTCGGCGGAGGCGGGATCCTGCTGGAAGTCGGCAGCGTTCTCGGCGGCCGCTATGAGATCCTCGAGACTCTAGGACAAGGCGGCATGGGGGCCGTCTATAAGGCCGCCGACCGCGAGGTGGACCGCGTCGTCGCCCTGAAGGTCATCCGTCCCGAGATGGCCTCGAACCCCGAGATCCTCGCCCGCTTCAAGCAGGAGCTTTTGCTCTCGTCCCAGGTCACACACCGCAACGTCATTCGGATCTACGACCTCGGCGAGGCCCACGGCGTGCGCTTCATCACCATGGAGTACGTAGAGGGCGAGACCCTCCAACGCATCGTGAAGCAGCGCGGCAAACTGGAGGTCGCGGAAGCCGTAGACATCATGGAGCAGGTTGCCTGTGGCCTCGCCGCCGCCCACCAGGAAGGCATCATCCACCGCGACCTGAAGCCCGCCAACATCATGCGCGACAAGAACGGCCGCGTCGTGGTGATGGACTTCGGCCTCGCCCGCACCTTCTCCGGCGACGGCATGACCCAGACCGGCATGATGCTGGGCACGATGGAGTACATGTCGCCCGAGCAGGCGCAGGGCCAGGACGTCAAGGCCAGCTCCGACATCTTCACCGTCGGCCTGATCCTCTATGAACTGCTCGCCGGGACAACGCCCTTCCAGGCCGAGACCGCCATCGCCAGCCTGCTGATGCGCACCCAGCAGCGTGCCGCGCCGCTGGTGAACGTCGACAAGAGTATTCCCGGCACGCTCAGCAACATCGTCGTCAAGTGTCTGGAGAAAGACCCGGCAAAGCGCTATCAGAGCGCGGAACATCTCGACGCCGACCTGCGCGGGTGGCAGAGCGGCAGCGGGGCCAAGGTCGCGTCCAGAGGTTCGTCCAAGATCGCGTCCAGAAGCCTTTACGCTTCTTCACTCAATCTGCGCGTTGACCGCGCCCGCGAGCTTCCCTGGCTGCGTATCGGGGCAGCCAGTGTTCTTGTCCTGGCCATCGCGGCCGGAGGCGCTTGGTACGTCATCGGCAAGCGTCAGGCGGCGAAGCTGGTGGCGCATGGGCCGGTCTCGGTGCTGATCGGCGACTTCGCGAACCATACCGGCGACTCGGTGCTGGACAACACACTGGAGCCGATGCTCGGCGTGGCGATGGAAGGAGCCAGCTTCATCGACGTCTACAGCCGCGTGGACGCGCGCAAGCTGGCGAAGAAGCTGCCCAACCCGACCGATGTGCTTGACGAGCAGTCCGCGCGGCTGGTCGCCATGAACCAGGGCGTCAACGCGGTCATCACCGGGGACATCAGCCTGCGCGGCGGCCAGTACGATATCTCGGCGATCGCGCTCGACACCCACACCGGCGACGAGCTCGCCAAGGCGGAGATCACGGTCGCCAATAAGCAGGAGATTCTCAGCGAGCTTCCCAAGCTCGCTGTGCCGATCCGCAAGGCGCTGGGCGATACCACGCCAGACTCGATCCAGTTCCAGAAGGTCAGCGGAGGCTTTACCGCCTCATCGCTTGAGGCCGTACACCAGGACTCCCTCGGGGTCGACGAGCAACTGGCCGGAAAGTTCCAGCAGGCCTTCGACTCCTTCCAGGCCGCCGCGAAGCTGGACCCTCAGTTTGCCCGGGCCTACAGCGGCATGGCGGCCATGGCCCAGAACCTTGGCCGGAATGCCGACGCCCTGAAGTACATGAAGCTGGCGATGGCGAACTCCGACCGGATGACCGAGCGGGAGCGCTACCGCAACCAGGGCCTGTACTACCTGACGGCGGGCGACTGGAAGGAGTGCGTGCAGCAGTTCAGCCAGCTGGTCGCTCTTTATCCCGCCGACCGCGTGGGCCAGAACGATCTCGCCAACTGCTACACGCAGCTGCGCAACGCGCCGAAGGCGCTGGAGGCGGCGCAGAAGGCCGTGGAGATCGTTCCCAAGGGCGTCGCGCAGCGGCTGAACCTGGCCTACATCGAGACCTTCAGCAGCGACTTCCCGGCGAGTGAAAAAGCGGCGCGCACCGCGCTTGAGATGAGTCCGGCGAACGCCCAGGGATATCTGAACCTCGCCGAAGCGCAGCTCGGACAGGGCCAGATCAATGAGGCGGCGGACAGCTACCATCACCTTGAAACACTCGGCGCGTCGTCGACCGCCGCCGACGGCCTCGCCGACCTTTCCGCCTATCAGGGAAAGTATGCCGAGGCCGCCGCCATCCTCACCCAGGGCGCGGCCGCCGATCTGGCCGCGAAGAGCGCCGACAGCGCCGCGCGGAAGTACGCCTCCCTGGGAGTCATCGAGCAGCTTCAGGGACACAATCCGGCGGCGCTCGCCGACATTGCCAAGGCGCTGGCCAAGGGCCAGGCTACGCCAGTCCAGTTCCTCGCGGCGACGGTCTACGTCGATGCCGGCGACCTGCCAAAGGCGCAAAAGCTGGCAGCCGCGCTCTCCGCGCAATCCTCGATCGAGCCGCAGGCCTATGGCAAGATCCTAGCCGGGATGATCGCCGTGAAGCGCAAAGACACGAAGGAGGCGATTGCCCAGATTAGCGCCGCGAACGGCCTTCTCGACACCTGGATCGGCCGGTTCGAACTCGGTCGCGCCTACCTGGACGCCGGATCGTTTGCGGACGCCGACGCGCAGTTTCAGGAGTGCGAAAAGCGCCGCGGCGAAGCCATGGAACTCTTCGACGACAACGTGCCGACGTATGCCTACTTCCCGTTCGTTTACTACTATGAGGGGCGCGTGGCCGAAGGCAGGAAGAGCGATGAATACGTGAAGTTCTACAAGACCTACCTGAGCATTCGCGGCGACTCCGCCGATGACCCGCTCGTCTCAGAGATCCATCATCAGATCGCCCAGTGAACTGAAGCCGCGGGCCTCTGCGAGGATATGGAAGAGAACCCCTGCATCGGGGTAAAGCTCTCTGGGCGTCCCCATCCCCGACGGTCTTACCGTCATGGACGGGACGCAGCGGCTCAGTTGCTGGGCGGAGTCGCTGCGCTGGGAGCGGACGCGGGCCTGACCGGAGATGAGGCGGGCGCCGCCGGATGAGCGCCCTCGACGGCGGACGGGTAGTATCCCTCTCGGGCGACGACGGTGAGGTTCGGGCGCAGAACGCGGACCTCGGTCTTGCGGAACTTGCCGTCGATGAAGGGCTCGCGGCTGTAGTAGCCGACGGTGTACTGCGTGCGGACATCACGGGTGATGTCGGCGAAGCTGGCGGCGATCTCTCGCGTCCGGAACTTGGAGTCGGTCTGGCCGCCGGTGGCCGCGGCGTAGCGCGGCAGGATGTCGTCGCGCATCTGCAGCGGCAGGTGGAAGCGGTCGAGGAAGCCGAGGACGGGGATGGAGGAGTCGCCGACGATGGTGGCGTAGACCTGGATCTGGTTCGTCTGGAGATAGCGGACGACCTCGCTGAACTTGACCTTGCTCCCGTACTCCTTGCCGTCGGAGATAACGTAGATGACGCGGCGGCGGCCCCGGCCGGTCTTGGTCAGGGCGACGGCGGCGGCGAAGATGGCGTCGTTGAGGGTGTGCGGCTCCTTCGGCGCGTTGATCTCAATGCCGGACTGATTGCGAATCGGCGAGGTGTTCGGATCGAACTGCTGATTGTTGATGACGGTGGTCTGATTCAAGGGGCCGTCCATCATCGCGAGAGGTTCGCGACCCTTGCCCTTGGAGCGCTCGAGGACCGCGAGGGCGCGGTTGCCGGTGGCCTGGGTGAAGTCGGTCTGCATCTGGGCGCCGTTGTTGTAGGTGAAGATGGCGAGGTCGTCGTAGGGGGCGAAGGCCCCGGGCAGCGCTTCGAGCGCGTTGTTGATGCGCTCCATGGTGTCGTAGGTGACGGACTGGTCGATGACGAGTGCGAGCGAGAGCGGGAAGGGATCGGAGGTGAAGACGGCCATCTGCTGGCGGACTCCGTTCTCATAGATGCGGACTTCGCGCCAGTCGAGGCCGGGGACGGGGCGGCCCTTGGAGTCCTTCACTGTGAAGGGTGTCTGGACGAAGTTGACGCGGCTCTGAGGCAGCGTGAAGACCTTCTGTCCCTGTCCGGGGGCGGGAAGGTCGGGCGCGGGGCCGTCGTCGTCGTGCTGGACGGGCTTGGAGTTGGTCAGCTTGGGCGCGTCGGCGTTGGGGCCGGCCGGGGCGTTCGATGTCGAGGCGTCGCCGGTGGAGGTCGGCGTAGTGCCGATACCGGGAGTGACATTGGTGATGGGCGGAAGCGGTTGCGGCTTCGGGGCGTCGGGAATGGTCTGTGCCGGTGCCGGATGGTGGGCCAGCATCAGCAATGCCAGTGCTCCCGCGAATACGCTCTGCTTCACTTTGTGTGTCTCCTGTAACGAACCAAGTACCAGATTATCAGTGCGCGGCGACGGGCGTCACGCAAGCACGCAACCGACGGTAATTGGACGCGCGAGCATCGCAGGATGTTGTGCTGGCGGGGCGAAGGGCAGAGAAAGGAAGGGCGGAGGATTTTTCGCCGCTCCCAAGCAGGGGCCGTCGTCCAATCCTCCGTTTTCTTCGTCTAATCAGGGTATGCGCTCTGCTTCCATTGCTGCTGGCATTCTACGGATGACTCTGCTGTTGTTTGCTGGTGCCGCGGTGTGCGCGGCCCAGGAGGCGCCTTCGCCGGACGGGCCGCCGCCAGCTAGCTCCGCTCCCGCGCCGGTGCAGGACAACAATCCTGTGGCGACTCTCAAGGTCCAGGTCAACCTGGTGAACGTGTACTTCTCCGTGCATGACAAGAACGGCTACATCACCAACCTGCGCAAGGACGACTGCACCATCCTGGAAGATAAGGTCCCGCAGAAGATCAAAAACTTTACCCAGGAGAAGAACCTGCCGCTGACGATCGGCATTCTGCTCGACACCAGCGGGAGCCAGATGCATGTGCTGCCGCTCGAGCAGGAGTCCGGCGCGCAGTTTCTGAAGGACGTTCTGACGCCGAAGGACGAGGCTTTCCTGATCTCTTTCGACGTGAACGTGGACCTGCTGGCCGATTACACGAACAGCCCCCGCGAGATCAAGCGGGCGATGGACAAGGCGACGATCAACACCGGAACGGGTTCGGGGTCAGTGACCGGAAATGGGCCGGCGCGGGGCACGCTGCTCTTCGACGCGGTCTATCTGGCGGCGCACGACAAGCTGCGGCAGGAGGCGGGACGCAAGATTCTCGTGCTGCTGACCGATGGCGGCGACCAGGGTTCGCAGGAAAATCTGAAGTCTGCG
>Ga0116226_10003395_pt1 | contig 14083 bp, 13 predicted proteins | sample S1TSphfallax_FD_89692 | JGI IMG/M metagenome (GOLD analysis project Ga0116226, IMG submission 89692) | Host-associated microbial communities from peat moss isolated from Minnesota, USA - S1T2_Fa - Sphagnum fallax MG | ecosystem: Host-associated > Plants > Peat moss > Unclassified | place: USA...
AATAAGCGCCGTCCGGCAGGCCTGAAAAATTGAAACGATTACCAAGCTCGCACCGCGTCGCCCGGAGGTATGGGCCCGGATCGGGACCGACGACCTTGGCGCTGCGCGCACGCACCTCGCCGACCGGTTCGACAGCAACGGCGGCCGAACCGTAAAGGGTGATCATCCGCTCCGTCGTGGAGGGCGTTTTCGGCATCAAGACCACGGACTGGTCCGCGCAGGTCCAGCCCTTCGCCCCATGGCCCTGCAGCGCCACCTCGCCGGCGATGTCATTCCCGCCGGAAAGCTGCGACCAGGCGAATTCAGAAACGGGGCCCGCCGGCGGAGACGGGCTCATGGCCGGCGACATAGGCGAGGCTGATGCGCACGCAGCGACGATGCAGGCTGAACTGACGGCGATCCACAATTTCACGACGGCGTTTTCCTATATTGGCCCAGGCGCATGCAACTTGTTTAGATACAATGTGCTTATCGACAGAACGTATGACAGCGGGTTTGGGCTCCCCGTGCACCCTCCAACCTCCTATATATCCGGTGGGCGGCGGTCTGCGCAGTCCGGATATGCACCTATCGAGTTCAGCGGTGAGTCATGAGGATACGAGGCATTTGTCTGGCCTTGATTATCGGCCTTGTCGGACTATGGAGTCCGGTTATGGCCATTGAGGAGCCTGCATTTGTCCGGATATCCCAAGAGGGCGCTATAGAGGTGCGCGATTATCCCGCCTTCATCGTGGCGGAGGTCAGCGTCAAGGGCGATCAGAAGACCGCCGTAAGCCGCGGCTTCAGAATACTGGCGGGATATATCTTCGGGGCGAACCATGGCGCTGAAAAGATTTCCATGACTGCGCCGGTCAGCCAGGCGCCGCGTCCCGGCGCGACCCTCGCCATGACGGCGCCCGTTAGCCAGGTCGGCGACGCCAATACCTGGCTGGTGCGTTTTACCATGCCCAAAGGGTTCAGATTGGACGCCCTGCCTAAGCCAAATGACCCACGAATTGAACTTAAGACAGTGGGGCCGCAGCGAATGGCGGTGATCAGATTTTCCGGCGTCATGGGCCCAAGGCTTGCCGCCGAACAAACAGCAAAGCTTTCAGCTTATCTTGCAACGCGATCGCTTCATCCGATAGGGCCGCCGGTTCTCGCCCAATACGATCCGCCCTGGACCCCCTGGTTCATGCGCCGCAATGAGATCCAGATTCCCATCACACTCGCGCCGTAGTCGCCATTGCCATAAGCGGATGAATGGAGCGGGTAGACGGACTCGAACCGACATCCTCAGCTTGGAAGGCTGCTGCACTACCTTTGTGCTATACCCGCTCATGTCAGGGGCCAAGCGGCCCTTTAATCTCCGGTCCAAGGCGCGGGCTGCCGCGCTGGCTTAGAGTGTATGGTGGGGGAAGTAGGACTCGAACCTACGAAGGCTTAGCCAGCGGATTTACAGTCCGCCCCCTTTGCCGCTCGGGACATTCCCCCATACGCGGATCAGAACTTACGAAAAGCGCTCCCGTCTCGCCGCCAACCCATTATAGATCAAAAACGAGACCGGAGGCCTTCGGGCCCCAAAACGGAGCGCGTCTTATAGTGGCCTCTCATGGCGAACGCAACGACCGCCGTCCGCCTCATTTTCGAGGCAAAGACAGGCCTAAAGAGAAAAACAAAACGGAAGGCGGCCCTGAATGGCTTTGGGGCCGGCATGCCGTAGAGGCTGCGCTCAGCAATCCGGCGCGGACCGGCCTACGCCGTCTCGTCGCGGCTCCCGGCAAGGCCGAAGGCTTGCCGACGCCGGCCTCGCAATCGGGGCAGTCGCTTCGCGTCGAGACGCTGACGCTTCAGGAAATTGATCGTCTGACGCCCCCCGGCGCCGTACACCAGGGCTTAGCCCTCCTGACGGACCCGCTGGAGCCCGTCACGCTGGAGAGCATCTGCAAACCTGCCCAAGGGGTCATCATACTATTGGATCAGGTGGCGGACCCGCAAAATGTCGGCGCTATCCTGCGTTCCGCTGCGGCGTTCGGGGCCCGCGGCGTGGTTATGCAGGATCGCCGGGCCCCGCCTCTATCCGGGGCCCTCGCGAAGGCTGCCGCCGGGGCTGTCGACCGCGTTCCATGCGCGCGCGTCGTCAATCTGTCGCGCGCGCTGGAGGTCTTAGCGGACCAGGGATGGCGCGCCATAGGTCTGGACGGCGCGGCTGAGACGCCCTTGTCTGCCGCTTTTGATGGCGGACCTGTTGTCCTTGTGCTCGGCTCTGAGGGAGAAGGCCTTCGTCGGCTCGTGTCGGAGCACTGCGACCTCTTGGCGCATATTCCGATGCCGGGCGGCTTCGAAAGCCTGAATGTCTCCACGGCGGCGGCGATCGCTCTTTATGAGGTCATAAGACCCCGAATCTCCACACTTTAAAGGGGAAACGGATTGAAATGCCGACTTGGCGCCTTTTTTGCTTTCCTGTCGTCTTTGAGCGCTATTAATGGCTGACGGCATTAGGGGCGAGGCTGGCGATGATCGATCTATTCGGGCGTAAATTTGTTCCGCTTCAAAGATTAAGATATCGCAAGGGTTGTATCCTGGGCCTCGCCTTGGCGGCTGCGGCGTCGACGCTTGCCGTGACCGGATGCAGCGAACACAGCTATCCATCTCCCGCGACGGAACAGGCGCCCCCTCCCCCGCCCGCCCCGCCGCCGCCGCTGCTCGGCGCGCCCTACCCTCAACCTTGCGCGCCAACCGCCGGACCCTGCGGCGTAACGCCGGGCGCGATGCAGCCGCCGATCATCTCCAATGCGCCTATTCCCAACCCGCCTGAGACGGGAGTCCACGGCCATGGACGGCGGTGGGCCTATGAGCAATCAGGGCGTATCCACGTCCACGCCTACAACGATGGCGCTTGGCATGTGGTCGGCCCAGCCCCCACGCCGCACAAGGCCGCCTCAAAACTTGCGCCCGTCGGCGCCGCTCCGGCGAGCTCCGCTGCAAAGGCTCCGTCACATTCGACCAACACACCCTCGGCGACACCGGCGGCCGTGAAGCCGGCTGCGAACGTCAGTCCGACGCCGCCGCTTGGGAATACGACCGGCCCCGAAGGTGATAAGTTCACGGTGCTGCAAACCGAACTCAGCAACCTCGTCGGCCTTGAGGCGGAGCTGGATACGCCGCCGCATTTTGCGACCAATCAGACCGTTGACGTGTCTTTGACCCTGCCAAGCCAGTTCGCCGAACAGCTTCATGAAGAAGCGGTCAAGGCCGGCGTGGCGGACGCGACAACTTCGGTGAATATCGAAGCCCATTTGAGCGGGACGGGCTATACCCTCGCACCGGGTCAGCCTCAGTCCCAGCCGCTCCTTTTGGGACAGCAGACCATCTTCCGATGGAAGGCGACGCCCACAGCTCAGGCTTCAGGCCCGCTGAAGGCGGACATGACGGCGGACCTCTTGACCATCAGCAAGTCCATTCCCATCGGGACGGTGAAATCGCAGGCGAGTTCCGGCCAGATTTCAGGTCGGTTGATCGGTGTCGGCCTACTTGTCCTGTTGCTTCTAATTGTCGCCGGCTGGCTTCTTCGCCGCAAACGCGCGCCGGCTATCCGGCGTAGGGATATTTAATCGCTCTGACGCGGGGGGGTGACGACCGCGCCCCCCGCGTTGGGGCTCTGATCAAGACTTCGGGGCGTGATCGGCGCAGGCGACCGCCACTCGCTTTCTTGCATCTTGCTTGAGGCGATCAACCTGCTCTCGTTTCGGCGTCCGCCCCGCCGAACCGTTCGGCCCAGGCAGCGATTTGTAGATCATCGATCTTGGCGAACAGAACCGCCGGGGCCTTAACGGGTCGTCCAACTTCCAGCCGGCTCAACTCCATCGCTGCGTCAGACTTAGGCCATTCAGACCCAATCGCCTCGCCCAAGGCCTCAGCGATTTGGCGCGCGGTGAAGGGTATGAAGGGCTCGGCAATACGCGCGAACAGGGCGGCTAGATTTAGGCCTGTGCGGACAATTATGGCGGCGCGGTCGCGATCCGTCTTGATCGCCGTCCAGGGCGCAGCTTCGGCCAGGTACTCATTTCCCAGCACCCAGATGGCGCGCAAGGTCTGAGCGGCCTTGCGAACTTCCAGTCCATCCATCTGGTCCGTCAGCTCAGCGATGCGGGCTGAGAGGGTGGAGTAAAGCGCCGCCTCCAGCGCCCCCGGCGCGCCGCCGTTCGGGACGCGCCCCTCGAACCTGGCCTCAGCGAACTTCATAATCCGGTTGACGAAATTGCCCAGAACGTCAGCCAGATCCTTGTTGATCGCCGTTGCGAACTGCTCCCAGGTGAAGGCCGTATCCGACCCCTCTGGCGCATTCGCCGTCAAATACCAGCGCCAGTAGTCGGCGGGGAGCAACTCAAGCGCCTGGTCCATAAAGACGCCGCGCTTGCCGGAAGTGGAGAACTTGCCGCCGTACCAGTTCAGCCAGTTGAAGCTCTTGAGCATGTCTACCATCTTCCACGGCTCGCCGGACCCAAGAAGCGTGGCCGGGAAGCTGACCGTATGGAAGGCCACATTATCCTTACCCATCACCTGGACGTAGCGGACGGCCTCAGCCCCCTCGTCCAGCCGCCACCAGCGTCGCCAGTCCTGGCCGCTCGTGTTGGCCCATTCCCAGGTGGCGGCGATATATTCGATGGGCGCGTCGAACCAGACGTAAAACACCTTGTGTTCAAAGCCCGGACGGGGCTGGCCTTGATAGGCGACCGGCACGCCCCAGACCAGATCACGGGTAATTCCCCGATCAATCAACCCTTCATCCAGGTGCTTGTAGGCGATTGAGCGGGTCAGGCCAGGCCAGTCGGTCTTTTGATCCACCCAAGCGCGGATGCGGTCAGCCAGCTTGGTCTGAAGGAGATAGAGATGGCGAGTGTCGCGCACTTCCAGATTACGAGAGCCCGATACGGTGGAATAGGGCTCGATCAAATCCACGGGGTCGAGCAGGTTGCCGCAATTATCGCACTGATCGCCGCGCGCCTTGCCAAAGCCGCAATGAGGGCAAATCCCCTCCACATAGCGGTCCGGCAGGAAGCGGGCGTCGTCGATGGAATAGACCATCCGATCAACCCGCTCCTCAATCAAGCCCTGCGCTTCCAGCACGTGAGCGAAATGCTGGGTCAGCTCTCGATTCTCCGGGCTGGACGACCGTCCGAACCAGTCGAAAGACAGGCCGAAGGCCTTGGCGATATCGCGTTGAATCGCATGCTGTTCGTCGCAATAGGCGCGCACGTCCTGGCCAGCCGCCGCCGCCGCCAGCTCGGCTGGCGTCCCATGCTCGTCAGTCGCGCAGATATAGAGCACCTCTTCGCCCCGAGCCCGCTGGAACCGCGCAAAGACGTCCGCAGGCAGCATTGAGCCCGCCAGATTGCCGAGGTGCTTGATCCCGTTGATATAGGGCAAGGCGGACGTGATCAGGATGCGGGCCATGCGACGGGAGGGCCTTTTGCCACATATAAAGCGCGGTGTTCGCGACGAAACGCCTGGCGCCGACAGAGGGACTCGAACCCCCGACCTTCTGATTACAAATCAGCTGCTCTACCAGCTGAGCTATGCCGGCCTGGCGCAGGTGTTATGCCGGTCGGAAGCCCCCGGCGCAACGGCCCATACGGGCCCGACCCTTAGCCGAACAAACAGGACACGGGCCAACGTCCAGCCGCCGCCCCGACTCGAAACCTTTCAGGGAGGCGATCTGAAACGTCTAATCTTCCTTGGGTGTAATGACCTGGCGACCGCGGTACATCCCAGTCTTCAAATCGATATGATGGGGACGGCGCATTTCGCCGGTCTCCTTGTCCTCAATGAAGCTGTTGACGCCCAACGCCTGATGGGCGCGACGCATGCCCCGCCGAGACGGGGAGGTTTTACGCTTTGGAACGGCCATGATCGTCTCTCAAGGGTTGATTCAACACTACGAAGCGTTGGCGGGCTGGGCCCATATAAAATGACAAAGGCGGCCCGCGAGCCGCCGAATAAGCGCGGACTTATGCCGCAAGGCCCTTGCCGAAGCAAGCCCCAGCTTTTTCAGCTTTAAACCAGTCGGCTCTGTTCCATAGCGGCGGCGACGAAGCTGGCGAACAGGGGATGGGGCGCGAAGGGTCTGCTCTTGAGTTCGGGATGGAACTGCACACCTACGAACCAGGGATGGTCGTCTCGCTCGACGATTTCGGGCAGAACACCATCAGGCGAAAGACCGGTGAAGCGCAGGCCTGCACTTTCGATCGTCTGGCGGTAGGCGATGTTGACCTCATAGCGGTGGCGATGACGCTCAGAGATAGAGGCGGAGCCATATATGCCGCAAACCTTTGAACCGGTCGTGAGCACCGCCTCATAGGCGCCCAGACGCATGGAGCCGCCCAGATCATGGCCTTCGCCCCGCACCTCCACGGCATTGTCCTTGACCCATTCGGTCATCAGACCGACTACGGGGTCTTGCGCCGGCCCGAACTCCGTCGATGAAGCGCCGGCCATGCCCGCCACATTGCGCGCGGCCTCGATCACGGCCATCTGCATGCCGAAACATATCCCAAAATAAGGCACACGCCGTTCGCGGGCGAACTGAACGGCGCGGATTTTCCCCTCAGCGCCCCGTTCGCCAAAGCCGCCCGGTACGAGGATGCCGTGAACCCCTTCCAGTCGGGCGGCGGCAGCCCCGTCCTCGCCCTCAAAAGCCTCGGATTCCACCCAGTCCACATTGACCTTGACGTTATTCGCGACGCCGCCGTGAACCAAGGCTTCGATCAGGGACTTATAGGCGTCCTTCAACACGGTGTACTTGCCGACCACGGCGATGGTGACCTCGCCATCGGGGTGGACGAGACGGTGGGCGATACCTTCCCATTGTCGAAGGTCCGGCGCCGGGGCGTCATGTATGCTGAAGGCGTCCAGGATTTCGGCGTCGAGCCCCTCCCGATGATAATCGAGCGGCACCGCGTAGATGGACTCCGAATCCATCGCCTGAATCACGGCGCTTTCCCGCACATTGCAGAACAGGGCGATCTTGCGCTTCTCATCCGGCGGTATGGGCTGTTCGCAGCGACAGAGCAGGATGTCGGGCTGGATACCGATGGCCCGCAGCTCCCGCACTGAATGCTGGGTCGGCTTGGTCTTCATTTCACCGGCTGTTTTCACATACGGCAGCAGCGTCAGGTGGACGAAGACGCAATCCCCCCGGGGCAGGTCCTGGCCAAGCTGGCGGATGGCCTCAAAAAAGGGCAGACCTTCGATATCGCCCACCGTGCCGCCGATCTCCACTAGCACAAAATCTGCGCCGCCGGCATCTGACCTTATGAAGGCTTTGATTTCATTGGTGACGTGGGGAATGACCTGAACGGTCGCGCCCAGATAGTCGCCGCGACGTTCCTTCTCAATGATCGTCTTATAAATCTGACCGGTGGTGATGTTGTCGCCCCGCGTCGCGGAAACGCCGGTGAAGCGCTCATAGTGGCCCAGGTCCAGATCGGTCTCGGCCCCATCGTCGGTGACGAACACTTCCCCATGCTGATAGGGGCTCATTGTGCCCGGATCGACGTTCAGATAGGGGTCCAGTTTGCGCAGACGGACCTTGTAACCGCGCGCCTGCAGAAGGGCGCCCAGCGCCGCTGAAGCCAAGCCCTTGCCAAGCGACGAAACCACGCCGCCGGTTATGAAGATGTACCGCGCCATGGGAGGTCAGCTTACCCGCGATTCGCGCGGGTTCGGCATGGCCTTTGCCTACTTTCCACCGGACTTTACGGGTGCAGGCGGGGCAGTATAGCCGAGTTGGCCGCTGGCGCTGGACGACGTCGCCGGAACAGTGTGGACTTCCGGCGCAGGCGCGTCGAAGCTGGGCTTAGCGGGCGCCGCCGCTGGGGCCGGTGCAGGAGTCGCAGGCCGCATGGAACGGTTCAGCGCGTCGGGGCTAAGGGCGTCGACCTTCAACCGATCCACAACTGAGCCCCCATTGTGGGCGCGGCCCTGAAGCACAGTGAGCAGAAGGCAGAGGATGAAAAAAACGCCGGCCAGTACAGACGTCGTGCGGGTTAAAAGATCGCCCGCGCCGCTAACGGTCAGAAGGCCCGATGGGCTGCCGCCCATGCCGAGCGCCCCGCCCTCGGAACGCTGCATAAGGATGACTGCACTCAGCGCGATGCAGACCAGCACCAACAGGACGAGCAGAAAACCGAGCAGCATGGCGACACTTACAGTCCAAAAGAGAAAAGCGGGAGCTGGAACGCCGAGCGTCCCCCACTCAAGCGAGGTCATGTATCATCGGTGCCCCCCGAGCGCCAGAGGCCGTTCTCTTCCGACCGAATTGTATCAGAAGCGGTTGCGGAAAGACTGCGCGGACCTATAATTATTGCGGGCGAGATGCTGGCTGAAATCGCTCGCGCCAAACAACTGTCTTGAACCTTAAAGGGTCTAAAATGAACGCTCGATCTCTCACCATCTCGCTGGCCGCGCTGGCCACGCTATCCGCGACCGCCGCCGCGGCCCAGCCGCCGCCGCCCAACCCTAACCCCGCCGCCGTCCAGCCGGGCGTCTACGCCATTGAGCCAAGCCATACGCAAGTCGTGTTCAAGGTGTCGCACATGGGCTTCACCACCTATTTCGGCGAATTCAGCAATGCGTCCGGAACGCTGACCCTTGATCCCGCCCACCCGGAGGCCAGCAGCCTTACCGTCTCCATCCCGGTCGGCAGCGTGCATGTGGCCAGCGCCAAGCTGGAAGAAGAGCTGAAGTCCGCCGACTGGCTCGATCCGGCCAAGTTCCCCACCGCCACCTTCGTTTCCACCAAGGTCACGCCGACCACGCCGGGCCACGCCATTGTGCAGGGCGACCTGACTCTGCATGGCGTCACCCGTCCGGCGACATTTGAGGCTAAGTTCAACGCCGGCGGCGTCAACATGATGAACCACGCCTTCACTACCGGGTTTGAGGTCAGCGGCCATATCAAGCGCAGCCAGTTCGGCGTGACCAAGTATGTCCCCCTGATTGGCGATGATGTGGAGCTTGAGATCAGCGCCGCGTTTGAAAAGAAGCCGTCCTAAACGAACAAAAGCAGGGCGGCGCGCCGCCCTGCGAACCTCGCTCCGGGCGAGGGCTGCCTAACCCGCCGCCTGAATGATGGCCAGAAAACTCTCGGCCATCAGCGATGCACCGCCCACGAGGAGGCCATTGACTCCGGGAACGGCCAGGATTTCGGCCGCATTGGCCGGATTTGCAGAGCCGCCGTAGAGAATGGGCGTCTGGTCCGCCCCAGCGAAACGTGAAGCCAGACTCCGCCGAATGGCGGTGTGCATGATCTCAATATCTTTGTGGGTCGGAACATCTCCCGTGCCTATAGCCCAGATCGGCTCATAGGCGATGCTGAACGCTTCGCCATCCAACTTCGGCGGGAGGCTATGTTCGAGCTGGGCGCACACCACCGCCAAGGCGTCGCCCCTCGCCCGCTCCTCCCTGTGCTCTCCGACACAGATTATAGGCTCCAGCCCGGCTCTAAGCGCTGCTGCGACCTTTTCTGAAACAACGGCGTCTGTTTCATGATACACGGCGCGACGCTCTGAATGGCCCAGGATCACCAGCCGGCCGCCCGCGTCCTTCACCATTTCAGCACTTAGATCGCCGGTAAAGGCGCCGGACGGTTGGGCGTGACAGTCCTGGGCCCCCAATTCGACGATGCTTGCGCTCAAGGTCGTCGCCATACGCGACAACAAGGTCGCCGGCGGAAATAACGCAACGCGGCAGGTCGAGGGACTAGACGCAAGCGCATCGGCGATCAGGCGCGCGTGACTTAAAGCCGACGAAAGACCGTTCATCTTCCAGTTTCCGGCGATGAACCTGCGGGGCGTCCCGATCAAGGCAGACCTTTCAGAGGTGAAAAGTCACGAAAATACATTCGCGACGGCAAATTCTGGTCCTGCGTAAGGCAAGGTTCGCCCCCTGTCACCTTCAAGGTCAGCCCTGTTCACACGACAATCGCATCTTCGTCGCCTTGCTAGGCAGGGGACGCCTCCACTATACGCCAGGATCAAGGGCGTCTGCGTCTCGCTTTCTCAGGCGAACCTCCCGCCCGTGCGCCCCAAAAAGCCGCGCCGTTTGATAAAGGTTTCGCGCTCCATGCTCGCCCAGTTTCGCACCCTAGCTAAGTCGCCCGCCGTTATAGCCTTGCTTGGCCTCCTGATCGCCGCCTTTGTCTTGTGGGGCGTCCGGGACGTGTTTCGCAATGTCGGCATGGGGGACGCCGTGATCCAGGCCGGCTCACGCAGTATTAACGCCGCCCGCTTTCGACAGATGTTCGAGGACGAGCTGAAATCCTACACCCAGCAGACGGGTCAGCAGATTACGCCCCAGGATGCGGTCAAGAACGGCCTGGACCGGCAGGTTGCAGACGCGCTAGCGGCAGATGAAGCCTTTGCAGCCTATCTTAGCCGGACGGGTCTAAACCCATCCGACAAGCTGGTGGTCGATGAAATCCGCAAGGCGCCGCGCTTTTTCAATCCGGTCAGCGGCGTATTCGACAAGGGGGCCTATGAGCAGTTTGTGCACCAGCAACTGAACATGACGGATGCGGAATTCGAGGGACTACTCCGCACCGAACTGGCTCAGAGCCAATTTGTATCCGCCCTGGGATCGGCGCTGAAAGAACCGCGCGTGTTCGACGCGCTTTCGGCGGCCGCCCAATATGAAGGGCGCAGTTTCACCTATCTCGTCCTCCCTATAACCGCCGTTCCGGCTCCTGCGCTGCCCACAGAAGCCGCCATGCAGGCCTATCTCAAAGAAAATGCGGAGCGTCTAAAGCAGCAGCGACAAGAAACCCGCATTTTGACGATTGTACGCTTCAGCGCGGCGCAAGACGCGACGTCCCCAGTCAGCGCCGCCGACGTGCAAAAGCGATTTGATTTCGAGAAGGATGCGCTTTCGAGCCCTGAAAAACGCAGCGTTATCGAGTTAGCCGTCAAGGACGCCGCGACGGCGACAGCGATTTCCGCCCGATTAAAGCACGGAGAGGACCCAGCCGGCGTGGCCAAAAGCCTTGGTATCCAGCCGATAACCTATACCGATGCACCCAAGTCTGCGATTGCGGACCGCAAGGCAGCGGACGTGGCCTTCTCGCTTAAGGCCGGCGATATCAGCGGAGCGATTCAGGGCGATCTGGGCTATGCCGTGATCAAAGTGTCCCAGATCACGCCTGCCCACACCGCGACTCTTGAGGAGACCCGACCCAAGATTGAAGCTGAGGTTCGCAAGGCTGCGGCTCAGACGAAGGTTGATCAGCAGGTCAAGGCGTTTGAAGACGCGCGCTCGGCGGGCGCAAACCTCGTCGAAGCCGCCAAAAAGCTCGGCCTGCAAACCCAGACCCTTCCCGCCATTACGGCCCAGGGCGCGACCGCGCAGGGCCAACCTCTTCAGTTACCGCCCAAGCTTCTGCAAAGCGCCTTCACGCTTCAGCCCGGTGCAGATAGCGATGTGATTGATCTGGGCTCCGGAGACTTCGTGGCGGCGCGCCTCGATAAGATCATTCCCCCGGCGGCTCCAACCCTGGATGAAATCCGCCCCCAATTGACCCAGTTCTTGATGCGCCAAGACCTCGACACCCGTCTCATGGCCAAGGCGCAAGGGTTGGCGGATCAGATCAAGAAAGGCCAAAGCCTTGACGCTGTTGGGGCCGGCGCCGGCGCAACCGTCGGAAATGGCGTAGACATACAACGCTCAAGCGCGGGCCAAAGCTTCACGCCCCAACTCATGGCCGAAGTTTTCAACGCCAAGGTGGGCGAAGTGGTGGTGGGGCCGGATATCCATCCCGGTCAGGTAATCGTCGCCAAGGTCGCAGCGATCATTCCGGCGGCGGGTCCGGCCGCCGCTCAGGCCGCCGCCACTCAACGCCTGACCCTGCCGCGCAGCCTGCTGCAGGATATGGGGGCGGAAACGCGCACGGGCGCAAAAGCCCTCATCAAGCCAAAGGTGGATTATGCCCGCGCCAAAGCGGCGGTGGGCGGCGATGCGGGCGCGGCTCCGTGACGGAGAACGAGGCCTCACCGGCTTTTGGAGACTTCTCAGAAGCTTATGATCGCGGCGAGCCTCAACTTGTCTGGCGGCGGCTGGTCGACGACCTGGAAACGCCTGTATCGGCGTTTCTGAAACTCGGCCAAGGGCGCCCCTACGCCTTTTTGTTCGAGTCGGTTGAGGGTGGCGCCTGGCGGGGACGCTATTCGGTCATCGCGCTAAAACCCGACCTGGTCTGGCGCGCCTTTGGTCCACGGGCGGAGGTCGCTAGGGGTGGCGACATCGCCGAAGGGGTGTTCAAGCCCGAGGCTGCGCCCGCGTTGGACTCACTTAAATCTCTGCTTGAAACGTCCCGCCTGCCCATACCCAGCAGCTTGCCGCCCATGGCCGCGGGCGTCTTTGGCGTGATCGGCTATGACATGATCCGCCTGGCCGAACCGGTGGGATCCGCCAAGGCCGATAGCTTGGGATTGCCGGACGCCGTCATGATGCGTCCCTCAATTGTCGCCGTGTTCGACGCCATCGGCCAGGAAATTATTCTCAGCACACCCGTGCGACCGGGAGAAATGTGCGCGCGGGCGGCCTATGACGCCGCTGTTGGGAGGCTCGACGAAACCGCGCTCGAACTTGCGAAAAGCCTGCCGACTCGTCCGCCGCAAGCGATCACGCCCATCTACCTGCAAGAGCCCCTCGCCTCACCCGTCTCGCGCGACGCCTATCGCGCCGTGGTGGAGGCCGCAAAGCGCTATATCGCCGCCGGCGACATTTTTCAGGTCGTCCCCAGCCATCGCTTCCGGGCGCCGTTTACCCAAAAGCCGTTCGCCTTTTATCGCGCATTGCGGCGGCTCAATCCCTCGCCGTTTCTCTACTATCTGAACTTCGGCGACTTCCAGCTTGCAGGGTCAAGCCCGGAAATCCTGGTTCGCCTGCGCGACGGCAAGGTGACGATACGGCCCATCGCCGGCACCCGTCCGCGCGGCGCAACGCCGGAGCAGGACCAAGCGCTGGAGCGGGAATTGCTGGCCGACTCGAAGGAGCGCGCCGAACACCTGATGCTGCTCGACCTTGGCCGTAATGATGTTGGGCGCACCGTCATGCTGAAAGACGAAGGCGCCAACAGACCCCGCACGGGCAAGCCCCGCGTGAGAGTGACCGAAAGCTTCGCCATTGAGCGATATTCCACCGTTATGCACATCGTCTCCAACGTCGAAGGCGACGCTCCAGATGGGCTGGACCCTGTGGACGTCATCCTCACCGCCCTACCCGCAGGCACGCTATCGGGCGCGCCGAAGATCCGGGCCATGCAGATTATCGACGAACTGGAGGCGGAGAAGCGCGGTCTCGCCTATGCCGGCGCAGTCGGCTATATTTCCGCTGAAAATCAAGTGGATACGGCAATACTTTTACGGACGGCGCTGTTTAAGGACGGGATGATGTATGTCCAAGCCGGCGGCGGCGTCGTAGCCGATTCCGATCCGGACGCCGAATACGAAGAGACGCTGCACAAGTCCAGCGCTCTAAAGCGGGCGGCGGCGGACGCCTGGCGGTTCGACTCGACCAGCTAGACTAGGCTTGGAAGGCGCGGACCTATCAGCGATCGAATATCCTGGCGGCGGCGACAGACGGCGCCTCCTTTGTCTGCCAAAAGGGGCCGAGAATGACAGAACAGGCGAGAATAAGGGCGCTGGCGGCCAAGATCGCCGCGGCGGCCAGCATGGTCATGGCGGCCGGCGCTGGGCGCTTCGGCTCGGCCAGACAGGCGCGGGCTTGGGACAAGCTCGATATGGGCGGAATGGATGTGTGCGGCATCATCAACGTCATGGATCGCGCCCAGTTAACATCGGTCGAACATCTGGTCTATGGTGCTGGAAGACGCTTTAGCCGTGATGGCCTGACGCCACCCGCTCCTCGCCACGCAACGAATAGTTAACACTGTATTTCCATGATTCTCGTCATCGATAACTATGACAGCTTCACTTATAACCTCGTCCATTATCTGGAAGAGCTGGGCGCAGACTGCCTTGTGCGTCGCAATGATGCGTTGACCGCTGAAGCCGCCTTGGTGCTGAGACCTCAGGGGGTCGTTCTCTCG
>Ga0116226_10003396_pt1 | contig 14080 bp, 13 predicted proteins | sample S1TSphfallax_FD_89692 | JGI IMG/M metagenome (GOLD analysis project Ga0116226, IMG submission 89692) | Host-associated microbial communities from peat moss isolated from Minnesota, USA - S1T2_Fa - Sphagnum fallax MG | ecosystem: Host-associated > Plants > Peat moss > Unclassified | place: USA...
CAATGCCTGACGACCTGCAGCGCATCGTGTCATTCCAGTTCAACGGTCCGTTGGATCAGGGCGTCGCCCGACTCGCGCAGAGCATCGGCTACACGTTCTACACGACCGCGCCGCCGAACACCCTGCCCCTACCGGTCAGTATCCAGCTCTCGTCGGTGCCAGCCTATCAGGTGTTCCAGGCCCTAGGCGCGGAGGCCGGCACTCAGGCGACTGTGCAGGTCGATCCGCTCCACCATCAGGTCCAGGTGATCCACCATGCGTAGTCCGCGCGCGTTCCTCGCCGCGGCGACCATGCTGGCCGGGCTTGCGGCGGCGACCGGTGGCCACGCCCAGAACCTGTTGACCTCACCGCGCCAGCCGCCGGACCCGACCCCGGCTGAGCTGGAACAAAACCTGCCGGACCTGGCGAACCCTCTCAACAAGCCGATCACGGGCGCGACCGAGGATCCGCTGGTGATCGGCAGCGAGCCGCCGCCCTCGCTGGAAGCCCTGCAGGCGGCCCGTCCAGGCGATGACAAGGGTGACGGGCTGGAGCCGGGGCGGGCGGACATGGTGCGGACCGCCGCGCTCACCTACGGCGCACAAGGTGGCCTCGCCGCGCGCAGTTTCGCGCTGAATGAAATGCTGCGGCGCTATCAGGCGCAACTCGACAGCGCGTATGATTTCAGCTCGCTCGTTCTGCCGGCCGGCTCCGGCCAGACGCTGATGCGACCGCCGGTCGTCTCGGCGGCCCAGATGGCGTTCGCCCTCGGCGATGGCGGTCAAATCGCCCGCGAGACCTCCTGCATCTATCAGATCACCCGGGAGGCGCAGCTGGCCTCGGCCCCGCCGAACTGGCGCGCCTATCTCGTCCGCGCCTGGGCCAAACCACGCCGCCCGACCGATGCCACGCTCCCGCGCACCAAGCAGGAGGCCGCCTACTGGACCAAGTGGGTCGCAGAGGGCTGGGCGCAGGGCGAGCGACAGGCGGTCGAGATCTTCCTGGCCGACTTGGGCCGGCTTGAGCGCGATCTGGTCGGCATGGCGCGTTACCGCGTGCTGCTGCGCGCCCGCCTCGTCGAGCCGCCCAAGGTGGCGTTCAAGAACGTCCGCGTCGATGGCGGCCGCACCAGCCTGCATGTCGGCGATAGGACGGTGCGGATCACCGACCAGCCGGGCCTGCAGGGGAATGCGCGCCAGTGGGTGCCGGGCGCCGGATGCCCGCAATGAAAACCCGCATGGCCTCCGGGCTGTCAGCCATGGGCTCCCGCGCCGGCGGACAAGCCCATACCGGCCTGGCACTGCGGTAGCATGCTCGACGCCCTTGTTCCCGTCGCAGTCGCCGAGGCCAGCCCGATCAACCCGTACGTCTGGCCGGATGACGGCCGTCAGGGCGTGCGGTGGGTGGAAGAGGTACGTAAAAGCGCCCCAGGACTGGACTCTCTGCTGACCTGGGCCTTTCGATCGGACGCGTCGCGGATCGCGTTCCAGACCGGACACCCGGTCTGGGTCGGCATCCACGGCCGCAACTATCGGGCGACGAAAGCCGCGGTGGACGAGTTGGACTTCAGCCACATCATCAACCACCTCTACGGTGCCGACGGCATGGCTCGCCTGCAGGGCGGCAATGACTTCGACACCGCCTATGCGATCTCGATCGACCGCTCCACGCGACTGCGCTTTCGCGTCAATGCCACGCCCACCCGGACGTCACGGCGGGACGGCGGCAACATCGTGCTCCGCCCGATCGCCGACATGCCGCCACCGCTGGAGCAACAGCTGGTCGAACCGGGCATCCTCGACGCCTATAGGCCGCGTCAGGGCATGGTGATTGTCAGCGGCGCGACCGGCTCGGGCAAATCCACGCTGATCGCGGGGATGACAGTGGCCAAGCTGCTGGACCAGGAGGGTAACTTCAATATCGTCGAGGGCGCGGCACCGGTGGAGTTCCTCCTTGAGCGGGTGCGCGGTCCATCCTCGACTATCAACCAGACCGAGATCCCCCGCGACCTGCCGAGTTTCGCGACATTCGTGCGCGGTGCGATGCGGCGCGAGCCCACTGATATCATCGTCGGTGAATGCCGCGACAGCGAGACGATGGACGCGGCCGTGCAAGCAGCAATCTCCGGGCACGTCCTGACGACGACCGTTCACGCCAACGACGTCGCCCTGACCATGCAGCGCATCGCGAGCCTGTGCCCGCCGTCGGAGCGAGAGAACCTGGTCTCCGCGGTGGCTCAGTCTCTGCGGCTCGTGATCAATCAGCGCCTGGCGCCTTCTGTCGATGGCAGGCGGACGGCGCTGCGCGAGTATTTGGTGTTCGATGCGGCGCTGCGCAGTCAGTTCCTGCGCAGCGATCCGCGTGAGTGGCCGGCGTTGACCCGTCGCGCCGTCGATGAACAGGGCCAGTCCTACCGGGTGGCGATCGCGAACGCTCTGCGCGCGCGTCGGATCTCCGAGGCGACGGCGGCCTTCGAATTGCGGCAGGTCGGATAGAGGGAGAGCAGGATGACAAACATCAAGACAAGACAAGGTAAAATCGGTACGGGAAAGCCCTCGCGGCGAGCCGCTTTATTGCTGCTGGTCGCGTCACCGGTAGCGGCTGCTCCGATGCCGAAGGAGGCGGCACCCGCCGAGATCGGCGCGCACGCGGTCGCGGACTCCAGTCATGTCAGCACAACGCTCGCCCCCCCATCGCCCGCACCGCATCCAGAGGTCCGAATCGTTCTGGCGCCTCCGCCAAACGACGTAACCGCAGGGGTCACAGGGCTTCAGTCAACCTGTTCAGCCTGGACCTCATCGTTGCGCCAGGCGTCAGAACGCTCAGCCGAGGGGCCGGATCCATTCGTTTTGTCGCCCGGCATCTATGGTGATATTTGCGAATTTGTTCGCGACCCGACCGCGGCGGCATGGCAGTATCGAATAGCTGGTTTGGTCATCGCGATCCTGACGCTATCCATGTCCGCTTTATTCTTTGGCATCGCGTCATTTCTGTTCGGAATGGGCCGCTCGGTAATCGCAGCCGTGGTGGACCGCTGGATCCTACTTCGTCGCAGGGTATGAGCGATGTGGCGTAACACTGGCCAGCCGGTTCGCGTCCTGATGCTCGACGCACGGGCCTGTCTGCCGATCCTGTCGGTCATGGTCTACTGGAGCTGGACGACGCTCTATATCGCCCTGACCGGCTTCGCCTTCTTCTCGGCCATCTCATTCTTCGGCCTTACCCTCCCGGCGATGTTTCGTCTGGTGCGGCGCTGGCTTGTCGGGCCCGTTCGCACCGCCGTGCCCGTCTGGAATCGGAGGCGTCTGGCATGAGCGTCAATGTCGAAGCGGTCGCCCGCACGCTGCGGGTTCTGCTGCTGCAATCCGGCTGTCCCGTCATGATCGACGACGATGCGACCGGCGAGAGGCACAGTGTCGATCTTGAGTCCGCAACCTCGCCAATGGGCCTGCTGCCGGTCTTTGTGACTGCGGGCGAGGCGGTCTGGCGCGAGGCAACCGGTAAAGGCTTTGGCCTTGACGTGGCACGTGACGCCGAGGCCTTTCTCGGGTTCCGTCTCCGTGGGATCGGCGCCGGCAGCTTCTCCACAGTGATGCTCGCCACCTTCCATGCAACGGCCCAGATCACCGCCGACAACATGATTGTGATCAATGACTTCAACCACTGGTGGGAGGGCGCGTCCGAGCGGGTGCGCAGCCTGCAGCGACTGGCAATGCTGATCGCACCGGCTTCCGCCTCGTGAGACGGCTGCTTGCCGCCGCCGTTTCGGCGGTGACGCTGGTGGCAGGATCCGCGCATGCGGAAGATGCACTGCGGCGCGACGCGGTGATCAGCGATTGCATCCTCGCCGCCGCGCATGTCCATCGCCTCCCGCCGGCACTCCTTGTCACACTGCTCAATGTCGAAGGGGGCTCATTGGGCAGGGTGAGTCACAACACCAACGGCACCGTCGATATCGGGCCGATGCAAGTCAATCAGATCTGGTTGTCCGAGGTCGCCGCCCACTGGCATTCGTCGACAAGTGCCAGCTACTTTGCACTACGCGATAACTTCTGCGCCAACGTCGAAGCGGGCGCATGGATCCTGCGCAAAGGTCTCGACGAAGCGCGTGGCGATTTCTGGGAGGGCGTCGGCTACTACCACTCGCATGATCCGGCATACAAGCGGTCCTATTTGCACGCGGTGCTGGCCCAGATTCTTCGACTACGCGCCCTCGTCCAGCGGGCCGCTTATGGGCCGGGCGTGCCGAATGGACCTGCCGTGACTCTCGCCGCCAACCCCCCTAACAGAAGCAAGTAGTATGGCGCAGTCTCCCGCTTCACGACCGTCCTGGTCATCCAGTGATGACACCACCGCCTTCAATCTCATTGTCATCGTCGTCGGTCTGGCGGTGCTGAGCTACGTGTTGTGGATGTATCACCATGCCCTGATCAGTGCCTGGGTGATGACCGCGCTGGATTGGCAGATGAATTTCCTCCATCACTTCACGGACCGGTTTGATCTTGCCAATCGCCAGATGGACGCGACCGACCCCGCGAGCGTGACACTGCGCGACCTCTACGGCATCATTCATGCGGTCGGCAGCTTCTTTCGGATACCAGCCGCCATAACGATCGTGGCACTGGCTATCATCTGCACCGTGCGCGCGGCGCCCAACCGATTCCGGCGCCAGTTCGACCTCGAGAGTCTGTTTGCCGAACAGGTCAAGACCTTCCCGACCACGGCGGCGTTTGCCGGTCGGCGGCTGCGGCTTGTGCCACCTGCTACCGGCACCCCGCTGCCCGCCGACTATGCGCTCACACCGGCTGAATGGATCAGCCGCTTCGCACTCAAAGGCCGCGCCTTCGATGCCGATGCCGCTCGCGTCGGGCTGACCCAGCAACTCGGGCCGGCGTGGTCGGGCGTCGAGCAGGCGAGCCCCACTGTCAGGTGCATGTTCGTCGTCTTTGGGCTGCACCTGCAGGAGCGCCGCGAGGACGCCCTGAACCTGCTGGGTGGCCTGTCCTTGAGCCTGGCAGCCGAGGACCCCGATGAACACGGGCCTGCAACTCCGCTCACAATTCCGGCTCCGATGGTGTCGGCATGCGAGGCACTTCTCCTGGACGGTCAGAGCTTCGCGCCGCCCCGCGCCATTACGGCCCAGCACGCCTATACTATGCCAGCGATGATGCAGCTGCTCAACGCCGCCCGGCTGCGTGCCGGCGTTCTGGCGCCGGCGCAGTTCGCGTGGTTGAAGCTCGTCGACCGGCCGCTATGGTATGCACTGCATTCGCTGGGCTACGAGGCGGATGTCGTCGGGAATTACCTGCATCCCAATCCGCGTGTGGAAGCGGCAGCCGCCCGCGATCATTGGGCGGTCGAGCGCGCCGTCGGCCGGCCGGTGCATGAGCCCGCGATCGATCGCAGTCTGGAAGCGCTGAGCAAGGTTGCCAAAGCCGGCACCGTCACAACCAGGCCGGACATCGATGGCTGATCAGGCAAGGCGGGCGATCGGTTGGGGCGCGCGGGGATCGCAGGCCGCCCTTCCGACGACCGTTGAGTGAGAATCAAGCCCACAGATCCCGCCCTGAAGGTGAGACGATGATCGACAACACGCATGCCCCACTTGAGGCAGCCAATCCTCCGACAAAACCTGTCATGCGGGCTTTCGGCAGGGCGCACGGACGAGCCCCGGCTATCAATGCCGCCCGCGAAAAGCAGGGGCCGTTCGCAGAACCCCTCGGCAGGATGCGCGCCATGGAAACGGAGCGGAATGTCATGCGGCTTGAAATCCCTGAAGGTGCCAACGTCCAGATTCTCATTGGCCAGACGCCAGCGCTCGCGCTGCCGGACGAGACGCGCAGCCGGCATCCCGCCGTTGGCGTCGGGCGTTTGATAATCAAGGGCGCGCTGGGAGGCGCGGTGATGGTGGCGGTGGCCACGCTGGGACTGCACATGATGCTCACCGGAACCCAAGCCGCGGCAGGCGGCGAGACGCCGGCTCGCCGCGCGGATCAGGTTCCCCCCGCTTTCCAGCGCCAGATCGAGCAGCAGCCGACCGTCACGCCGCCACCCGGGCAGCAGCCACCGGGCAAGAACCCGTTCGGCCTGGAGAACTGAGGCGATGGCAATCCCCCGGCAGATCGCAGGCCCGCAGGAGCAGTATGAGCGGACTGGCGCGCAGAGCTATCGCGACATCCGTCCCTTCACCACACGGCTGTCCGAAGGACTTCGCAGCTCCGCGTCGGGGCTGGTGCTGGGGGGATTCGCGGCAGCAACCGTCGTGGAACCGGCGGTCGTCAATCTCACCGTCCCGGTGTCGGCGCTCTACGCGCTCTGGGTGCTCACCCGCCGGGTCATCCTGCCGATACGGCTCCCCGCGTCCGCCGCACGGCCCGACCACAATGATCCGGAACCCGGCAGCCGCAAGCCACGCTGGTCGGATGGCACGCAGCATATCGGCAATGACATCAACGGCCACGAGCTGTGGGCGAGCGGGGCGGATTTCCGTCACCACATCTCCATCCCCGGCACCACTGGCGCTGGCAAGACGACGACGATCCTCAGTCTGCTGACCAATGCCCTGGCCCAGGGATCGGGCTTTGTGCTGGTCGACGCGAAGGCCGATCGCGAGTTGTTCGCCAAGGTGATGGGCCTTGCCCGCCGGTTCGGCCGCGACGACGACGTCCGGGTTCTCAACTTCATGGTCGCGTCAGGCCTGAGAGAGAGCCATACTTTCAATCCCTTCGCCATCGGCACGCCGGACGCGATCAAGGAGCTTCTGGTCAGCCTGCTGGGTGAGCAGAAGGAGGGCGATCCGAACGGCGTCTTCAGAGGCCGCGCGCAGGCGCTGCTCGGCACGATCACGCCAGTGCTGGTGTGGCTGCGCGACCACAAGGGCGTGCCGCTGAATGTGGAGCTCATCCGTTCGTCGCTGGAGCTACCGTGGATCTGGAAGCTGGCGATGGAGAAGATCGTAGAGCTGCGTGATCCCGAGACGGGTCAGATCACCAAACTGAACGTCGATAACGAAATATCGGAGGAACTCACCTGGCCATTGCGCTCCTACCTCGCGGAAGTGCCGGGATACGATGCCACCATCCCGCTGGAGAAGCAGCGTGGCGGCAAGCCCTTCGAACAGCATGGCTATGCGCAGTTCTACTTCACCGAGATGTTCACCCAGTTGACTGTCTCGCTCGCCCATATCTTCCGACCGCACTACAGCGACATCGACATGCGCGACGTGGTGCTCAACCGGCGCATCCTGGTCGTGAACCTGCCGGCACTGGATAATTCCGATGCCACACTTGCCGCACTGGGAAAGCTGGTCGTCGCGTCGCTTCGCGGCATGATGGCGCAGCTGTTGGGCGTGTCGCTGGAAGGTGACTACACCCCACGCGACAAGCCCGGTATGGGACCAACGCCATTCCCGATCGTACTTGACGAGCTGGCATATTACGCGACCAGCGGGCTTGACCGGATGCTGGCCATGGGTCGCGGTCTCAACATCTGCTTCATGCTGGGCTTTCAGGAAGTCAGCGGTATCTGGGCACGCCTGGGGGAAAAGACCGCGAGCCTGCTCGGCAACGCGAACCTTACGATCGCCATGCGCCAGCAGGATGCCGGTCGCACGCGTGAGTGGATCGAGCACACCGCCGGGCAGACCAACGTCACCCAGGCAACATCCTACCAGGGTGCGTCGGACGGGGCCTATCGCGAGGCCAGGCACGCCGATGTGCGGACCGTCTCGCGCATCGACTGGCGGGACCTGACCTCGCTCAACGAGGGCGAGGCCATCATTCTGTTCGGCGGCCGCCGCATTTATGCGCGCATCTTCCACGCCAAGATCGATGACTCCGGCCCGAAGCGGCTGGGCCGGACACTCATGCTGCCGGCACCCGATCCCAGTGAAATGCGAGTGCGCGCCGCAAGCATCGCAGCGATTGCGAAGACCATCGCCACCGGACGTGTCACCCCTGGGATCGCCGAGCGAAAAAGCCCCGCGATCGTCGCGATGGTGGGGGCCTTCGCCGAGGCGGCATCCGCTGGCAGTGATGGCCGCACCTGCGCCCGCGCCGCCATCGATGCGCTTGGTCGGTTGCCCGAGGAACAGCTCACGCCGCCGCCACCGCCGCCGGCGGATGGCTCGCCGGTGACAGCAGTGACGCCGATGCTGGAAACCGCCAGCGCGACGGTGGTGGCGGGCCCCGCCGCCACGGAGTTACCACGCGAGCCGATTGATGGGGAACTGTTGGAGCGCCTATCGGCGATCGAGTTGGCCGCCGGGATGTCGGCGACCGGCGCCTACCAGACGGCGCTGGTCATCCTGGCCGAGCGTGATTTGGCGCTGAGCCGCGCGGTGCGGATCGACCCGCCGCCGATCGGGCTGGAGGCGTTCCAGGCTCGGCTGGAGGCGGTCATCGAGCAGGTGGAGCGGATCCATCAGAAATCGCAGACGCGCAGGGCAGCGTGAGCGTGCCCGGACAGGCGGCGCCAGCGCGCTTACGTGCAGCCGGGCGGCCGACGGGACGGAGAGATAGATGGGTCATGAACCGCGACTGGAGACGTGCTGCGGTCGCCGTGTGTGTCTGGAGCGCAGTCGGAGCCACGGCGCACGCACAGATGATCGATTTGCGGCCGGCACGGGCGACTACGCGGACGGACAATATCATGCCCGCCGATACCGGCTCCGCCATCACACCGCCCCCACCAATGATGCCGCCGCCCGCACCTTCAGAAACCTTCGTGCTCTTGCCCGGCCGCTGGCAGCTGAAGGGGGCGCAGGATGTCTGGATCCCGCCGGACACCCAGCTGCGGCCGACGGAATATCGATCGTTCCTGCCCGGCCAATACGTCTGGCGCGACGGCCGGTGGAACTGGGTGCCTGCGCATGATGCCGCCGACTGACCCCCGGGTTACCCGGTCTCGACCGGTCGGGATCGCAAGCGCCCGGCTTTCTCGGCCCGCCCTTCACAGCTCATGCCATTACGAGACACGGTCCAGCCGACGTAGGCCAGGAAACAGGACCATCCAGATCGCTGCTACCGCGAGCGTTCCAAGTCCGCCGGCGACAACAGCGGGCACGACGCCGATGAGGGTTGCCAAGGTTCCGCTCTCGAATTCGCCGAGTTGGTTGGAGGAGCCGATGAACAGCAGGTTCACCGCCGCCACGCGGCCGCGCATGTCATCCGGCGTCCGGATCTGCACGAGGGTGGACCGAATCACGACGCTGACCACGTCCGCCCCGCCGAGCAGCGCCAGACTAGCCACCGACAGCGGCAAGGAGGTGGACACGCCGAAAACAATGGTGGCGACGCCGAAGACGGCGATCGCCAAGAACATGGCCGGTCCGAGATGGCGCGCTAACGGTCGGCGTGACAGACCAAGCGAGACAACCAGCGCGCCTATCCCGGGCGCGGCACGGAGCAGACCCAGGCCGAGTGGCCCGGCATGCAGCACACTGCCGGCGTAGACCGGCAGCAGGGCGGTGGCGCCTCCGAGCAGCACGGCGAACAGATCCAGCGAGATCGCCCCCAAAATGTCCGGCCGGCGGACCACGAAGCCGACCCCTTCGAAGAAGGAGGCGAGGGTCGGTGGCGACTGGGATTTCACAAGCACCCGCGCGGGCAGCCGGGCGCTGCATGCGGCAGCGAGCGCAAAGGCCGTCGCACACGCCGCATACGCCACTCCCGAGCCGGCGCCGTAAAGCAGCCCGCCGAGCGAGGGGCCGGCGATGCCGGCACATTGGAACACCGAGGCGGACAGGGCGGCCGCGCGCGGGTAGGCGGCTTGCGGCACCAAGCTGGGGAGCAGGGCTTGCAGGCTCGGCGACTCGAAGGCGCGCGCGGCGCCGGTGGCGGCAGCCAGGGCGTAGAGCAGTGCGGGGGTGGGCGTATGTGCCACTGAAATCACCGCCAGACTGAGCGCGGCCGCCGCTTCGGCGCCCTGGCAGATGATGGCGATGCGCCGCCGATCAGCTCGATCCACCACAGTGCCGGCGATGAATACGAGCGCCAGGAAGGGTGCGAACTGCGCCAGCCCGACCAGCCCGAGCGACCAAGCGCTGTGAGTAAGCGCATACATCTGCCAGCCCAGAATGACCGCCTGCATTTGGTAACCGAGCGATGACAGGCTGCGCGCGCCTATGAGGGCGGTGAGGCCGGGGTTTTTCAACAGGCGTGACTCAGGCAGGGCATTGACCATGCGTATTCGATAGTAGGCGGATCGCGTCGCGAATACCCCGTTCGTACGAGTGCCCGCGAACGCTGTCGTGGGCATGGGCAAGCGGCGCCGCGCCGATCAGAAAGCTGTCCGCGACAGTTGCGGCGCCGGCACGCAATCCCCCACACCACCATCAGCGCCAGTCCCCCTTGTGATTGGGAGCGAGCGTTCGTCAGGCGGCTAGACTGCGGGTCCGTCGCCAGGGCTTGGCGGGCCCGCCTGCGCGTCCGGTTCCGGATCACGGATCTGGCTTTCAGCCGCGGCCGCCTCCGCGCGGAGCGCGCGCAGATGGGACGCCGCCTCCCGGCGCTGCGTCATCTCGCCGATCGTCGCGCCGTTTTCCTGGAGGGCATGATCAAGCGCGGCGAGGTGCCGGCCGAGGCTGGCGTTGATCGCCAGCGAGCGCAGTCTTTGGAAAGCCCTGGCGCCGAACTCAGGATCCTTCAGCTCCGCTGCCTCCAGCTGCTGGTGGCATGCCATGTAGTCGTCACGCGCGCGCTCGCGGTCCCGCCGCGCGGCCGCCAGCAGGTCGATGCCGAGAGCCTTATACGGCTTCTCAGACATGTCCCTGGCCGCCCGGGCCCAGAGGTCCTCCCGGGTGATCGGCGTGGCGTCGCCGAGCGCCCGTTGGTGTCGTTCAGCCTCGTGAACCGCCGCCTCGGAGATGACCGTCCATGTCGTGCCACGGCTGCGGCTCTCGGCGACATAGGTCGTGAAGGCGGTGACGCCGGAGGTGCCGCGCGGCAGCGCGTTGATATGTTCGTCCGACGTGATGCCCTGGGCGGCGTCGATGGTGAGCGCGTGCCCAAGGCCGAGGAAGAGCCGGCCTGTCGCCTGGTCCTTGAGACGACGCCATTCGACGTCGGCGATATCGCCGTGCCTGTTCCGCAACCGCAGGCCCCTGGCGTCCTGGCCGAGCACTTCGACGATATCGCCGTTGCTGCCGATCTCGCGGTTCCGCCCGTCGATCTTCCCCCAGGTGCGCCGGTACAGTCGCAGGCGGTCGCCGACGGCGATTGGCAGGTCGTAGGTGGTGCCGCGCTGGTCGATCGCGCGGAAGCTCTGCTCGTCGGCGCCGATCTCGCCTCGGTCCCTGAGCCGGGCGCGGATGGCCTGGCTGATCTCGGCCGCGTCGTCGTTGGTGGGCGCGGTGACGGTGATGCCGCGCTTGCCACCAGATGCCACCAGAACGTCGCGACGGGAGATGTAGAGGTCGGCGATCCGCGCCACGACCTGCTCACGGTCGCCGCCGGCCATCACCGCGTGCCCGTCCGCGCGTTTCTTGGCCAGAGCCGCCTCAGCGTCCCCCTCCCGGAACAGGCCGGCGATCTCGCGGCTGCGCGCGGTTGCCTGGCGGATCGTGCTCAGCAACTCGGGCACCGCTTCTGGCGGCAGGGCGCGGCGGAGGATTTCGATCGAGTCGCCGGCCTCGATCGCCTGCGCCTGCTCGCGGTCGCCCAGCATCTTGATCGTCATGCCGGTGCGCGCCTGCAGCTCGAGCAGCTTGAGCATCGGCCTGGGGCCGATCTGGCTGACTTCGTCCACAACCAGGACGGTGTTGTGTGTCGGCTGGAACTCGCCCGCGTCAATCATCCGGAGCAGGGGCTGCAAGGCGTAGGTTCGATCGATGCCGGCATCTTGCAGGGCGTCCGCCTGGCGCCAGGCGGTGGCGGCGCCAAGGACGTCCCTGCCCTGCCCGCTGTAGGTCGTGTCGGCCTTCCAGGCGGCCACCAGCGGCTGCAGGAGGGTGGTCTTGCCGGAGCCCGCGACGCCGGTGAGCATGGTCAGCCCGCCGCCCTCCCCCAGGGCATGAACGGCCGCGCGCTGCTCGGCGGTGAAGTTGATCCCCGATCGCGCCATCGCCTGCCGCAGCGCCGTCACCGATAGGGCGCCCGAGCGGTCGCGGCCGCTCTCCCAAGCCAGCGCAGCCAGCTTTTCCTCGATGCGGATCTGGGCGGTGTTCGAGACCCGCACCTTGTCATCGAAGATCCCGATCACCAGCGCGACGTGCTCGCCTTTGAAGCGGATGCCCCGCTCCTCCAGCCGCTCGACCACGCGCTTGATGTCGTCCGGTCCGCCGGCGACGCCGGTTCCGATCAGGCCACGGGCAGCATACATGCCAAGCTTCTCGTGGCTGATCACCGCCGCGGTGTGGAACTCGTCGGCCAGGTAGCGCGCCGCGAACTCATAGGCCCGGTCGAACCGTTCGGCGTCTGTCAGATGTTCATGCTCGATCCCCTCGAGGACGGTCTCGTGCTGCCAGCCGAGCGCGACCGCCTGCTCGCGCCAGATCCGCCGTTCGTCGGTTTTCATTTTGCCGAGGCGTCCGTCGGCACTTGCCTCGTGGACGATGTCGAACTTCCGGTCCGCGGATATGTCATTCCAGTCGAGGCCGCGGGATTTGGCGAACGCCTTCGCCTTCTGAAGGATTTGCTTGTCGCGCTTGCTGAAGACAGCACTGACCTCTTCAGGAACCGCCAGCACGACCACAGCTTCCTTCTTCGCGTCGTAGCCGATCCGCACGCCGAGGCGTCGCAGTTCATCGGCAAGGACCGCCTGGAAGTAGGCGCCGAACTCCTTGACCCGGGCGTCGGTGAGCGCACGCGTGTCGAGCGATCCAACCCGGCCATCCGCCGTGACGACAAGGTTCATCAGGAAGTTGTGCAGGTGAAGGTGTGGATCGCCGGCGACTGGCGCGTCGACAAGGTAGGTCTCGCCACCCCGCCCATCCTGGATGTGCAACGTCGGTCGGGCCGTATGATGGCGGAAGGTGACCCATCCCACGGCACCTGGATCGGCACCAGCCTCACCGCCGGCGCCCTTGCGTGCCCAGCCGAGGACCTGGGCGACGTGGCGCATCGCGCGGTCGTTCGCCCGGTCGACGGCATTGCAGATCTGGGCGCTTTCCGCAGGGGTGGCGGCGAACTCGGCGGCCAGGCTGACCGATTTATGCGGACTGAAGACGAGATCGAAGCCGCTGAGCTTGCGCGTGTGTCGCGACCAAGCCTCGCCGTTGTCCGCGCGACGGGCCTCGAACAGCCGCGACAGCTCGACGTCGCGCGGCATGGCGCGCGGGTTGATGCCGATCGACTTCGCCAGGATCGCGGGCATGTCGGACCGCCAGGTCGCCCGGCTATCGCGCCCCGTGTAGTAGGCGGTGAGCCGGCCGCCGCCTTCCAGCCGGCGGCCCTGGGCGTCTATCGCCGGCGGGTGGATTGGCTCGGGCGTATCCTCAGTGAAGTAACGCAGGAGCAGGCGGCCCTTCGAAGTGGCCGCGATCTTGCGGAAGTTGAGCATCGCTCAGTGGCCGAGCGGGGCACCGCCATGGCCGTTGGGTGACGCCGGCGGCGCGTCTTTGACGAGGAGGTGATTGGCAATCGCGGTGATATCGCTTTGCATCTGCCGCAGACTTGTCCCCATCTGGCGCTGGTGCGCGATGATGGTGGCGATCAGTTCCTCGAGGGAAGGCCCGTCCCGACCGCCCTCTTTGGCCACCATGAGGCCGACCAGTTTGCGCAGCAGCTCCAGCGTCTGGCTGGTCTGATCCTCGATGATCGCCAGCACCTCCTGGGTCCGTTCGGGTGCCTGCTCGGGTGCCCCTACCGTGCCGTCCGCCCTATTCGAGATCGTGTCCATCCGGACCTCCATTGGTGCGGGGACCGTAGTGAGGGCATTTGCGAACGGCGTCGGGGACGGAGCAGGGGCGTGACGCGCGGCCGAGCTCGGCCATCGCCTTCCGGCCAGCGTGTCAGCTGGCCGATGGTCCGAGCGTCCACCGTGGATCACCTCGGCGGGCGATCTGCGCTGGACAGCATCTGGGGCGACTACCGCCGGCATCCCCCGAACGGAGGTGCAGTTGCCCGCCGCGCGAGGCCTGCGCGCTACCCCTTCTTGTTCGAC
>Ga0116226_10003398_pt1 | contig 14074 bp, 9 predicted proteins | sample S1TSphfallax_FD_89692 | JGI IMG/M metagenome (GOLD analysis project Ga0116226, IMG submission 89692) | Host-associated microbial communities from peat moss isolated from Minnesota, USA - S1T2_Fa - Sphagnum fallax MG | ecosystem: Host-associated > Plants > Peat moss > Unclassified | place: USA...
AGGCCGCGATCAGCTGCTTGCCGACCGCCAGCACGGTGTCCTTGTCGCCCTTCTTGATCAGCCCCTCATCGACCAGCTTGCCGCCGACGCCGACACAGGCTGCGCCAGCCTTGACCCACTCGCCGATGGTCGAGGCATCGATGCCGCCGGTCGGCATGAAGGTCACCTGGGGAAACACCGAGCGTAGCGCCTTGAGATGGCCTGAGCCGACCGTCGAGGCCGGGAAAACCTTGACCGCGGAACTGCCGGCCTGGAGCGCGTTGAACACTTCGGTCGGGGTCAGGGTGCCCATCAGGCTGGGCACGTCGAGGCGGCGGCAGGCCGCCCCAACTTCGGCCGAGACGCAGGGCGATACAACATAGCGTGCGCCGGCGGCAACCACGCGATAGGTGTCGGCGGCGGTGAAGACGGTGCCGGCGCCGATCAGCAGATCCTTGTCCTGAGAGAGTTCCTCGATCAAAGACGCAGCGTCGGGGATGGTCAGGGTGATCTCGAAGGTGCGAAAGCCAGCCTCTTTCAGCCAGCCCACCGAGATGCGGGCCAGGTCGAGCGACCCGGTGCGGATGACCGGCACCACGCCATGGGACACCACTTGATCGAGACTATGTTGGGAATTGGGCAAGGGAGCCTCTTCAGCGGGAAGTTCTGTGTATTTTTTACACACAAGAGCAATAGCCGCGCATGATAAGCGCGATATGGCGATATTTAAAACGGATTTTTGTAAAAATCCTACATTTTGTCCTTGTGATCGAACCGGCCTGCTCCTAGAGTTCTCAACCGTCCAGGGAGTTGCACGATATGGCGGAATTCCGCAGTTTTTCCGGTCCCGAAGAGGTCGCAGAAGCCCTCGCGGCCGAAGTCGCCGAGCTGGTGCGCAGGGGTGTCGCCGAGCGCGATGCCGGGTCGCTGATCGTCCCGGGCGGACGCACGCCGGGATTGTTCCTCTCCAAGCTGTCGCATCGGGCGCTGGCCTGGGACAGGGTGCAGGTGACCGGCAGTGATGAACGCTGGGTCGATGCCTCGTCGCCCGATAGCAATGAGGCTCTGGTGCGCCGCACGCTGATCGCCAACGCGGCCGCCGAAGCCAAATTCGTTTCGCTCTATACCGGCGCCGCCTCGCCCGAGGCCGGCCTGGCCGAAGCCGAGACGCGGGTGGCGGCGATGGCCCGCCCGTTCGACGCGGTGGTGATGGGCATGGGCGATGACGGTCATTTCGCCTCGCTGTTTCCCGGCGAGCCGGCGCTGGAAATCGGGCTCGATCTCGAGGCGTCCGCGCTGTGTGTTCCGGCTTGCGGCCCCGCCGGCGGACCGCCCCGCCTGTCGCTGACCCTTTCCGCGCTGGCCAAGGCGCGTCATATCTACATTCTCGCCACCGGCACCCATAAGCGCGAAGTGTGGCAGGCGTCGGCCGACCAGTCTCCCGGCATCCTTCCCGCCGCCGCTCTTCACCGCTTGACCGGAACCCCGGTCGATTTCATGTGGTGCCCATAACAAAACCGAGGACGTCATGGTCAACTCAACTCTCGCCGCTGTCACCGATCGCATCATCCAGCGCAGCAAGACCAGCCGCGAAGCCTATCTGGCGCGCATCAAGGGCGCCATGGAGCCGCGTCCGCGCCGCACCGACATGGGCTGTTCCAATCTGGCGCACGGCATGGCCGCCTGCGGCCCGGCCGAGAAGGCGCGCATCACCGGCGACCGCGGCGCCTGCATCGCCATCGTCTCGGCCTATAACGACATGCTGTCGGCGCATCAGCCCTACGAGACCTATCCCGCCTTGATCAAGCAGGTCGTGTCGGAAGCCGGCGGTGTCGCCCGTTTCGCCGGTGGCGTCCCGGCCATGTGCGACGGCGTGACCCAGGGCATGGAGGGCATGGAACTGTCGCTGTTCTCGCGCGACGTCATCGCCCAGGCCACCGCTGTGGCCCTGTCGCATGATCTGTTCGACGGCGCGCTGCTGCTCGGAATCTGCGACAAGATCGTACCCGGCCTGCTGACCGGCGCCCTGGCTTTCGGTCATCTGCCAATGATCTTCGTGCCGGGCGGCCCGATGCCGACCGGCATCGGCAATGCCGAGAAGGCCAAGGTCCGCCAGGCCTATGCCAAGGGCGAGGCGACCCGCGACGATCTTCTGGCCTCCGAAGCCGCCGCCTATCATGCGCCCGGCACCTGCACCTTCTATGGCACCGCCAATTCGAACCAGATGATGATGGAGATGATGGGGCTGCATCTGCCCGGCGCCTCCTTCGTGCCGCCCAACACGCCCGAGCGCGACGCCTATACCCGTCTGGCCGCGCAGCGCGTGACCGAGATGTTCGGCCATGCCGAGGACTGTGCCATTGGCGTGATGGTCGATGAAAAAAGCTTCATCAATGCCATCGTCGGCCTGCTGGCCACCGGCGGGTCGACCAATCACACGCTGCATCTGGTGGCGATGGCCCATGCCGGCGGCATCCAGCTCGACTGGACCGATTTCCACGATCTGGCCAAGGTGGTGCCGCTGATCGCCTCGGTCTATCCTTCGGGCAACGCCGACGTGAACGATTTCCACAAATCGGGCGGCCTGGCCGCGGTGATCGGCGAACTTCTCGATTGCGGCCTGCTGCATCAGGATATCCGCACCGTCAATGGCACGGATCTGGCTCCCTACGCCGCCACGGTGAACTTCGACAATGGCGCCCTGAGCTGGGGTGAGCGGGCCAAGAGCGGCAATCCGGCCATCATTGCGTCGGTCGCCAAGCCCTTCAACAGCGATGGCGGCTTGACCATGCTGACCGGCAATCTCGGCCGCTGCGTCGCCAAGACCTCGGCGGTGAAGCCGCAATTCCAGTCGATCAAGGCACCCTGTCGCGTCTTCGAAGATCAGGAGGAACTGCAGGTCGCCTTCAAGTCCGGCGAGTTGCATCGCGACGTGGTCTGCGTCGTGCGTTTCCAAGGGCCCCGGGCCAACGGGATGCCGGAACTGCATAAGCTGACGCCGCCGCTCGGCGTGCTGCAGGATCTCGGCTTCAGGGTGGCGCTGGTCACCGACGGCCGCATGTCGGGCGCCTCGGGCAAGGTGCTGTCGGCGATCCATCTCACGCCGGAGGCGCTTGGCAACGGGCCGCTGGCCTACTTGCGCGACGGCGACGTGATCCATATCGATTGCGAGACCGGGGTGTTGCAGGTCGACGTTCCCGATGAAGAGTTCGCCGCCCGCGAACCGGCCCAGGTCAAGAAGGTCAGCCAATGGGGCATCGGCCGCGAATTGTTCGCGCCGTTCCGCCAGGTTGTATCCGCCGCCGACAAGGGGGCGTCGATCTTCACCTTTGACGGACAACATTAGTGCGGGCAAAGCTCCCATCAGGGCGCCGCGTGGCTCACGCGGAAACAGAGTCTTCTCGCTGCCGACGCGGCTTATCGGCGAGGGGTGCTTCCCCTCGCGCTGCCCGTTGCGACCGGATAAGAATGGAGCGCCTCTGATGGCGACTCCGGCCGAAACGCCCCCTTCCGACCACCCGCTGTTCGAGCAGATCAAGCGGGCAGGGGATCGTTTGCGCCGCTCCGAGCAGAAGGTCGCCGATTACGTCCTGGCCGAGCCGCAGACGGCGCTGTCGTTAGGCATCTCCGCCCTGGCCGCCGCCAGCGACGTCTCGGACCCGACCGTCCTGCGCTTCTGCCGGGCATTGGGGTTCGACGGCTTCCAGAGCTTCAAGCTGGCCCTGGCCCGCGCCTTGGCCCTGGGCGCGCCCTATATCCGTGAAGGCGTCGGACCCGATGACGACACCGCGACGCTGGGCGCCAAGATCTGCTCGCAGACGGCGGCCGCCATTTACGGACTGCCGTCCAAGCTCGATTGGGGTCTGGTCGAGCAGGCGATGGAAGCGCTGGCTGCCGCCCCCCGCATCGAATGCTATGGCGTCGGGGCCTCGGGTGCGGTGGCGGTCGATGCGCAGAACAAGCTGTTCCGTCTCAATGTGCCGGTCACCGTCTATGTCGATCCGCATATGCAGATGATGTCGGCCTCCAGCCTCAAGCGCGGCGATGTGGTGCTGGCTTTCTCCTATACCGGACGGGCGCTGGCGGTGATCGAGGCGGCTCAGCTCGCCCGCCGCCAGGGCGCCACCGTCATCGGCGTCACCACGGCGGGAACCCCGCTGGCCGGCGCCGCCTCGGTGCCGATCGTGCTGCCGATGATCGAGGATACCGAGCAATTCACGCCGATGATCTCGCGCCTGCTGCAGCTGGTCGTGGTCGACATATTGGAAATCGGCGTCGCCTTGCGGCGCGGACCAAGCCTGTTCCCGCATCTGCGCCGGATGAAGGAATCCCTGCGCACCCTGCGGCAAAACCCCTCGGAGAGCTGACCGACCATGGCCGACATCTCGTCATCAGTGACCCTCGACAAGGACCTGCCGCTCAGAGAGGACATCCGTCTGCTCGGACGCCTGCTCGGCGAAGTGCTCAGGGAGCAGTCCGGCGAGGATATGTACGACCTGGTCGAAACCATCCGCCAGACCTCGGTGCAGTTCGCCCGCGACCATGACGACCAGGCCGGGCATCAGCTGGCCGGGCTGCTGAGCGATTTCTCGGCGCAGAACGCGGTCTTCGTGGTGCGCGCCTTTTCGCAATTCCTCCATCTGGCCAACATCGCCGAGGACCAGCATCACATCCGCCGCAATCGCGAGCATGAGATCGCCGGTTCGCGCCCCCGCGATGGCACGCTGATCCATGCGCTGGACCGGCTCGACCAGGCCGGCATCGGCGGCGAAGTGCTGGCCGACGTGATCGGCGACATGCAGGTGACGCCGGTGCTGACCGCGCATCCGACCGAAGTACAGCGCAAGAGCGTGCTGACCCTGCACCGCAAGCTGGCGGTTCTGCTGGGCGAGCGCGATCGCGAGCTGACCCCGTCCGAGGCGGGCGAGAACGAAGCCGAACTCTATGCCGCCATCCTGACCCTGTGGCAGACCCGCTTCCTGCGCCCGCAGCGCCTGACCGTCGCCGACGAGGTCCGAAACGGTATCTCCTATTTCCAGGACACCTTCTTCCACCAGCTGCCGCGCCTCTACGAGCATTTCCAGTCGGTGCTGGCCGATCACGGCATCGCTGGCGTCGAACTGCCGCCTTTCTTTCGCATCGGCAGCTGGATCGGCGGCGATCGCGACGGCAATCCCTTCGTCACCGCCCCGGTGCTGAAGCAGGCGATCGCGCTGCAGAGCGCCGCCGCCTTCGCGCATTATCGCGAGAGTGTCAGCCAACTGGGCATCGAACTGCCCTTGTCGCTGCAGATGATCAGCGTCTCGGACGAGCTGATGGCGCTGGCCGAGCGCTCGACCGACACCAATCCGCACCGACAGGACGAGCCCTATCGCCGGGCGCTGGGCGTGGTGCTGGAGCGCCTCAAAGACACCGAGGCGGCTTTGTTCGGCAAGGAGGGCCCCACCGCCTATCGCGGCGTGGAGGAGTTCCGCCACGATCTGACCCTTCTCTTCACGTCGCTGACCGGCCATGGCGGCGGGCGTCTGGCAATTCGGCGGCTGAAGCGGCTGATCCAGGCCGTGCGTATTTTCGGCTTCCATCTGGCGCCGATCGATCTGCGGCAGAATTCCGACGTGCATGAGCGCAGTGTCGCCGAGCTGCTGAAGGTGGCCGGGCGCTGCACGGATTACGCGGCGCTCGACGAGGAGGCCAAGATCGCGCTGCTGGCCGAGGAGTTGGCCAGCCCGCGTCCGCTCTATGCCGCGCATCTGACCTATGGCGAGGAGACCGCCGGTGAATTGGCGCTGTTCTTCACCGCCGCCGACATCCGCCGCCGCTTTGGCCCGGAGGCGTTGCCCAATTGCATCGTATCGAAGACGGCCGGAGTTTCGGATCTGCTCGAGATCGCGGTGATGCTGAAGGAAGCCGGCATGCTGCAGGGCGCGGTGCTGCCCAACATCATCCCGCTGTTCGAGACCATCGCCGATCTGCGCTCCGCCCCGGACTCGATGAAGCGTCTGCTCGATCTCCCGGTCTATCGCGCGCTGCTGGGCAAGAAGCATCCGACCCAGGAAGTGATGCTGGGCTATTCCGACAGCAACAAGGATGGCGGCTTCCTGACTTCGGGCTGGGAGCTTTATCGCGCCGAGGTGGCGCTGGCCAAGCTGTTCGCCGAGAAGGGCATCAAATTGCGTCTGTTCCATGGCCGCGGCGGCACGGTCGGCCGCGGCGGCGGGCCGGCCTATCAGGCGATCCTGGCCCAGCCGGCCGGCGTGGTGTCGGGACAGATCCGCCTGACCGAGCAGGGCGAAGTGATCGCTTCGAAATATGGCAGTCCCGAGATTGGGCGACGCAATCTCGAAGTGCTGGCCGCCGCCACGCTGGAAGCGACCCTGATTGACGACGAGAACCGCGTCGAGCCGGTCGAGCCCTTCTTCCCGGTGATGGAGCGCCTGTCCGAACTGGCCTTTGGCGCCTATCGCAACCTGGTCTACGAGACCGAGGGCTTCGAGACCTATTTCCGCCAATCGACGCCGCTGGCCGAGATCGCCACCTTGAATATCGGCTCGCGCCCGTCTTCCCGTACCAAATCGACCAAGATCGAGGATCTGCGCGCCATCCCCTGGGTATTCTCCTGGTCGCAATGCCGCCTGATGCTGCCCGGCTGGTACGGGTTCGGCTCGGCCGTCGAGGCCTGGCTGACGGAAAATCCGGCTGGGCGGGCGGAGGGTCTGGCGGTGCTGAGCCGCATGTATAAGGCCTGGCCCTTCTTTCGGGCGCTCCTGTCCAACATGGATATGGTGCTGTCCAAGAGCGATCTCGGCATCGCGTCGCGCTATGCCGGACTGGTCGAGGATGAAAAATTGCGCGGCGAGATTTTCGCGCGCATCTCGCAGGAATGGGAGCGCACCACGCGCCATCTGCTGGCTATTTCGGGGCGGGATCACCTTCTGGCCGACAATCCGCTGCTGGCGCGCAGCTTGCGCAATCGTCTGCCCTATATGGACCCATTGAACCATCTGCAAGTCGAGCTGCTGCGCCGCTTCCGCGCCGGCACCACCGACGAGTCGGTGCGCCAGGGGATCATGCTCGCCATCAATGGTCTGGCGGCCGGTCTACGCAATAGCGGCTAGTCTTGACTTCGCATCGGATATCGACGACAACGCTGTCAATTAAGGAGGACTCCATGAACCAGGCTTCGGAACCCAAAAATGGGCCCGTTCTGGTATTGCTCGGCGGCACCGGGGATCTCGCCCGGCGTATGCTGCTGCCTTCCCTGTTCCATCTCGAGGCCGATGGGCTGCTGCCCGAGGGGTTGCGCATCTATGGCGTCGCCCGTGACGGGCAGTCGCCCGACACCTATCGCACCAACGTCCGCGCCGCTCTCGAAGCGCGCGAGAAGAGCATCGATGAGGCGGTGTGGCACCGCTTCATCGCCCGCGTCGACTACCATTCCGGCGACGTCACCAAGCCTGAAGGCGCCAAAGCCCTGGCCGAGGCGATCGGCGCCCACACCCAGCTCTTCATCTATTTCTCGGTGTCGCCCTCGATCTATCCCAAAGCGTGCGAATCGCTGGCGGCCGCGGGGCTGATCAAGGAGACCACCCGCCTGGTGCTGGAAAAGCCGATCGGGCGCGATCTGGAAAGCTCGCAGGCGCTGAACTGCGCCGTCGCCAATGTGGCGAGCGAAGAGCAGATCTTCCGCATCGACCATTATCTCGGCAAGGAGACGGTGCAGAACCTGATCGCGCTGCGCTTTGCCAACATCGCCTTCGAGCCTCTATGGACCAACCACACCATCGACCATGTGCAGATCACCGTGGCCGAGACCGAAGGGGTGGGCGATCGCTGGCCCTATTACAACGACTATGGCGCCCTGCGCGACATGCTGCAGAACCATATGATTCAGCTGCTCTGCCTGGTCGCCATGGAGCCCCCGGCCGATCTGGATCCGGATTCGGTGCGGGCTGAAAAGGTCAAGGTGCTGAAGGCGCTGCGTCCGATGAGCCGCGCCACGGTGGCCCAGGAAGTCGTGCTGGGCCAGTACACATCAGGCGTTTCCGGCAGCAAGTCGGTCACCGGCTATCTCGACGAGGTCGGCAAGCCGACCGACACCGAGACCTTCATCGCGCTCAAGCTGTTCATCGATAATTGGCGCTGGGCCGGCACGCCCTTCTTCCTGCGCACCGGCAAGCGGATGCCCGAGCGGCGCACCCAGATCGTCATCCAGTTCAAGCCGCTGCCCCATTCGATCTTCAACAAGCACGCCAATGCCGACATGGTCGCCAACCGGCTGGTGATCGATCTGCAGCCGGATGAAGATATCTCGCTGCTGCTGATGAATCAGCGTCCGGGCCTGGCCCAGGAAGGCATGCGCCTGCAGCCGATGCCGCTGTCGCTCAGCCTGGCCAAGGCCTATAGCGGCCAAAATGGCCGCCGCCGCATCGCTTATGAGCGTCTGCTGCTCGATGTGTTCCGCGGCGACCGCACTTTGTTCGTGCATCGCAACGAGGTCGAGGAAGCCTGGCGCTGGGTCGACGGGGTCGCCAGCGCCTGGCAGCAGGCCGGTCTCAAGCCGAAGAATTACGCCGCCGGCACCAGCGGTCCGGCCGGCGTCCATGCCCTGATCGAGCGATCGGGGCATCAATGGCATGAATAGCTAGAAATCAGGGGATGGGATGGCAGCGTTGGGGCTTGGGCAGGAGTTGGGGCTGGTCGCCGATATTGGCGGCACGAATGCGCGTTTTGCCCTGGTCGATACCGTCGGCGACAGGAAGCGTCTGCTCGATATGCAGCAGCTGGCCTGCGCCGATTATCCGACTTTCGAGGACTCGTTGTCCGCCTATCTCAGGAATGTCGGGGCCAAGCCGTGCCCCGGCGTGGTCGCAGTGGCCGGCGCTGTCAAGAACAACGCCGTCCGCTTCACCAATCTGAACTGGCATATCACGCCGGAAACCTTGACCAAGTCAGGGTTCCCGAGCGTGCGTCTGATCAATGATTATGCCGCGCAGGCGCTGGCTTTGCCGCTGCTGGACCGGGCCCGCCTGTTTCCGCTCGGGCCCCATCAGGGTCCCCATGAGGGCACCTTGGCGGTGTTGGGCCCCGGCTCGGGCCTCGGCGTCGCCGCGCTGATTCGTCAGCCGGGCGGCCAGGATGTGCCGCTCGCCACCGAGGGTGGCCATGCCGATTTCGCCGCGCTCGACGAGACCGAGCATGAGATCGCCAAGATCCTCACCGCTCGCCATGGCCGCGCCTCGATCGAGACGCTGCTGTGCGGCAGCGGTCTGTGCCGCCTCTACGAATTGCTGCAATTGCTGGGTGGCAAGAAGGCTGAACCGCTGTCGGCCAGCGACATTTCCGAGCGCGGCCTGGCCGGCGACTGGGATTGCCGCGAAACCCTGCTGCGCTTCTGCGCGATTCTCGGCTCGGTGTCGGGTGACGTGGCGCTGACTTTGGGGGCGACCGGCGGGGTCTTCATCGCCGGCGGCATCGCGCCGCGCATCCTGCCGGTGCTGGAAGCCAGCCGGTTCCGCGAGCGCTTCGAGGCCAAGGCGCCGATGGTGGCCTGGCTGAAGGCGACCCCCAGCCTGATCATCACCGACACCAATTCAGCCCTTCTAGGCGCCGCGCGGGTGCTCGCTGCGGCGTCCTGACAGAAAAAGGGCGGCGGTAAGCACCGTCGCCCGGAGGTCTTGGGGAGGACACGACCCCCGGAACGGAAGTCGATCACGATTTGATACTACTCTGGGTGGGAAAGACGTCAAGAAAATTATGACAACGCTGTCAACGGCCCCGGCCAAATTTCGCTGGATGAATGGCCCGCCCTGTGACGTGATGCCCGCTCGTCCTTACAAGAACAACTGAGGAAACGGCCGCATGTCGGAACCGTCCAGCACCTCCAGCGCAAGCCTGTCGGGCACCAATCTCGAACGGGCCGGAGACCATAATCAGCGCGTCACCCTGCAAGCAATCCGGGTCGGCGGTCCGACCACGCGGGCCTATCTGGTCGAGGTGACCGGCCTCACCCCGCCGGCCATCGCCAACATCACCAAGCGACTGATCGCCGAGAAGCTGGTGATCGAGGTCGGCCGTCAACAGGGTGCGCGCGGCCAGCCGGCCATGAAGCTGGCGATCAATCCCGACGGCTGTTACGCGCTGGGTCTCAATATCGACCGCGATCACATCACCCTCATTCTGTTGGACCTGGCCGGCAAGGTGAGGGCGCGGGTCAGCTGGGATGTCGATTTCGCCCTGCCCGAGGCGGTCGCCTCCTTCGTCGGGCGGGAAATCGGCCCATTGCTGGCGAGCGCCGCCATCGACATGCGATCGGTGATCGGGGTCGGTGTCGCGATTCCCGATGATCTCGGCCGGGTGCCGCTGCCGCATTGGCCCGCCGGTTATACCGCGTGGAACGGCACCGACCTTGCCGACCTGCTGGCCCCCATCCTGCCGCTGCCGGTCTATGTCGAGAATGACGCCGCCGCCGCCGCGCTGGGCGAGCTCTATTTCGGCCATGGGCTGCATCATCCCAATTTCTTCTATGTGCTGGTCAGTCTGGGTCTGGGTGGCGGGCTGGTGGTCGGGGGCAATTATTATCGGGGCGCTTCCGGCCGCAGCGGCGAAATCGGCTTCATCCCGGTGGCTGGCGGCAGATCGCTGCAGGAGGCGGTGTCGCTGGCGGCGCTCTACGACCATCTGGCTGCCGACGGCATCGCGGTGAGCAGGCCCGACCAATTGAGCGAGCCGGCGCCGACCATGCGGGCCAGCCTCGATCGCTGGCTCGACCAGGCCGCGGAACTCATGACCGGGCCGGTGGTGGCGATCAACTGCCTGATCAATCCCGAGGCGATCTATGTCGGCGGGCGCCTGCCGGCCGCGCTGGTCGATCAATTGGCGCTGCGGCTGAACCAGCGCCTGCAGGAGGATCGCTCGCTGGTCCCGGCGATGGTGCAGGTCCAGCGGGCCGCGATGGCTGCCGACGCGCCGGCGGTGGGGGCGGCGATGTTGCCGTTCGGCGATAAATTGCTGCCCTCGGCCTCGGTTCTGATGAAGGCCGGCGAGACGGCGTCTTGATTCTTATTTCAATTTTATTTAATCATGATGATCAAGGGGGGAACGATGACCAACCAAACGGCCCGGATGAACCAGGCCTTCATCTATGTAACGTCGCTGTTTTTCGCATGGGGGTTCATCACCGCCACGCTGGATACGCTTGTCCCGCTGGTGAAGTCGGTCTTCACCCTGAGCTACAGCGAGTCATTGCTGACCCAGTTCGCCTTCTTCCTGGCCTATGGCGTCGTTTCCTTGCCGGCATCCTCGCTGGTGGCCCGCAAAGGCTCGGCCGCTTCGATCATCATCGCCCTGATCGCCATGATGGTCGGCTGCCTGATCTTCCCCTTGGCGACCTATCTGCGGGCCTATCCGCTGATTCTGATCGCGCTGTTCGTGCTGGGCTCGGGCATTACCCTGCTGCAGGTCGCCGCCAATCCTCTGGCTGCCGCCCTGGGCAAGCCCGAGAAGTCGCATATGCGCCTGGTGCTATCCCAGGCCTTCAATTCCTTCGGCACGACCATCGCCCCCTTCATCGGCGCCCGGCTGCTGCTGTCGGGCGGCGTTTTCAGCGGCACGCAGGACGAGGCGGCGCTGGCCGAATCGCTGCATAAGGTCGACACTGCCTATCTTCTGGTCGCCGGCGCTCTTGCTGTGCTGACATTCGGCCTGTGGCGGGTGCGGTCCTATCTGAGCACCGGGGCGCTGGCCGCCGACGCGGCGCCGCATTCCCCGTTCGAGGCGCTGAAGTCGCGCTGGGCGGTCGCCGGCGCCTTGGGCATCTTCCTCTATGTCGGCGCCGAAGTGTCGGTGGGCAGTCTCATCATCAATTTCCTCGTCCAGACGCTGGGCATCGCCCATGAGCAGGCCGGCACGCTGCTGGGCTATTATTGGGGCGGCGCCATGGTCGGCCGCTTTGTCGGCAGCGCCTTGCTGGCCCGCTTCCGCGCGGGTCCCCTGCTGGCCGGCGCCGCCTTGATTGCCGGCGTGCTATGCGTGCTGGTCAGCCAGACGGGCGGCAATGTCGCCGCGGCGGCCGTGCTGTCGATCGGCCTGTTCAATTCGATCATGTTCCCCACCATCTTCACCCTGACGCTGGAACGCTCGACGGCACCGCAGGCCTCGACTTCTGGCCTGTTGTGCATGGCGATCGTCGGCGGTGCCCTGCTGCCCCAACTGGTCGGCCAGGTGGCGGACAAGGTCTCGCTCGGCATCGCCTTCCTGGTGCCGGCCGCGGCCTATCTCGGCATCGCCTTCTTCGCCTCCGCCACCAGCCGCAAGGCGCCTGTCGCGCAGGCCGAACCGGCCCAATCGTTACACTAGGAATGAGATGATCAGAATCGGCGTGGACTTTGGCGGAACCAAGATCGAAGCGGCTGCCCTCGACCCGGATGGTCGCTTCCTGGCGCGCCTCAGAGTCCCGAACCCAGGCGATTATGACCAGGCATTGGCGACGGTTCGCGATCTGATCGAGCGGGTGGAAGCCGAAGCGGGCAGCGCCGGCACGGTGGGGATCGGGCTGCCCGGTTCGATCTCGCCGCGCACCGGGCTGATGCGCAACGCCAACTCGACCTATCTCAATGGCCGCACCTTTCGCGAGGACCTGTCGGGGGTTATGGGCCGCGAAGTCCGGGTCGCCAACGACGCCAACTGTCTGGCCCTGTCCGAGGCGGTCGATGGCGCCGTGGCCGGCGCCAAGGTCGCCTTCGCCATCATCGTCGGCACCGGCTGCGGCGGCGGGCTGGTGGTCAATGGCCAACTGGTCGAGGGCGCCAACGGCATCGGCGGCGAATGGGGTCATATGCCCTTGCCCTGGCCATCCGAGGCGGAAAATCCCGGCCCGACATGCTGGTGCGGTCAGCGGGGCTGTCTGGAGACCTGGGTGTCGGGCACCGGCTTTCAGCGCGACTATGCCGAGGCTCCGGGCGGACGACAGATCACCGGCGAGGCCATCGTCCAGGCGTCGCGCCGGGGCGAACCGGCCGCCAGCGCTGCCTTCGACCGCCTGATCAGCCGCCTCGGCCGCGCCATCGCGGTGGTCTGCAATCTGATCGATCCCGACGCCTTCGTCATTGGCGGCGGCCTGTCCAATGTCCCGGAACTGTTCGAGCGCCTGCCCGGCGCGGTGCGTCCCTATGTCTTCTCCGATCGTTGGGAAGCCAAAATTGTTCCCGCCCAATGGGGAGATTCGTCTGGGGTCCGAGGCGCCGCGCGGTTATGGTCTTCTGAAGAAACGATCATTGCCCATTCTGCCTGAGAGGTTCCATGTCCACCGCCCGTGACTCCCTGGCCAGCCTGAAAAGCTGGGTGGCCGATCAAGCCTATCCGATCTGGTGGAGCCAAGGCGCCGATCACGAACGGGGGGGATTTCACGAAAAGGTCGCGATGGACGGGACGCCGGTGGTGCTGCCCAAGCGCGCCCGCGTGCAGCCGCGTCAGATCTATGCCTTTGCCAAGGCCAAGTCGCTCGGCTGGACTGGCGACTCGCAAGGCGCGGTGCGCCATGGCGTCGATTTCTACCTCGCCAATTACCGCCGCCCCGACGGTCTGTTCCGCACGCTGGTGGCGCCCGACGGCAAGCCGCTCGACGAGGCTGTCGCCTTCTACGATCAGGCCTTCGCGTTGCTCGGGCTGCACAGCGCCTATATGACGCTGGGTCAGGACGGTGCCTATGTCGATATGGCGCGCCAGCTCATGGCGGAGTGGTCGCGGACCCGCAAACATCCGGTGATCGGCTTCGAGGAGGCGGTGCCGCGAATCGTGCCGCTCGGTTCGAACCCGCACATGCACCTGTTCGAAAGCTGCCAGGCGTGGGCCGAGACCGATCCACAAGGGCCGTGGCGCGACGTCGCCGACGAGATGGCCCGGCTGGCCCTGACCTATCTGATCGACAGCAAGACGGGATGTTTGCGCGAATTCTTCGACGGCAATTGGCAGCCCATGCCCGGTCAGCAGGGCCGCATCGTCGAGCCCGGCCATCAGTTCGAATGGGCCTGGCTGCTGATGCGCTGGGGGATGGCACGCGGTGACGACAAGATGATCAAGGCCGCTTTGCGCCTGATCG
>Ga0116226_10003399_pt1 | contig 14069 bp, 13 predicted proteins | sample S1TSphfallax_FD_89692 | JGI IMG/M metagenome (GOLD analysis project Ga0116226, IMG submission 89692) | Host-associated microbial communities from peat moss isolated from Minnesota, USA - S1T2_Fa - Sphagnum fallax MG | ecosystem: Host-associated > Plants > Peat moss > Unclassified | place: USA...
AAAAGGTGGACCGGCGCGGCTAGCAGGATCCAATAGGATTGGCCATCGGTCAGGCGTGAGAAGACCGCGCCCAGGGCGAACATCAGGCCTACCGCCGAAAGCGAGTGCAGGCTGAAGATGGTGTGATCGAAGACGTAAAAGCGGCGCTGAAACACGAAAACCATGCTGAGCAGGCCCGCGGCCAGGGGAAGGGTCAGGAAGGCGAAGCGCTCGGACCACTTCTCCAGAACCAGCTTGAAGCGTTCGGGGTCATCCAGGGCCTTGAGGAGACGCGTTTTGAACCATTCCTTGGCTCCAGGATTGGGCCGGTTGTTGATCTTAACCTTTGCCTGATCCAGGGCGGCCTTGACCTTCTCACGATCCTCTGGGCTCAGGGCATCTACGGTTCGAGTCTCATTGGCCAGGACATGTCCATGATCGTCCGTGGTTGTCGTGTGAACGACCACCCCCCGCCCGCCGAGCGAACTGGCCAGAAAGACCAGGAGAAGCACCACGAGAAAGAGCCTGAGCGGCGGGATCTGCGGTGCGCGGTGGCCGTCGAGATAGGCGCGGGTCAGGCGCGCGGGACGCAGGAAGAGGTCAGGCAAGGTTTTCCAGAGGCGGCCATCAATGTGCAGAACTCCTTCGAAGGCCTCGGCGATCAGCTTGAAAGTGGAGCGGTGGAAATCTTCGCCCAATTGGCCGCAGGCATGGCACCAGGGCCCCGCCAAGGGTGTCGCGCAGTTGGCGCAGGGCGCGCCGATCGGCAGGGCGTGTTTCGCGCGCCGGCGAAAGAAGCCGCCCAGCGAGGCCGCCGTCGCCGTTTCCATCTCGATCGCCATGTCCCCTCCGCCCGTAAACGGCGATACTGGAAATTCGTCGCGCGCTTGTCCATCACGGATGAGTTCGCCGCCGAGGTGACCTAGCTGATGAGTTCAAAAACCCCAAGGTTATGGGCGCTGGCCCTCGTGCTAGGCGCCTGCCTTATAGGAGGAGCGCCCGCAATGGCCGTTGAAGAACCTCCCTTCCATGCCGTCCTGACGGACGGCGACTTCGAGGTTCGCGACTATCCCGCCGCCGTGGTCGCCGAAGTCACCGTCGCTGGCGATCAGAATACCGCCTCAAGCCGCGGCTTTCGTCTTCTCGCCGCCTATATCTTCGGAGGAAATCACCGCCGCGAGAGCATCGCCATGACCGCCCCCGTGGCGCTGAAGCCGGCCGGCGAGACAATCCCTATGACCGCGCCAGTCAGCCAGACGCGGGAGGGCCCAAATCAGACCTGGGTCGTGCGATTCACCATGCCCCACGCCTATACTCTCGCAAGCCTGCCGCGGCCCAATGACCCGCAAGTCCAGCTTCGAGAGCTGCCGCCCAGCCGTCAGGCGGTCTTGAGGTTCTCAGGCTGGGCGCTGGAGGGGGCGGTCAAGGCGCGAACCGATGAGCTATTGGCGAAAGCCTCCGCCCACCATCTCAAGATCATCGGGCCGGTGACCCTCGCCCAATATGACCCGCCCTGGACACTCTGGTTCCTGCGGCGAAACGAGGTGATGGCGCCCGTCGCGCCCTGACCGTTGCCCAGACAACCGATGCCCGTTCGCGTGATCGCACGCGCCACGCGCTTCGCAGGCTTGCCTCTCGCCGGGTGACCCCTCACCTTGCGATCGTGACAAAGCTCGCTCCGACCCCGTTCGCCGCCGGAACACCCCGTCCCACCGTCGCGGTCATCGGCGCGGGCTTTAGCGGGGTTCTGACGGCCGTTCATCTGCTGCGCGCGCCCGACGGGCCCCGGGTTCTGCTGATCGAACGCGGCCCCAGGTTCGGACGTGGCGCGGCCTATTCCAGCGCCAACGCCGGCCACCTCTTGAATGTGCGCGGCGCGAATATGAGCGCCCTGCCCGACGCCCCCGGCCATTTCCTGGAATGGCTGGGGGTTGATCAGGCCGAGGGGGAGCGGGTCTTTGTCACCCGCGACCGGTACGGCGCCTACCTGCAATCACTGCTGCGCGAAGCGGCCGGCGCCGCCGTGGGGCGTTTGGCCTTCGAGCATGATGATGCCGTGGATGTGGCGCGGACCTCCGGCGGCTGGTCGGTGGGACTGGCGATGGGTCGGCGCGTGAAGGTCGACGCTGTTGTTCTCGCCATCGGCAATCTCGCCCCGCCGGCGCCTGAGGGCGTATCGGAGGACGTTCTGAAAAGTGATCGATGGGTGGCTGATCCCTGGGCCTGGATTGAGGCCAAGACTCCTGCGACGGGAGATGTTCTCCTGATAGGGTCGGGCCTCACGGCCGTGGATGTCGCGCTTTCAATCGGGGAGAGCGCGCCGAACGCGCAAATCCTAGCCCTGTCGCGTCATGGCCTCGCGCCCCGCGCCCATGCGCCGATCCATGCCGTCGCCGCGCGGCGCGAACCCCCGTCGGGTTCAGTGCGGACGGTTATGCGTCAGATCCGGAACGAGGCGCGCGAGGATTGGCGCGCCGCCATCGATTCCCTGCGACCCCACATCCAGGAACTCTGGCGATCCTGGAGCGTCACTGAGCGAAAACGGTTTCTGCGTCACGCCCGGCCCTGGTGGGAAGTCAGCCGACACCGCCTGGCTCCCGAAGTCGCCGCGGATCTGGATCGCTTGGCCGCGGCGGGACTGTTTGAGGTGGCGGGCGGACGGCTTATGAGCCTCACCTTGGCGCCGGGAGGCCTGGAGGCTGTCTGGAGACCACGGGGTGGATCCGCCCCGCAAAGGCGGCGCGTCGGCATGGCGATCAACTGCGCGGGGCCCTTGAGCGATGTCGAGCGCGCGCGAGACCCGATTATCGCGGGGCTGATCCGCGCGGGGCTGGCGCGGTCGGACGCCTGCCGACTCGGCCTAGATGTGGACCGAGCCTCTCGCCTCATCGGAGCCGACGGGACCGTGGAGGGGCTCTACGCGGTGGGCCCCCTCACCCGCGGTCAGGTCTATGAGATGACCTCTGTCCCGGATATTCGCATCCAAGCCGCCGACGTGGCCCGCGCGCTTCTTGCGGAACTGACCGGCCGCGTGGCCGAGTCGTTGGCCGACGGCCCCGATGGCAAGACGGACCCTCTCTCGCGCGCGCTGGGGCTATATCTGAGCGAGCGCACGGCGGAATTGGACGTGGAGATCCAGGACAAATCCGCCTCTCGGCGCATGCGCAGCGCCTGGGAATTGCGCGGCCGACGTGAAGCTCTTGATGAGGTCGCCGCGTGGCTGGAAGCGCGAAAGACCGACGCCTGATCAGGTGACGGTCAATCCCACATCCACGTTTCCGCGCGTGGCGTTGGAATAGGGGCAGACCTTGTGCGCCGCTTGCACAAGGCGCTCGCCGGCCTCGTGATCAACGCCAGGCAGGCTGACGGCAAGATCCGCGGTGATCCCATAGCCGCCTTCGGAACGGGGCCCAAAGCCGATGGTGGCCGTGACCGTCGCGTCGGCGGGAACCTTGACTCCGACCTGCCCGGACACCGCTTTCATCGCGCCGAGGAAACAGGCCGAATAGCCCGCCGCGAACAGCTTCTCCGGGTTGGCGCCGACGCCGCCAGGACCGCCCAGTTCCTTGGGGATGATCAGCTTCACATCAACCGACCCATCGTCCGACCTTGCCGCCCCGTCTCGGCCTCCGGTCGAGGTGGCTTGGGTTTTGTAGATCACGTTGACGGACATGGCGTCTCTTTCGGCGGGTTGGGTTAATGAGCAAGGCGGAGGTGGGTGTTCCGCAGCGAGCTTGCCAGAGCCTTGTTCAGCAAGCCCCGCGGCGCGCGGGGTCACTCGCCGCAAGAATCGGAGCGTCGCGCCGGTTAGGCACCCGATTCCCGCCACAGGCCCGATGATGTTGGCGGCGCGATTTTCGGCCGTGTCATCTCGCCTCGGTTGAGGAGACCTTGCCTATGATCGTATCCCGCGAACCCTCCATCTTCTACTTCGGCACGCCCGTCGCCCTGATCAGCACCCGACAGCCTGACGGCTCCGGCGAATCTCGCGCCCATGTCCTCCATCTTCTGGCTGGGCTCGTGCCCTGTCACCGCGCTTTGCGCGCCGATGGCGGCCTTGGCGGGTATCGTTGGGGTCTTGATCGCAGACGCGCCTTGCTGGCCGCCGAAAAGCAAGCCTCCTGAGATGTGGCTTTACGGGCCTTGCCCATCGCTTAGGTCCTTGGCAGGGAGGTCAGGCGCGCGGCCGCGCCATGGGAGGGCGAGACATGAAACGCAGCGATCTCACCGAGAAAATCGCTGATATCAAACGCGAGAAGGGCTGGTCCTGGCGTTACATCGCCGGCGAGATCGGCGGCATGTCGGAAGTTCTGGTGGTCGGGGCCCTCCTTGGCCAGATGAAGCTCACCAAGCCCCAATGCGAACGCGCCGCGAACCTGTTCGGCTTGAGCGCCCTGGAGCAGCGCCTCCTCAACGAAGTCCCGATGCGGGGCTCGCCCATGCCGCCGACGGACCCGCTGATCTATCGCTTCTACGAACTGGTGATGGTCAACGGACCGGCATGGAAGGCGCTGATCGAGGAGGAGTTCGGCGACGGCATCATGTCGGCCATCGACTTCGACATGGTCATGGAGCGGCTTCCCGACCCCAAGGGCGACCGCGTCAAGATCACCATGAGCGGCAAGTTCCTGCCCTACCGCTACTATGGAGCCGGAACGAACGAACAAGCTCTGGGTTACAAGGAATCGGATGATCTCTAGCCGTCGCCCAGGATCTCACCTTGGTTTCGCCCTGGGCGCGTCGCCCATGTGCCGTGAGCGCCGAGCGTGGTGGGCAGGGTGACGGCGAGGGGTAGCGGCGGGGCCGAAAAGGCGCCGCGGCCGAGCCTTTGGTCGCGCATCAAGAACCATCCTCTGGCGCGCGTGGGGCCTGGCCTGATCACCGGCGTGGCCGACGATGATCCCAGCGGCATCGCCACCTATTCCCAGGCCGGCGCTCAGTTTGGCCTGAATATGCTGTGGACCATGCCGCTCTGCTATCCGCTGATGTCCGCGGTGCAGTCCATGTGCGGGCGGATCGGCCGGGTGACGGGCAAGGGCCTAGCGGCCAATATCAAGACGGCGTTCCATCCCGCAGTGGTGCGGGCTGTGGTCGTGCTTCTGCTCATCGCCAATACGCTCAATATCGCCGCCGATCTGGCCGCCATGGGCGAGGTGGCGAAGCTCGTGACCGGCATCAACCAGCGACTGATGACGCTGGTGTTCGTGATCGCCACCCTGGGGCTACAGATCTTCGTGCCCTATGATCGCTATGTGAGCTTCCTGAAATGGCTAACGCTTTCGCTGCTTACCTATGCGGCGGTCCTTTTCGTCGTTCATGTGCCCTGGGGCTCGGTCCTCCTGACAACGGTCTGGCCGCACTTCAAACTTGACGCCACCAGCTCCGCCATGGTGGTGGCGATCTTCGGCACCACCATCAGTCCCTATCTCTTCTTCTGGCAGGCCTCGGAGGAGGTGGAGGACATGCGGGCCGATGGTGGTCGCCCCCTGGCCACGGCTGCCCATAAAGTCGCGATCTTTGAGTTGCGTCGGATCAAATGGGACACCTGGAGCGGCATGCTCTATTCGAACATCTCCGCCTATTTCATCATTCTGGCGACGGCGGTCACCTTGCATGTGGCGGGCGTCACCAACATCAATACGGCGGCCCAGGCGGCCTCGGCCCTGGCTCCCGTTGCGGGCCACTTCGCGTTCCTCCTGTTCGCCCTCGGTATTCTCGGCGTCGGAATGATCGGTGTTCCGGTCCTCTCCGGGTCCGCGGCCTATGCCGTGGCTGAGGTCATGAGCTGGCCCCAGGGTCTTGAGCAGCGCCCGCAGGATGCGCGCGGGTTCTATGGCGTTATCGCGGTCAGCGTCCTTCTGGCCCTGGTGATCCAGTTCTCGCCCATCAACCCCATGAAGGCCCTGTTCTGGAGCGCGGTGATCAATGGAGTCGTCGCCGTGCCTCTGATGGCGGTGGTGATTCTCCTGGCCTCCAAAAAGTCCGTGATGGGCGCCTTCACGGCCAGCCGCAGCCTGATCATTCTGGGATGGATCGCCACTGCGATCATGGGCGCGGCCGCTGTCTGGATGGTGGTCCCAACTAAGTAGTTTCCGAGGGCGCCCGCCCCCGAGAGATGAGCGCAAGGTCATCCCCGCCTTTTCGGGAGACCCGCCATCCAAACCCTTGATCGTCCGGTTACGTGACGACAGGCGTGGACGCCAGGCTCAACGGGCGCGGTTGGAACTGCGCCGTCGACGGCGCGACCTGCAAGGTGAGCCTTACGGGCGACTGGGTGGCCCGAACCGATGGCGTGGACCCACAAGCAGCCAGCCGGATCCTGTCTTCCGGCGCGAAGGCCCTGAGTTTCGACTCCGGCGGGCTCGGTCACTGGGATAGCGCCCTGATCGCCTTCCTGATCGCCCTGCGCGCCGCCGCCACGGATGGCGGGGTCCGGTTTGAGGACGCGGGGCTGCCGGCGCCCGCAAGACACTTGATGGGGCTGATGGCCAGCACGTCTACAACCGAGGCCGCGACGGCGGGGGTCTCCCGGGCAGCCCCTTTGGTGGAACGGCTCGGGCTCTGGACACTGGCGCGCGGCGCTGAACTGAACCAGGGCTCGGCCCTGATCGGCAATCTGGTCCTCCGCGGCGGCCTCGCCGTTCGGGGCAAGGCGGCGATGCGAGGCCGCGATCTCGTCGAGGCCATGTACGACGCGGGGATCGCCGCCCTGCCTATCGTCGCGGTGGTCAATGTGCTGGTGGGCGGCATCCTGGCCTTTATCGGCGCCACCGAACTGCGCACGCTCGGCGCCGGGATCTATGTCGCCAACCTGGTGGCCCTCGGCATGGTGCGCGAGATGGCCGCCCTCATGACCGCCATCATCATGGCCGGCCGTACCGGCGGCGCCTATGCGGCGACGATCGCGGCCATGCAGGGCGGCGAAGAGATCGACGCCGTGCGTGTCTTTGGCATTCCGGTGTTCGACTACCTGGTTCTGCCCAAGATTCTCGCCCTGACGGCGATGATGCCCGTCCTCTATCTCTATGGCAGCGCGGTGGGGATCCTCGGCGGCCTGCTGGTGGGCGCGGCGACGCTCGGTGTCTCACCCGTGTCATTTTTCATCCAGGCGCGGGGCGCGCTTTCAGACAGCCAACTGTTCTTTGGACTCTCGAAGAGCTTCGCCTTCGGAGCCCTGATCGCGATTTTCGGCTGCCAGTTTGGTTTGCGGGCCGGCCGCGGCGCGGCCGATGTGGGCAAGGCCGCCACGTCGGCGGTGGTCGCCGCCATCGTCGGCGTCATCGCCCTGGACGCGCTGTTCGACGTTTGCGCCGACATCTTGAGGATCTGAAGAGATGGATCCTTCGCCCCAGCGCGCCTTAAGCCCCGCTCTAAGCGTCGATAAGCTCACAGTGGCCTTCGGTGAAAAGGTCATTCAACAGGACGTGTCGTTCACGGTCGCCGCGGGATCGATCTTCGCGGTGATGGTCGGCAGCGGGTCAGGAAAAAGCACCCTGCTTCAGGCCATGATCGGCCTTTTGCCTCCAACCGCGGGGACGATCCGCGTCGGCGAAGAGGACTATTGGGCGGCCAGCGATGATCGTCGCGCCCAGATTGATCGGGGCTTTGGGGTGCTCTTCCAGAGCGGGGCGATGTGGACCGCCATGACGGTCACCGAGAATGTCGCCCTGCCCCTTCGCATGTTGACCGCCTTAAACGGACCCGCGATCAAGACCCTGGCGGGGGTGAAACTCTCGCTGGTGGGCCTTGCGGGATCAGGCGACCTCATGCCCGCGGCCTTGAGCGGCGGGATGACCAAACGCGCGGGCCTAGCGCGCGCTCTGGCCCTAGACCCGGCGATCCTGTTCCTGGACGAGCCCTCTTCCGGCCTCGACCCGATGACCGCCCGGCGTCTGGACGATCTGATCCTCGATCTGCGCGAGGGGTTCGGAGTCACCATCGTGCTGGTGAGCCATGATCTGCCGAGCCTCTTCGACGTTTGCGACGACGGGGTGTTCCTGGATGGCGAGACGCACACGGTGATCGCCCATGGCGCGCCGAAGTCACTGCGTGATGAGTGCACGCACCCGACGGTCCGCGCCTTCATGCACCGCGAGCGCGCGCCCGCCGACGCCGACGCGCCCACCGCCCGGGCCAGGAGACCCTCATGAAGGCCGCCACGCCGGCGATTGTCGGCGCATTTGTTATGAGCGGGGTAGGTCTTATCGTGATCGGCGTCGTCCTGATCGGCGGCGCACAGCTCTTCACGCGCAAGGTTCATGCGGTGACCTATTTCGCGGGATCCGTGGCCGGGCTGGAGGTGGGCGCACCCGTGACCCTCCGGGGGGCCAAGATTGGCACGGTCACGCGGATCGGGCTGCGCATCAATCTGAAGGATCAATCGGTCAGAATCCCAGTGGACCTCGAGATGGATCCGTCTCTCGTCACTGTTGTGGGGAAGGACAATAGCGATGACCGCACCGTCTTTCGGCGCCTGCGCGAGGCGGGCCTGGAGAGCCAGCTCGCCATGCAGAGCTTCGTTACGGGAGAACTGCGGGTCGATCTGGATTTCCTGCCCAAGACGCCCGCCACGATGCTTGGCGGAAATGTAAACGGCGACGAGATCCCCTCCAGCCCCTCGAAACTTCAGACGATTGAGGCGGAGATCGCCGAGCTGCCCTTAAAGAAAATCGCCGAGGACGCCGACCGCACTTTGGGCGCCATCCAACATGTCGCCGACGAGCTTGGTCCACGCGTGGGCCCGATGGCCGACAGCCTGAAGAGAACGTCGGACGCGGCGCATGAAACCATGACCGCGGCGACGGTGGCCGTGCACCATGTGGACGGGCTAGCCGTGGAAGGTCAGCATCAGGTGACGGTCAATGGCGACGAGATTCAGAAGCTTTTGGCCTCGTCCGACAAGACCGTGCGCGACGCCGACACCCTGGTGAACGCATTGCATGACGCCACAGCGCCCAATTCGCGGATGCGCGATGATCTGGAGGCCGCGACTCGCGATCTGGCGGCGAGCGCCAGCTCCCTGCGCGCCTTCAGCCACGACATCGAGAAGAACCCCAGCGACGTTCTCAGAAGAGGCAAGCCTCAGTGACCTTCACCCCACGACGCCACGCGGCCTGGATGGGGGCTGTCCTTCTGCTCTGGGGATGCGGATCTTACCCCCTGCCGAAGGTTTATGTTCTGGGCGACCGAGCCGCTGCCGTCGCGGAGGTCAGCTCAACGAACGGCTTGCCCGTGGTCGAGATGAAGACCGTTCAGGTTCCGGACAGTCTGGACAGCACGGATATTGATCGCCTCACGGGCGCCAACCAAATGATCGCAAGCCCTACGGGACGGTGGGGCGAGCGCCTCTCCGTCGGGATCACCCAGGATCTCGTCGCTACGCTTTCCCGCCAATTGCCTCAGGTGGTTATCGAGAACCGCGGCGCGTATGAGCCGACCCGGCGACTCTTCGTCGCCATATCGCGTTTTGAGATTTCGCAGGACGGCCGCTGCGTTGTCTCGGCGCGGTGGCGCCTGACCGACGCCGCCGGCAAAGTCTTGTCCGACAGCGAGGAGGCAACCTTTATAGAGACGGCGGGGTCGGGCAGCGACGCGGCGGCGGCGGCGGCCATGACCGTCGCGCTTGACCACTTGGGTGCGCAAATAGCGATGACTGTAGGTCGCGCGCTGGCGCAGCCGCCGGCCAGTTAGCGGCCGGGAGCCATGCCGGCGCTGGTCAAACCGTGTGTGTCGGTTCCGCCTAAAGGGTGATCCGGCAAACGGCCCCGATCCGGCGGCCGTGTCGCGCCCGGGTCGGGCGGGGGCCAGGCTGATCGCGGCGCGCTATCACGGTCGCCCAGAGGCAGCGGGGTGGTGCCGCGCCTGAAGTCGGCGGGCGTCGCCGCCGCGGCGACCTCGGGAACAAAGAAGGCGACCCAGTCTTCAACCCCACCGCCGGCGGGCGCGGGGAAGCCATTTGCGGTCCACAGGCTCCAGTCGGGCTTGATGCCGAGATCCTTGCAGATCGCTGCGATGGCGTCCTTTAAGGGGCCCCTGAGGAGCGCTTGGTATTTATCTTCCTTCACCGGTCGCGCGGAGCCGTCCAGAAAATCGAACCACTCCGGCGCCTCGCGCTCCCTCAGAGTCTCGAAATCTTCCAGCTCCTCCCACTCTTCCAAGTCTTCCCACTCTTCCTCGTGACTGTCGGCGCAGTCCCCGCCCATCTTCAGGCGCGCGCTCGGCAGGGGCGTCTGGGCGAGGAAGGCGTCGAGATCGAAGGGCTCGCCGGCCTTCCAGGCCGCGATCTGCGTCTGGATTTTCAGGTACAGAACGGCGGCGAAGCGCGCGATGCGCACCACGCGCTTAAAGGCGGCGCGCGGATCCCCGGAAAACGGAAGGGCCAAGACCTGCCCCTTGGCGCCGGTCTTGAAGGGCGTCATCTCATGGACGAGGAAGCGGGAAAACCGCCTGGACACGTCCATTAACCCGCCCAACATGCAAAGCCACATCTCCGCCACAGCGATGCGCGGATCGGGATGATCTGTTATGTTCGTGGACGCGTTCATTCCCTATATAATTGCATAACGTAATTTTCTTGTCAACACAGCCAATCCAACACGTCTCGTCCCCGGCTTCCGTGTGGGCGGAAGACCCTAGAATGGCTTAAGGGAAGCGGCCGTCATGAACTTGGTGAGAGGTCTTTTGAGATCGCCGCCGAGGCGGCTATAGAGCTTTCGTACTGCAACTACCCCTTCACCCCGTTCCGGGGTCCCCCTCAGCCGCTGAAGCGAGGCAGGAGAGATAGGGATATGTCTCATCGTAATGCTGTCCGCGATGACCTACCGCTCCCTCGTCGCCGCGGCCCTCGAGGACGGGTGGACCTTAGATGGAACTAGACCGCAAGCGCCGCCCGAGTATGCGCCCGAATTACCGCCTTGATCGCCGCTCTTCGGGGCCCGCTGAAATCCGACCAGCCCAGAAGCTGCAATGAACTCTCGCGGTTGACGTGAAAGGCCGAGAGTTGACCCAGAATGACGACGCCGCGGAGGCGCGCCTCGTCATTGAGCGGCAAGCCGGTGGCCAGGGCGGCGAGGCGAGCGCAGATATCCCGGAGGGGCTCGGCGAGGCGCCTTTGAACAAGCTCGCCGGCGGGGCTGTCCTTCTCTGTCTGGATGCGGGCGGCGAAACGCTCCCAATCGGGGGACTCGCGGGCGAAAAGTGAAGCATCCAGCAGGGCGTCCAGAACCTCGCACAGAGCGTCCGCCGCCTGGGTAAAGTCGCCGTTGGCGAGCACAGCCTCGGCCGCGCTCATCGCCCTGGCGATTCCTTTTGTCGAGGCGTCGATGATGAACTGGCCGCATGCGAGGTGCAGGCCCTCTTTGCTATCGAAATAGTATTGCAGGGCCGGCGGCATGACCCCGGCCTCGCGCGCGATTTGCCGCGTGGAGGCGCGCTCATAGCCCTCATCGCCGAAAATCTTCAGACCGGCGGCGATGATTCGCGCCCGGGTCTCCTCGCCTCGCGCATAGCCCCCCGCCGTCGGACTGCGGCGCGGCGCGGTCTCCCTGGCGGTTTCCGACACAAATTCCTCCAAACCCGGACTTTTCCAGAAAGCCCGATATTTATCGTTTGACAGATATCTTCCGCACGGAAGATAAGCCGCCGGCCCGCTTCCATGCAAGGTCCCCTGAATGTCCGAAGCTTCCGCCGCGCCGCGATCAAATCCCCTGGCGCGCCCGGGCGTCCGCGCCGCTCTGATCCTCGCGGGTCTCGGCGTCCTCGTCTTTCTGCTCTTTGTCGGTATCGGCTGGTGGACCCATGGCCGGTTCATGCAGGAGACCGATGACGCCTATCTGCAGGCCGACGCCGTGGCCGTGGCGCCCAAGATCCAGGGCTATGTCGAGCAGATCTATGTGCGGGACAATCAGGCCGTGGTCGCGGGTCAGCCCCTGCTGAAGATCGATCCCAACACCTATAAGGCGAGCATGGCTCAGGAGATCGGCGCGGCCGACGCGGAAAAGGCGTCCGTCATCGCGGCCGAGGCTCAGATCGCCCAACAACGCGAAGCGGTGGTCCAGGCCGCGGCGCAGCTCAAGGGCGCCCAGGCCACGCGCGCCTATGCGTTGGCAGAGGCGCAAAGATACAAGAGGCTAGCCGACCAGGGCGTCGAGACGCAGGACAGGGCGGCTCAGGCGCAAAACGCCTATGATCAGGCCTTGGCCACGGAACGGTCCGATGCCGCGGCGGTCGCGGTCGCGCAAAAGAACATCGCCACCCTCGGCGCCCAGCTCGGCCAATCGAAGGCGCGCCTGGCGGGCGTTCAGGCTCAGGTGGACGCCGCCCAGATCAATTTAGGCGACACCCTCATGAAGGCCGGGATTTCCGGGCGGATCGGCGACAAGACCGTTCAGATCGGCCAGTTCGTTCAGGCCGGCACGCGCCTGATGTCCGTCGTCCCGCTGGAGGGCATCTATCTGGTGGCCAATTTCAAGGAGACACAGCTGGCGCGGATGCGGATCGGCCAATCGGCGAGCGTGAAAATCGACGCCCTGGGTGGACGCGAGATCGACGCGGTCGTGGATAGCTTCTCGCCAGGCACCGGCGCGACCTTTGCCCTGCTGCCGCCCCAGAACGCCACAGGCAATTTCACCAAGATCGTCCAGCGCGTGCCGGTGCGCCTGCGCCTGAAGATTCCGAACGACCTCAAAGGACGTCTTCTCTCCGGCCTTTCAGCGACGGTGACCGTGGACACCACACGCGTGGCGGGGGCGCCAGCGTGAGCGAAGCGGCGACTCGCGCCCCCGACGCCTCGGTCCAGGACTGGGTTGCGGTCTTCGCCGGCGCGCTCGGCGCCCTGATCGCGACCCTGGACATTTCCATCGTCAATTCCGCCCTGCCCCAGATCCAGGGCGAAATCGGCGCCAACGGCACGGAAGGCACCTGGATCTCGACCGGCTACCTTGTGAGCGAGGTGGTGATGATTCCCCTGGCGGCCTGGCTGACGCGTGTCATGGGCCTGCGCAATCTGCTTCTAATGTGTGCGGTGATGTTCACCCTGTTCTCCATGCAGTGTGGCTTCAGCCACAACCTCACCTCCATGATCATCGGCCGGGTGGGCCAGGGATTCTTTGGCGGGGCCTTGATACCGACGGCTCAGACTCTCGTGCGGACCCGCCTGCCGCCCCACCAACTTCCGCAGGGCATGACGATGTTCGGCCTGATCGTCCTCTTGGGTCCCCTGGTAGGCCCGGTGATCGGCGGCTGGCTCACCGAGAATGTGAGCTGGCAGTGGTGTTTCTTTCTGAATGTTCCCGTCGCCGCCGGCCTCGTCACCCTCCTGCTGCTCGGCCTGCCTAAGGAAAAAATGAATATCGGCAATCTGGTCAATGCCGACTGGCTGGGGATTGTCGGCATGACGACGGGACTGAGTTGCCTGACCGTGGTGCTGGAGGAAGGCCAGCGCGACCGCTGGTTCGAATCGGATTTGCTCCGCTGGCTGAGCCTGGCTTCCGCCATCGGTTTTGTGCTGTTGGCCATCGCCCAGGTCACCAGCAAGCGCCCGGTGATCAAGCTGCGCCTGATGCTCAATGGCTCCTATGCCGCCGTGATTTTCATCGTGATGGTGGTGGGCATGGGGGTCTATAGCATCCTCTATGTGATCCCGCAGTTTCTGAGCGGGATCGCCGATTATAACGCTGAGCAGTCTGGGAAAATCCTGTTCCTGTCCGGCATTCCCGCCTTCTTCATGATGCCGATCCTACCTCGGATGTTGAGGTTGGATATCCGGGCGCCGGTCCTGATCGGCCTTTGCTGCTTCGCCGCCTCCTGTTTCATGGATACGAACCTCACCGCCCAATCCTCCGGCAGCGCTTTCGTCGTCACCCAGCTTCTCCGCGGCGCGGGCCAGATTCTGTCCTTCATGCCGCTTAACCAGGCGTCGGTCGGCGCGGTCAGCCGCGAGGACGCCGCTGACGCCTCCGGGCTCTACAACATGGCGCGCAACCTGGGCGGGTCTTTAGGATTGGCGTTGATCGGCGTCTTCATAGACCGGCAATCCGCCGCGCACGTCCAGTCCATCGATCAGTCGGTCACCGCCAACTCGGCTCTCGCTC
>Ga0116226_10003400_pt1 | contig 14067 bp, 10 predicted proteins | sample S1TSphfallax_FD_89692 | JGI IMG/M metagenome (GOLD analysis project Ga0116226, IMG submission 89692) | Host-associated microbial communities from peat moss isolated from Minnesota, USA - S1T2_Fa - Sphagnum fallax MG | ecosystem: Host-associated > Plants > Peat moss > Unclassified | place: USA...
AATCCGAGCCAGGCGCTGAGACGCGCGAAGTCGCCGCGGGATTAAATGTCGATCTCGACAGCAAAGGCGATGTCGTCGGCTTCGACATCGATCGTGCATCACAGCTCCTTGATCTCTCGACTTTGGAAACGATTGCTCTGCCCGTGCTTCCGACGCGCGTGGCCTGACCTTAGGTTTCACTCTCAATTTAAATGAATATCTTTGCACCGCGATCTTTGAAATATTCGCCTCAAAAAAATTATAAGGTTTGACCTCTGAATCTGCCCTCGCGAAGAAGCCGGCAGGTGAGAATCCTCTCGGGAGCGCCATCACGAACAAGATAACGGTAATTCGCGACCCAAACCAAGTGATACTTGCAGTCCAAAACCGTGTGACTGCCGCGCTTATAATCTTGCATCCAGCCAGGATCGCATCCCAGTCGCCTAAAGGCGAGGGATTTACAGATCCCCTATCGGGGACTTTAAAATAGATGTTTGGTATTTGACCGCCTCTTGAAAATAGCCTCGGTTTACCGCACGAGGCGGGTCATGCGTGAGCAAGGCCACGATTTACCGTTGTGGAATAGCAGAAGAGTCTGACTCTGGACCATCACCGCGTAAGACTTACGACAGGTGATTACTTGACCTTGGCGCTGAGCCGATGTAGGTGAGATACATAAAAGCGTCTTGTCCTGAGCGACATCATATCGTTGATTTTGTTATATTTTCAGAGCTGAGGGTAGTTCGCCCCTCCTTCGCTACCACAGCTCTCAAGCGTTCTAGGAGCACGGCGCAAAAGATAGCGGCTCGCGATGAGTGACCTGCTCCCCTGAACCCAGCGATTTAAAACTGGAATTGTCCACTTATGGTCCCGCATGCGACGACGCAAGATCGCTTCCACCGTGCCGGAATCGATGGGCGCGTCGCCTTTGGCCTCGCTGTTTTATTGAGCGGGATCGGGCTCTTTGCCCTGATGGATCGCATTGGCGTTCCGGACGGCTTGGTGCGGGCGCTCGCCATTATGTTCGTGCTCGCCGGGCTCACGGGCATCGCAGCCACTTTGCGCACGATGCGTGTCTCCTGGTTTTACGCAGCAGGCCGCGCTGTACCCGCGCCCTATGCGGGCCTCGCCCTGGCTAGCCTTGGAGCCGCGCTGTTTTTGCCCTTCATCCCGCCGGTGCCGGCCGGGACTTCGCTCACCGAGCTTTTCGCCGGTTTTGCCTGCGGTATGGCCTGCGCTGCCTTAGTCACAGGCCCGCTGCTGCGTAAGACAGGCGCCTTTTCCGTGCCAGATCTCATCGCAGCGCGATTTCCCCATCTCGCAGCACGGCTCGGTGCCATTCTTTTAACGGCCGTTGTCACAATCCTGATTGCGCTCGCAGGCTATCAAGAAGCCCTCACGTCTCTTGTCGATTTAAGCGGTTTCAGCAGACCGCTCGCCTCCGCGATCATCGCAGGCCTGCTCGTTTTCATCGTTTTGCCCGGGGGCCTTGCCGGGACGCTCTGGGCAGCGACGGCGGCAGCGGTGATCGCACTAACAGTGTTCGGCCTGCCCTTACTCATCTTGGTGCTGCACGGCACGAAGCTGGCGTTTCCTGTCATCGGCAGCCCTGACCTTTGGGAAACAGCACTTTCCCGGATTGAAGCTTGGACCGGGGCGACGCAAGCCAAGGATCGCATGGACCCGGTTTTGATTGGCGTGATCGCGCTCGGGCTTGGCATGCTGGCACCGCTTCTTAGCCCTTCGATCGCTTGCCTTGACCGGCGCACGGCACAGCAGGCGGGATTTTCAGCACTGTTTTGGGGCGGCATGTTGATCCTGCTCGCGACCGTGACTTTGGCGCAGGCGAGCCTAAAGCTCGATGAAATCGTCATCGGCCGCGCACCTGACGCACTTTCGCAGAACCTTTATCAGGCCAGCGCGGAAGGTCAGCTTTTGATCTGCGGCGCCTCAGCCCCCAATCACGTCGCAGCAAGCCGCGCCTGTGCGGCGCGCCCCGGTCTTTCAAGCGGCCTGCGAATTCAAGACATAAGCGCAAAAGCTGCGTTTCTGCTGGCAAGCTTTGCCGGAATGGGCGGGTTCGGCAGCGCCTTTTCTGGGCTTGTATCGGCCTCGATCCTGGCGCTCGGTCTGGTACTCGCAGCCATGGGCATTCAATCCGGCGCGACCGTGCTTGGTAATGACATGTTTTATCGTGTGCGCGATCATTCCGCGCTGACGAGCCGGAGACTTGCCGTGACGCGCGTCTTCGCGATCACGATCATCGCCATCGGCGGCACCGGCCTCGCGTTTTCCACCGCCAGTCCCCGGACTTTGATCGCGCTCGCAATCCTCCTTTCCGCAACAGGCCTCGCACCTCTGCTCATCCTCACACTTTGGCCCCGCGCGACAAGCTTCGATGCGACGGTTACTTTGCTAGCCGGGCTCTTGAGCGCGGAAGCTTTGATCGAAGCACAGCCTTTGGCCTCGGGCCTCGATCGCTTCGCGCAAAGTGCCATTCTGGCCGGCGCCAGCGGATTGCTAGCTGGATTTCTCACAAGTCTTCTGCGGCGGAATAACAGCGAAGAAGGCAGCACCTTTACGAAAGCTTTGCTCACCGACAGCGGGGAATGGCTGCACCCTGATAAAGGCGCCTGATTCAGGCAGTTCATTTTCTTGCCGCGTGCCAAAACGGCTTGCCGCATAAAAAGAGCCGTCTGTACGGGGATGGCCCGTTTCAGACGGCTCTCCAATATATGATTGGTGATAAAATATCTTCTACAAGAGTGCGAAGAGCCCTAGCGAAGAAGACAGTAAATCCTCTCAGACCGCCACATTTTGTAAATAGGGCTTTGAGGCCTAATCCGGCTTAGGACTTCAGTACGGGCAATACGGGTCTTGCCGAAGAGGTTCATCCAAGGCGATAAAGGACAACTATGAAAATCTTAGTTGTCGATGATCACGAAGTTGTACGCGAAGGTTTAGCGGCTCTGCTGAAGCAGTCTTCCAATGATACGTCGGTGCTGCAGGCTAAAGACGGCAACGAGGCGCTCAACATCGCACAAGACCACCACGACATCGACGCGGTCTTGCTGGACCTGTCGATGGCAGGCCTCTCCGGCATGCCGGCGCTGGTTGAATTCGGCAAGCAGCATCCGGACTTGCCTGTCATCGTCTTATCCTCGTCCGAGGATCCCGAAGATGTCCGCCGGGCGCTTGCCTCCGGCGCTTTGGGTTATGTCCCGAAATCGGCGAGCCCAAAGACACTTCTCTCGGCCCTGCAGCTTGTCCTCCAAGGGAATGTCTATGTCCCGCCGCTCATGCTGGACGAAACGGCGACAGCGATCTCAACCAAATCCGGAAGCGAACATCCGTCTGGCGGCGGCCATCGCTTGACCGAACGGCAGACCGACGTGCTGAAACTTCTCAGCACCGGCCTGTCGAATAAGGAAATCGCGCTCAAACTTGGCCTGTCCGAGAAGACGGTGAAGGTTCATGTAACGGGCATTTTCAAAGCTTTGAACGTCGTCAACCGCATGCAGGCGGCGAGCGCCGCGCGGCAAGAGAATTTAATCTAAATCCGTCTCGCCGCCGGCTAAGCCACCCTCTGGCGCGGTCATCAAATGACTGATCGTCGCGCGTAATTTGACGTTTGCGACCGGCTTATGCAGAAGCAGAAAACCGCTGGCCTTGGCTTCGGCCAAACGGTCGGGTGCCGTGTCACCCGTTACCAAAACAGCTGCGATTTCGTCGTTATATTCAGACTGAATACGCTTAATGACATCGATTCCATTTTCGCCGCCCCGCAACCTGTAGTCGCATATGAGGAGGTCTGGACGGATCGCGCAATCGGCGAGCTGCTCCAGCAATTCCTCCCCGGAGCCGGCGGCGATCACTTGATGGCCCCATCCGCATAAGAGACTTCGCATCGCTTCACGAATGGTAATTTCATCATCAACCACGAGGATCAATCCGCGGCGCAGCACGCCCGCTGGCAATTCGGCCGGCTTCTCAGCGAGAGCTTGCTTTTCGGCGAGCGGCACCGACAAAGTAAAGACCGTGCCAACCCCAAGGCTAGACCGGAAAGCGAAGGGGCAGCCGAGAACAACGGTCAGTCTCTTCACGATGGCAAGGCCAAGCCCAAGGCCTTTGGTACGATCCCGTTCTGGGTTGCCAAGCTGATAAAACTCTTCAAACACTTGGTCTTGCTTGTCTTGCGGAATACCACTGCCGCTGTCCCAGACTTCGATCCGGAGACGCGGCCCGCGCCTGCAGCCGACCAGCACACGGCCCTTCTCTGTGTATCGAACAGCATTCGAGATAATATTGCGCAAGATCCGTTCGAGCAGGATGGGATCGGTAAAAACCGTCAGTGTACAAGGACAAAAGATCAAACGTATATTTTTTTCTTGCGCCTCGCCTCTATGGTCGCGGCAAATCCGCTCTAACAAGTTGCCGATACGAAACGCTTGCGGATGCGCCTGGACCACGCCGGCATCGAGCCTTGAAATATCGAGCAGCGAACTGAACAAACTGTCCATCGCATTGACGGACCCTTCCATATGTTCGACGAGACGGCGCATGTCCTCGTTCATCTGATGGAGGGAGAGCGCACCGACGAACATGCCAAGCGCATGAATTGGCTGGCGCAGATCATGACTCGCGGATGCAAGAAAGCGTGACTTTGCCAAATTGGCTTCTTCAGCGCGGTCTTTTTCGACACGCAGCCTTTCCGCGAGAGCGGCCTTCTCAAACCGTAGACGAAGCGATTCTATGAAATTCTCGCTGGTCCGCTGCGCGAGGCCAGCAAAGGTGATGATATAGACTATGTCGAGGATAGCTGTTGCTAAATCGACGGCCCCGCCGCGCGCGATACAAAGAAAGAAAAAAGGCAAAGTGATCGGAAGGAAGATGGCGAAAAAGGCGGGCAAGTAGCTTCCCAGCGCGGATACGGATCCGGCTGCGACGGCGAAGGCGACCACAACTACGAGATAATGTTCTGCTATATGGCCAGGCGTAACAAGAAAAGCCAGCGCGTAGGCCCACATCAGACCATCGGCAAGGCTCGCCGCTGTGAACCCATACGCCCAAAATCGCCAATCGTCGTCCCGGCCGGGATCTTTCCAATAGAAATAGCGCAGAAGGAGATGCGCAGCCGTGCACGCTGCGATAGACAAGAGCCAGAAGATAGCTCTTACCAGAGAGACGCTGCCAACATAATAAAGGGAGACATCCATTACAGCGCCAGCGAAAAAAGTGCCGACCACGCCGATGAGGATATAGCCATAAAGCGCTGCCGTTTGCTCAATGCGCATGCGCTCGGCATAGGCGTCCGAATCGGGCAAGCTGTTTTTGTCGAAAGCGCTCATCGGTTAAATTTAAAGCATCGCAGGTTTTTCAGATGAGCAGGCATCATATGAAAGACTCGGACGATCCTGCGAGTGGATGAAGTGAACTGACCTTGGTAACGTCAGGCTTAATGCGCCAGCCTTTCGAGCAGGTCCCGGACATGGACCTGATCGGCTTTGTAATTGCCCGTCAGCGTGTACATCACGAGATTGACCCCGCCCCGTAAGGCCATTTCATGCTGACGCATGCCGCCGGGGACAAGCGCATAAAGGCTTTCACCCAAGCGGTCGCTCGCCCATCCCGCGGCGAGATCGTTCGATGTGATGACAATCGGCGAGACACCGTCACCGGAGCGGGCCGGGCGCGCGCTGCCATCGGCTGGCGCCGGCGGCAAGGCCTCGATCCACGTTTGGCCATTCGCATAGCGGCCAATGAATCCATCGAGCAGGTAGAAGGTCTTGGTCACGACATGATCCGGCGGCACAGGCTCCAATTCTGGCACGTCGAGGCCGCTCAACATCTGCTTCAGCCAGCTTCCCTCGGCCGTCGGCGGTCCTTCCGGGCGCGCCGTCAACGCATCGCGCGTATCGAAAATGATCGTGCCGCCTTCCTTCATGTAAGCCGCGACTTTGGCCAGCACGGCGGCTGTTGGCTGTCCGTGGCCCGGAACCACGGGCCAATAGATCATTGGATAGAAGGCAAGCTCATCGCGCGCGAGATCAAGCCCAACAGGATCGCCAGGTGTCAGCGACGTCCGCGCGGCCAATACGCGTGACAGGCTCAAGAGGCCTTCCTGGCTAATTTCGTCAACATGGGAATCGCCGGTCAGGACGTAAGCAAGCCGCGTGGTCAGAACAGATTCGAGATCGCTGGGCGACATCTTTTCAGTGATCGCTTGCGCGGGTTGGGCCTGACCCTGAGACGGCCAGCCCAAACCAGCGAAACCGCAACAAACGAAAATTAACATGGCAGCGGCCGCCGGGCGGCGCGGCCGCAGGCCGCCTGCGAGCCAGAGAGACGCAAGCGCATCGGCAAGGAAAAGCACGAACGCCAAACTGATCAGCCAAGGCCGGAGATCGATAGGTTCGGCGGTTCTCAAAGCTTCTGTCGAAATCTGCAACCCGGTATAATCAGATGCCTCGATCACATCATTTGGGGCGAGTGCATTGACAGCAAGAAGCGCATCTGGCGGACCATAAAAGCCCGGCGGATGGTCGGCATCGCCGATACTGTCAAACGCCGTGGAAATCGACTTCGCTGTCGCAGGCGGTGCGCCCAGAACGCCAAATCCATCGAGCGTCCGCCGTGGCGTCGCAGCCGCTGCTTTTTCTCCTGCCGCTTGATCTAGCTTCGAGGCTTGATCCTTGGCGGTTTCCAATGAGAGAGCGGTAATTTTTCGCAGCATATCGACGAAGAGACCCGACAGCGGCAGATTGGACCAAGTCGTATCCGCTGTGATGTGAAACAGAACGATCATGCCTTTACCGCGCTGCTCCGCCGTCACGAGCGGCGTGCCATCGGAAAGTTGCGCCCAGGTTTTGCCCGGAAGACCGGCTTCGGGCTCGGCCAGAACCTGCCTTGAGATTTTCACTTCGTCCGGCGTCTTTAATCCGTAAAAGGGGCTTTGCCGGTCAAAGGGCGCAAGCGTTTTTGGCGTTTCCCAGGACAGCGAGCCGCCAAGAATACGCCCGCCGTGCCGCAGCCGGACAGGCACAAGATCGTCGGAAGCGCTGGCCAGATGCGTGCCTGCGAAACGCAGCAGCAGACCGCCATCTTCGACAAATTGCAAAAGCCTGTCATGCGTTGCGCCGGAAACGACACCGATGTCCGCGAGAATGATCACGGCCGGATGCTCATCGAGCAAAGCCGCGATTGGATCCGGCGCCGCCTGATTGGCTTCATGCACATCGGCATAGGGGCTCAGCGCGCGCACCAGATAATAATTGGGCGACAGAAGCGGCAAAGAAAGATCGGCCGTCTCACCGCTTACGATCCCGACCCGCCGCCTTTTCCAGCGTTCGTCGAGCAGCGTGACGGCGCCAGTTGAATGCTCGCCTGCGATTTCGAGCCGCGCGATATCATTGCGTAATTCGACGGGAAGATCGAATTGCGCTTTGGCTTCAGTCTTGCCTGCGAAATCGAAAGCCGCTGCGCCCATGCGCGCACCTTTGAGATCGAAAGCTCGCACCTGACCCTGATCGGCGCCTCTCGCAGCCGAGCGCGAAACACGGACTTCAAGCGCGCTGCCTTCATTGCGCGGCGCGGTCAGAATACGCACAGGGCGATGGTCGGCGATTAAGGTCAATGGCGTCCCGAGAGCAGCCAATTTCTGCGCGAAAGCGCGGCCATTGCCGCGTTCGACGCTATCGGCCACCCATACAAGCGCTGTCTTCGGTTTCGCCGCGACAAACTTCTCGATAGATGGCAGGCTTGCCAGCCGGTCAGGAATATAAGAGACAGGTTTAATGGCGCGAAGCCGTTCAAGCGCCTTGGCGGCATCCACGGGTACAATCTCGCGGCCGGCGTCCGAAGTCGCAACCACGGCGACAGGCCGCCCGTAGCGGCCGGCGGCCTCGACGCGCTGCGCCGCTGCCCGGATATGATCATCCCAAGCGGGGGCCGCGGGCCAGCCATCGTCGAGCAGCACGAGCAATGGACCCTCGCCATTTTCGCCAGCGGGCAAAGGATTGAGAATGGGTCCGGCCATAGCCAAGATGACAAAGGCAGCTATGGCGAGGCGCAAGACCAGAATCCACCAAGGCGTCCTGACCGGCGTTTCTTCCTTGGGAACAAGATCGAGAATGAGACGCAGCGGCGGAAAGGGAATGCGGCGCGGACGCGGCGGCACGATCCGCAATAGAAAGTAAAGCGCTGGCAGCCCCGCCAAAGCGATCAGCGCGAAAGGAACCGTGAAGAGCAGAGGCAAGCCAAACATCAAGCGGTTCTACTATTTTCGAACCCGCCCTCAAGCCGCATCCGCAAGGCGAGCAAGGCTTCGGAGGCTGGCCGGTCCGTCCGGTGCAAGGCAAAGGTCCAGCCTCGCGCACGCGCCGCATCGGCGACCACGGCACGATGCGCTGCTAAACGGCGGATGTAATCGCTGCGAAAACTTTCCGCCTGACCGACGCGCAAACGCACAGAGGAATCGACATCCATGAATTCGGTATGACCGCGAAACGGAAATGTCTCTTCCACTGGATCGGTGATCATCACAAGATGGCCGCGCGCACCGCGAGCGGCGATGCCATCGATCGTACGGGCGATGACAGAAGGCTCGCTCAAAAAATCGCTGAGAAGAATAACCCGGGTGCGCGGCGCCAAAGGCGCGGCGGGCGGCAGTTCGTCTGGAGCATCGGCTCGCATCCGCTCAGCAGTCAGGATCGCTTCGGCGAACCGCTCGATGATGGTGCGTGTAGCAAGCGGCCGTGTGAGGCCGAGCGCGCCAACGCGTTCTCCCCCGCGTACAAGCAGATCGGCGGCTGCGAAGCCAAGAACAACAGCACGTTCGAGTTTCGACTGCATCGCAAGCGTCGAGGCGAAAGCCATGGAGGGCGACCGGTCGATCCAAACCCAAATCGAATGCGCCGCTTCCCACTCGCGTTCGCGAATATAAATATGTTCGTCACGGGCGGAGCGGCGCCAATCGATCCGGCTGGTGCTCTCGCCGCTCACGAAGGGCCGGAACTGCCAGAAAGTTTCGCCGGGTCCGGCGCGGCGGCGTCCGTGCATGCCATGTGCGAGACTCGAAGCAACTTCCTTGGCCGCGACGACAAGGCTTGGCAAGCGTTGAGCGAGATCAATCGCCGCCTGCTGCTCGCCATGACCGATGTGCCGTTCCGCGGGATCGAGAAGCCGGACTTCGGCCATCCTATCTGAACCTCTTGAGAAGCGCCGCGACGACGCCTTCGATCGTTTCGCCATCGGCGCGCGCGCTGAAGGTCAGCGCCATCCGGTGTTTCAAGACGGGCGCCGCCAAAGCCACAACATCATCGATGGAAGGCGCGATACGCCCATCGATCAGAGCGCGGGCGCGCGTAGCAAGCATCAAAGCCTGGGCCGCGCGCGGTCCCGGCCCCCAGGCGACATGTTTCGTAATTTCGGCATCGCCTTCGCCCGGCCGCGCGGACCGGACGACATCGAGAATGGCTTCAAGCACGGCCTCGCTGACCGGCAAGCGGCGCACGAGACGTTGCGCCGCCATGAGATCTTCCGCCGTCATCACCGCTTTGGCTTTGACCTCCGTATCACCCGTGGTCTCAATCAAAATACGGCGCTCGGTGGCGCGATCCGGATAGGTCACATCGATTTGCATCAAAAAGCGGTCGAGCTGCGCTTCGGGCAGAGGATAGGTGCCTTCTTGTTCCAGCGGATTTTGTGTTGCGAGCACATGAAATGGCGCGGGCAGATCGTGCCGCTCGCCAGCGACTGAAATATGATATTCCTGCATGGCCTGCAAAAGCGCGGATTGCGTGCGCGGGCTTGCCCGGTTGATCTCATCGGCCATCAGCAGTTGCGCGAAGATCGGCCCGCGCTCGAAGCGAAAGCTGCGGCGATGGTCAGCCGTTTCTTCCATGATTTCGGAACCGAGAATATCAGCTGGCATCAGGTCTGGCGTAAATTGCACATGCCGTGCATTCAACCCTAAAACCGTGCCGAGCGTATCGACGAGCTTCGTCTTAGCAAGCCCTGGGACGCCAACCAGCAACCCATGCCCGCCAGCCAGAAGCGTGACGAGCGTTTCTTCCACAACCCGCGGCTGGCCGAAGATCACAGTCCCGATCGCGGCCCGTACCGCGGCGACGCGCTCAAGCGCCTGCTCGGCGGTATGGGCGGCGGCGGTTTCGAGCGCTATAGCTTCAGACATTGATCGCCACTCCTTTTTTGATCTTCGTTGGATGAATGTTCGAAAGCCCCATCACGCTGTTGATACCGCACCGCTTGGCTAGACTTCGTCAAGTTAGCCTCTTGTGCGTTATTGCCGGCGCGGCGATCACGGAAACCCGCTTATATCATAGACAATATTGAAACGGCGGCAGCCTGTTCTAAAGATGGCTGGAATTTCGAAACATAGCTAAGCCCGCAAAAATGGATTTCAGGCGCTATTTGAATAATCACGTGCTTTCGCCGGAAAGCACCTTAATTTTCCTCCATGGGTCATGTCGAAAGTAAGGCGGGGCGAGATAATGGCCGGGCATGAACCGCCGGAGAAAGAATTTGAGACCGCAGCGGCGGATCAGCCCTCTTTCGCGGCCTTGGCCGGTCTTGCCAGCTTGTCGCAGCGGTTCAGCGTCCCTCTGCCGGTCCTGTCCTGGAACCCGCCCTTTTGCGGCGAGATCGACATGAAAATCGCCAGAAACGGCGCCTGGTTCTATCAAGGATCGTTGATCGAGCGCCCCGCGCTTGTCAGGTTCTTTTCGCGCCTGCTGCGCAAAGACGGCGAACGTTATGTTCTGGTGACGCCCGTCGAATGCGCCGGCATCCAGGTCGAAGATGTGCCCTTTATCGCGTCCGGACTGGAAGTCATCGAAGACGCTTCTGTTCAGACGCTCAAGTTTCGCACCAATGTTGGCGATGAGGTGATCCTTGATGCTGGTCATCCCTTGCGGTTTGAAACCGGCGCGGCGGATGGAATTATTCCTTATCTGCTGGTTCGTGACGGGCTCTGGGCGCGGCTGACGCGCGCACTGACCATTGAGCTCATCAGCCACGGCAGCATGCAAGAGAGCGGCGGCCAATTGATGTTCGGCATTGCTTCAGCGGGGGCCTTTTTCGCCATCGCACCGGCGCAGGATTTTGAGTAATCGCGGAGCGATCTTAAAACGCGCCGCATTCGGACATCACAGCCGAACGTATCTCATCTTGAAGCTTGAGAATGGCAGGATGCGCGGCGGAACCCAACGTTTTCCCATTCAACGCACCGCAGGGTGCGAGCAGCCTCAAACTATTGGTAACAAAAACGGCATCGGCTTTATAACATTCTGCAAGCGGCAAGCTCTCCTCGGCAGGCTGAAGACAGCAGGCTTTCGCAAGCTCCAAGATCAAAGCCCGCATGGTTCCAGCCAGGACGCCGTCCGAGAGCGGCGGCGTCACCAGCCGCGTGCCGAAAATAGCAAAGAGATTGCCGGTTGCCGCGCAGGCGACATGACCGGCGCCATTTTCAAACAAAGCCTCATCCGCGCCTTTGGATTGCGCGTCTTGATTGGCGAGAATCGCATCGAGATAATTGAGGGTTTTGATGCGCGAGGAAGGCGACGTCTCGTTGCGGCGGATCGCAGTTGCCGCCAGCACGAGACTTGAAAAGATCAGATCGCCGCGGGCCGGCGTTGCCGCGCCAAAGAAAATTGGCTTTGGATTATCCGGGATGCGCAAGCCCCGCGCACCGCCGCCGCGCGTCAATGTGATCCGCAGAGCGCCATCGCCAATCGATTGCGCCAAAGCGTCAAGCGCCAGCGCCGCGTCATCGATTTTCAAGGGAATGCCAAGCGTCGCCGCGCCAGCGGCGAAGCGCGCAAGATGCGCGTCGCGCCTGAAAACTTTGCCCGCGCGGGCGAGCGATGTATCGAACAATCCATCACCCAGCGTCAGGCCGCGATCCGTCAGATCAAACGGCTGAAGCGGCGTCTCAGAAAGTTGGCCATCATACCAAAACACGGGTGTTTTTTCTGGCCTCCGCGAGCCGCAGGAAATTAGCAAACAGCTTGTGGCCATATTCGGTCAAAATCGACTCGGGGTGAAATTGAACCCCGTAAGTTGGCGCGTCTCTATGCGACAGCGCCATGATCTCACCTTCCTCCGAGACCGCATCAATATCGAGCGCGGCTTTGAGCTCCGGCGTCTCTTCAACGATCAGCGAATGATAGCGCCCAACTTTGAGCGGCGTTTTAAGGCCTTCGAAAAGATTGCGGCCGTTATGTTCGATCTGTGAGGCGATGCCATGCAACGGACGCTGCGCACGCACGATCGGCGCGCCATACATAGCGCCAATACATTGATGGCCGAGGCAGACGCCGAGGATCGGCATCTCGCCATTGAGCGCGCGGACGGCTGTGAGCGAAATGCCAGCCTCGTGCGGCGTGCCTGGCCCCGGCGAGATCACAAGCGCGGATGGATCGAGGCGCCGGATGCCTTCAACATCGATCGCATCATTGCGCACGACCTTCACGTCGCGTCCCAACTCCTCGAAATAGCGGGCGACGTTGAAAACAAAAGAATCGTAATTGTCGATGACGAGGATCGGCTGGGTCATTGAGGCCCGCCACTTTCAAAGGCGGCAAAGAGACGTTTCACTTTGGCGAAGGTCTCTTCATATTCGGCTTCCGGGTCCGAGAGACGCGTGACCCCGCCGCCCGCTTGAATCTGCGCTTCGCCATCTTTCAGGACAGCGGTACGGATCGCAATATTCAAGTCTATGCTGCCATCGAAGCCGAGATAGCCGATCGCGCCGCAATAATAACCGCGCGGGATTTGCTCGACCGCTGCGATGATCTGCATGGCCCGGCGCTTCGGCGCGCCTGTGATCGAGCCGCCCGGAAAGGCCGTTGCGATCAGATCAAGCGCATCCTTACCGGCGCTCAGACGGCTCGTGACGGCTGAGACGAGGTGATGGATACCGGCGTAGGATTCAAGTCCGCAAAGAACAGGCACTTCGACAGAAAACGCTTCACTGACGCGCGACAGATCATTGCGCAGCAAATCGACGATCATGATGTTTTCAGCACGATCCTTTTCCGAGGCCAAAAGGCCCTCGCGCCGCAATCTATCCTCAGCCTCATCTTCTGACCGGGCGATCGTGCCTTTGATGGGACGCGTCTCGATTTCCGCCCCGCGCTTGCGCAAAAGCAGCTCGGGCGAAGAAGAGGCAACGATAATATCGCCGCAGGTCAGATAGGCGGCGAAGGGCGCCGGGTTTGCCGTGCGCAGCGCGGTGTAAAGAGCAAAAGGCGAAAAACCATCAGGCAGTTTCGCAGTAAAGCACTGCGAGATATTCGCCTGATAAATATCGCCGTCGAGAATATGCGTGCGAACCTTTTCCACCGCCGCGTGATAGGCGGCCTGCGTGAAATTCGATGTCCATCCGCCCAGCGGTGGAAATCCCGCTTTTGGCATAGGCGGCTTTTCCAAAGCCGCGAGCATTTCATCGAGCCGCTGAACCGCGCGCGCTTGCCGCTTCAAAACATCGGATTCAGGAAACCCTGATGAAAACACAAAGGCGCGGCGCTGGACCTGATCGAAAGCAAGCACCAGATCGTAAAAACTGAAATGAAGCGGGTCGCGGGATTCCGGATGTGCGCCGCGCAGTTCAAGCCCATCGAGCCGCCAGCCAAAATCATAGGGGATGGCACCTATGGCGCCGCCGCGAAACGGCGGCAGGCCGGGGGCAGGTTCGAACACAAATTGCGCCAGCAGGCGGCGCAGCGCCTCAAGCGGCGGCTCGGCACAGGGCTCGCCGTTCCAGCTAGCCTCTCCAGCTATGGAGGAAAAAATGCCGAAAGGTTCGATGCCTATATAGGAATAACGGCCGAGCAACGGATGCGGGAGAGCGCTGTCAAGAAAGGCAAAACCGGAGCGGCCGGCGAGGCGTTGCGCCGCGTCGAAAGGATCGCGCCAGGCGATTTCATGGCAAAGAACCGTACCGCCCGTGCCTTGGGCAGCCAGAAACTCCACGCCCATTCGTTTATGCCTTCCTCCGCAGGAAATTTCTAAGACAGGCCTATTGCAGTGAGAATCGGATTTCTCACTCTGAGCAGATCCCGCGCGAGC
>Ga0116226_10003401_pt1 | contig 14067 bp, 13 predicted proteins | sample S1TSphfallax_FD_89692 | JGI IMG/M metagenome (GOLD analysis project Ga0116226, IMG submission 89692) | Host-associated microbial communities from peat moss isolated from Minnesota, USA - S1T2_Fa - Sphagnum fallax MG | ecosystem: Host-associated > Plants > Peat moss > Unclassified | place: USA...
GCGTCTGGAACGCCACCGCGTGCCCTTGACGGTATGCCCCCTGTCGAACGTCAAATTGAGAGTATTCGACCGGATCGAAGCACACAATTTGAAACGTTTGTTGGATAGAGGACTATGCGTTACGGTGAACTCCGACGATCCCGCCTATTTCGGCGGTTATCTCTTGGAGAACTATATGGCCGTTCAGCGCGGGCTCAATTTGTCGACACGCGACATGGTGATGCTGGCGCGAAATTCTTTCGAGGCGTCGTTTCTGCCGGCACTGGACAAGGCTCGCTGGATCGCGGCCGTCGATGACTACGCCAGAACCGCCGATCCCACGTCCACGTAGATCAGCGCATCCTCGATGTGAACTTCCTCGCAATTATCCTCGGTACCGCCGCGATCCACGACCAAAAATCGGGACGTCTGACCGAGCGCAATCAACGAGTGATGCCAGACATTGCGCCGATAATTGATGCCCTGACCCCCGGAACTCAAATACACGCGCACCCGCACCGGCCAGGGCTCCGGGCCCTCCTGCGCCACCACGACCAGGAACGGCTGGCTATGCAAGGGGAAGAATGCCTGGCTGGAGAGCGGATGCCGCTCCAAGGCCCGGATCGCCAGCGGCATTGCGCGCGGATTCGCCTCGAATATACTGATTAGCGGCCGACCCTCGGCTTCGAGTACGTCGATGCGCGCCAAGTCGTCGAAACGACGGCACGTGCCGTCGTTGATCCAGCGCGAATCCCGGCCGTCGGTCTCGATGACATCCCCAAATGCGGCGAACTCTGCGGCGCTCAACGCGGTGGGACGCAACACAATACCGGTCATGTCGTACCGGCCCCCCGCACGCCCAGATCGGGGATACCGACGATTCTGACTCGGCTCAAACCACCGTCAGGATGAATATTGACGCGAACGTGCGAGACGCAGCCCAATGCCAGCAACTCGGCGCTGAAGCGCACGACGGCATCGGCATGCAATCGCTGCGGTTCCAGCAACGCCGGCCAATATAGGCTTTGACTGCCCAGACCGCCGTCCGGCGCGTGGGGCAGAAAAGCGCCATTGCAGGAAATTTGATGCGGAAAATTGCCTTTGAAATGGGCCGTGTCGACCTCGATGTGTCGAATCCGGCCAGGGTGTCCCAGGCGCAGGATCACCCAGTCAAACCCGGGTTCGCGTCGTCGCCGCGTTTCCCAGCCCTCAGCCATGCTGGCACCTCGACCCGGCAGCAAGAGGTTTTTCATGGACCCGTAGTGTTCGTCACTGCAGGCGAGCGCCCTGCCCCCATTGAGCGCCGCCGCGAGATCGCATTCGACCGCATCGTGCGGCCAGCGCCGCTGCACCGTTCCGTAGGCGCGAAACCTCGCGACTCCGCCGTCGGGGAAAATATTGAGCTTTAAGTGAGTCCAGACGGCGTCCGACGTCACGACGAAGGTGTTGCGAGCATCACCCCGCAAAACCACGCGCGGCAGCAGTTCGGTCCATGTCGTCGACGCATCGGGCGCTGCGTCGACGCGGCACGCTTCAACGGAAGCATGCGGCGGATAATTGCCCGTAAAGTAGCGCGTGTCGATTTCCAATACGGCCAGCGTGCAGGGCGCAGCCAACTGCACGATGCAATGGTCATGGCCTGAATCGCGACGGCGACGACTCTCCCATCCGTCCATCCACTTGCCGTGGTCGTCGTATAGTCCGGCACGCCACTCGGGTTCGTGCGAATCGAGCATGCGAGCCATGGGCGCGAAAAAATCGTCCGTGGTGGACAATGCCATGGCACCGAGGCGCGCGTCCGCCAGGTTGGTGAGTGTGGCAATGAGTTGCGCCGGATCGCTTGAATCTGTCATGCAGTTCCCTGGTCGTTAATGAGGAAATCCACCCAGTTACGTACCGCGCCTTCCAGAAGCTGCGGCTCGGGAACGCTGTCCGCAGGCGCTGCGGTCTGACGCGACAGCGGCGCCGCAAACGCGCGCGGGCCGAAACCGGGCTCGGTTATCGCCACGAGTGGTCCGCCGAACGGCGGCACAGCACCCATGCCACCGTCATCGACGCCCCGTTCTGCTGACGGCGCGAAGATGGCCAAATCATAGGGCAGCGCTAGTCCAAGATGCCGTATCTGTTGCAGCACCGCGATCGCCAACACCACGCTGCGATCCCCATCAGGCTGCACACGACAATCGTCGGGCCGCCACGACACGCCCATGAACAGGGTCGTTGGATTCGCCATCGAGCCATGGCGGCGTCCGATGACTTGGCCCAGCTCGTCGGTCGTGACGTCGAGATCGAGGGACAGCAACCATTCGCGAATCAGGGACGTCGCCGCCTCCGAGCCGACACCCGCGAGCCGCACGCGGGACAGCCGGTTGATCATCGACGTCATCAGGGCACTCGCCGGCGTCGCCACGGCATCGGCAAGTCGGTAGCCCGCGATCAGGCCAATTTCGCGCAACGCCGTGCGCCTCTCGAGCGCGGGCTCGTTGCCGAGACGCGCGGCGAATGTCGCGATGATCGACTCAGGATCATGACCCCTAACCGCGAGGATGAACGGCATGGCAAACCGATCGAGATAGGCCGAGTTCAGTGCATCGAGACGCGCAAAGTCCTCGGGCGTACAGGCCTGCAGCCCCGCGCGCCGCTGCTCGCGAGCCGATGCCACCGTCAGGCCGCCCGGGTTGCGGCCCCGCGATCCCAACTGTGGGTGTGCGCAAATCAATGCCGTTTGTTCAGGCGGCGTCGCTTCCGCCACGACCGAACGCATTGCATCCAGCAAGTCGAGGCGCGAGACAAAGGGTCGCCGCGCCGCCGCGCGCTGCGCCACCCACGGCGAATGCTCGAATATACCGTCGAGGTTCGAAACGAATTCCGCGGTCGGCAATGCGTTCAACCGTTCCAGTTCGATCACGGCGGTGCCGGCTGCGGATGCGTCGCGATCCAATGGCGCGCGATATCGATGCGCCGGCAGATCCACACCCGCTCGTGTCGCAAGACGTGGTCCAGAAAATGCTCCAGTGCAGCGACCCGGCCCGGACGCCCCGCCAGGCGGCAGTGCAATCCGACCGACAGCATTTTCGGTCGGTCGAGGCCATCCGGGTCGCCCTCGGCGTACAACGTATCGAAGGCGGCGCGCAAATAATCGAAAAACTGTGTGCCGCTATTGAAACCTTGGGCGGTCGCAAACCGCATGTCGTTGGTGTCGAGCGCATACGGCACGACCAGATGGGGTTTGCGTTCCGCATCGGGACCGTCGCCGACGGCGACCTCCGTCCAGTAGGGCAAGTCATCGGCGTACGAATCGGCGTCGTACACGAGGCCCCCATGCTCGACGACCAAGCGCCGGGTCTGCGGGCTATCACGACCGGTATACCAGCCGAGCGGTGGGGTACCGAAGATTTCCCGCAGAGTGGTCATGGCCTGCGCCATATGGGCGCGCTCCGTTGCGACATCGACTTGCTGATAGCTGATCCAACGCAATCCATGGCAGGCGATCTCATGATCCAGTTCCTTGAAAGCAGCGACAGCATCGGGGTGTCGCTGTACGGCGTGCGCGACAGCGAACACGGTGAGCGGCAAGCGACGGCGCTCGAAGGCGCGCAAGATTCGCCACAATCCCGCGCGGGACCCGTATTCGTACAAAGACTCCATGCTCATGTGGCGCATCGGAAATGCTTGAGCATTGATGATCTCCGACAAAAATACCTCGGAGCTGGCATCGCCGTGCAGGACGTTGTTTTCGGCACCCTCCTCGAAGTTCAGCACGAATTGCACAGCGACGCGCGCACCACCCGGCCATCGGGCGTGCGGCGGATCTCTACCGTATCCGACCAGATCTCGAGGATATCGACCCATCAATTCCACCGGCGTTTGCGTCATGGCGCAAGCGAGAGTACCCGATCGCCCGGGGCGATGCGACGGCCGCTATTGACTCGGTTAACAAGTCGTAACAAACTCCGCCGGTGAAGTTGCGCGCCTAGGCTGAAAATAAAGAATTGAAGGACGCTTTTGATGATGCATCAAGGCTACCCCACTTGGATTGGTGCTGGCGAATCGGTTCGGGTGGCACCCGAGAACACGATTGCCATGCTCGCCTATCGAAGCCGCGCGGCGACCTCCCCAAGCGACAACGCTCTCGGCCATTTACTGCGACAAGCCCAAGAACGGAATCAATTGGAGGGCTTGACCGGCCTGTTGATTTACGATCAAGGCCATTTTTTTCAATGGCTTGAAGGTCCCGAGCCGGCGCTCATTCGCGTTTGGAATTCGATCCGCCGCGACGCGAGGCACCGCGATATCGAAATTCTTCGCGAACAGACCCTGCCCGCACGATTTTTCGGGGATTGGGACATGCGCTTGGCGCGTCGAACCCGGGGTGGAATCGAGAACGCGTTGGCCGTTGCGCGGGCACCTGACGACGTGCTCAAAAAGCTGCGCACGCGACCCAGTGTGTTGACCGACTGCGCTTGGGATCGGATCTTCGCCGATGTGGTGGTTCCCGAATTGGGCGCGAAACACTCGATCGATTTCGTGGCTCGGCGCGCATCGTATGCGGAGTTCCGTCCTGTGGATCTGCATGCCGCGGCTGGAATCTGGCATGCTAGCCAGCAGGCAGCGTCCGAGCTCGCCTCGGCCTTGTTGGCCGCCGACGGCAACGAATCCACTCTTTACGTTCACGGTTTGATCGATGCGGGTGCGAAGATCGAGCCTCTGTTCCGTGAGGTGTTCGAGCCTGCGGCCCGGTGCTTGGGCGATCTCTTGGGAGACGGTGGGTGCAACGACTTGAATGTCACCCTCGCGCTCGGCCGGCTGCAACTGGAAATCAGGCGAACGAGTTCGTTGTTGATGCCCGCGCAGCCGGTGATCCGACCCGGCCACGCCATACTTATTGCGCCACAGCCGGGGGAACCCCACGGGCTTGCGGCCACCATGGGCTCGGAACTCTTCTGGCGCGACGGGTGGGACGTGAGCTGTGAGTACCCGAGCAGCGATAGCGTCCTGCGCCGTTTGGTGCGCGACCACTGGTATGACGTTCTCGATCTTTCACTGAGCAACGGCATCTTGCGCGAGCACGAACTGCAAGCCATGCGAGTCACCATTCGCGCGGCTCAGGCCTCGTCGCGCAATCCGGCGCTCGCCATATTGGTCGAGGGACGGTCGTTTTTCGAGCGACCCGATGCGTATTTGGACGTGGGCGCCGACATCGGTTGCGTGACGTCGACCGATGCAGTGTTGACGGCGGAGCGCCTCCTTGATGCGCTGGCATCGACCAAGCATCCCAGCGTCCCGACCATGGCCGTGTCGCTGAACCACTATGTTCAAAAATTGATCACGCCTGAGCTGCGCGCTCGATGATCTGAATCGCGCGCGCCGCCTATCGGCGGCCGCTCGTCCGCTCGCCAAATGTCGGCAGATCACCGACGCAGGATGAGGAATGAGCGGCATTGAAGAGCGCCGTAGCGCGCAGATAATACCTCCGCAACGTCAGCACCGTGCTGTCACCGGGAGGTCATCATGCAACGCTTCAACGTCATCGGCTTGGCCGCGGTCATGCTGATAGCCAGTCATGCCGAAGCGGGTGCCTCGTCGCCAGCGGCTATGGCCCGCCGTCAACTGAATGACTGCATGTCGAAGCGCATGGCGGCCAGCAGGACGCTCTCGTACAACGAAGCGAACAAGATTTGCAAGGAGCGGCTAGGAGTGCCGAGCGACACCCTACCCAGTGCTTCGCAATTGGGACCTCAGTCCCCGCAAATGCACCCCAACATGAGCGCTTCGACCGTCGCGAATCCAGGGCGCTCATGAGCCCAATCCCTTCAGCGCGCCGAAGCACAGCGCCATACCGACGACCGTGATCGCAACGGCGCTCAAGACGGGCATGAGTTGCGTCCAGCGCGACCCGGCGCGCGGTCTGCCAAAGCGATTTCCAGCGTACAGAAAGGCGAGTCCCACCAACGTCAGCGTAATCGCCAGACCCACGCTGAACGCGATCACGAGCAACATCCCATAGGCTGTCTTGTTCAAGGCCACCGCGGCCAGCAGCAACACCAACGCCGAGGGGCACGGCACCAGTCCGCCCGAAATGCCCAACGTCACGAGGCTGCGCCAGGTGATTTTCTCACCCGATGCGCCCGGCGGTAAATGCGAATGCATGGCGCCTCCGCCATGAGAATGCCAAATCTCACTTGCCATTGCGCTCTGCGCGAATACGAGGCTGCGCCCCCCGCCCGCAGATGCGGACGGTCGCACCAGCTGAAACTGGGGTTCCGGTGCCGACGCGCTGCGTGCGCGTGCACCGATGGCGGCGCGGCCCCGCTGTAGCAACAGCATGACGCCCATGCCGAGCACGAGTACCGCCGATATCAAACTCAAGATGGGAAATAACCGCTCAGGCACGATGAAGCGAGATGCATAGAGCGTCGCAAAACCGAGCACGAAGACACCGACCGTGTGAGTGACCGTCACGGTCAACCCAAGGAACAGCGCGTGCCGGGGCGTGCCGCGCGAGCCGATCAAATAGGCACCCACGATGGTCTTGCCATGGCCTGGCGACAAGGCGTGTACGGCACCCAATAACAGCGCGCCGATCAATGCCAGTAGGGCGACCTCTGGCGCCACGCGTGGGCCCGATATGGCGTCGATCAGCTGTCGCGTCCGCTGCGCTATCCAGGCGCTGTCGGACGTTGCAGGCGCGGGCTGAACCGTCGCGGGAACTCCCGTCCGGCTGCTCAGCAAACGGGCCGCGGCTGGAACGTCACGACCGCCGAAACTCAAGGATATGCGCCGCTCATCGAGCGGACCCGCCGCGGGCAACGCCTGCAATGCGTCATGCAGCGCGCCGGTCAACGATGTGCTGAAGGCATTCGTATCGAACACGGCGAGGCCGCCGGCGGGTACGACGACGATCTCATGCCAACCCATTTCTCCGGGGTAGTTTTGATTGTTGAATTCGAGGCGTCGCGTCGAGGTGGTAGGCACCGGTTCCAACGCGGTGTCGAGATCCACATCCACCCGTAACGAGAATCCGCCCTGCTCGCTCGGGAGGCTGCTGGTCCATTTTGTCGCATGCAGCGGCACCCGCGCTCCGTCCAAGGTGATGAGAAGGTGGTCGGCGATACCGGGCACGAGAGTCCGCACGTAGGCTTCGCGCTCGGCCTGCGACGTCACGCCGTTGCGATCCGTGTCCGCGCGGTGCAATTCTCGCAGGGCAGGCAGCTGACCGAACACGACCACATAGTGCACGGCGAGCGCGTTCGCGGACAGCTCGAGCCCACAGTATTGATTGACCGTGAAATTGCCCAACAAGCTGGCCACCGTATCGGCACGGCTCACCGGGGCCGAGCCCAAGCCTGCGAGCAGCAGGCAAAGCGCGATCTCTTTCGTACGCCGCCACATTGCGCTGCGTCTCAATCCAGGTGCGAATGCAGGTGATCGTGCGCGTGCTCGATGCCGCCGTCATGCCGATGCGTGTGGGAATGGGCCGCGGATCGCATGGAGTAACGCTGTTCGAGGCGACCGAACTTCCACAACGCGACCGACGATCCCCATGCGACCAAGAATAGGCCGACAATCACATATCCCAGCGATCCGAAGTCGAGCACCGCAACTGAATCAAAAAACCGGCCGCGCAGATCGAGAATGCCGATCAGCACTTGCAGCAGCTCGATCATCCCGACCCCCAACGCCACGGCCACGGCCAGACCGGTCGACGTAATATTATAGAAAATCTTTCGAAGCGGATTCAGCAAGGCCCAATCGTATGCCTTGGACATGAGCACACCGTCCGTGGTGTCCATGACGGTCATGCCGGCGGCAAACAATACCGGCAGGCACAACACTGCCGGAATGGGCAGATCACCCGCCGATGCGCCGGCGGTCATGGCCAGCAAACCCACCTCCGATGCCGTATCGAAGCCCAAGCCGAACAGCAGACCCAACGGATACATCTGCCAGCTGTGATTCATCAATTTCTGCAACCGGCCGCCGAACAAGCGGTTGAGCAACCCACGCTTTTGCAGCAGCGCCTCGAGATGGGCGTGACTATGCGTCCCCGTCTTGGCTGACCGCCAGATTTTCAAGATGTCGAGCAATACCACTAGATTGAGAATTCCAATGAACATGAGGAAGCTGCCCGAAACGCCGGCCCCCACCAGGGCTCCCCACGTTTTCAACTGCGGCAATTGCGCTTTGACCGCGGTGGCGGCAAACGCGATCCCGATCGCGAGCAACAACACGACGGTGGAATGTCCCAACGAAAAGAAGAAACCGACACTCAACGGTTGCTTGCCTTTTTGCAGCATGAATCGCACCGTGTCGTCGACGGCGGCGATGTGATCCGCATCGAAGGCGTGCCGTAAGCCGAACATATAGGCCACGAAACCCAATCCGACCAGTTGCGGATAGCGGCCGGCATAGTGTAGGTACGTCGCCCATCCCAGCACATGCAGCATGGCGATGACACCGTAAAGCACACCGAGGCGCGACCACTCTGAACGCGAGAAGAAGAGGGTGCGGACGCGAACCGCGGGGCGGGAAACCAATTCGAAATTCGACACGCGGCACCGGTTTCCACTATGGTTGTTACATGATATTCGAAGACGGCGCTCACCTGGATGCAGGCCATCATCCTCATCGCCGCATTCGTGCAGCCTGTTGGTCGGCGCTACTGTGCGGGCTCGGAGGCGTGACTGTCAGCCCCGCCGCGGAGGTCGCCGCGGGCTCGGACCTGGCACCGCCTCCGCCCTTCCGAGCCCCGTATGTGCCGGCAGACGACGAGGTTCTGCAGCAAGTGCCGTCCACCACCGACCCCGCCGTTACCAACATGAGACAGTTGCGGCGATCGCCCGACGCGGCACCACAAAGTCTGCCGGCGGCGAAAACGCTGGCCGATGCCTACATCGATTACGGCCGCCAAGTCGGTGACGCGCACTATGCCGGCTACGCCGAGGCGATCATTGCGCCCTGGGTACGCGCGGCGACACCGGCGGCCGACGCGCTGGTCACTCAAGCCACGATTTTGCAATACCGACATCAGTTTGCCGAGGCGCGCGAGTATCTGCAACGGGCAATCAAGATAGAGCCCCGCAACGGTCAAGCCTGGTTGACTTTAGCCACGTTAGACATGGTGCAGGGCGACTATGCGACGGCCGGCAAGGACTGCGTGCAGGTCACGAACACGGCGGGAGTCGAGACCGGGCTCGCGTGCTCCGGCAACCTGCGTTCCTACGTCGGCCAGGCGCGGCAGAGCATGGCCGTGCTGCAACAGGTCGAAGCCGCCGATGCCGCGGCTCCCGCAAGCTACAAAGCGTGGATCGAAGGGCTGCTCGCGGAGAGCGCCGAGCGGCTAGGTGACTGGCCGCTTGCCGAAACTCATTACCGCAGCGCACTGAAGTGGCTGCCCCGGGATAATTTCCTGTTGGTGGCCTACGCCGACTTCCTGCTCGATCGCGGGCGTCCCCACGAGGTGACGCCGCTGTTGGCCGATCACACCCAATCGGATACGGCGTTCCTCAGGATTGCCCTGGCCCAAGCCGCGCTGCATGGCGACCAGTCACAGCGCTACATATGGATCATGGCAGCCCGCTTCGAAGCGCTGCGCCTGCGCGGCAGTGATTACTTCGGTCGGGAGGAATCGCGCTTTGCATTGCAACTGCAGCACGATCCGGACACGGCGTTGGATCTGGCGCTGCGCAATTGGCAAGTCCAGCGGGCACCCTGGGACGCCCGGGTGGTCTTGGAGGCCGCGCTGGCCGCCAAACGGCCGCAATCAGCGGTTTCGGTCTTGGAATTTTTGGAGCGGACCCACCTCGAAGACCCAATCCTAGAACCCCTGTATCATCAATTGCGAGCGCAGCTCGCGACCGCCGCGGGCCGGCAATGATGCGCCGCGTCGCCCAATCGCTCGTCGGGTGCGCACTAGTCGTCTGGGGGCTGTCGGCAACGCGTACCAGTCACGCACACTCGGCGAGTGATGCTTATCTGACGCTCTCCGCCGTCTCGGTAACGCCCGCGTCCTCCGGCAATGTCGTCATTCACGGTCAATGGGATATCGCGCTGCGCGACCTCGATTTCGTCTTGCAGCTCGACGATGACGGCGATGGGCGTCTGACCGGCGCCGAGGTGCGGCGCCATCAATCAGACATCGAGCACTATGCTTATCGATTTCTCAAAATCGGCGAACCCGGCCGGGTTTGCGCGATCAAGCCAGGTCGACAGATGGTCGACGACCATGCGGACGGCGCCTATGCGGCGTTATTTTTCGACGCGGTTTGCCCGCGTACATCGCGGAAAATCACCCTGAATTACTCGCTGTTCTTCGCCATTGACCCCTCGCATCGAGGCATCTTCGTGATGCATGGGGATAAAGACGTCGCCACGGCCTTGATGTCTCCGGACAACCCAAGGGTTGATCTGAGCTTCTAATAACAACGCGGGCAATACGCTTGCTGCGGGCGCACACGGACCACGTGAGACTTCGGTTGCATCCGGCCAGCAGATACATACGAAGATCTGGGAGACGCGATTGATATTCCGCACGCACTCTCCTCACACACAAGGAATGAACTCATGGCGCGACATCAATGGACGGCGGCCACGGCCCTGTCACTTCCGCTTCTAGCCTTCGCATCGAGTCACCGTGAGGCACCGAACATTGCTCGCTTCCCGACACTCGATGGCACCGATTTCTATATGTTCAACAGTTACGAGACGGGTCGCAGCGGTTACGTCACGTTCCTAGCCAACTACAACCCGCTCCAAGAGCCGTTCGGCGGTCCCAATTACTTCGCGCTGGATCCGGCGGGCATCTACGAGATCATGATCGACAACGATGGGGACGCGAAGGAGAACCTGACCTTCCAGTTCAGCTTTACGAACACCCTCGGCAACGGCAACAAGGGCACCATGCTGTCCATCGGGCCAGCGGGCGCCCAGGTGCCCGTCGCGATTCCGCTCAAGAACTCGGGCAGTATCAGCGGCTTGAATTCGCCCAACTTGAATTTCAATGAGTCCTACACCGTGACGCTCGTGACCGGTGACAGACGCACCGGCGTGGCAATGCCCGTCACCAATGCGGCGAACGGCAGCACCACGTTCACCAAACCCATGGACTATATCGGCGAGAAGTCCTTCGGCACTCCCGCGGCCTACGCCGCGTACGCAGGCCAATATGTCTACACCATCGCGATTCCCGGTTGCGCTAGCCCAGGCCGCGTCTTCGTCGGACAGCGCAAAGAAGGCTTCGCGGTTAACTTGGGTGAGACTTTCGACTTGGTAGACAATGTGCCCGTCGAAGGAGACAGTGCCCCAGGAGCCGGCGACGGCAAGGGTTTTCCTGGAGGCATTACGCAAAGCCCGGCGAATAATGTGCTGAGCGGGAAAAACATCACGACGCTCGCGTTGGAGGTGCCGGTCGCCTGTGTGAAGGGTTCAGGCAACGGCGTCATCGGTGCATGGACGACCTCCAGCGTTCGACAAGTTCGGGTACTCAATCCAAATGCCTCCTACGCGAAACCCGAAGTCAACGGCGGCGCGTACACGCAAATCTCACGACTGTCCGCGCCGTTGGTCAACGAATTGGTCATCGGCATCCCCGACAAGGATCATTTCAACAGCAGCTCACCCGTCAACGACTCGCAATTTGCGACCTATGTGACGAACCCGACGCTACCGGCCCTGCTCAATATATTGTTCCTGGCGCCGGTCAATGCCACGTTGGGTGTGAATCTGACAACGCTCGCGCCCACGAATTTTCCACGCAACGATTTGGTTGCGGCCTTCTTGACGGGGTTCAAAGGCGTCAATCAGCTGAGCAACGTCACCGCATCCGAAATGTTGCGCCTGAATACCGCCATTCCGGCCACTCCCGCGGCCACTCAAAGCACCTTCGGCGTCGTCGGCAATGACCTCGCCGGATTCCCGAACGGGAGGCGCCCCGGTGATGACGTGGTCGACATTGCGTTGCGAGTGGTCATGGGGCGGCTGTGCTATCCCATTCCGGTGGCCGGGGTGCAGACCAGCCTCGGCTTGTGCGCGCCGAGCGATGCTCCGGTCGGCACGGTGGCATTCACCGACGGCGCCCCGGTCAGCGCCTTGGATTTCGATCAAACGTTCCCCTATTTGAAGACTCCGCTGCCCGGCTCGCCGATCAGCGCCGGAGTAAATTGACATGAGAAAATCCCGTTTGAAATACCTTGGCATCGCGACGACGGCAGCCGCCGTACTGTCCGGCTGTAACGACGACAACAGCGCGGGTATCCTGCAGCCGCCGGCCAATGCACCGCAAAATTTTTCCGCGTTTGCAACGAGCACTTTCGAACAGCCGGCGAACTCAACGCCGGTCAGTGTCGACGGCGTGGTCATCGTCGACGACGTCGGTGATGATCCGAATGCGTTCAATGCCTTGCTAATGATGTAAGTATACGCTGAGGCCGGCGCCGGGCCGGCCTCAGACGGGGAGCGGCCGCGACTGGCCTCAATTCGATGCCGACGTGGGGTCCGACCGCCATCCCCCACCCAGAGCTTTGTAGAGTTTCACGAGATCGGTCACCTCCGTGAGTGAAGCCTGGGCCAGTTGTTCCTTGGCCTGGTTCGTCTGCAGCGCTTGAGTCAGCACGCTTACGTAAGACGTCAACCCTACCTTGTACGAATGCGTCGCGATCTCGAAAGACCGCTGATCCGCTGCAACCGTATCGTGCAGCGCCGTCACGCGCACGCCGTCCTGATCCAAACTCACCAAACCGTCTTCGACTTCCTGCAGGGCAGTCAGCACCGTCTTGCGGTACGCGAGTGCCGCCGCGGCTTCTTCGGCGCGGGCCATTTTGACGTTGGCCACCAGCGCCCCGCCATGAAATATAGGTAGGGAAACGGTGGGACCCGCGGTGTAGAACTTGCTAGCCCAGTCAAACAAGTAGTGGGTGCCGATATTGCGCAGTCCGAGTGTACCGGCGAGCGCGACGTCGGGATACAACGACGCCATCGACACGCCGATCTGCGCCGTTGCGGCACGCAGCGAGGCTTCGGCTTCGCGGATGTCGGGCCGCCGGCGGGCCAAGGTCGACGGCAAGCCAATCGGAATCAGTTGCGGCACGGCCGGCAGCGGCGCCGCGGGCCCCAACTCAACATCGAGCGCCGCAGGCGTCGCTCCCACCAACACCGACAAGGCGTGTCGCGACGCTGCCATGTTTTGATCGTACTGCGGCAGCTGCGCCCTGAGGCTCGACACCTGGGCGCGAGCCGATTCGACATCGGCGTCATCCGCGAGCCCATGATCGTGCTTGCTCATCGTCAATTCGAGTATTTCCTGTTGGTCGGCGATCAACCCCTGCGTGATCGAGCGCAACAACTGGGCGGCACGCAGCTGCATATAGGTTTGCGCCACCTCGGCCTGGAGCGAGACCAGCATGTCGTTGCGCGACTCCACCGCTTCCTCGCTCTGCGCTTTCGCGGCTTCCACTGACCGCGACACCTTGCCGAACAAGTCGAGCTCCCACGAGGCATCGAAGCCTACTTGGTACAAACTGACCGGGGAGGTCAATGCCGACACCAAAGCTGGATCGAGCGTGCCGGTCGTCCCGCCTTGTGCCTTCAAGATTCCGGCAAATCCGAGCTGTTCGCGGTTGTAACTTGCGGTGGCGTTGAGGCTGGGCAGCCCCTGCGCGCGTGCGGCCTGTACCTGCGTACGCGCCTCGACGATCCGCAGCAATCCCGATTGCAGATCCAGATTGCCGCGTCGCGCCCGATCTTCCAATCGGTCGAGTTCGTCATCGTGAAACTCGTGCCACCAATTGGGGCCCGGATCCTCGCTCGACACACGTGCTGGCGCCACTTCCTGCTTGGGCGCGGCGCCGAACGCGGGAGGCACGTCGGCAGCCGGCGCCTTGAAGCGCGGTCCCACCGCGCACGAGACCAGACAAATCGACAACACGGCGTAGAGAGTCGAACGTGACCTCATCCAGCCTCCGCCGCGCCGCCGGAGGCTTTCACCGGAGAGAAGAAGAACGTGAAGGGTATGAATGCGAACGCGAGGAACGCACAGTAGGAAAAGACATCCATGTAGGCCAGCAGGCCCGCCTGAGCGATCAAATTTTGATA
>Ga0116226_10003402_pt1 | contig 14066 bp, 14 predicted proteins | sample S1TSphfallax_FD_89692 | JGI IMG/M metagenome (GOLD analysis project Ga0116226, IMG submission 89692) | Host-associated microbial communities from peat moss isolated from Minnesota, USA - S1T2_Fa - Sphagnum fallax MG | ecosystem: Host-associated > Plants > Peat moss > Unclassified | place: USA...
CTATATCACCGCGCTGCCGACCTATGCCGCGACCGCATGGTATCACAACCGGCTGCCCGGCACGCGCCCGGCCGAGCTCGAACCGTTTCTCAAAGAGGTCGAAGCCTTTGCCAGCGGCGACTATGCCAGCGCGCTGCAGCAAGGCGCCTTGCTCGATCCGGCCAAAAAGCGCGCAATTGCCGAACGCATGGCGGGCTATATCGGCTTGCCGGCGGACTATATCCTCAAATCCGATCTGCGCGTCGAAGGCGGGCAATTCACCCAGCAGCTCCAGATCGGCAGCGAGCTGACCACCGGGCGGCTCGACACGCGGTTTTCCGGCCCGGCGATCGACGTGCTCAACAAAGAGGCCGATTACGACCCGCAATCGGCGGCGATCAGTTCGGCCTATGTCTCGGTGTTCAACGGCTATGTCCGCGACACGCTGCATTACGGCCAGGATCAGACGTACCTGCCCAGCGCGCCCGGCGCCAATGAGTCATGGAATTTCGACCATCGTCCACCCGGCCAGGGCGAGCCGGTGCGCGGCGCGGCCAATGTCATGCCCGACCTTGCCATCGCGATGAAAATCGATCCGCAATTGAAAGTGCTGGTGACCGGCGGCTATTACGACCTGGCGACACCCTATTACGAAGGCTGGTACGAAATGCACCATTTGCAGATCCCCGCCAGCCTGCAGGGCAACATCGCGTTCCGCTATTTCCGATCGGGCCACATGGTCTATGCCAACACCGATGCGCTGCACCAGTTGCACGACGCGGTGGCCGGGTTCATCGCCGCGACCGACAATTTGTCCAGGTGACGCGGTCAATCACCGAACCGGCGCGGCAGATCGACGTCATCCACCACACCGATGTGCTGGTGGTCGGCTCGGGCCCGGGGGGCCTGGCCGCGGCGATCGCGGCCGCGCGCGCCGGGGCGGCGACCACGCTGGTTGAACGCTATGGCTGTTTCGGCGGCAATATCACCCAGGTCGGGGTCGAAGGCTTTGCCTGGTATCGCCACCCGGCGACGATCGACAGCGAAGGCATCGGCCGCGAATTCGAAGACCGCGCCCGCGCGATGGGCGCCGCGCTGCCCGAACCGCAGTCAATCAGCCACGCGCTCGATGCCGAAGCGTTCAAACACGTCGCCGACGTGCTGGTGGCCGAAGCCGGGGTTCACCCGATGCTCCACCGCATGTTTGTCGCACCGATCATCGAACACGGCGAAATCTGCGGGATCATCACCGAAAGCAAGGCCGGGCGCGAGGCGATCCTGGCCAGACGCGTGATCGATGCCACCGGCGATGCCGATGTCGCCACCCGCGCCGGCGCCGCGGTGTTCAAAACCCCGCGCGAAGAGATGATGAGCGCATCGGTGATGTTTTCGATGTCGGGCGTCGACAAGGCCGGGTTTATCGCCGCGGTCAAGGCCGACCCGCAGACATATGCCGACTGGGCCAAGGATGGCGAATGGGCGGTGACCACCGCTGGCAAGGAAGACGCGCTGTTTTCGCCATTCTTGCGCAAACCGTTCGAAGCCGCGCACCGCGCCGGGCTGCTGCCCGACAGCCTCAAGACGATCGCCGGAACCTGGGGCACGGTGTCGGACCAGGGCGACCTGACCTATCTCAACCTGGTGCACATGACGCGCGACGGCACCGACCCCGATGATCTGACCAGCGGCGAAATCGAAGGCCGCGCCCAGGCGATGCAGGCGATCGCCGCGCTGCGCGGCTTCATGCCCGGGTGCGAAAACGCCAAATTGCGCAATTTCGGCATGACGCTGGGCATCCGTGACACGCGCAAGATCGATGCGGTCTACAATCTGGTCGATGGCGATGTGCGCGGGCAGGCGCGGTTCGAGGATTCGATCGGGATCTTTCCCGAATTCATCGACGGATATGGCCTGCTGATCATCCCCACCACCGGGCGCTATTTCCACATTCCCTATCGCAGCCTGTTGCCCCGGACCGGGCCGCGCCACCTGATCGTCGCCGGGCGCAGCACCGGCGGCGACAAAGTCAGCCACGCCGCGGTGCGCAACATGATGGCCTGCGCCGTGTCGGGCCAGGGCGCGGGCGTCGCGGCGGCGATCTCGATCCGCCAGGACCGCGATTTCCACGCGGTCGATCTGCGCGCGGTTCAGGCCGAATTGCGCCGCCAGGGCGCGCGCATCGATTAGCAAATCCGCACCAAAGAGAACTCCGCGCGTCCGAGGCGACGGGCAATTGGGGTGCGCGAGGGGCACGCGGAGCAAAGAGAAAGTCTCATCCCTCGCCCGGCGCCGCAATCGGGGTGAATGCTTAGCGCGTGGGGACGGGCACTTCGCCGCTGTAGTCGTAGAACCCGCGGCCGGTCTTGCGGCCGAGCCAGCCGGCTTCGACATATTTGACCAGCAGCGGCGCCGGGCGATACTTGCTGTCGCCGGTCGAACCGAGCAGCACGCGCACGATTTCGAGGCAGGTGTCGAGCCCGATGAAATCGGCCAGCTCGAGCGGGCCCATCGGGTGATTGAGGCCGAGTTTGATGCCCTTGTCGATATCGGCCACGCTGGCGGTGCCGCTGCCGAGCACGAAGCACGCTTCGTTGAGCATCGGCACGAGGATGCGGTTGACGATGAAGCCGGGTTCGTCCTGCGACAGCACGACCTCTTTGCCCAGGCGGTCGCGCGCAAAGGCCCGCACCGCCTCGAGCGTGGCGGGCGCGGTGGCAAGGCCGGGGATCAGCTCGACCAGCGTCATCACCGGCACCGGGTTGAAAAAATGCACGCCGACAAACCGCGCCGGGTCGGTGGTGCCGGCAGCCATGCGGGTGATCGGGATCGAACTGGTGTTCGACGCAAGGATCGCGCCGGGGGCGAGCACTTTGCCGGCCTGTTCGAAAATGCGCGCCTTGATGTCTTCGCGCTCGGTCGCCGCTTCGATGATCAGGTCAGCCTCGGCCATCGGTGCATAGTCGGCAACCGGGCGGATCAGATCGACCGCGGCTTGCGCGGCGGCAGCGGTGATCTTGTCCTTGTCGACCAGCCGGGCAAGCGCTTTGGCGATCTTTGCCCTGGCGGCTTCGGCCAGCGCGAGATCGACATCGCACAACAGCACGCCAAGCCCCGCCTGCGCCGAGACCTGGGCAATGCCCGATCCCATCTGGCCCGCGCCGATCACGCCGACTGTGTTCATCGCTCGCTCCTGCATGGGGTTATGGGCGTGAGGCGCCGGGCACCCACAACGGATCGTTGCCGGCGTTGATCGCGCGCGCCAGCACGAACAGATAGTCCGACAACCGGTTGACATAGACCAGCGCCGCGGGATTGACCGGCTCGGTCGCGGCAAGCGCGGCCACCGCGCGTTCGGCACGGCGCGCAATCGCGCGGGCGAGGTGGACGCGCGCGGCCGCTTCGCTGCCGCCGGGCAGGATGAAGCTGGTCAGCGGCGGCAGCGCGGCGTTGTGACGATCGATCGCGCCTTCGAGCCAGTCGATCTGCGCCGCGACAATCCGCAGCACCATTGCGGTCGGCGCGAAATCGGGGGTGTCGAACGCGCCAAGCGGGGTGGCCAGATCGGCGCCAAGGTCGAACAGATCGTTCTGGATGCGCACCAGTTCGCCATGGATCGCCAGCGCAACCGCCATCGTGGCAAGGCCGATCGCGCTGTTCAATTCATCGATTTCGCCGATCGCGACCATCCGCAGATCGTGCTTGGCGCGGCGTGAGCCATCGACCAGCCCGGTGGTGCCGTCGTCGCCGGTGCGCGTATAGATCTTGTTGAGCTTGACCACGCGATAACCTTTTGGGGGGTCGGACCTACTTGTGCCCGCCGATGGCCAGCAGGATCGCCACGACCACGATCGCCAGCCCCTGGAATTTGATGCGGTTGGTCATCATCCGGTTCTGCAGCATCTGCATTTTCAGCAGCCCTTCGTCGCCATCCTCGAGCCCGGCGCGCGTGGTCTGCATAAATGCGACGATCCCGCGCACCAGCGAATAGACGACCAGGCCCATAAGCACGATCAGGACAGGGATGAGGAACCACATCATTCGACCATGTCTACGTATTCGGACAGCGAAACACCAGTGTCAAATAGGGCCGCGCGCAGTTCGGCGGCGACCGCGCGACCATCCTCACCCGCGCGCCGGCGCATCGCCACGGCATCGGCGCCGCGCCGCTTGGCCAGTTTGCGGCCGTCGGCTTCGACCAGCACCGGGTGGTGGTGCCACACCGGCTCGGGCAGGCCGAGCAGGACTTGCAGCAGGCGATGGACGTGGCTGGCGGCAAACAGGTCGGCGCCGCGAGTGACCACGCTGACCCCGTCCGCCGCATCGTCGAGCGTGGCGGCAAGGTGGTAGCTGGCCGGGGCATCCTTGCGCCACAGTACGACATCGCCGAACAGGTCGGGCCGCGCGCATTGCAGCCCGCGCCGTTCGTCGCGCCAGGTCAGATCGCCAGCAAGCGCGCAGGCCTGTTCCATGTCGAGCCGCCAGACCACATCGGGACCCGGCGGCACCGGCGCGCGCAGGCACGTGGAGGGATAGACCGGTCCGTCGGGGCCCATGCGGTGTGCGTCGCGCGCAATCTGTGCGCGCGTGCAGCGGCAGGGATAGACCAGGCCCATGATCACCAGCGATTCGATGGCTTCGCGATAGCGCGCGATGCGGGTCGATTGCGCGGGCACTTCGCGCCAGGTCAGCCCCAGCCAGGCCAGGTCGGCGCGGAATTCACCGGCCCATTCGGCGCGGCTGCGCGCGCCATCGATATCTTCGATCCGCAACAGGAATTCGCCGTGATCGGCCATCGCGCGGTCGTGCGCGACGATCGCGGCATAGGCATGGCCGAGATGCAGCGGTCCGTTGGGGCTGGGGGCAAAGCGGGTCTTGGTCACCCGGCCTATATCGGCTGCCGCGCGCAGAAATGCAAAACGGCTGGCCAGTGAGGGGCAGGATTGCCCCCAAAGGCCAGCCGCTTTGCGGAAAGATCGGTTGCCGAACCGTGGGTTCGTCAAAGCGGGCCACCCGGCGCAAACCGGGCTATGCGGCCAATCGCCTCAGACGAGCGTGGCGGTAAAAATCAGGCCGCTGACGCCAGCGGCGAGAATGATCGGCAGCACGATTTGTGTGATGCTGCGCATGAAGTCCTCCAGGTTGTGAGGCCTTCCAGGGTCTCTCCCAAGTTCGGGCGCGCCGGCAGGGTGTTACGCGGAGCAACTGAACGAGGGTGCAAATACGCCAAATAGCGTATATGACAATTGTTGATGATGCCCGTCCGGTTGCATTTTATGCAAGTCGCTCGCTCCGGCTGGACAGGTCCGGCGCAGCTCTCTATCGGCTGGCCATGTCCATAGAGCCCAGCGAATCCATCTTGATTGTCGATTTCGGCAGCCAGGTGACCCAGCTGATCGCGCGCCGCGTGCGCGAAGCCGGGGTCTATTCCGAAATCGCCCCTTATACCCAGGCGCAAGCGGCGTTCGACCGGATGAAGCCGAACGGGATCATCCTGTCGGGATCGCCCGCCAGCGTGCCCGAGGACGGATCGCCGCGCGCGCCGCAAGCGCTGTTCGACAGCGGATTGCCGATCCTGGGCATCTGTTACGGCCAGCAGGTGATGAGCCAGCAATTGGGCGGCATGGTCGAGCCCGGCGATTCGGGCGAATTCGGCCGCGCGTTCCTGACCGTGACCGAACCGTGCGTGCTGTTCGACGGGTTGTGGCAGCCGGGCGAACGCCACCAGGTGTGGATGAGTCATGGCGACAAAGTCACCCGCTTTGCGCCGGGTTTCCGCATTGTTGCGGTGTCCGACGGCGCGCCGTTTGCAGTGATCGCCGACGATGCGCGCAAATATTACGGCACCCAGTTCCACCCCGAAGTGGTCCACACGCCTGATGGCGGCAAGCTGATCGCCAATTTCGTGCGCCATGTCTGCGGCTGCCGCGGCAGCTGGACGATGGCCGAATTCCGCAAGACCAAGATTGCCGAAATCCGCGCCCAGGTCGGCACATCGCGGGTGATCTGCGGGCTGTCGGGCGGGGTCGATTCGGCGGTGGCGGCGGTGCTGATCCACGAAGCGATCGGCGACCAGCTGACGTGCGTGTTTGTCGATCACGGGCTGATGCGGCTGGGAGAGGCCGAACAGGTGGTCGGGCTGTTCCGCAACCATTACAACATCCCGCTGGTCCACCACGACGCCTCGACACTGTTTCTCGGCGGCCTGGCCGGGGTGACCGACCCCGAGGCCAAGCGCAAGTTCATCGGCAAGACCTTCATCGACGTGTTTGAACAGGAAGCGCGCCAGGTCGGCGGCGCCGATTTCCTTGCGCAGGGCACGCTCTATCCCGATGTGATCGAATCGGTGTCGTTCACCGGCGGGCCGTCGGTTACAATCAAGAGCCACCACAATGTCGGCGGGCTGCCCGAACGCATGAACATGCAGCTGGTCGAACCGTTGCGAGAACTGTTCAAGGACGAAGTGCGCGCGCTCGGCCGCGAACTGGGCCTGCCCGACATTTTCGTCGGCCGCCATCCCTTCCCCGGCCCGGGCCTTGCCATCCGCATCCCCGGCGAAGTGACCCGCGAACGCTGCGACATCCTGCGCAAGGCCGATGCAGTCTATCTCGACGAAATCCGCAAGGCCGGGCTGTACGATGCGATCTGGCAGGCCTTCGCGGTGCTGCTGCCGGTGCGCACGGTGGGCGTGATGGGTGATTTCCGCACATATGATTCGGTCTGCGCCTTGCGCGCGGTCACCTCGACCGACGGCATGACCGCCGATGTCTACCCCTTCGACAGCGCGTTCCTCGCCCGCGTCGCCACGCGCATTGTCAACGAAGTCAAAGGCATCAACCGCGTGGTCTATGACTACACGTCAAAACCGCCCGGCACGATCGAGTGGGAGTAGATTATAGGGCATATATAATTTAAATATAATAACATTAAAATTACACAAAAGTTTCTCGCTGTAACTTTACCGTTGATTTAATGCCCTCAAGGTAATAAAGTTACGCAAAATGTTGCATGGGCGCGGAACTATGCCGGACAGTAGTTTGTTCATCCTGTAGCATCTGTCTGGGTGTGGGGCGTGCAGCCTACAGCGGCGTGGTTCAGGGTGTGATGGTTGCGGTGCTTCCAGCCCACTGATATGTTCGGTGTATGAGTGCGGAGAACACGGTGGACATTCATAAGCCGAAGCCGGTTCATGGCTGGCGGGAATTTTTGTCCGAGATCGCTGTCATAGTTAGGGGCATAGCGTTCGCCTTGATCGGCGAACAAATCGTCGAGGCTATCCACTGGCACCACAATGTCGAAGCCAGCGAAACGGCGGCTACGACGGAGTTGGGCGACGATCTGCGTTGGGCGTTGCTCATCAAACAAGATGGATCGTGCACAAAGGGATTCCCCGGCAGTATCGCGCGCTGCAAGTCATACGCGATCTTTATGGCCTGCGCCCTTGCAGCCGGACCACAGGCCCACGCTAACCAGCCGGCGCCCCAGACACCGACTCAGGTCGTTCAAACCGCAGTGGCGGCCATGCAGTCGGGCGATCTGCCGCTGCTCAACCAGATATTCGCACCTGACGGGCCATGGCATCTTCCAGGGGGTGCGGAGCGCAAGCAAGGTGGGCCTTATGCGGATTTGTCTGGCTCGTGCCCGATGTGTGCGCGCTTGGCCGATCGTCAGATCCACATCGAGGTGCTCGTTGCACAAGGCGATCTGGTGTCCGTGCGGACCCGCTGGACTGGCAACTACAGCGGCGTGATTCAGGGTGTGACTTTTACCAATCGACCGGTAACCCTCACCTACCAGAACATCTATCGCGTTTCCGGGGAGCGCATTGTCGAGAACTGGGCAGATTCCAACAGTATGGATCTTGCGCGCCAACTCGGCTTCACGGTCACAGCGCCGCCAGTCAAACCGACGGCTCCGGCGCCTTGACGTGACGAAGAACTGGCGGCTGACGTTCAGGATTGACCGGAGCTAGATCGAGATCGTCGACCTCGACTACGAAGATTACCACTCGGAGGTGGTCATGAGCTTTCTTCAGGGCATCCGGATGAAAAGCCCCGCCCATCCCGGCGGTTTTGTGAAAAGCGAGGTTATCGAGGGCCTGGGACCGCCTGTTACCGACGCGGCAAAGGCGCTTGGTGTGACGCGTGCGGCGTTATCGGCATTGTTGAACGAACGCGCACACTTGTCGTCGGAGATGGCGCTGCGCATCGAAAAGGCGTTCGGGGTTTCGATGGATACGCTGATGCGCATGCAGAACAGCCACGACATCGCGCAGGCGCGCAAGCGGGAAGCGGAGATCAGTGTTGCGCCATTTGCGGGTTCGCGTTCGGATAACGGCGGGGCGACCGTGGTCGCCCCGCCGCCGTCCGATCAGTAATCCGCCGAGGGCACAGCCGCCGGCGTTTCGTCCTTGGGCGCTTCGGTGATCAGCGCTTCGGTGGTGATCAGCAGGCTGGCGACCGACGCGGCGTCCTGCAGCGCGGTGCGCACGACTTTGGCCGGGTCGATCACGCCGGCGGCCACCAGGTCTTCGTACGTCCCGGTCGCGGCGTTGAAGCCCCAGGCGTAGTCGTCGGCTTCGAGCAGTTTGCCGACTATATAGGCCCCGTCTTCACCGGCATTGTCGGCAATCTGGCGCACCGGCGCGCGCAGCGCGCGGCGCACGATGTCGATGCCCGACTGCTGGTCGTCGTTCGCCGCCTTCAGCCCGTCGAGCGCACGCAGCGCGCGCAGCAGCGCGATCCCGCCGCCGGGCAGGATGCCTTCCTCGACCGCGGCGCGGGTGGCGTGGAGCGCGTCGTCGACGCGGTCCTTGCGCTCCTTGACTTCGACTTCGGTGGCGCCGCCGACGCGGATCACCGCCACCCCGCCGGCGAGCTTGGCCACGCGTTCCTGCAGCTTTTCGCGGTCATAGTCGCTGGTGGTGGTTTCGATCTGCGCGCGGATCTGCGCAACGCGGGCATCGATCTGGGTGCGCGCGCCAGCGCCATCGACAATCGTGGTGTTGTCCTTGTCGATGATCACTTTCTTGGCGCGGCCGAGCGCGGTGATCGTCACGTTTTCCAGCTTGGTGCCGAGGTCTTCGCTGATCACTTCACCGGCGGTGAGGATCGCGATGTCTTCGAGCATCGCCTTGCGCCGATCGCCAAAGCCGGGCGCCTTGACCGCCGCGACCTTGAGCCCGCCGCGCAGCTTGTTGACCACCAAAGTCGCCAGCGCTTCGCCTTCGACATCTTCGGCAATGATCAGCAGCGGGCGGCCCGACTGGACCACTTTTTCGAGCAGCGGCACCAGCGCGGCAAGGTTCGACAGCTTCTTTTCGTGGATCAGGATATAGGGATCATCGAGTTCGGCGCGCAGCTTTTCGGTGTTGGTGACGAAATAGGGCGACAGATAGCCGCGGTCGAACTGCATCCCTTCGACGGTTTCCAGTTCGGTGGCGAGGCTCTTGGCCTCTTCGACGGTGATCACCCCTTCGTTGCCGACTTTTTCCATCGCTTCGGCCAGGATCCGGCCGACTTCCTCGTCGCCGTTGGCCGAAATCGTCGCGACCTGGGCGATTTCGCTGTTGGCCGACACTTTGCGCGCGTGGGCAGCCAGGTCGGCGACCACGGTCTTAACCGCCAGGTCGATGCCGCGCTTGACATCCATCGGGTTCATCCCGGCGCCGACCGCCTTGGCACCTTCGCGCACGATCGCCTGCGCCAGCACGGTCGCGGTGGTGGTGCCGTCGCCTGCCTTGTCGTTCTGTTTCGATGCCACTTCGCGCAGCATCTGCGCGCCGAGGTTTTCGAATTTGTCCTTGAGCTCGATTTCCTTGGCGACGGTCACGCCATCCTTGGTGATGCGCGGCGCGCCAAAGCTTTTTTCGATCACCACATTGCGGCCCTTGGGGCCCAGCGTCACTTTCACCGCATTGGCCAGGGTATCGACGCCGCGCAGCATGCGGGCACGTGCATCGCTGGCAAAAATCACGTCCTTGGCAGCCATGATGGCCTGTCTCCTTTGCTAAAGTCCGATGGTTTGGGTTCAGGCCGCCTGTTTCAGCGCGGCCACCGCTTCGATCACGCCCAGGATATCGCTTTCCTTCATGATCAGCAGATCTTCGCCGTCGATGCGGACTTCGCTGCCCGACCATTTGCCGAACAGCACGCGATCACCCGGCTTGACCGTCAGTTCGACCAGGTGGCCGGCCTCGTTGCGAGCGCCGGGCCCGGTGGCGAGCACTTCGCCTTCCTGCGGCTTTTCCTTGGCGGTGTCGGGAATGATGATGCCGCCGGCCGTCTTCTGCTCGGCCTCGATACGGCGAACCAGCACGCGATCGTGCAAGGGGCGGAAATGCATGCATGACCTCCAGTTGCAAAAAGGATGGTGGTTTGGGCGCCTGTCCGCACATGCCGGACCGCGCCTGGAACAATGATTGGGAAGCAGGCATTTATCCGTCAAGAGGCGCTGTCAAAATTTTTGGCACTCTTCCCCTCCGAGTGCCAGAATAGCCAACAAAAAGAAACGGTTGGTTCATAAAAGGGTGCTACCTTCGGCTTGACAAAACCCCGTCGGGGCCAAACAATCACGCAATCAGGGATACAGACCAGGGATCAGAACAGGGCGCCACAGGTAAGGAGAACGCAGTGTCAGGGCACGAAGAATTTCGGCTGCAATTGCTGGGTTATGGTCTGTCGACCGTCGAGATCAATTACTACCTGCCGGATTACCCCTCTCTGCTGCAAGTGTTCGTCTGGCAGACCTATGACGAGGCGCCGCATTTCCCCGCGCTCCAGCGTTTTCTCGACCACTGGCGCCGCGAGATCGAGGCAGTGGTCCACTCGGTGCGCATGGCGCATTCGATGCTGCTCGGCCCCAGGGAATGGCGCCCGGTCAACGGGATCATCACGCTGCAATAGGCGGGTCAGGCAAAATCGGCCGAACGCGTGCGGACCCCCCGACACGCCACGCCGACGTTGATCTGCGAGGCACCGAGCCCGCCCGTCCGTCATAACGAACTTGATCCGCGAAGCGCCGAACCCGCCCCACTCGTCATAACAACCTTGATCCGCGAAGCGCCGAACCCACCCCACTCGTCATACCGGACTTGATCCGGTATCCGGCTTCTTCTTACTTCGTTCTTGCTTCTGGGCAGGACGAATCAGGTATGCTGTCCGCAGAACTCCCCCTGTCCCCAGAACTCCCGCATGAACTGATCCAAACGACGGCCCCACCGGCCTGACGGCGGGTGGGGTTGCCATCTGCCTGGGTAGTTTCCGACCCTGCCCGGGACCACCCATGCGACATAAATCCGCAGCGGAAGGCCGCCTTATCGGCCGATGTCATGCGGAGCGCCGACCCATGGAGGACCGCCTGATCGAGCCCAAGCAATACATCGACCAACACGGCGAAGACATGCCGGAAATCCTGGATTGGACCTGGTCGGCGGCGTCGTGACAGCCGGCCCGCATTTGCACGTCCTCGTTCTGAACTGCGGGTCATCGTCGCTGAAATTCGGACTGTTCGAGACCGGACCGGCGCGCCTGGCGACCCTGGTCTCAGGCGAGGCCGCGGCGATAGGCCAGCCGCGCGGGGCCTTCTCCGCCAGGGACGCATCCGGGCGAGAAATCTCCGAGAACACCGCCTTGATGGACTACAAGCACGTCATCGACCGCGTGCTGCAACTCTTCGCGGACTGGCGCCTGCCGCCGCCCCTCGCTGTTGGCCACCGCATCGTTCACGGCGGACCAAAGCTCCGCGAGCATTGCCTGATCGACGGCGCGGTCATGACGATTCTCAAAGCCGCCGCGCCTTTCGCGCCTCTGCACATCCCCGAAGCTCTCAAAGTGATCGACGCCGCGAAAGACCTGTTCCCGTGCGCCAGACAGGCCGCGTGTTTCGACACCACCTTCCACGCCGCGATGCCCGATGTCGCCCGCATCCTGCCGATCCCGCGCACGCTCGAAGCCGAGGGCATCCATCGCTACGGCTTTCACGGTCTGTCCTGCGAATCGATCCTCCATCAACTCGGGGAGACGCCGCCCGATCGCTTGGTCATCGCCCACCTCGGAAACGGCGCCAGCGTCACGGCGTTGAAGGCCGGAAAGTCCATCGACAACAGCATGGGCCTGACCCCCACGGGCGGCGTGATGATGGGTGCGCGCAGCGGCGACCTCGACCCCGGCGTCCTGCTCTACCTGATGCGGGAGAAGCACTTCAATGCCGCAAGGCTGGAGGAACTGGTGGACCGCCAGTCCGGCCTCCGCGGCGTTTCCGGGCTCAGTAGCGATATGCGCGACCTTCACGCCGCCGCCTCCAACCCCGCCGCGCGCCTGGCGATCGACATGTTCGCCTATCAGGTCCGCAAGCATATCGCCGCCATGATCTCCGTGCTCGGCGGCGTTGACTGCCTCGTCTTCACCGGCGGGATCGGCGAGAACGATCCGTCTTTACGCACCGCCATATGCGCCGGTCTCGCCTGCATGGGCGTCGATCTGCATCCGGTCCGGAATGCCGAGACCAGGAACCCGATTCATGCGCCCGCCTCGCGATGCTCCATCCAGGTACTTCCTTCGCAGGAAGACGAGCAGATCGCCCGCCATACCCGCGCGCTGATCCTGCCTGGCGAGCCGAATCCTTGAAGGTAAGCGCTGCCTTGCCATCGGCAAAACCTCACACCGCAGCGCGTCGATGTTAATTGGGTGATGCGTCCCCGGAATTCACTGAACTCCCAGGGTCGCACCGATGTCTAGCCTGAATTTCTCAAACCTGTACGCAACACTGGGCCTCAAACGATTATTGCAATGTTGAATTCACCGGCGACATTGTTAATTCAAAAAACGATATTATTTTTATTAGTTTACAGCTTTTTGCCAACCAGAAGAATCCAGTCTTCAAATAACCATTCTTTATTAATTTCTGACAAGTCGATTTGAGATCCGTACTGTTCGAACAAAGCTTCGCGTTCTGGAGTTATGATCGATCTGTGTTCTTGCACAATCTCGAACCCTATCGAAACAAACGCGTCACGAATATCCTGATGGGTAACTTTATTCAGTTCACGATAGCGATCCATATTCCACATATCGATACCGAATTCCGCACATTTTTGATCAAACCCAGGCTTGAGATGCGCCCACGGATCGATGGCTTCCGGGAACCAGTGCCATAAATGTGATCCAACGGGGCTGTAAAAAAGCGGGCACGTATCAAGCAATAAATATCCGCCCTTTCGCAATGATCCATGTGTCCATTGCAAAAGCGTATTCAAGTCCGGAACGTGCTCGGCACTGTCAAGCATCAGCGCATAATCGAAGTTTGATGACGGAAGCTTAAGCTCGAAAATATTGCCTTCGATCAGAAGGGTCGGGTCCGGTTTTGATCCGACTGCTCTGCATAGCTCTGGAAATTCATCGACGCGAAATTCGTGACCGAATTCTTGAAAGCTGCGATCGATACCAACTGCCATGGACGCACCGTGCGCAACTGCGGCAGCTGCCCCGTTTCCAGTGCCGCAGCCAACATCCAAAAACTTTCCCTGCCTGACATCATCGGGAATATGCCATTGTATTTTGTTATAGGCGTGTTGAAAACGCTCTCGAAAGTTATTTATATTACTAAACATGTTTTAAGCCTCGGCAGGATATCTGCGATAAATTTTGATTAGAACGTGTCTTTATTTTTTAAATGAGAAAATTTTGAGCGATACAATATTTTAAATTGCGAATATAGTAAGCATCCCCGGCAGAGCCGGGGGCTTGATGATGCGAGCCGCTCAAAGCGGCTGGAATTACGGTGCCGCTGCACTTTATTCGGCTGCTGGGGCAAGTCCAAGCAGTGATCAAATCCGTTCGCATCGGCCTGCTCACATCAAAGAAGTAGCTGGATGCCGGATCAAGTCCGGTATGACGAGTGGGGTGGGTCAGGTGCCTGGATGGGGGGACGGGATGGGGGACAGGATGGCGGTCAGCGTACTGATTACTCCTGACGCGTTGACCGTCAGTCGCGCGCGCGTTGCGCGGCGAGATAGGCGCGCGCCATTGCCAGGGTGGCGCTGATCAGCGCTTCGCGGTCGGCCCAGGGGAAATAGGGCTTGCTGATCGGCA
>Ga0116226_10003403_pt1 | contig 14066 bp, 10 predicted proteins | sample S1TSphfallax_FD_89692 | JGI IMG/M metagenome (GOLD analysis project Ga0116226, IMG submission 89692) | Host-associated microbial communities from peat moss isolated from Minnesota, USA - S1T2_Fa - Sphagnum fallax MG | ecosystem: Host-associated > Plants > Peat moss > Unclassified | place: USA...
AAACATCCCCTGCTTGTCGTCAAAAAAATTGACGAAAGACTGATGACACTTGAGTTGTGGGATATCGAAGGAAAAGGAAAGACAGTCCTAAATTTGATAAAATCCTCAGAAAACTGGACGGCGCAAAACGTCCAGGCTCTTCAGAATATGTTTAAATTTCTTGGAGCGCGTACGAAAACCCAATGTGTGTTTGAAATTAATCGTGAACGGGTCATTTTAAAACCCTCTGATTGGCTATTATTGACTTCTAAAGGATGGAAAAAGCTGTTGACGGAAGAAGACATTGATCAGTATGTCAATCGCAAAGTCCTAGGCACGTTATTCGTTTTTGGAGGCCTTTCTCGCAAGGATGAGCGGCAAATCATGTCTGGGATGCTGTATAGCCCTGCCCGCAATCAATGTCTACCTGTGGAGCTGCCCTTACAAGTCAAGGGGTCAAAACCCTCTCCTCCCAAAGAGATAAAGGAGACGAAAGAAACAAAGGATGTAAAAGAGACAAAAGAGGTTAACCGCCCCTCCCCAAAGGGAGAGGCTCGTGCAAATAAGCTTGAAGTGAGTCAGCCTAAATTCGAGGTTTAAATGCTTTCTCAGATCAAACTGATCGAGTCCTCATTCTACGACTCCATTTTTAAATCCATTTAAGGGGTAGCATAACACATGATAAGCAGACGTCATCTGATTTTAGGATTTCTTCTATTGGGATTCCCTTCGTCATCTTTATTTTGTCAATCAATCTCAGAAAAGAAAGCTCATCTTCAATCCATTGAAAGCGATCTTGATCAAGAAACAGAGAATTTTTTGATAGAACTCAATAAAGAAACCGAAGACATTCACTCTCAGATCCTCCATTTGTATGATGAAACGTTCCGTCTTTACGAAGAACAGGCTCCTCCAGAGCAATACAAAGCTCTATTAGAAGAAATCAACGACGAAAAATGGGAGTTGTATCGCTTGGAGCGAAGGTGGCGTGAATTGAGTGCACGAGGAAATCGAACCGAGGGTTACGGCCTTTGGCATGCCCCTGAAACGACATTGGAACAACTAATCATTGATTATGGCTCCCAGGATTATGTGTATCTCATTCCTCCCGAAGTGGGAAGCATTAAATTGAGCATTAACTCGAATCTTCCGATTCCCCGAGCTGCCTGGAACGAAATGCTGGGACTCATTCTCACTGAAAATGGAGTGGGGATTCGCCCCTTGAATCCCTATTTGCAGCAACTTTTCCTAGTGAAAAATAATCATTCCCATTTACGCCTGATTACCAATCATCGATCCGATCTCGACGTCTTACCCCCCGAAGCGCGGATCAGCTTTGTCCTTTGCCCTGAGCCATCGGAAGTGCGCCGCACCTTTTCTTTTCTCGATAAGTTTATCAATCCAAACACGACAATTCTTCAAATTCTCGGAAGAGATATCCTTCTGATTGGCCCTGCAGGCGAGGTACAGGATTTACTCAGACTTTATGACTTTATTACCACCAATCGCGGCGAAAAAGAGTATCGTTTGTTGCCTACCTTCAAACTCCCAGCCGAAGAAATGGCCAAGATATTGGAAGCCATTTTTGACCAGTCAGATGAGCCAGTGGTCTCTTCTCAATCTTCAGCTGCCGCTAGCGGCAATGCGCCTCGTTCGACCCCTCAGTCAAGCGAGATCAATGGATTGAAGATCATTATATTGCAAAATATGTCGCAGGCTCTTTTTGTTGTAGGGACCCGAGAAGAGGTCCGCAAAGCCGAAGAGATCGTCCGGAATGTCGAGAATCAGATTGGGGGAGCGCGTGATAAAGTCGTTTTCCGGTATCCAGTCAGGCACTCTGAAGCAGAAGAACTCGCTGACGTGCTCTATCGTGTCTACTCCTTGATGATTGCCACCGGTGCTGGCCTGGAAGAGAATCCAGGAGGGACCGAAAATACGCAAAATAAAGCTGCCGTCCTTGACAATAATGCTCCCCCTGGGGAACCGCCTCCTCCACCTCCTGTTTATCAGCAAGACGGGTTTTATCAGGAAGGGGGATATATCGTTAACCCAGCGCCTGCGCAGCCCCGCATCTTCGAACCGACGACAGCCAATCGAGATCGCGACAACTTTATTGTCGATGTGAAAACAGGCGCGATTGTGATGGTCGTGGAAGCAGATATTTTGCCAAAAATCAAAGATCTTTTGCGAAAACTCGATGTTCCGAAGAAAATGGTTCAAATTGAGACCTTGTTGTTTGAAAAAATTCTCAATCGTGAAAATAGCCTGGGGCTTAATCTTCTCAAAATAGGAGAAGCAGCCGCCAATCACCATAGAACAGGAGCTTTCTTCAACAACCTTTTTCCAAAGGATGGGGATAAGGTCATCGCTGCAAATGCAGGGGTCTCCGAATTTTTCCTCAGTCGGAAAAGGACAGATAGCGGCATTCCTGCGTTTGATTTTGTCTTCCGCTTTCTCCTGAATCAAGATGATGTGCAAATCAATTCAAGTCCTTCCTTGCTCACCGTTAATCAAACGCCTGCCACGATTGCGATTAATGAAGATATTTCGATTAATACCGGAGTGTTTGAAGTCGCCAATAATACGGGGGGTGTGACGCTCAAAGATGCCTTTACAAGAGCTCAATATGGAATTACAATCAGCGTTAAACCGACCATTCACCTCTCTGAATGCGAAGAAGGCGATGAAGACTACGATTATGTGACTCTTGAAACCGATATCACCTTTGACACCATTAATCCAAGCCGCAATGCTGATCGCCCTGATGTTACCAGGCGTCACTTGAAGAATCAAGTTCAAGTTCCGGATGGCGATACAGTCATTTTGGGCGGATTGCGCCGTAAAGTCTCTTCTGATCGGCGCGAAGCGATTCCGTTTTTAGGCGAATTGCCTGGGCTTGGGAAGTTATTCAGCATCAATACAATCAGAGATACTAATACCGAAATGTTTATTTTTCTGACCCCCCATATTATCAAAGATCCTAAAGAGCAGCTCACTTTGCTTCGTCAAGAGCTCTTATGCTTGCGTCCAGGCGACATTCCTTACTTTTTAGAATGCGTACAAGAAGCGCATCGGTATGAAAAGACCCGTTTGATGGAGGGAAGCATGACGATGCTCTTAGGTCGTGCCCGTGAGCATTACTATTTTCTCGATACTTGTCCAATGGGGAAATGCGAGAATATGTCAGGAGAGTATGATGGAAGATAAACATTCGACCTTAGAGGCTCAAAGCGAAGGGTTTCTCCTTCAAGGGATGTTGGGCGGTGATGCTCATGAAAGTCTTGCTCAGCAACTTGGGATGCGTGTCCTTCATGATTTGTCTCACGTGCAGCTCGACAAAGAACGTCTTAAGCAGGTTCCCTATCATTTTGCCAAAAAGCATACGGTCTTGCCCATCCAGGAACAGGATCATGGCGTGATTGTTGCCGTGGCCGACCCCTTGAATTTGACCCCTTTGGAAGAGCTTCGCTTTTTGCTCAATTGCGATGTTGAAGCGGTCTATGTGCCACGGGAAATCATTCTTTCAGCGATTCATGATGGCTACAATACCGAAGATGGGGCAGCTTCTCAACTGATTGCCAACCTGACAGATAGAAACGACGAGGGAGGAGGCGAAGAGGTAGAGGTGTTCGACCTTCTCGACCAAGGACGCCACCCTTCGCCCATCATTCAGCTTCTCAATCTGATTTTGACAGAAGCCATCCAGCAAGGAGCCTCTGATATTCACTTTGAGCCCTCCGAAAATGGGATGCGGGTCCGTTATCGGATCGATGGTGTCCTACAAAATCGTCATGCCCCTGCATTGGATTATCAAGTCCAATTGCTCACCCGCATCAAAGTGATGGCCAAGCTCGACATTGCCGAACATCGCTTGCCCCAAGATGGACGGATTAAGCTCCGGATGGGACGGCGTGAAATTGATTTTCGGGTGAGCACCGTTCCGATTGCCGGGGGGGAGCGCATCGTTCTTCGGATTTTGGATCGAGGAAATGTTCTTCTGGGAATGGACAAAATCGGCATGATCCCCTCTGTGTTCGAGCAATTTAAACACCTCATCGGACTTCCTGAAGGAATTGTCCTGGTGACAGGACCGACAGGAAGTGGAAAGACAACAACTCTATATAGCGCGATTTGCGATATGGCGAATGACGAAATTAATATCATGACCATTGAAGACCCTGTAGAATACAACTTGAAAGGCATCGCGCAAATCGGCGTACATCACAAAATCAAACTTGACTTTGCAACTGGTCTAAGGCACATTCTGCGCCAAGATCCAGATGTCATCATGGTGGGAGAAATACGGGACAAAGAAACAGCAGAAATTGCGATTCAAGCTGCCTTAACAGGTCACTTGGTTCTTAGCACCCTCCACACCAACGATGCTCCTTCCGCCATCACCCGCCTTGTGGATATGGGCATCGAGCCTTATCTGCTCTCTTCTTGCATTGTTGGAGTTTTAGCGCAGCGCCTTGTCCGCCGCATTTGCCCAGAATGCAAAGAAGCATATGAACCCACGCAAAGAGAATTGCAAAGCCTCGGCCTCCCCTTTGAAGACTTGCCTCATCAAGCCCTTTATCGAGGGCAAGGGTGCAACTTTTGCTATCATACCGGGTTTAAGGGTCGCCAAGGGATCTATGAGCTGATGGCTGTCAATCATGCTGTCAACAAACAAATTGTTCACAGCCCCGATGCGATCGAAATGCGGCGCGTGGCTCTTGCGCAAGGAATGATCTCTCTGTTGGGACATGGAGCTGAACTTGTGAAAAGCGGAATCTCAACCGCGGCTGAGGTGCTTCGGGTGGCTAGGGGAATTGAAGAAGGAGGGTCAACGACCTCTCCCTAAAGAGAGGATCTTCTGGAAACAAGCCTGAAATGTCGCTCTATTTGCGTCAGGTAAGTGAGGTAAAAACAAATCATCTCTAAAACAGGGGCATCCCCCGCCTGAAGGCGGGGCTCTCCAGGCGATTAATTTTATGACGCTGTATCAATATCAATATGTCGACTCTTCAGGGAAAAGAAGATCGGGAGCGATTGATGCTCTAGGGGAACGTGAAGCAAAGCAAAAATTGCGGGATCAGGGTCTTTTGGTGACAGAGCTCCAGGCGAAGACGAGGGTCAGCAAAAAACAGAACCTGAAGGGAGATCATTTAGTGGCCTTTACGGTTCAACTTTCACAGTTGATCAATGCGGGGATTCCCTTATATGAAAGCTTGATCGCCATTGAAGAACAAGCGAGGGGAGATCCCCATCATCGCGTGATTTTAAGTCTATGCGAACACATTCGCTCAGGCACTTCCCTATCGGTAGCGATGGGGGCCTATCCCGAAAGTTTTGATCGATTATACTGTGGAATGGTGGCAGCGGGCGAAGCGGTGGGGGCATTGGGTTCTGTGCTCGAAAAATTGACCCAATTTTTATCGCGCACCATGAAACTCAAAAAGCAAATAACAACTGCCCTAATTTATCCGGGCATTTTAGGAGGGTTTTCCCTCCTCATTATTGGAGTGCTGCTGGGTTTTGTTGTCCCCTCATTGGAGGGGATTTTTGCTGAACGGAAGCTCAACGCTTTTACTCATGCCGTCTTGGGTTTCAGCCATCTCTTTCGAGAGTACTGGTGGCTTTATTTCCCCCTTATCATCGGAAGCGTCGGGTGGGGCATATGGAGGCTCCGATCAGCAAAAGGACGTCTATGGTTGGAAAAGACCTTGCTAAAAGTTCCCCTGGTGAAGACATTAATCATTCAAACAGCGGTGGCTCGCTTTTCCCGGACGATGGGAACCCTTTTGCAAGGAGGACTGAATATGATTGAGTCTCTCCGCATTTCTCGCAATATCATGCGGAATGTTGTTTTGGAAAAAGAGATTCAGGCTGCCGAAGCGAAAATCATCGAGGGACGTTCTTTAAGCGAGGAACTCAAGCGATCCGCTTATTTTCCTCAACTTGTGGCGCGGATGTTGACAGTAGGAGAAGAGTCAGGAACCACTGTTCCGATGCTCAACTGCATTGCTGATATGTATGAGGGAGAAATTGAGAAAACATTAGATCGCGTGATGGCGATGGCACAGCCTATCATCTTGATCATCATGGGAGTTGTCATTGGAACAGTGCTTGTCGCGATTTTGCTCCCTTTAACAGACGTGAGTTCGTTTTCAATTGGATAATTTTAAGCCATGTACGAATTTTTCTTCGGAAAAAGGAATAATCGCACATCGCGTTAAATTTTAGGAGGAATAGAGGGATGAAAAAGGGTTATTTTAGAAGATGCTTCATGACATTAGTCGAGATGATGATCGTCATGTTCTTAATAGCGATGATTACGGCAGTGATTGCCTATAACTATACTGGAAGCTTGGAAGAAGGAAAGGCGTTCAAAACAAAAGCGGGCATTGAAAAAATTCATACAATATTGGATCTCCATTTAGCCAATCATCCTGAGGATCAGGATCACATCGATAGGAATTGGAGAGAGATTGTGGAAAGTTCACAATTGGTTAAAAATGCTAAGGAGTTGATTAAAGATGGGTGGGGCGTAGAATACCAAGTCTCCAAGGATCAGAATAACGACATTGAGATTACATCTGCGAAATATAACCAATATCAATCGACAAAGGGGAAGGGAAGTTTGTTTAATAGCAGTAAAGAATAGTCAAGCTCCTCATGATGATTAGAAAAGTTTGCTTTACTTTACTTGAATTTCTCATCGTCTTGTTCTTGATTTCCCTTGGCGTCATCCTGACCGGAGTCAAAATTAAAGAGCTCTATCAGGAGCAGCGCTTTCTATCCGACACACAGCAGGTGTTAAGTCATCTTGCCATGGCTCAAGATCTCATGTTAATCATGGATACCGATGTCTATGTCAGAATCGCTCCTAACCAAGAGAAAAAGGGGCTCAACCTTTGGCTTGAGATCGAAAAGCCGATGGATGAGGCATGGGGGGGTTTGATGGCGCGGAAGCTTTCATTAACAGCCATTCACTGTGTGTCATTTGAAGCAACCTCTGGCAAGGAGTTGACTTTGCAATTTTCGCTCGGTCGGATGAGCAAGGGGACGCTCCTCCTATTTGAAGGAGAGCAAGATAAAAAGAATCCTTCTGGAAAAAAAGCATTCCAGATTGAACTCTTGGGTTATCCAAGTCCCATAGGAGCCAAGGAGAAGATTTCTAAGAAGGAAAGGAGATCAGAAAAGAGCGAACGTCTTTATCCGGTTGACCTCTATGAAGAATGACAAGCAGAGGCGAGGAGGCTGTCTTTATAAACGTGACAAGCGTCATTTTCAACTCTTAGAATTGATGGTGGCTGCTTTTATTCTTCTCATTTGTATTGCTCCTGTCATGCGGATATTTACTTCTATCTATCAATCGCAACAAAGCATCATTAGGGAAAATCAGCGGGATCATTTGGCGCATCACGTCCATGCCGAAGTTGTTGAGCGGCTGTATAAGCGGGAAATTTCTATAGACGACATAGAAAATCAGTTGATTTTTTTATCCGATCCAGAATTGAATGAGCAATTAAAAGCGCTTTCTTATTCATTGGAGGGAATATTAACCATTGTTCAAACTTATAAACCAAAAGGAGAAGAATATCCAACAATGTATTTGGGAAAACTCCTTGTTAAAATCAAAGATATCTTACCCAAATCTCAAGGGGCAGAAACTTTTTATGACTCCTATATTTATATTGATGCTGGGGAAATGGGTAAAACATCCCCTCCTTCTGCGCATTCAAATAAGGGAAAAAAGGGGTAAAAGTGAACCGGTTTTCTTCTCAACGCAAATCCTACATGACATTGTTGGAAACCCTGATCGCCATGTCTTTACTTTCGATGCTCCTCGTGTTTGTGTTTGGTTTTTTTCGAGAATTGTCAGAACTCACCCGGGTCACAGAGCAAGCGCAGAAGAAAAGCTTTCAGATGCGTTATTTAGAATCGCGATTGGGATTTATTTTTGAGAGGCTCGTCAATGAAAAAGCCACAGCTAGAAAATTTTTCTTTTATACTGAGCCTCCGAATAGACATTTTTCTCCTTTGCCCAGTTTAGTTTTAACTTTCAATAATGAAGTCCGCTTAGATCCCCATTTTTCCAGCGATGTTCTAGGACGGCTTTATGTCGATATGGAAGGGCGTTTATGTTTGGCCCTATGGCCGTTGCACCTCCCAAAACCCTTTGAACATTTCCAGGAGGAAGTTTTAATGGATCATGTCGTCAATCTTAGCTATTCTTTTTATGCCCCCCCTGAACCTCTTGTCGATCCGAACCAGGTGATGACAGGTAAAAAGATCGATTCCGAAAAGATAAGCCCAGAAAAGGATCAATGGCATGAGGAGTGGCTCTTGAGCTACAATCAAATGCCCTCGATCATGAAGATGGTGATTGAAATCGCTAAAACGGGAGGAGAACACCCTGGGTCGGACAGAGGGACTTACACCATGGTTTTGCATTTTGTCCTTCCGAGCAGCAAAAATTACATTTATTATCCTCCTATTGGATCCACTGAGTCAACGACCCCTCCCTAGAGGGACTTGTGCAAACAACCCCGACGTTGACCCGCCTAAGCCCTCAGTTTAACTGAGGTTAATGGCGCACGGCGGGTTCTCGAGAGGCATCGAATCCTCTACTCACTTGGCTTTTAAACGGGAAGCCTTATCGACGCTGTTGTTCGATCAGAAAAAAAACAAGGAGACTCTCAGGGACGGGTCGCCGTGCCAGCCAGAGGAAACTTTAATATCAAAGCCCTGTGGAGTTTTTGAAGCGATTCACGCAAGAGCCTGTCGCCTCTGTCAAAAAACGGATAGTGATGAGAGATTTCAACGGAAGCAACGTTTTCTCTCATGCCTGAAGGCGGGGGCCTCGGCGCTATCAATTTGTAATTTTTCTCAAAAAAAAATCTAAAAAATACAATAACAGGGTCGGCGCTTCCTCCCCCGACTGAAGTCGCGGGTTTTCACGCCGTCAATTCTATGAATATTTTACCGTTGGTTCTTGCTTTGGTGTTAATGCTTTCTCTCCTCACGGTAGAGAAGTTAGAACACTTTAAGAATCAAGCAATTGTGCAAAGAGAATATCAAGTCTTCTTGAAAATGAATGAGAGAGCGGTCTTTAACCAGCGACAGAAGAGTCTATTTGGAATCACTGAGAAAAGCCTTCGTCAACTCAGCTTTCGATTTCTTGTCGATAAGCAGGCAAGGGAGAAAAATCCTTCGGCTGCCGCACAATATCGCATGCTCATGATTGAACTCATGAAAATTGTCTATGGAGAGGCCACCTTTTTCAAAGATTTGGAAAAAAAGCGACCTCATTTTATAGAAGAGATGCTTGATGCCATTGAACATGCAGCTGAAGAAGCCCCAAAGGAGACGATTAAGCGGATTCAAGACATTGCTCGCCTCAATCTCGAAGATTCTGAACTCCAACAAGCATTCTATCATATGTTAAAAGGAACGATTTCAAAGGGAGAAAGGGAAGAGAACATGCATGCGAAGCCCAGTATTAGGGAAAAGTCTTACGTTTCTCTTTTCACGTTTATTCATTATAACGGTAAAGACAAAACTCCTCCCATTGTGATTCAGCGCGCCCCGCGTGAAATTCTCAAAGCTATTTTTATGAACGATGAAGTTGTAGAGGCAATTATTGCTAAGCGAAATGAACTTAGCAAAGGAGAGGAGATGCAATTTGAGAAAGAATTTATGGATAAGCGGCGGCCTGGCCTTGACAACAAGTTGCTTGATTTTCGTCTTTCTGACGGGAATAAAAGTGATTATAATTAGGAGTCGTTTAGATAGAGGTCGCCAGTGTCATGTCCGTCTCTGATGTCGCCTGATCCTTACATACAAGTTTTACAATAGATTTGCTCTAAGTCGCAATCGTTTTTCATCCAGATTTCCCATCTGAAAACGCCAGAGAACGCTAAAAATTCCTCACCGTTTTTAGTTTCCCATCTAGGGACCTCTCCACCAGAGTCATCTCCCTCTTCGCTCCTCAATCGAAGAAAAAGATTTCGTCTGCGGTTCAACCTTAAATGTGAAGAATTTCGAAAGAAGTCTATTCTGACTAGACCGGGAATCGCTGAAAAGTTTTATGGAGCGCTAGGCAGAATCAAGGAAAATTCCGTCCCTCCTCCCTCCCGATTTTTGATTTCCAACCTTCCTTGATGAAGTTCTATAACCGATTTCACAATTGTTAGACCAAGACCAATCCCCTCTAACTTAGATCGTTGCGCGCGATAAAACTTCTCGAAGATAAAAGGAATCATCTCTTTCGAAATTCCTGGCCCCTTGTCCATGACAGAAATTTTACATTCCATGTCCAATAGGGAGGTCCTAATATCAATAGAGGAAGAAGGAGGAGAATACTCGATGGCGTTAATCAACACATTTTTAATAGCAATTTTCATCAACTTAAAATCAAAAACAAAAAACAGATCGTGCTCTGGCGGCTGAAGATCGATCTGATGGCCGTTGATGAGAAGGGTCACCTCTTGAAAAGCTTCCTCTATTAGGCTTCTAATTGAGTGTTTTTCTTTTCTGAATTGAATAAAACCCGACTCCAATTGAGAAATGGTCAAGATGTTATCGACGATCATTTTGAGATTGTTCGTTGCCTGATCCATCTCTTGAGCTAATTCCTTTTCTTCTTGACGGAGCGCTGTTTGCTTGAGCGCTTGAGTCATGGAAGACATTTTTTCCAACGGGGCATAAAAGCCTTTAGAGAGGGAACGGAAGATGGCGATATGCAGTTTTTCTACTTGCCAGAGATAATTTTGGTTGCGAATACGCTCTTCAAAGACATAACGTTCCAAGTAAATTCCCAACTGCTCAGTGACTGCCTGCAAAAAGTTCACTTCATCTATTGAGAGGGGTTTTTGGTCTTTAGGAGAGTAGGCTAACACCGCAATAGGAGTTTTTGAGAAACTGATGGGGAAATACACAGCCTTTGCAGAGGGCAACGTATCTGTTGACCATCCTGCGACTCTCCCTTGACGAAAAGACCACAGAGCCGCTGCGCGATCCATTTCTTCATTTAAGAAGGAGATTTGACTTTCGAAGATAAGATGGTTATCCCCTCCCTTCACCAAAATGTCGAACTCTCCACCGAACAGAGCCTTCAGTTTAGCATCAATATTCAGACGCAAATACTGCAAATTCGAAGATTTTGCAATTTCCCGCATCACCTCATAAAGATGCTCCACTTTTTCTTCTCGACGATAAAGAAATACATCTCTCTCTTTAATTCGGGTGTTTAATAATCCAATAATTGTTGCAGTAAAAAAATAGAGGAAAATAAGAAGGATATCGTGTGCATTATTAATAGCAAAATTAAACATAGGAGGAACAAAAAGATAACCCCAGCTCAAAGCGCTCAATCCCGTTGCCAACAAGATAGGTCCTTGCCCTAAAAATAGGCTCAAAACCAGGATTCCAAAGAGAAAAATTTCTCCAACTGCTTGATACCCGATCAAAGGATGGGCAAAATATCCAACCAATGTCAGGAAAAGAACAGCTCCACAAGCGATCCAATAAAAGACCATCGGACTTGTGAGCTGGAACGCTTGAATCGTCCGCTTATACAAGCTTACAAGCCTATCTTGCCTTAAAATCAAAATATCCAATTGCTTGTTTTCTGACTCCAGCTTGTCCAATAAGCTTGCTTGAAAGATCCTTTGAAGAAACGGGCGTTGAGCTGGCCTGCCCATCACAAGGCGGGTAATGTTTTTTTGCTTGGCAATTCGCTGCAATGCATTAGCGATATTCAAATCATTAGTGGTCATCACTTCCGCGCCCAATTCCTTTGCCAATTGCAAGTTTTTGTTGAGCCTTGCCTGATCCTCTGGAGTTAACTTTGCTCCTGTGTTCACGAAGACTGCGATCCAGGGAGCATCAAGTTCGAAAGCAAGGCGACGGGCAGAGCGAATCAGCTGCTGGGATGAGGAAGCAGCACTCACGGCGACCATCAACCGCTCGCGTGTCTTCCACCCTCTTCCCATGGCGAGAATTCCATGTAAGTCGTGGTCGACCTTTTCTGCAGTGAAGCGCAAAGCAATTTCGCGGAGAGCTGTGAGATGATCCTCTTGAAAGAAGTTTTCAGCCGCGATAATGGATTGATCTCCTAGGTAAACCTTCCCCTCTTTTAAGCGTTGTAAAAGCTCAGTTGGAGCGATATCGACAATTTCAATTGTCGTTGCTCTTTCCAAAATAAGGTCTGGGACAGTCTCATGAACGAGAATTCCCGTAATGCTTTCGACAATGTCTTTGCGGCTTTCCAAATGCTGCACATTCAATGTAGAATAAACGTCAATGCCGGCATCTAAAATTTCAACAACATCCTGCCATCGCTTAGGATGTTTAGAACCAGGCACATTGGTATGGGCAAGCTCATCGATCAAGACAAGCTGAGGCTTCATGTCAAGGATTCTTTCCAAATCAAGTTCTTTAAAGGCCTTATCTTTAAATTTGACCCATTTCTCTGGAACAAAGGTAAGCCCTTTCAACAGTTTTTCTGTTTCGCGTCTGCTATGCGTATTGACCGTTCCAATGACAAGATCGATTCCTTCTCCCTTGCGTTCATGCGCCTCTTGCAACATCGCATATGTTTTCCCCACCCCCGCTGCCATGCCGAAGAAAATTTTCAAACGCCCTAAACTGTTCCTTTGCTCCTCTTGTTGAATCGCCTTGAGAAGTTGATCTGGATCGGGTTTATCTTCTATTGTCATAGAATTGACGACGCGGAAACCCACGACTTTAGTCGCGGGACGACCCTCTTGAGGTTATTTATTTTTGTCTAATACAAACACTCGCTCTCTCATCTCCTTCGCGCTAACCCGGACTCGACTTAGCCAGGTCTCGTCCATTCACGTCTCGATCACTGTAGAACTTAGGAGAGCTATGTGGTAGTGACTGGGGTTCTCCAACGGGGACTCTAGCTTTCTTTGGACACCCTTGCCATGTTGTCTACATATTCCCTGCTTTCAGGGCTATGATCGGATTTTCACCGACTAGGTCTTCATGCCTAAGCCCTTCCCTTTAAGGAGGGGTCCTTTAGCGAGGAGTCGTTAATCGCAATTGATCGGGGAATCGTTGATCTAAAGCGTGATTGAGCAATAAAACATTGACATATTTTTCTTTATATCCTTCTGCCAAAGAGTTCACTAAAGAGCGAAGCTGAGCAGGGTCTGCAATCAAACGTGCCTCAGCCACTCGCTCTATTTGGAAATAAGCCGTTTCCAGACTAATATGAGGATCTAACCCACTTCCGGAGGCATAGATCAGTTCTGGAGGGAAGCGAGGGCCCCATCGCTTGACCTTTTCTTTTACGGCGTCTTTTAATTTTTGACTGGTGGGGCCTAAATGGCTCCCTCCCGCGGGCTGAATCGGGTTAAAATCCACGGCTGATGGACGGGGCCAAAAGTAGCCGTTTCCTTTGAAACTTTGAGCAATGAGCTCTGATCCAATGACTTGATCGCCAATGCGAATAAGACTCCCTCCCGCCTGTCTGGGCATGGCAATCTGAGAAATCAATGTGATAAAAAGGGGATAGATCAGACCCGTTAGGAGGGTCATCACAGCCCACATCTTGAAGGCAGTGGTCGCAGGGTGTCTCATTAAATCACTCCTATCGCGACAATGAAAAGGTCGATCAGCTTAATTCCGATAAAGGGAGCGATGACTCCTCCCAATCCGTAAAGCAACAAATTGTGGCGCAAAAGATGAGCTGCTGATTGAGGGCGATAAGGAACTCCTTTTAAGGCAAGCGGAATTAGGGCAACGATGATGAGGGCATTAAAAATGACAGCGCTTAGGATCGCACTTGCCGGAGAGTGAAGATTCATTACGTTCAGCGCATTTAAAGGACCTTCGTCTTCAGAAAAGGCATAAAGCAACCCGAACAAAGCAGGAATGGTGGCAAAATATTTTGCCACATCGTTGGCAATGCTAAAGGTGGTCAATGCGCCCCGGGTGATCAGCAACTGTTTCCCAATTTCTACAATATTCAACAGTTTGGTCGGGTTGCTGTCTAAGTCGACCATATTGCCTGCCTCGCGAGAGGCTTGAGTTCCCGTGTGCATGGCCACTCCAACATCAGCCTGAGC
>Ga0116226_10003404_pt1 | contig 14063 bp, 16 predicted proteins | sample S1TSphfallax_FD_89692 | JGI IMG/M metagenome (GOLD analysis project Ga0116226, IMG submission 89692) | Host-associated microbial communities from peat moss isolated from Minnesota, USA - S1T2_Fa - Sphagnum fallax MG | ecosystem: Host-associated > Plants > Peat moss > Unclassified | place: USA...
ATTTTCTACTTGTTTTTATGGTTTTGGGCCTTGCAAATATATGCAACAATGATTAACAAATGTTGTGACCCTTCAACATAACCTATTTTGAAATTATTATTTGCAAACAATTGTGTTACTATTCTAATGTTGAAAGATAATGTGCAAAATCTTTGATCCCCAAAATGTCAATTCCATACAAAATTTATGTCAAAATCAAATTTTATCTCAAAGTAGGTTAATAAAAGGATTCATTCTTTGAATGATGAATATGATTTCGAAACTTTAGTTTAGAATGTTTATCCAAAGGTGACATCAAAATGCTAATTTGTTAAAGGTAAAGCTAGTGATAAATTTTCATAATAATTTTGAAATTTGTATCTTTTATGATTTTATTTTCTTTAACAACCTTTGTCTTTGCATGTAAAACAAAGATGTACCATAGTACCAAAACATATTTGACACAATGGTGATGATTAATTAATAATTTTCAATAATTCATAGTTCATTTTTTATTTTGTTTGGATTTTTTTTATTTAAAAATTTCAACACTAATGAGTAGATATGAATAGTTTTTCATTAATGTATTTTGATTTATATCAATTAGTTGTTACACTTCTTGATTAGGTTTATTTGCATGTTTTATTTCTTGGTTACTTATTTTGATTCTTGTTTGCCACTTCCTTGATCAATAATTTTTAGAAAGTATTGGAAGTTATCTATTTCAACAAAATTTATAAAAAAAACAAAGGTTTGTGATGAAGGATGAAAACATGAAATGAGTTTATTTTAGTGATTTGCAATAATTTGGGAGGTGATTTAGAAACATTTACAAGTGTGGTTTGATGGACAAAATAGGTAGAGAAAAATTGTTCACAACAATGTTCAAAATCACATCTAACATGAAGAGAAATAGGTAGAATTAAAGCATGATGTACAAGTTTTGAATGAAAAACTTATTCAAGAAGAATCAACAACCAACAAGCCCCATAAATGTCATGTTGATAGACCAAAGAAGACCTTTGAAGCTACATTATTATCTCCAAATGAAATGAAGAAAGAAGGTGATGAAACTAGGGATGGGAAGTGCCAATAGAAAGGTCTGTGACTTGTTGAAGATGAGAAGAAATCAAAGAAAATAGGAGCTTACACAAATTGGTTCCAATTGCATTTGTGGCCTCCCATTGTTGTTACTATCAAAAAACATGGTAACAACTCCAATGCATTACACTTTTTGAAAACAACATACAAGAAACCTAACATGCCAAGTCCTTATGAAAAGTTGAATAGGGCATGTTTGTGGGACTAGTTCATTATATATGGTGAACTAAAACCAAATTACAAACATGCAATGGAATTTAATACAACAATGAAACCCAACAAATCAACTATTTATACATTGGAAGAATACTTAGAATTACATGATTCTTTCATTGCCATGTTGCAAAAAATGAAACGGGTTGAATAACCGATTTCAACTAACATTGTGCAACCCATCCTTCATGGCATGATAAAATCTTCAACACCTGAAATTTTATGAAATGGCCCTAGAGGATTTATAACCACACAAGAATGGACATGTCAATTCATGAAACAATATATGAATCAAACTTTTCAAGTTGCCACAACAATAGCAAGTAAATTACCAATTAATTGGTACAAAGAAGGATGCAAGATGGCATATTAAGTAGCCTACCTATGAAAGCTTATAATATTCCAATAATTCTAGTTGTAAATAGTGACCAAACAAATGTTCATTCACCCAATAACAAGAGAAAGGACTTTGGAGAATAAAAGAACACAACACATTCAAGTGTTAGGGGTGTAGAACAAAAGGCAAGTCACTTTGGTTGTATCTTCAGTTACAAATGGCTTTTTACTTCCCCTTCATATTGTGTTCACAAGTACTAGACCTAGGTGCCTACCACCATCTAATGAAGGGAAGGACAAGTGCATAAGTTTAGGTTGGGACCTTACTTTCAGTGAAAACCGGTGGTCTACATTGGAAACAATAAAACAATTTGTCCACAAGATTTTGTTGCCATACTTGCACATTCAAATTACCCAATTAAGGTTGCAAGAAAACCAAAATCTGGTTTGGTTGTTGGATTGTTAGTCTATGCACAAAAGTCATGAGTTTCTAAATTGGATGAAGCAAACACACCTAAATTTTTTGGTGATATTAAAAAAAAATCATATTCCAGGAATAACAATATCCACCTCATCATTCAACCTTATAGTTGAGGTTTTTTTATGAGTACAACAATGCCATGTGGTTGATGTAGAAAACAAACTTGTTTCCTAGTAAATAGTGTCTAAATTTATGCAAAGCATAAAACATGGTGAATACTTCTCTTTTGGTGGTGGTGTAGTTTTCCTCTGTATTGTTTACAAGTTTAAAGGCATATGCAATTGGTTGATCACATTTTTTGATAGGATTTTGAGCCAACATAGTTCTGACTTCTAGATTTGATGCATATGTGTGAAACTTCATGTCCCATTTGGGTGTATTTAAAATTGATGCATCCAAATACTTCTACTTTATGGCCTCCCACAATTCCTAACATTTAGTAGTCCATGCAAGACACTTATGTTTTGCATAAGAGTTTCATGATGGGGCCCATAATGAAAGCAAAGTTCTTGATGAAGCATTAGTAGAATTGGGCCATCCCATTGAATTTTTTATGTCTTTAAACGTTTTTGTTACGGGCATATTCATAATTACGAATTTTTTTTCGGATGAAGTAATTTTCCTACCTTAAAGACAACGTGCCCAAGTATGACCCTTAAATAGACCAAAAACATACACTTCTCCATATTCAAACAAATACCAAATTTTCAACATTTATCAAAACACAACCAAAATTTAGCAAGGTGCGTTTTGAGGTCACTAAATACATTGAAGTCATCTATAAACAATTTCATGAACATCCCAAGGTATTCACGAAATGTCGCATTCACTATTCATTGGTAAGTTGGTGGAACATTCTTCAATCCAAAAAGCATGATTATCCAAATAAATGTTCCCAAATCTGTAATGAAAGCAATCTTGTACCTATTTTCTAGGGTGATTGTTATATGGTAGCATGAAAAGCCATCTAGAAACAAGTAGACTTCATGCCATGCCACCATGTCTAATACTTCTTCCATGAAAGGTAAAGGATAGGGATCCTTTTTATGGAAGCATTCAATTTTTGGAAATCCATGCAAATTTGGAGCTTCCTATTCTTTTTTGGTACCACCATAATGGGAGAGAGCTACGTTGCCTCTTCCATTGGAGTAATGAATCTCACAATTAGCAGCTTGTCTAAATCTTATTTCACGACCGCAGTATAGTTTGGATTCATCTGATACTGTGCTTGATGTGATGCAAACATATTGGTATCAAGTTCAATTTGGTGTTACACTAAATGAGGTGAAATGCCCCATAGATCCTTGTACGTCCATACAAAGACATCTTTGTATTATTTCAATAGTTGTTATGTTGCATCTATTATAAAAGGGTCAAAATCAACGTTCAACTTCACCACTTGCAATTTATTGTGAGTATCCAAATTTAGAAGGCATATTTGGACCTTTTTTGATAGATTCCATTGTGTCGTTTTCATGTCCTACACTTTGATCCGAGCTAGTGTAATGTCTACTAAAATTTCTCCTAGTGTATGGGGGAGTTCAAAAATTGGTTCATTGGTACCAATTTTTGCATCAATACAAATTTTTGCATCAACTACCACCGTCACCAAGATTTTTAGCTCTAGTAAAGTAATGGTGCCAATTGCAAACAAATATGGTTCAACCACCAACAACACATCTTCCTCCTCATCTGTAACTCCCTTAACAAAATCATAACAAAGCAAGACTTTTGGGTGTTTGGTGTTGCTATCCAAATGCTTTGTTATCGTTATGGTGCGAACAATGCCATTACCCTCAATGCTTATGAGGTTATTCCCCCAGTCATGTGCAACCTTGGCATTTCATAACAACATGGAATAATTGGCATCTAATACATTTTTTTTCATCATTGTGAAGGTGATGACATACAAAATACCATGGATATGGATTTTCAGATCTCGGATTAACCATACTGGTTTGGTTAGGGTCTAGTCTACCATCCCAAGGGTATATGGTGTAGGTTTTGGGATAGGTAATCCTAATTTTTTTCCCTCAAATCCTCGATGATGATATTAACACCCAACCCCCCATCCAATAAAACAACCTCCACTATGTTTTTTTTTACATGCACCAAAATTATTGCCATTTGGGGATCTACGGTGACTAACTTTACATCAAAAGGTGGAGCTTGAAGATGGGTTGATTGGTTATTAGGAAGTACTCTAGAAACCACATATTGTTTTAAATTGGGGGCCAAATGCATGAGTTGACCAAAGGTGAAAGTATGCTAACTACTTAGTAAACATTGATTGATTTTTTGGAACACATCATGTTTTTTCATAATTGCTCCATCATTAGCAAAATCAATTGAACCAATGAAAATAAAAAGTAAAAACAAAAACATATTGATAAAAATAATAAAAAGTAAGGTTAAGATCGGTTCCAAGTTTTGGTGGTTTAGATGATCCATGCATCAATGGTTGGCTCCTTGGGGTTGTATCCATTATGGATATTGGTGCTTGCATTTGTTGGATGACTGATTTGAAAGTATTTTGTAATTGTTCCTCCTTTTCCTAATCTTCCACAATCTTGGTCTTTTGGGGCTCCTTCTCCTGCTACAACACGAGTCTTGGGTTTTAGCTCTTCATTTCAATAACAAAGACCATGTTGACAATGGCCTCATCCTTTTTTGGTTCTACATGGGAGACTTTGTTTCAAAACATCTTTTGTGTAGTTAATTTATGTGGACAATCATAGATCTTGTGTTCTAGTGAATTGCATATGAAGCAATGGTAGACTAGGGATCTTCCTCAATTTCATTTCCCTTGTTTTTCGCAGTTTCCATTTGTACCTTTCGTTAACTAAAGAGAAATTTTGTTCACCAAAACTTTTTTTTTCCCTTCGACAATTTGTTGTTTGGATTTTATGGGTTCCAATGATCATGCTCCTTCAGATGCCCTAGTTTATGATTGAAATCGCACATCTTTTCGATTCAAATGTTATATGGTGCTTTCTTTGGTTTTTTCGGTGGTTTTAACAATTTTTGGTACTCCTCTACATTTGTCGTAGTCTTTTCATAGGTGATCGTAGATTTTTTGTGCTTGAATAAAGTATTTCTTGTAGTTGCGATTTGCAAGTAGGGGATTAACCCAATTGTTAACAAGTTGTCATCTGCCTTATGTTGAAGACATTTGGAAGTTTGAAGATCTATTCATCGTAAACTTCAACCTTCACGTTGTTGCCTTGTTTAATGATTTAAAAAACCATGTAAACTTGTTCATCATTTTAAATAGTGTGATATTGTTTATAGAATGTAGTTTCCAACTCCAGAAAAATGTAACCTAGATGAAATTGCATAAAAATTTTGCCCCACTCCAAAATTGCATCTCTTAAGGTCAAATAAAACATGTTCATTATGTAAGTGTCTCACTTTTCACCATTAACTTGAATTGCTTTCTAAAACATTCAAACATGAACATTTGAATTTGTCCCAATTGAGTAAATTGGGTCTGTCAATGATTTCCTTGATGAAGGAGCCACAGGGGTAGCGAGTGCTAACGGTGAATACCACGGTGGGCACCATGGGTTCCAAAGGGGACTTGGCCAAGGAGCATCAAAAGGCACACTCATGCCTCCAATTGGGAATTCATTTCCACCTCCTCCTGGAGGTCTTTTGCCACTTAGGGGTCCACTTGCACTCAAGGGTTTGCATTCGCTTGGAGGTCCACTACTTCCTCCCAAAGGTTCGTTCCCCCCTCCTAGTGGTCTTCCACTCCCATGAAGAAGACTACCACCACCTCCCATAGGTATCCCACCCCTATAATTACTAAATCCTAATGGGGGGTTTTAGGCAGGCGGTTGGAAATAGGGCACCAAATTTCTAGTAGAAAACCTGCCAACAAGAGCAATTACTAGGGGAGTCATCACATACACTTGGATACCTTAACTTCCTCTAGTTGTACTAATATCAGTAGACACCATATTCAAGAAAGGGTATGCCACAAGTCTAGTTGTGTTAGAGAAAGTAAGTGGAGGGTTTTTTGGGTAATAAAGATTAGGAGTCATTGTCCATGGGTTGGGAATATTGTTGTGTTTGCATAGGATGGTCCATAATTCTTAAGATAGGTTAATAAAATACTATTCTAGTAGGATTCATTGTCAGATACTGGTCATTCAACATTTGAATAATAGGATAATTTGGGGCACCTATGAAATAAAGGATACGTTCAAATATTGCAGGAACCTAAGTCATTAGAATTTGGGAGTTAACCAAGATGGCAAATTGGGTGGTATCAAAAATTGGTTTAATCACAAAAATTGGTATTTGGTTGGATTTATAAGGGTAGTTTCCAACTATGTGTGCGAGACCAAACTACAAAAAATGTAGATCTCGTTAATGGGTGTGGAATCAATAATAAAAGTAGGCATTACCGTAATCATTTGACGTGAGTCATGCTCCCCACAAAAATTCATTATTGAAGACTGGTTACTACCATCAGTTTCGGAAATAACCTTCTTAACAAATATATTAGATCTTCGATTGTCTTCTAAAATTGAAAATTTTCAATTTCTAAAGTTCGGGTATTGGGTGCAATAGTTTCCTAGTACTAAAAAACATCATTTTTGGTCAAGCTCTAAACATGGCCTCGCAAAGGTTCCACATTTGTAATCACGACCAACCATTCCATTGATGAATTCTAGTGTTAATCCGGTTTTCCTCTTTCAATGTTGATTCCAACCTCCTATTGCTTTGCCACATGTAGGGTAGCTAGCAAGGCCTTCCTAATCCATCCTGTGAAACTATCCTCCCTGACCAACAAAAAATACATCCCCACCTTATTGTTGCAACCCTTTGTTCATTTGCTTCTTCATATTCCTTGTACACATACAAAAGTGGTTCACATGTACTATATATATATATATATATATATATATATATAAAAAAAAAACAAATCGCACAAACAATGAAACTTTTTTGAAAAAAATAATACTCGCTTTTATAATGAAGACAAATAACTTCTACTAAATCTATTAACAAGAAAGCTACTAAACCAAAAATCATGGTTCTATATTTGTGGTGTGGTTGCCAAATGTTAGGCCCACTTGCTGAATTGTTGGGTGTTTTGGCTACTTGATTAAAAATTTGTACAAACTTGAACACTTCAAATCTATTAGTGTTTAGTGACAAATAATCACTTTAAAATAAAGGGAAAATAATTAGGCAAATAACCTACCACTTTTTCTTAAAGAAAACAACTAGACAACAATAAACGACTTTGTAGAATCTCCGAAGTTGGTAGTCAAAACAACAAGTAGGAAAAACAATTTCAATGCACTTTGCAAAGCATGCCATGCCATGTCAACTTAATTGTTTTATTCAACTAAAAGTTCCAAAAAACACCTTAATAAATAATTGACATGTGTAAAACATCTATAAACATATCTTCAATGATGAATCATCACATGAACAAAAGTCAACTTACCTTAACTTAGGTAGCCTAAGTAGTTAGTTTAATCAAAAATCAACCTAGCCTAGTCTAGGTAGCCTAGATAATTAGCTTAGCCAATAGTCAAGCTAGTATAACCTAACTAGCTTAGGCAATAACCTAGGCTAGGTCACCTAGGTTAAAAACAAACCTCAACCTCTTAGTTTAGGTAGCCTAAACTAGGTTATCTAACCTAGGTTAAGTCACCTAGGTATCATAAATTGCAAGAACAAGGACTTGAACCCCTCACCTCCACTTTGAGGTTCAATTCTTCATCCATTACACTATCACATTTTTTTAATATTAAGTCTATTAACACAAAATTATAAAAATCAAAATTTTTAACTTCAGATTAAATTAAGCCACTTTAAGTTGGCATAGGTCAACTTACTTACTACCTACCAACCTAGCCTAGATTAACTTAAACTTCCCTAGGTTGATTTAGGATGAGTTAGGTCAACCTAGATTACTAGGTTGACTACTAGTTGTTAAAGACATTCTTAGTCATTTTTTTAATCATGTTGGACATTGTAGTTGCATATGACAAGTCGTAAAAGACATGTTTTAGCATTATGAACACTTTTGACCAATCAATAAATGCAATTTTATTGAAATTAATATCATGAGTCATTAGGTTGACTATTAATTGCTAAATACATTCTTAGTCATTTCCTTAATCATGTTGAACATTATAGTTGCATAGGATAAGTCATAAAATATGCATTTTGGCATTATGAACACTTTTGACCAATTAATAAATGTAATTTGATTAAATTAATGTCACAAGTCATTAGGTTAATTACTAGTTGCTAAAAATATTCTTTGTGATTTCCTTAATTGTGTTGGGACATTGTAGTTGCATAGGACAACTCATAAAAGACATATTTTGGCATTATGAACACTTTTAACTAATTAATAAATGCAATTTTATTAAAATTAGTGTCATGAATCATGAGGTTGACTATTAGTTGTAACACCTTATTGACACATGGCATGCCACATCATCATCATCATTGAAAATTGAATTGTTATTAATTGTTATTAGTCACAAAAATAAATGGTATTTTAAATTCATTCAAATATTTTAATATAAATTCAAAAAATATATATATTTACCCAAAAATTGAACAAGTTGTCATATTAATTATATTTGCAAAACCATGATGCCACAATGCATTTTGATGTCCTTTGTAACTACATAGTAATTTTTATGACCAAATAATTATAAAGATAGTTGAAAAAGACAATAATAATTTTTCAAACTAATCACAAAACTCAAGATGTGTTGTTGTGCAGACAATATTCTTGCAGAACAACTTTTCAAGCTTCAATTTCTACTTCATGTCCCCACTATCTCCTTTAGGCATTTTGGGAATTGATGTTAAGGTATGTAAATCTTTCTATGGGTACCCAAATTTGTTGATGGCAAGGCTACATCCAAAGCCCTTGTATGTTTTGACTTTTCATTGTTCAAATTGTGATTCGAATGTAAAAACTTTGGTAGGTAAATGCGTTGTGAGGTTAACAAAATATATTTTGTGGAAACCTGCAGTCATGAAGAATGATTGTGATTATTTCAGGAATGCCATAATCAATGTCGAATGGATAGGAAGGAATTTGTTTATGTTTATTGTCATGTAAGAAGAACTCAAAAATGAAGATCAACGAGGATCAAATGAAGGGGTGTGACAAAGTTGTGGATTTCGAAGGGAAACATTTTAAATTTAAATTGTACTCACCATTAAGAAACGTAACAAAGGGTGTGCATTTTGCGGAAGGCAAAAATATTTTGGAATATAAGGTGAAGGCAAATGCATTGTCAAAGTCAAGGATTAGTCGCCCTTCGTCTACATTAAATTTAAAGGGAATACAAATGCCTGAACACAAGTGAAAGAAGGAGAAAACCCCGCCCTTAGAGATTTGTAACGAAGTTCCTAAGGAATTCATGGTTGTTTGTAAGAAATGACTCACAACACATGGAGGCCAAAAAGTCAAACAAGTTCCAAAAATAAATATGATACAAGAGCATCCCACTTCACCATAACTTATCCCTTAGGAAAATTTGCAACACAATGGTATTGCATCACACATTGTCTATGTGAATCTTCAACATTGTAATAGTTCCTTAAGTTCCAACAAGTTTCTATTAACCATTTTAAATTGTTGGAAAGGAATTAGTCTAATTTTTAATTGTCAATTGAAAAGTAGTCGATATTAGTTCATGTGAAACATGTTACAAAGTATGTAGTTATGTTTCGATCATGGAATTTTGATAAGTTTCAAACTTTTCCCACACAAATATCATGTTTCCAATAGGGTCAAGACCAAAGTCATCAATCATTCAAATTTGACTTCCATGTTTCAACTTTCTAGCATTTATAATGAAACATGTTATGATACTAATGGGTATGTTTCGATGATTAATTATAGAATTTCTACAACAAGTATCATGTTTCGAATCATGTCTACACCAATTTCATCATTCATTCATACTCATGATCATGTTTCGACTTTCACAATTGCAAAACCTAAAGTAAAAGTCAGTGGTTCTTGATAGGCAAGTTCCAGGGGTTGCTAATTGCCATGTTTCAGTAGGTTAACATGTTTTGAAGGTATAATATATTTTCACATTTTTTACTATCAAGTCCGTTCCTTTGCTTTCCGTGTTTCCTTTGTTTGATTGTTCTATTAAAAATAATGGAAGACAATATGAAGGGAGCACTACACCTGAATCACCTCATCCTTGTGTTGGAAAAGAAAGAAAGTTCATAGCCGTAACAAAACCAAGAAATGATACAAAGAAATTAAACCTAACCGAAACATGTGTTGCAAATAGTTGTGACAATTGACACACAACACATGCCGCTTGTAATCCATTCTACCCAAACTTAAAAACCTATTCTATTACTTTCATTAATTGTATAGATAGAATAATTTGATGAAAGATGGACCAAGCGTGGGAAAGTTGAAAAAGGTTTAAAGCATCATGGATGGGGCACATATGTGTTTTGCATGGGGACACATGGAACATGTGTGCATGGGTCAAAATTTGAAACTTTACATGTTTTGTTGGGTGATATGTTTTGGGTATTGGACTCCTCGAGCATCGAAACTTGTTTCAAGCTGCCCACCAAAATTCAACATGTTTCAATGGGTTGTAGGTTTCAAGGTTTAGGTTTCCAGAGACATGTTTTAAGGTGGGGCCCTTTCAGATGATCGAAATTGACATCAAACCATCATCAAAACAAGATATGTATTTTAGTGTCAGCCTATGGTGGGCATGTGTTGCTTGTGTTTCAAAATTCACACCAAACTACCTTGAACGCATTTATGACTTGTTGCTAAAATAATGTCAAGGGTTAGTATAATAACATTCAATTATTATTTGGTTAAATTTATTTATCCATTAGGTACATAGCGTAGGCCTACTAAATATAAAATAACATAAGCCACCTAGATCTAATAGGTAGATAACTTATCTTATTAACTAGGTAAGTAACCTGAGCATACTAGGTAAGTAGCCTAACCTAAGCTATCGAGGTCTACTTAATAATCACGTAGGTAGTGGCCATCTAAGTTTACAAAGTAGGTAGCTTATCCTAGGCCGCTTAAGCCTACTAGGTATGTAACCAACATCATGTACAAGTAAATGCCCATCTAGCCATAAACCGGATCAAAATTCTTTTGACCATACTAATTGGCTTTTGGCATATCTACCTTACTAGTAATGCAGCCTCCTCTAATTTTCGGGCTACGAGTCTGACGTTGGGGGAGGCCCTGGGAGTTGGGTGTTATACGTGGATTGCTCTTTTGCTTGGCTTCGTGACCTACTAGTTTCCGAGGGGCCCAAAGTCAGGGGGGCAAACTACATAGTGTGCACACAATTCACGACACGACATTGCTTGTTCGCTTGCTCTTTGCATCAAAACTTGTTCACCGCAATTTTGGACCCCACTGATTGGGGGCCCCCTGACTATCTAGTACTAGTGAGTGCATTCACGCGACTACTCCCTCTCATCTAGAATTGTAGATGTTGCTGTGTTGTTATCAAGTATTTGTTGTCGAAGAGAGAGAGAAAGAAGAACAAGAACAAGAAGAACAAGAGAAAAATTCCCAAACAGGTCTTTCTAGTCTGGAGAATTTCGTTTTTTTTGGTCTCGAGTTCGGCACAATCGACTTTGCTCTGGATTCTGAACGAGATGTCCTTTTTCTGTAGAGGAATTGAACTATATCTGAGTAGCAAAACTATGCGGTTGTGAGAGTCGATAAAGTTGAAGAAGTTTATAATCTGGACGTTTTTTTTTTTTTCGGTCCTGAGTTTAAGGGAATTGCATCATGTTCTTTAATTCCTGGCTATGGCGGTCTCGCCATCTCTCGCGCTCGCCTCTGTTGTTGTTGCGATCAAGGTCCATCTTTCTAGCCAGCTCTTGCACAACGGAACTTCTCGCTAGTCAAAATGCTTCAGAGCATCAGCATTCGCGAAAACTCCCGAGCACGGTTCCCAGGATAAGGCCGTGGTGGAACGTGTCTTGGAGTTCTAGTTACCGGAATCCGAGCATGGAAGCTGAGAAGAAAGTAGCGTCCGGGGAAGATAGCTATGGCAACGAGAGCAAGCAGGCTTCTTCTACAGAGGTTTGGAAGTTCGGAACAACAATGACGTAATCTAGATTTCAGGGGATAGTTGTTTTGCGTGGTGCTGACACCGAGTTTCGAATTGTGAGCAGCTCAATCAATGCAGGGTTGAGGATTTGCTGACTAATAAAGTGTAGAGTGGAGTACGGTAGAGGAAGATGACCTCGAGCTTTATTTACTAGGATATGCATCCTGTCTTCTTCAACACAACACACAAAAGCCCTGCACGAAGTGAACCATGGTACACTGCAGAGGAAGATGACCTCGAGTTTTCTTAACTAGGACAAAGCAAATCCTGTCTTCTTCATCATCACACAAAAAACCCTACGCAAAAGTGAATCTCTAGTACTCTGCAGAGGAAGATGACTTCGAGATTTATTTAACTAGGACATGCCTCCTCTTCTTCAACACTACACACAAAACCCTACACAAAGTCAATCTCTGATACACTGCAGGGTTGAAGACCACACAGAATGTGGTGTGAAGTTTTGTTTTAATCAGAACTTATATGTTCATCTTGCTGGATTGGAAAACCTGGTTTGTTCATCTGAGGTCTTCTGACGGATGCACCCGTCTTTTGCAGTTTCTGGATTTCCCAGGTGGAAAAGTGTCATACACAAATGAGTTGCAGTTTCTGTCAGAATCTTCACCTGTTCGGGTTCCTTGCTTTCAGTTGCTGGATGAATATGGACAAGTTGCTGAGCACGCTTGCCTTCCAGAGGTGAGGTATGATGTATCTCTGTTTTTTGTAGGTGGAGTTTTTGGCAAGATGCTGGAAAAGACAAGGTGAAGTGGTTGAAGATGCATGCATTTTGCTGAACTGAAGATATCAGTGTACTTCATCATGGGCTGCAAATTGATGAAGTCTATGGTTTCTTCCTGATCACAAAGTAATTGGATCTCCAAACTTGTGCAGGTGGACAAATTGCTGGCTGTGAAGATGTACCGGAACATGGTGTTGCTTCAGACCATGGACACTTTGTTTTATGAAGCACAAAGACAAGGCCAGTTTACGTTCTATCTGACGACCATTGGTGAAGAAGCAATCAACATTGCTTCTGCAGCAGCTTTAAGCAATGATGATATTGTTTATGCGCAGGTCTGTTGTGTTGCATCTGTATTGGCGGTCCAGACATACACAAAGTGCCACATACTTGATGATGGAGAAGGCTTCAGTTATGCTTGTCAATGGTAGTATGTTTTTGGAATTCAAAGGTGTCAATCTGGTGTCTGTGTATGGTGAACAGTACCGGGAGCCTGGTGTCCTGTTGTGGCGTGGCTTCAGCTTGAATGAATTTGCAAATCAGTGCTTTACCAACAATCTTGACTATGGGAAGGGTCGCCAGATGCCAGTACACTATGGTTCAAGCAAGCTTAACTACCCGACTGTTTCATCTCCAATAGCGTAGGTTCTCTCTTGCAAATTGGGTGTCAAAACAAATGAATGATGATTGCAAAGCCCTTGTGGAACATTGGCACAATATGATGTAGAGCTCAGAGATTCTATGATTTTGCTCAACTGTGTTTGGGTCACACCAAGTTACAGGGAGTTGAGTTGTCTCATATGTTTACTAGCCATCTCAGCTGCAGCATTACTCTTGCACTGGTCTGTTCTAATCATCTATAGGTAACTATTTGCAATTTTCTTCTTGTCTTCTCTCTTTCTGGTTTCCCTTTTCTTTGATCTTTCTCCTAGGGTGTGAAAATGTTGCTGCATGACTTCTTTCTTTGAGCCTGAACTTAATTCAGATTGCAAGCTTTAGGTCAGTTCTCTTCTGCCCTTCCCCATGCAAGGATGGTTCAGGGGTGCTTAAGATCCCAGCCTGCCACATAAGAAACAGGAGCTAAACCTTG
>Ga0116226_10003405_pt1 | contig 14060 bp, 13 predicted proteins | sample S1TSphfallax_FD_89692 | JGI IMG/M metagenome (GOLD analysis project Ga0116226, IMG submission 89692) | Host-associated microbial communities from peat moss isolated from Minnesota, USA - S1T2_Fa - Sphagnum fallax MG | ecosystem: Host-associated > Plants > Peat moss > Unclassified | place: USA...
AGCGCCCCCGCCAGCTCCCCCCCCCCCGCCACAAGCCCCGGCCTCGTCCATGCTCTTCGAAACCCCGCCCCTTTTTTTTTTCGCATGCCCACTTTTCCAACTCCCAATCCCTAGCTCCCAACCCATTTTTAACAATGTTCATGTCCCATGACCTCCCCCAAGACACACAACAAAATAATCCTTAGTTAATGACAATGTTTTCACTAGGATCACCTTCTCCCTAAGGTAAAATCATTTCCCTTGGGAATGTCCTCTCCCCAAGCCCATTCCCTTGTCAATCTCCCCCATGAACCCATCCTCACCTTGAAGCAACATCTTTTCCTTAGGCCACATCCTTTCCTCAACCCCATCTTCTTATGAGGAATTGTTTTTTTCCCCAAGCTCATTTTCACTATTAAAGGAAGATTTATAACTTATTCTATTTTGTTAGATCTATAATGTATAATTGTTAAATATATAGTGTATAGTTGTTAAATCTATAATAAATAGTTGTTACATAACTTAAAACAAAAATAAGACATTGAATTGGTTATATTCTACTAGTTTTATATTATTGGCCATTATTTTGATCCCATTTTAAATGTAAATTTATTGTATATAAAAAAATAGATGTAATTTTGAAAGAAATGATGATAATAAAATGAGGAATATAAATTTGCACTATGAAAAATAGGGTGATTTGGAATTGGCCTTGCAATTAGCTTTTTGAGTTACAATAACCACTTGCAACTTCATTGCAACTCAACATATTTATATGACATAAATGCTATTAGACAAGTCACATGAATTGCAATTGACACAACTCATAATATGTGGAATCGTATATGTATGCAATTCGTGCAACTTAGTTGCAACTATGTAAAAACAATTATTATCCAACTCCAATGCAACTAGTTTACAACTACCATTATACTTGTTGACATTGCTTTTCATATACCCAACCATCAATGATGAACTCTATTGATTTCCATTGTAACTCTTTTGCAATTGCGTGTGATTAAAACACATTAATGGTTGCAAATAATTAATAATAATGTGACAACTCACATTGGCACGAGGTAGTACTTGTGTGTAACAACAATGATCCAATTATTATTATGGAATAATTATGAAGCAACTTCATGCATTGATGAACTTAATTATGTTTGTATTATTTTTTATTCATCCATTGCCAAACTTAATGTTGCATGATTTTTCATTCATCCATTAACAAACAAAAACTATTGATGTCATTTGCAACTAGGTTTTTAATTATGAGTTCCAATGTAGTTGTAAGGCAATTGACTTTAGTCGCGTTTTAGTAGTATTGGACAACTAAATTGCAATTTACATTGCAAATTGTGTGCAAAACCTTGCACACACAATTTCATTGTCCAAATTATGATAAATAATGCAAAATTGCAATCCATCATTATTTTTATACCTAAAATGGATCTAATATTGTAGGCATTTGCATTCAAGGTTGAAAGATGCATTACAATAAAAAATAGAACTAATTATTGAAATGAAATTTAATTATAAGTTTAAATATATTGCCCAAGCTATTTATAACCAAAAAAATATTTTTATTTAAATAAAAGGTTAGCACCAAAATGATGAACCACAATAATCATATAGTTATTTAAAACATTATGTTTTTATGAATCAATGTTTTCTTTGATTTTTGTTAAAATGAAACTTGAGCTATAAATTTTTCACTCCACCTTGTCTACTTGAAATTGACCATATTATGATATTCAATGTCACATGCAAAATGAATTCAATAACACATACATACCATTGCAATGCAAAAGATATCTAAATGTCCATCCCTTTAATTTAAATAAAATTAGTTTATAATTGCAGTGCCATTGACATAATTAATATTATCATTGAAATGCAAATACATAACATTGTAATGCAAAAGATATTTAGATTTCCATCCTTTCAATTTAAATAAAATTAGGTTACAACTATTTGCCATTAAAAAATTATGTCATTAAAATGTAACATACATAACATTGTAACAAATTAAACTACAATCAACTACAGTTGCATACAATGGTGGTTTTGAAAATAAAATGCATCACATACTTGGACTATTGAGGTTAAAATTTTCCATGCTTGTGTTGTTTTGGAATTTTCATTTTTGCATGTATTGGTTTGGATTGCTACACAACAAACAACAACACATTCAATGACATAGTTATTAATAATTGAACCAAATTATACAATATCACATGTGCACTTTTAAACTCAGAATTATATATTTAAAATAAAAACACCATTTTATTTTTGAAAAAACCTTCAACCTTCAAGAATAAAAACTTTCAGCCTCTAAGAACAAGAACTTCCAACCTCCAAAACAAACAAGAACCTCTAACCTCTAAGTTTTCTAAATAAACAAACAAACTTGTGACAACCTTTCAACTTTACTTTTAAATTGGTGAAAAAAGAATCTTATTTATTTAGCACATGATGACAATTGAATCATTGAAAGACTAAAAAATGCACAAAATGTTTTTTTTTTAAAACAAAATCATCTTGAATTTTTGACAATAAGCATAGGTGCATTGAGGTTGTTAATGCAATGGGGGATATTTGTTGATTTATGACCATCTATCATTTGCTTATGGGTTTCCCACCCATATTTCATATTTTCAAAGTTCAAATTCCAAGTTGAAATCTAATTACATATTAGTTGTCCATCCACGTGTTGGTTTCGCTAATTTGATTATTTTGGCTTACATGTTTATTAGATGTTAGTTGTTAAAAGGAAAAAATATATCATCTTGATTTTTTTTATAATTCTCAATAGGCATAGGCCCATGATTGGCTTGAAGGAATTGACCTTTGCTAATGAATCAATTAGACATTTAGGGTATAAGACATCAAAGTATATAAAGGTGATCCACATATACAACCTAAATGAATTTGTAATACAATATACACATTATTTTTAATGTCATTTGAAAAGCAATCTTTCACCTTCAATTAATTATATGGTTTAAGAGGTCCATAGGGCAACATGATGTTGTGAGTTGCAATGTAATAAAAATTTAATAATAATAAAATTGAACAATAGTCATAAAATAGTGGGAAAATCATATTTATATAGTGACAACCTAGTGGCACAATTAGTTATATCAATGGAATCATAGTTGACAACTAGTTGCAAACAAGATGAAAATGCCATACGTAATGGGGAATGAAAATGTATACATCTGACATGATCATATGTGTCAAGGCTAGACATTAGTTGCGAAATAGTTGTTGATTGGGTGCTACATTTACCTTAGTTGTAATGTAGTTGTCCTATGCTAGTAAAGTGCAACTTGCTAACAAAGTCAAACATGGTAGACTACAACCATACCTAAGGTGTGTATATTTTATTGTAACATATGTCTATTTTACCAACTAATTTGCAACTACATTACAATTCCTTAATTTTCTAACATGACATTTTATTTATTAATTCCCTATATTTCCACGAGAAAGTTGTTGCATAATTGTATATTAATTGTTTTGGAGCTTTAATTGTAGGGCAATTTAGTTGCCACGAATTGATTTTTCATAATGTTCAAATAATACAATTGTATATATACATGAATAATTTTTATTTTTTTAGATTATAGAATTACATGTTGCTTATTGTAGATCAAGAAAATTAAGCATATAATAGTTTAATACAATAAATTCAATGTTTAAAATCAAGGTATGAAACATGAATTAAAGTGTAGAAATATACCTTTTACATTTTGGTAACCATCCCAAAGAAGAAATTTTAACAAAAAAAATTGTGTAAAATTGGTCATTAGGTGCAAATAAGATAACATGAACCACACTTGCTTGCTTAAGGAATTGCTTTTGGGGGAATATTTTTTAGAATATATATATTTAAAATTTCATATTTTTTTTCAAATATATATAATTAAAAATTATCATTATGTCAAGGTTTATGTAAAATATTTTCAAAATATATGTAATCTTCAAAAGTTTTGAAGTCTATTTATAAGTTCATTTAGTACTAAAAAACATGCGTTATAATGTTTACTGAACATTTTTGAGAATTTTACATTTATTGAATATTTTTTAGATCAATTCACATGTTTCAATGATATATTATAAACCTTATTATATAAAAATCTTATATTTTCAACACCAAATTAAATTATCACTTCTAAATGTAAAAAATTAAGCACACATTACATTTGTTATGGCTCATGTTAGTGTGATTGCATCCATTTATGAATAAATTTGTTTATGGTTTGTATTACTTTCAATAGTTTCTTTTTATTGAAAAATTATATCATATATGAAGGATTTGAAAAAATATCAATATGGATAGTAATCTTACTAGTAAAGGTAATAATATTTTAAACCATTGAAAGGATAATTATTTAAACATTGTATTCAATTTTGAATTATGCGATACAAGAAAAAATGTCTAAAATATTAATTAAAATCTTATAGAAACAAATTGATCAAAATAATGATCAAAATTTAGAAATACATAGTCGTGATACAACAAAAACAATATAGTTTCATTAGAAGTGTAAGCACTAATGTTGCAACCCTAACTTTGGGCTCACAACCAAAGCAAGGGTTTGCAAAAGTGCAGGCTAAGAGTGAAGCCTGGGAGTCACATTTCATGCTCCCGAAAGTGTAGGAGAGTGTGAAACAATGAACCCACACACTCCCAAGTGAACTCCCACTTTGGGAATAATAGTCCCCATGGATTTCCAAATTTTCAAAAGGCGATTGAAAGGGTCAAAACTTATTGGATTGAAGAATTCCTTACACCATTGAAAAGCTCTTGGAACATAGATGTTTCAAATGGGCTTGCATGACCCATTTGGGTACTTAAAACATAAATTATGGCCAAAAAAAGGGCCATGAATCAAATTGCCAATTTGACTCCCGACCATTAAAAGTCGGGAATTGTCCTAATTTACTTGTGTTCAAGTGGTGTGCCACATACCGTTGAAAATCTTTTGATGAGGGCTACAAATTTTCTTTAGATTTCATTTAATCGAAGGTTTTCACAAAAAATTATGGGCCTCCAAAGTCATGGGAATTCCAATTTTAGGAAATTCGAGACTCCCAACTTTGGGTGCAAGCCCTATGGCTAGGCACATAAAATATTATAAAGGGGAAGGTGGTGGTTTCCCCCAAGTTTGGGTCGTGGTGAATGTTGTTAGTTTGTGTTGCTCGTGGTTAGTCCGTGCACCAAAAGTGTTCCAACTATGCACTCACCAACTTGTTGGTTTAGTTTGTGTAGGTCTGTGTGAATAATTGACCCGCTTGTCATTCATTTGAATCCCCATCCTAGAGCTCCAACACGCCCCTCTACCTCCAAAGTGCTATGAGCTAGGGAGTGTACCCCAACTCCTTATCCTTCCATTGTTTTCATTTTTAGACTTGTAGTTAAGTTTATCAAAGAGTTTGGGGGTGTGTCAATTAATCAAGCATTCCAAGATTTGGTGAAAGTTACTACAAAAAGATGAATGAATGAAACTTTGAAACAAAAGATGATGTAAAACCCATTTATTATAACATTTAATCCACTATAAATTTTTCTTAATAAAAAAGGTGTCTATGGGGACAAATTGTAGAATCTAGTTAAGAATGATGGACCTAGTCATGTCCACAAATCCAATGCAAATAATTCATGTGTAGACAAGAACAAGTGCGGATTCTCATGACCATGGACCAAATTGTTTTGCTAGAAATATCAATGTTCAAACTACAAATCAACAAAGTCAATGGAATTGAACCAGTTGCCAAAAAAAAGTGGGCACACCCATTTAAATTTTCAAGATCAATAGTTTTAGATTCATGTTAATGATGATTTTCCAAGGTCCAAGCTTTACATCACTAATAGGTTCTTGTCTACTATGCTACATTAGTACCACGTACCCAAGTAACAAAAACAAATCTCATGAAGCCACATACTTAGACTAGTTAACAAAGTGATAATTTATCATGCATATCTAGTAACAAAATACAATATGGTGTGTGTTATTAACAATATTTGAGTACAAGACAATATTTATGTGAAGGAGCTAAAAAAAAAGATCACTCCTTGCCCCTTATATCTCATTTCCTCTCCCTACCTCTTCAAACCCTCAGACAATTATAATCTTGTGATGTATTGTTATTACCGGCCATTTTGGTAGGCCCTAAGTAGTTATATTTGAATTTGGCAAGATCCAAAAACATTACCCTTGCTAAGTTTCGATAGGGTGATTGTTTGGATTTTGGTTGAGTTTAAACAATGTTTGGTAGGTAATCTAATTATGTTTAATAAGGTCATATATATAATTTGGTAAGTTGTAGGTTAAAGATTACTACAAATGTTCAGTAAGCTTTATTGTTTGTAAAAAATCATCATTACACAATTTCTACATATTCCTAACATTATCCCCCCCTTGGGACCTTAATATTTTCACAAGGTCTTCATCTTTCCAAATTTAAACTATCCCTTGTGTGGGCCTACTAGCCACAATTTGGAGATGTTGGCTAAAGTTAATAAATTATTGATATTGTCATTGGAATCCACCTTTGATGTAAAACTTTCGCCTAATATTATTTCTGGAACATCTTTTCTTTCCTAAGGACTAGTGGATGTGGAAGCCATCATGAAAATTCACGAATTTTTAAACTTATTGGTTTTTTTCCTTGATTTTATTATCGATGGTGTCTAATATGGGATCCTCTCTAGCCATGACAAAACTTGGCTTGTGACTGACCACTATTGTATGCTTAAAACAATACTTGCTGTAGGCCATTTCCAATTTGCAATAATATTGTAATGCGTATACCTTTAGACAACATGTAAAATGCTCCAACACTCCTTAGCCATGCCCATCATTGAAAACAATGTAGCCACAAAAAATGTTGTAAGTGAGGTATTCCCAAAATTATTTATCTTATATCTTCCACATATGTTTCAAATCATCAACCAATATGGGCATTGAGCATTGGTGGAACAAATCTTACCAAAATGCATGTTTGTAGTTGATATATGAAGTAATATGCTTCTAGGTGGGGAATGATTGCTAGGGCATAGTCCAATTCCTTCAAAATGTGTAGCACATCACTTAGGTTACAAGGTTTGAATTCAATGAGCTTTGCATCTAATGTATGGGGAACGATTTTCATTTGATCACTACATGGGTTTTGTATGGGTTCTATAATGATTTGTCATCGGAGAATGTTCACATCATGGAGAATCATTAGGTTGCTGATGTGGATTCTTATTTCCTTCCATGTTCCCTACATCTTCGTGGTCCTTTTCCCCAATCCTATCACCCTCTACTTGTTCCCTTCTTTGAGCCTACTTCATGAACTATGTATCAAAAATCTCCTACACCTCGTCTTGATCTTCCTCCTTTTCTTTTATCTTCATTTCTTTAGATTTTTTCCCTTCTCTAAGGCACATATGTGTTATGATAAACTTTGTCACCATCTCACATTCCTTCTCGTAATACAATTGCACCATCGACAACTATGCTTCATTTATTACCATAAAGAGTTTTTCACCTTGATTTTGAAACATTCCATTGTATAAGATAACTTTAGTTAAATGATCCAAATTCCAATGGTAGTGTTTTCCATTCGACCATCCTTCCTTTGTGTTTATGCTCTTTTCTTCTTTGCACAATTAATTCCTTTTCTCTAAGAGCTACAAATTGGATTTGTTCTTAAAGACCTTATATTTTCTCTAGAGGGATCACATGCATGGTTAGCTTTTACGTTGGTTTGCTTTTCTTCTTGCAACAACTTACTATCAACTCCAACTTCATGGATTTGGCTTGCCATGTCTCCTTTCAAGTTTTCATTTTGAAGAACTTATTTTCGATTGTTTTTACACACTTCATCACCAACTCCATCTCCTTTTTATGCCTTGTTGTTGTTGTTGTTGTCACCACTCCTTCATGTCAAATGGTAGTTGATTTCATTTCGTCCACTACACAAGTGAATGTGTTTTCCATGAAATTAAAATTATGTTGTGAAGTTGCCAAAACTCCTTTCATTTTCTTCTCTTATGTTTGGCTTTTCTCCAGCTCCTGTTGAGTCTCATGGAATTTTTAGTCCAATTACCTTTTAACAACAACAAATCTGACATTATTCCTCTCCCATTCTTGCCAATGGGCTTCAAAATCCAAAGGATCAATGTATTGTTCCGCATGATCTTGTTCATACATGATTATTACATGCAAACATTCCACTTCTAAGGAAAGTTGCCGAACTTTTTTCCCATAAGATCTCTTCACATCCTTTATCTTCTTAGCTAAAACATGGATGAGTTCCACCATCTGTACTTCCATGGAATCCTTGTGTTTTAAAGAATACTCTACTTTGGCTTCCTCCTAATAAAGTTTTAGTTCATAGAAGGAACCATGTTTGACATCACATGGTTCAGTAAGGCTTGTCACTATTTCATTGGTAGGCCTTAATGCTTGGTATTTGACAAGCATCTCTATTAAATTTTGTTGGTTAACAATATCCAACTAATCATGGTTGAATATGCATGCCAAAGTCGGTTGGGTAATGACAAGTTCTCTAGAATTTGATTGAATGTCAATAAAGATTCTTGCCAAATTCAATTGATCTTTTTTGCTATTGAGGTCATTTCCACTTGTTACAACTTCCTCCATGCTTGCATGAAATACATTCATCAAAGAAGTACCTTGCATTTCTACATCTAATTCTTGACCTTACACATTGGTTTGAAATGAATCCATCTTTTGCATATGATTTTCTTCCTACGTGTTAGTTTAAGAGATACCCCTTTCTTACACCACTTTTGTCACTAGAGGTGGCTCTCTCATGCATGGGTTCTTCTTCCATAGGTGGGAATTTTTGTTGTGACGATGGTGTTATTAAGTTGACACCCATTAATGGAATTGAAGCTGCTCGAAGCATCCATTTCCTTGTCTTTTTTGGGCCTTGAAGATGTCCGATTGGCCATTCTTCACCTTCCTTTGTTTATTCTAGTGCAATATAATGTTTTGCAACTAAAATAAGAACAAGACTAATTAAATTATTCCCTATTTTCCTTGCCTTCTTCTGGATTGTAATAATTTCTTTATGTAATCGCATTTTGAACCATTCAACCCAATTGACCATGCCCTTTTCAGTAGCGCTTACTATACACAATAGGGTTCTAAAAAATGTAGCAATTACCTTGCTGAAATGTTATAACATCTGGCAATGTCGTTAATTGCATATGTATTTCAAAAGTGTGAATCTTTGAAAGGATGTAACCTAAGTCCTGTTTGTGATGCTCTTCCTTCCTTCCTTCAAAATACTCCACCCACTCTTTGTTGTATGATTATTTTGTTAGCAAAGTGATACCTTCCACTGGTAATTTGAAATTTTCACTAATGGCACAACAATCCAATGTAATATGCTTGTCATGTAGAGATCTTCTTTCATTGGAAACCCGAAAGTTGCAAATGATTTCTTTAACTGTTGGGAGGTTGACTATGTTCTAATCGAGCCTTCAAAATTCATCAAGTTTCGCCCCAATCATCCAAGCATGCTCCTCCTTTATAGTTGCCCACATTGTGATGTACATGCATGTTGGAAAATGGATTTGATTCAACAATGTGGGTTGAATTTTCCACAATTGTATCCTTGGTTTTGGACTTCATACACTTGGTTCCAAAAGATATTCCACCTTTGAGCTTATGTTTCACCATTGTTGAATTCAATTGTTGTTCTTTATAATAATTGAACTCTCTATTCCACAATATGAAAATCACATTCACAGTTGGTGGATGCACTAGCTATTTGATAATGCTTACAAAGAAATAATCCAAACCTAGATGATGCATTGACTTTTCAATTATTGCTCTCTTTTCTATTGTTTTTTTTTCAAGGAATCTTCTTCATTTTGCATGCCAATATTTCCAAGCTCTAAGGAAACTATGCTTGGCTTGGATTCTTCATTAGTGTATTCTCTTTCTACATCATTAAATGATAGAAAGTTTGTAGGCTGCAAAATTCTTCCAATATGCTTCAACTTTTCCTAATGATCTACTACACTGAGATGAAGGTGAGAAAAAGAAATATTATGTTCAACATCTAAATTGTTTGGTGTTTCTTGTTATGTTTCCCATGTTAGTTATGGATATGAAGATATCTAAAGCTTCTTTGATGAAGTTGCATGTATACCAACCACTTTTTTCCACTTTTTGCACTCATACTCCTCTCTACTCTCTTAATCACCGTTGAAAAATTATTTTGCTCTTTTGCTTCCTACCTTCTTTGATGTGCAAAATAATCACTACAAAGTTTTTCCCATTTAACTTTTGCTACATGCTCATTCCACTCATTCAAATGTTCCTTTTATTTTAGTAATAATTTCCTAAAACGTCAGAACCATTGTTATGTACATGTCAAGTTGTTATTTTCTTGATGTGTTAGGTACAAAGTGGGTGGCCATAAAAGTTTCAAAGGCATAATTATTTTTGTATTTGGAATTGCCTTGATTATCGTGTCATAATGAATGGTTGTGGCACTTTTCCATTCTTTATTATCCGAAATCAAGATAATTTGTACCGATGTAAATTATTTGTTGCTGTAATTTTTATTATGTCATTTCTTTCTTTCACATATGTTGGGATTTAAACATCCATAGAGATTTCCCAATTGCCTCCACCTTCCACCAAATTTTTTGTCTTCTACTAATTCCTTTGGTAGGATTTCATTTGCATCCTTGGTAATTATTGTTATTACGATGACTATGATGATTGGATTTTGGTAGGCCTTTAATTTGTTGGCATTGACCAGTGCTACATTTTCATCACTTAATGTGCCACTTTTATTATTATTATTATTGAAAGCCTTCTTCACTTTAAATGGGCTAATCCAGGGAAAAAAAAAAAATCTTTTTTCAATTTTTGGATCCTTAGGAAGCCACAACACCAAATTTCCATCTTCAAATACTTTCAATTATTTGTCATCATCTTTTTTATGTTTTTTTAAACATATGGATATAATCAATATTATCTTTTGCTATGACCCTTTTTTCATAAAATAAAACTAAGTCTTCCATCTAAATTAATAATGCATTCATCTAAATCTTATCTTTGTCAACAATTATTTGGTTGGTTGGAACTATAAATTTGATAGGCAATAATGGCATTAAACCATATATTAGTTCATATGGGGTGTGTTGTGTCCAAAAACTTGGTATGCAATTCGATAGGCCCATATTGCGATAGGCAAGATTATGTCCTAGTCATTTTGATTAACATTTATTAACTTGGTCAATTTTTGCTTCAATATTTTCTTGGTTGATTTTGCATGACTGTTTCCTTAATGATAGTAAGTGGTTGATTTGTGATGTGTTAACATCTTGAACCAATAATTCAATAGAGGTATTTATGAAATGTTGATCAATAACCAAGTGCATAGGACAATTAAATTGGGTTATAATATTTTTGTAAAGAAATTCAGCAATATTTTTCATTGTATCATGTAGTGGTTTCGCCTCAACCCATTTTGTTGTATAATATGTGCTAATTATAATATATTAATTCCCAGTATAAAAAGTTGCAAGCTTGATTGGACCCATATAATCTAATCTCCATTTCATAAAATGGTTCAAAAGCAAGTATTGATTGTAATGGCCCCTTGCCGATTTTGTACATGGGCGTTAATTATTGACAAATATCATGATTGCCACAATTCAACCATGTCTTGTTGAAGGGTTGACCATTAGAATTTTGTCGTTGTTTTTTTTGGCTATGTTTATACTATAATGTTTTTTTACTAACTGTTTGTGTAGTTCAATAAAAATGACGTTGGCTTCGGCAGGTGAAAGGCACTACCGAAGAATGCCATTTGGTCCTAATTTATATATTTTTTCCTTGTAGAGAATGTAAGGTCTCAACTTCATAATTAGATGTTTCCTTTCCTCCTTAGGGACATCATTTTTGAAATAAACCTTTTACAAATACTCTTTAATTGGTTTGTACTACTCAAGAATTATTAAGAAATGAGTAGCGTCCGGTAGCTAATCCTCCACAACAATAGCAAATTTTCCATTTTTAGCACATGATAATTGATCTAGTGCACGGTGCACCTTCCTTAGTTTGTAAATTACCTTAAAATTGAACTCTTGTAACAATAGTAGTCATCATGTTACACTTGTCTATTGACTAAATAAATCAAAGCTTAATGATCCACAAAAAATGTAAAAAATTTCCCAATAAATAATGGTGAATTTTTTAATAACATAAATCATTGCAAAAGCTTCCTTTTTTATGGTTGAATAATTCTTTTCAATCATGAGTCGACTAACATAATAAATTGGGTTAGGATTGTGCCATCGTGATTTTGAATTTACATCACTTTAATGGTGTGGTTTAATGCATATGTGTGAACATGGAATTCTTCTGTCCAATCAAGAATAATAAACACTAGTAATATGGTCAAAAATGTCTTCATCCACTAGAAAGATTGTTCACAAGCTTCATCCCACCAATGTTGTATGTCTTTCAAAAGCTTGCACATTGGGGTTACTTTAATTGTGAAATTTTTGACATAACATTAGTAGAACCATGTAGCCTTGAAAAATCTGTCAACTTTGTCACACTTGTTGGAGTGGACATGTTCATGATTATGTTAATTTTTCTAAGATCCACCAATAGTCCATCTTAACAAACGATGTGTTTTAAAAATACTTTAGAGTTCACACAAAACGCACATATTTTTGGATTGAAATTCACACCATTATTTCTACATTGAGTCATACATTTTAAAAAAGGATTCAAATGTTCTTCCTTATTTCCATAGACACAAAAATAATAAGGAAATACTTGCATGAAATCATTGAGATATTCTTTAAAAGTTTACATAAGTATTTTTTGAAAAGTAGCCAGAACTTTGCACAACCCAAACAATATAATGTTGTAGGCATATGTTCCCCATTTGAAGATAAATGACATTTTTCATTTTTTTTTTGCCATTTTCACTTGATTGTATCCATTATACCCATCCATGAAAGAGTACATCTCATGTTTAGTAACCGTATCCAATACTGAGTCCAAAAACGGTAAAGAAAATGGAAATTTCTTGGCTTTTGAATTCAGTTTTCGATAATCTACACATAATTGTAATTTTACATTCTTTTTTGGTACAATTACAAATGGTGATAACCATTGTGTAGTCTCAATTGAAAAAGTAAATTGTGTGTCCAATAATTTGTCAAGATTTTCTTTTACTTTTTGAACATAATTGGGGTTCATTTGATAGGGATGTTGTTTAATGGGTTGTGCATCAGCAATTGATTCAATTTTTTATTCACAAATTGATCTAGGATTTTTTTTAATTCTTTTAAATTCCATGCAAATACATTCTTTATGTCGCAACCCCACTTTGGGCAAAATGTGAGGATGAGACTCACATTCCCAAAAGTGGGAACTTGGAGTCCTTCGGGACTCTCGCAATTTCAGAGCTCAACAGTAGAGGGCAAAAAACCTCGCCTTGAGGTGTTCTTTATATCAATGGAAAGGTCTCGAAGTGCAGATGTCCAAAATGGCCTCGCATGAGCCATTTGGACATCTGCAGCCCAAGTTATGGGCAAAAGAAGGGTCGGGAGTCAAACTGGCAATTTGACTCCTGACCACTAAACGTCGAGAATCGACCTTTTCCCAATGTCTGCAGAAGGAGTGCGATAAGGAATTGGAAAGCTCTCGAGGAGAGCTACAATTTTGGTTTAGACTCCAATCAGAGATTGGAGCCGGGAGATAGGAGTTCCCAAAGTCTCGGGAGTCCAACCCGGGACAGTTTCGGGACTCTTCCTTGGGAGTCCCGGGAAAAAGTGCCATTCGGATGTGGCTCCCACAGAGTAATGCAAAGAATATTATATGGGGGAAGGTGGTGGCTTCCCCCGAGTCCGGGCCGTGGTGAGTCAAGTGAGTCCAAGGTCACCCGTGGCTTGTCCCAACACCAAATGAGTGCAGAATGAATTCTAATCAACTTGTGGTTGGTTTTGGATGCAGGACCGTGTAAGAACATAATTGTCCCTCTTCCTAGTTTAATCCCGGGACTTCTAGCATGCC
>Ga0116226_10003406_pt1 | contig 14060 bp, 17 predicted proteins | sample S1TSphfallax_FD_89692 | JGI IMG/M metagenome (GOLD analysis project Ga0116226, IMG submission 89692) | Host-associated microbial communities from peat moss isolated from Minnesota, USA - S1T2_Fa - Sphagnum fallax MG | ecosystem: Host-associated > Plants > Peat moss > Unclassified | place: USA...
TGATCGTCGTGTTCCACGCGGTCAATTCCGGGCTGCCTACCCTTCCATTCCTATCCCACGGCTTAGCTCTGTTCGTGATGCGTAGCAGCGAATCCGGCGTCGAGCTCTTCTTTGGGATAAGCGGTATCGTGATCGTGGGCGCCTTGCGCCGGGCGGAAAATCCTTACATCTTCGCCACCGAGCGGGTGACGCGCATCTTTCCCGTTTTATGGGCGACGATCGGCGTGATCATCGTTCTGGCGGCCTTGACCGGTTATGAAGGGCGCCATGTTCCAGGCGTCCTGGCGATTATTGAAAATCTTCTCGCCTTGCCGCCCGTGGGACCGGGACCGCTGATTCACCCCGCAGCCTGGTCCCTGAGCTAGGAAATGTTGTTCTACGGCCTCTGCGCGCTCGCCTGGATATTTAGGCGTTGGTTAGGCGTCTGGTTCATCCTGCTGATTACGCCGATCGCGGGAGCGCTATTGTTCTTCCACGTTCGGGCAATCCTTATGCCCGCTGGCATGGGCGTGGCCTGGCTATTGTATCATCGGCCGAAATGGGCCCGCTCAGCCCTCACGCCGGGCCTGGGACTCTTCATTTTCCTTATGGCTTGGCAGTATATCCGCCAGGTGAATAGCGGCGACGTGATGACCGTCACCGGGTTTAATCTAACGCAAGGTTATCAGCCGATCGCTTTCGTCCTCGCCATCGCGGGCGCGCTCCTTATGTTTGCGGGCATCCTCAGGGGGCAAGGCTTGTTTTGCGGCGTGACGGGGTCGCAACCGTTTCAGTTTCTGGGGACGGTCAGCTATAGCCTGTATCTTTGGCATCCTATTTTGATGTCCATCATCAAGCACGCCATGTATGTGGTGAAGCTCTCGGCGGATGCTGGTCCGCTGTCTCAACTGTTGCTGTTTGGGCTGACGCTGCCCTGCTCCCTGATCGTTGCGGCTATAAGCCAGAAACTCCTGGAGCAGCGGGGCACGCTATGGCTGCGGGGCATCCTCGAACCGGAGCGCAAACGCCGCCACCTCGTCGCCCCGCCGCAAACCCATCCAGCGCCCGCGAGCGAGCCCGCCTCCTAAGCCAAGGCCACAGGGCGCGACCGGCTTTTGGGATAACCACGCTCCCAGTATCTGAAATTGGCTCAGAAATCGACGATTAAACGTCGACGCCTTGGCGTTCACGCTCAGGCGATGTCTTCAATCTATTATAACCATACCGGTGAACGAAATGAATACCTTGCGCGCCTAGTGTTCGGCGAGATCGCGTTGTTCCTGGATCATGTCCATCCAACACCAAAGCGCGATCGGATCAAAAGTTTAGAAAGAGATGTGGCCCTCAAGGCGGTTTTACGCGCCGGCCTCATTCCGCTCTAGAGGAGAAGTCCGATGGCCGCTCTAAAGAAACGCTTCGCTGTCCCAGGCGTCGATAAGGCGCCAGTTAAGATCGTCGATCTTACCGTTGCGGACGCAACATCGCGGGCGGTGCCCTCCCCTGCGCTAGACCTCCAGGCAAGCCTTGAGGCCGCCTTCGCGCAGGAACCCTATGTCCAAAAATGGAGCCCCGCGGCTCGACTGGCCATGCTTGGGGCTGTAGCGACCGGCCCCTGGATCGTGATCGCAGCCGCGGTCCTGGCTCTGACACGCTAGAGGCCGCGCTGAAAAGCGGCTACCGGTTTTCGGTAAAACGCAAATCTCGATCGGATTTCTGGAGCAACATGCCCGATCTGGAATCAGGCATGTTGCTCCCGCCAATTGACCCTACCCCTTTGGCGCAGGCGCCTTGGCCGCCGCAGCCGGGGCCGCTGAAGGTGCGAACTTCGGCTGATAGGCGATATGCGCTTGAGCCTCCAGCCGGTGCAACACCGCCTGCGACCCCACCTGGGCCGCTTGCTCGGCCATCAGGTTGGTCGCGAGCTGATTTTGCTCCTCAGCCAAGGTCTGGACCGGCAATTTTTCTTTGACCACCATGGCGACGACGCTCGTCAGCGTACGGATGTAGAACATCGATCCTAAGGGCTGAGACTCCAGCTTTGCATCCAATTGCGGCGGCAGATCAGCCGAATCAAGCACGCGGGATTGCTGCTGGAACTGTGCGTCGATCGATTTGAGGCGTGCAGCTAGGCCCGAAAGCGTGCTCTCCGTCTGGAGCATGTTGGCGTTCACTGACGGGTCGAACGAGATCTCATCGATGCTGATCCGCATGCGGTCTTTGAACACGGTCGGATGCTGGGCGATGAAAGCCTGAATCTGGGCTGGGGTGGGCGGCGTCGGCTGGGCCACCAACTTGGCGGCCGCCTTCTGGGCCAGGAAGGTCTGCTTGATCCGGTTCAGGTCAGCCGGATAGCCGGCGTATTGATCCAAGCCCAAGGTGTGAGCCTGCTGCGCGAACAGCACCCGGGCGATGACCTTCTGCAGAAGCACCTTGGGATCGGAAGACCGCCGAGGCCCCTCGGCCATCGCCTCGGAATTAATGTCTTGAGCCGTCACCTCCTGCCCGTTCACGACCGCGATGACTTGGCCCTTGGGTGTTGGCGCGCTACAGTTGGCGAGCAAGAGCGCCAGGACGGTGACCGTGATCGGCGCAACGCGTCGTCCCCATTGCTGGGACGAGAACGACGTCGTGGTAGTGAGATTTTTATTCATTCGTGGTTATCCGATAGCTGATGGATTGATACTGGAGCTTATTTTGAAGTCGCCCTACGATCTCGTTGCCGTAATCATGTTTGCAGGTATTGCGATTCTGTTCCTGCAGCGCTCGGCCAGTCGCGAACGCGACCCCGTGGCCGCTTGGAAATATGGAGTCTCTGCCATCGGCTGCGCCGTTGGCGACGTCATGGGCAACGATGGGCTGCCCATTCCGGCGATTCTGGTCTTGGTAGCGGCCCTTATCTTCGGCGTCGTCATGCTCAAGCCGTTTGCGCGGTCTCCATCGACCTAAACCCTGGTACGCAAAACTGAAGCCACTTTTGCGGCAGATGCTCTAGGGCGGCCAATGAAAAGAGCGCGGCCCAGAGGACTGGAGCTTGTGACGAGACTGCCGGCGAACGCCTGAAGGGCGGACTGCGCCAGAGCCCAGTCGGGACACAGGGTCGATAGTCTGACCAACACCCCATCGGGGATGACGCCGCTTAAGCCCTCTTCGAACATCACGACGCGCTGATCGAACAGGCTACCGGGGAATGTGTTCGAAATTCTGGTCCAATATAACACATGCTCCTTGCGATCCTGGCGCTCGCCAAGGAAGGTGCTGGCCGTAATCGTGCGGCCGTCCTGCAACGGGATGGGCACGATTTGACGTTTGACGATCTTGAACCCGGCGCTAGTGTAGCAAACTTCTGGCCGATGCACCTTCATCAGCCCGCTCTGAGCGGCCCCATAGGCCACCACCAGCATGATGGGCGGCCACTCTGGCGACGCGTAGCCGCGAGATACAATCTGATCATAGACATCCGTCGGTTCGGAGTCGGGCAAGATCGCATCGGAGTATTCCGCGCATCTCCAAGATCCCACGCGATCCGGGACCACCGACTTCAGCGGAACGCCGGACAGGGTTTCCTCATGCCGGCGCGGCGTGGTGGCGGCGGCGGCGCCTGCGGTGGCTGCAAACACAGCGCCGAGGACGATCGATCTGCGGGAAACATTATGAGGTTGAGTCGGAGTCTGGCTCATTGTGCTTTCGCTCTCCCGACCATCAAAATAGGCGCTAGGGCCGCATCGACCGCGGCGACGCCGAGCAGCGCCACGAGAAAGGTGACGACCCCAGCGGATTCATGCAGGAAGCTTTGACCCACGGCGTCGCCGAAATAGTGGGTCAGGGCGATCAACACCACGATGCGGGCGAAATTTCCGACGATGGCGAACACGACGATCGGGACCAACATGATCGCCGTATACCACCACGTCGGACCGCGCCGCAGGTGGAGATACATCAGCCCAATGGCGCTCAAACTGAACAGAGAGTTCATCCCCGAGCAGGCCTCTTGCACCGCCAGGACATATTGGTCGATCTGGATATTCAGGCCATCGCGCACGATCGTGAAGCCGAGCGCGCGGTAAAAGGCGACAGAGGCCTCCGTGACCCATAGCCGAAGATGGCTGGTGAGCTCCCAGCTCACCGTGTACGGCACGGGCAGGGCCAGGATGATATAGACCAGGGCGAACCAGCCCTGGCGTAGGCCTTGGCGACCGACGTGAACATACATGCCCACCAGAGCGAACCCGTAGACGGCGTAGCTCTCGATCAGAAATTGGTCCGCCACGCGACCGGCGACATAGGTAATAGCGGCCGCTACGCAACCTGCCGCCGCAATTAGGGCGGACGACGGTGCAGCAGCGGCCCGCATCGCCGGCCAGCGCCGCCAGAGCAGCCACAGCCCGACCGCCAACGCGATCGGCGCAGCTGCACCCTGCTCCGACTGCCAACTCTGAAGGTAGTTCTGGTAAAGCGTCGGCAGCGCCAGGGTCAGGAACCCGGCCCAGCAGACCAAGCGCGGCCACGACACGGCCACGGCCGTCGGCCGGATCGCTTGGGACGCCGATGTCGTCGCACTCATCTGGAACCGTTCCCCAATCAAATTTGCACGAACACAGTCCTTATCGCCCAATTTTTCATTCAGCCGCACAGACGACGATTTCAACCGGGAGACAATTAGATTCTCCTGCCAATATAAAATTAACCGCGCCACGTCTCCGCATCTTTATTGCTCAGGTCGGCTACGCGATCTGAGTCTGACGGCCTGATCAGCCCAGCCTATGCGACGAACAGGCGGCGCAGTAAGCCGCTAAATCGATAGCTGACGTCGCCTTCGCTTCCAGGTGGAATGACAGCCCTTAATATCTTCAAGATGTGTTATATCAATGTTAAAACCACCAAGCGCTGTTCACGGTTAGCAAATAAATCGAATTTGTCAACCATGTATTAGGAATGATAAACAGCACTTTATCCAAATTTACACTGCTTAACTACACCCTTTCACTAAATAATAGCCGCCCTATCGCAAGATGCGCATCAACATGGAGTGCGCTATGCGATTGGAAGTCGGCACTGTAAAGCTTTTGAGCCGTAGCTGTCTTGCAGCTTTGGCGGCGCTGGTCGGCGTTGGCTTTTTCAACGAAATCTGCAGCCACGATCCGTCCGGGATGGCCCTCGCGCGTGGGGCGCACGTCTGTATCCTTTATGGCTTGACCTTACTCGCCTTCGCGTCAATGCCCGCAACGCGGCGCAGCGATATCGCCAAATGCGCAGCGCTCCTAGCGGTCCTTATCCAACTGGCGCGTCGCGCCGTTGGCTATGATTGCGATCTGATGGAAGTGCCCTGCGACATTCTGGGCGTCTATGCCGTCTTCGTTTCGAGTTGCATCGAAAGATTCCGCGCGCTCAACCGCGCCGACCCTCATGAGCCCTTCTCCCTGGTTTATCCCAGCGATCGCAGGCGTAGGTCAGGAAAAACAGTGCGGGTAAGAGCTATACGGAGTTAAGCGCTACAGTGCCGAACGCCAAGTCGGGGACAGCTGGTCAGTTCTCGCCGTGGTTCGGCCGCCTCAGTAAGATCCCCGCCGTGACAACACCGCGGGAATGGTCCGAAAAATGATCGAAAAATTCAGCAAAACCGATCGTGTTTCGGCGTACTGCTGATCAAGCGCGACACGGGTGTCATAGGAAACATCATTACGACCACTGACCTGCCATAATCCGGTAATGCCAGGCCGGCAGCTGATATAGGCCCCCAGAGCTGAGCCGTATTTCGGCGCCTCGTCAGCCACAATCGGACGCGGACCCACTAGGCTCATTTCCCCGATCAAAACATTCCAAAGTTGGGGCAGTTCATCCAAGCTGCTCGCGCGAATGAATCGCCCGATCGGCGTTATGCGCGGATCATTACGCAGCTTGCGATCACTCGCCCACTCAGCGCGCGCTTCCGGATTACGCTCGATATAGTCCTTTAGGATCCGATCTCCATCGACCGCCATGCTGCGGAACTTCCAGCATCTGAAGGTTTTACCCTGCCAGCCTATCCGAGTATGGCCATAAAATACTGGCCCCTTATCATAGGCCCAAATAATCGCGGCGATTATGACCAATGCGGGCAGTAATATGACGACGGCTATAACAGCCAGTATCACGTCAATTGGTCGCTGCAAATCGGCGCTCTTTACCCCGGAAACCGATACGCTTTGGACTTCCGAAGGAACGTACACGCTGTCCGTTACCATGAACACCAGCTCCCTGTAGCCGCGTCTGAGCAAATGACCGGGGATCGGCCCAATGTCAACTTCGGAGTCGATCCGACCAGCACATTGCAGCTTCTAGGATACACTTTGCTTAGTTAGGCGGCGCCTTGGTAAAGCTGAGCTTTTAGGACAAATAGGGGCGCCGAAATGAGTCCGAATAAGACCTGCGTCTGCGTTAAGGATATTTTTGTTAAATTAATAGCTAGATTTAGGCATCGTTAGGGGATGAAGAATGACGGTCCTCTGAACGGTCCTGCAGCCACGCTGCGGTCCAGTTCGGCGCCAAGATAGCCTGAGAGGCGCCCCAATCGGCCACAACGACCGCTTTTGAGGCGCACCCCGTCCGGGTGGTGGTCCATTAAGGTTTACAGCGCCCATTTTAACGCCAAATTCAGCCATCTACCCAAAGTCGGGAAGCTGTTCCCGAACCACAAAGGGTCGAGATGAACGTCCGGTCAGTTCGATGACGGTCGATTTCTGCAACTGTGCGCCGCCCTTTTCATAGGCCCGCACGCGAACCATCAGCGCGCGGCCGACCAGCGACGGGTCGGGCGAAGGGTCCAAGGCCGTCCGCTCGCCCTGAAGTTCCCGCGACCGGACCAGCGCCGTGTAGGCCGACTGACCGCCCAGCATGACCTTCAAGGCCATAGGCGTAGCCGTCGTGGGGTCGAACGGGGCGTTGCCGGCATAGACGGTGACTGACGGAGACACTGCAGCATAAAGCGCCGGCGTCACGCCAGGGACCTGAGTAAGCTCTCCAACGGTTTCGAAGCCGCCGGCCCGCGAAGGCCCTGCGCCCGCCCCGGACATCGGCTGAGCGGGGTTTTGAGGCGCGGGGTCTCGAAAGGCGAGAAAGGCGGTCACGAGCGCCGCCGTCGCGTCCGGCGCAGCGCCGGCTTCGCGAAACATCGCCGCCGCCTGAGACGCCGTCATCGTGTTGAGCGGAATCTTGCCGCGCTCATCCTCGACGGTCACGGTTAGGCTGGCCAAGCCCAGCACGGCGGCGTGAGGACGCCGGTCCAGGCCCCAACGGCCACGAGGACCGGTCTCGGTCAATCCGTGCACCGCAAGCGCCAGTCCGGCGTCGGCGGCGGCGGAAAGCTCGGCATGGGTGAGGCTGGCGTTCACGCTGATGATATCACTGCGTGACGACCGCACGATTTGGGCTGCGATCAGGGCGAAACAGGCCGAAACGAGCACGGCCGCGACGACGGCCGAACCCCGATCCTGACCGATAACCGCCCTCACGGGATGTCTTTGCCCGGCAGCAGACCGCTCATGCTCTTGAGCTTCTGGCGGAGCTCATCGGTGACGGCGCGACCGTCATCGACGGTGCGGATCACGACGGGCCGCAGCAAGACGATCAGTTCCGTCCGCGTATCGTTGTGGTTGATGTTGCCGAACAGTAGCGGCCCCAGGATCGGAATATGGGAGAGCCCCGGCAATCCGCCGTTTACGTCGTTGCGGTTGTCGGAAATGAGGCCGCCGAGCGCGATGATCTCGCCGTCCTGAACAGAAACCGAGGTGGCGATCTTGCGGGTCGAGATGGTCGGCGAATTGATGGTGGCCGTGGTCGTTGCAGAGACGACGGCGCTGACCTCCTGGGCCATGTCGAGCAGCACCACGCCAGAGCTGTTCACCCGGGGCGTTACCTTTAAAATGATGCCAGTATCCCGATAATCGATGGAATTGACCACCGGCGCGCCGCTGGTGAGCGTGCTGGTCGCCGAGCCGGTCAGGATAGGCACCTGCTCGCCAACTTCGATCGAAGCGGTCTGATTGTTCAAGACCATCAGCTTCGGCGCAGAGATCACCTTGATCTTGGTGATCGTCTCCAGCGCATTCAGGGCCGCAGAGATCGTTTTGGCCGAATAGAGCGCGGAAAAGCCCGGAAAGTTCTGGATCGGCAGGGCCGAGGTGGCGCTCTGGGTCACGCCGACGCTCGTGGTTCCCTTATTGTAGAGCCCTTGGAGCCCGAACTGCAAAGAGTCCGTGAGCGTGACCTCGGCGATCGCCGCCTCGATGACCACCTGATAGGGCGGGATGTCCAGCTTGCGCAGCGCTTCTTCGATGATCGCGTAGTCGCGTGGCGACGCATAAACTAGAATGGCGTTGTTGATCTCGTCATCGGTGATGCGGGCATGGAAATCGTCCGCATCGACCGTCTGGGCGCGCCCCGTTCCATCGTCTGCGGTCGGTTCGACCGACCCGCTTGCGGCCCCGCCCGGCGACCCAGGGGCGGATGCAGGGTTGAAGCCCGACGAGCTGGGGCCGTTCGATGGAGGCTGGCTGTCCGAAGGCAGGGCGCCGGTCATGCCGCCTTGGCGCTTTTGGCCTCTCTGATCCGCGGGCGTGGCGGCGCCGGCTTGGCCGAACACATTGGTCAGCACATGGGCCAAATCCGCCGCCCTGCCGTTTTGGACACGATAGACGAACAGGCGCCGCCGCGTGCTTTCACCCTCCTGGTCCAGGATTTCGACCCAGCGGCGCACGTCATCCAGATATTGGGGAGCGGTGGTCACGGCCAGGATGCCGTTCAATCGGTCCATCGCGATCAGCCGCACCATACCCCGTGTGGGGGCGCTGTCGGCGTTCAGGACCTTGTCGAGCTCCGGAACGATCAGGCGGCTGTCGGTCCGGCGCGGAATGAACAGGCCGAACGACGCACCGCGCAACCAATCGACGTCGAACTGACGGATCAGCTCGCGCGCGGCTGTCCGCTGCCCTTCCGCGCCCAGGATGGTCAAACTGTTGCTGGGCGCATCGGTAGAGGCCACGACCCCTGGCAGCACCGGATCGATCAGGCGCCGCAGTTGCTCGGCGTTGACGAACTTCAACCGGATAGTCTCGCGACCGTAGCCCACGAGTTGCTCGGTGGCGATCGGCGCAAGGTTGCGCGCCTGGTCGATCGAGACGATGGCGTAGCCGCCGGAGGACTGTTCGACCAGGGCCAGATTGGCCGCGCGCAGGGCCCCCTCGAACGCTGGCAGCACGTCAGAGCGGGCGATCCGGTGGCCGGTGCGCAGGGTGACGGGCGTATGGACGTCGGGCGCCAAACTATAGGGCGTATGCAAGAGGTCGGTGAGCACGGCCTGGGCGACGGCCTGTACGTCCACATTGACGAAGCTCAAACTGACAGGGCCGCCGGTAAGTCGCGGGGGCGGAGGGGGCGTCAATGGGGCCTGCGGCTGGCCCAGCAACAGGGTTGAGCGAACGGGCTGGTCTTCCAGGGCCGACGCGACCTCATCGGCCGGCGGTGGCGAGGCGTCAGCCGGCGGGCTCCGAACGCTGGATTGCGCAAGCGCGGCTGATGCGCATCCGGCCAGCAGAAGCGACGCCAGGATCGGCAGGGCGGCCCTCATCTCGCGCCTCCAAACTTGACGGTGACGGTGGCGGCGCCCCGCTGCATCACGGCGTGGTCGTCGTTGGCGCTGAGGAGCCGCCAGCCAGCCAGATCGCCCCCGACCTGGACGACATGATCCACGCCATCGGCGGTTCGCAGAACCGTGGACACGCGCGCGCCCATGGCCGCAATACCGACTAGGGTCGGGGGACTATCGGCCAAGGCCGTCGCGACGCCGTGGGCGCGGTCGGGAGTGAAGATCGCCTGTTGGCTGATCTCGGGGTAGGCCGGAATCGTGAGCACAGGCCTATCGGCGGCGATGCGCGGGCGAATCACGGCCTCCGGCGGAATGTCGGGCATGGCGGACGGCCGCACGATCTGCACGACGAGCACAGCCGCCAACAGCAGGGCCAGACCCCAGGGCCGAAGGTCGATTTCAGCGAGACGGGACATAGCTGAAAGAGACGTCAAATCGCACCTGCAAGGATGAGGCGTGCTGCGCCGTCGTGGCGTCCGGCGCCGCGACAATCAGAGCGCTGACCACCCCCGCGGGATGATCGTCCTCCAGATGACGCAGCAAGGTTTGCAATCCTATTAAGTCGATTCGTGCATCTCCCTGGAGTTGGATCAGGTCAGAGCGTCCCGGCTGGTCGCGCAGAGCTTCCAGAACGCCGCCGCTGTCGGCGACGGCTCGGCTCACACGCGCCCGGGCCTGCTCAGTCGCAGCCGGCGGCGACGCCGCCAGCACGGCCCAAGAGGGGGCCATGCGGCGCAGGTCGGCGAGTTTCAGCCGGGTCTCCTTATAGGCGGCGATGGCGCGCACATTTTGCCGTAAGGTGTCGATGGCGGCGTCTCGGGCCTCCTGGCGGGCCGCAAAGCCGTTCAGGATCGGGACCACGCCCGCCAGCCAGACGGAGGCGACGACCGCCACCAGAATGGCGAGCGCCAGAAGCCGCCGCTCCCGCAGGGATAGGCCCATCATCGCGTAGGCGGTCCAGGGCCGGCCGCAACCGTCAAGACGAGATCGAAATGAGGTCCCGCCGGCGCGCCCTCGCTATCGGAAGGGTGGACATCGGTGAATAGCGGCTCGCGTCGCAAGGCCGCAGCGACATCTTCGCTGTCTCGCGCCTCGCCGACCACCCGGACGGACGATCCGTCCCAGGCCAGGCGATCAACCGTGGCGTCCGCCGGAAGGGCCCGGGACAGCGCCGCAAGCACCCGCAGCGGATCGCTCTTGGCCCGCGACGCCGCCTGGACCGACATTTGGGCTTGCAGACGTCCGAGCTCGCCGCGCGCCGCCGCGACGTGCGCCATCTCGGGCGCCTCAGCCGCGACCCGGTCCTGGAGCGCGTCGGTGGCCTGCACATCGCGCCAGATGGCGACGCCAAGGTTCAGCGCCAGAAGCGCTAAGGCCAGCGCCCAGCCGACCCGCGACAGTCGGCTGGCGAACGCGCCGCGCTGCCCGCCCATCTTCGGCAGAAAGTCGATCATACCGAGGCTGTCGCTGGTCAACAGCGCTGTCGGCCTGATCCCGTCCCGCCGAGCGCTTGCGAGAAGCTCATCGGCCTGGGCGCGCGGCGCTACAGCGAGGCGGATCTGGCGACGCCCCGTCTCATCGGCCTGGCCCAGCACCTCGATCACGGCATAGACGCTGTCGGGCGCAAACGGGGTCAGACGGTCCAGATCCAACTCCGTCATCCGCCGCAGGTCGCGCTCGGGTAGCGGCGGTCGCCACAGAAGACGTGTCAGCGCAATCCCCGGCGGCAACATCAGGGCGGCTTGCACAGGCCGATCGGTCGCGCGGTGTCGGCGGTCGGCGCGACCCTGCCGGGTCAGTCGATAGGCCCCGTCCTCTTCCCGCTCAGCGACCAGGCCACGGGTCCAGCGCGTGGAGGCCGGAAATGTCGAGCGCGCCATGGCCCGCAGTTCGTCCACCCACCACGCCACCCCGTCGCTAAGCCGGCGTCCATAGGTGAAGATGCCTGAGCCCAGCCAATCGGTATTGCTCATGGCCGGCCCCTGCAGCCGCCGGTGTCGGCGTCGATGACGCAGCCGCTATCTACACTGGCCGCCGGCCGAACAATGAGGTCTGGCCAGACTCTGCGGTCGCCGGGCGGCAGACCCAAGCGTATTCGGACGAGACGCGGCGGCGCGGCGCGGCCCGTCCAGCTCCCGACCCAGGCCGGCGCGCCAGCCGCGCCCGACGGCCCGAAGTAGTCGATCTGGAGCCGGTCCACCTTGGGCAGCAGGATCGCGCCATCGCTCAGGCCCGTCATCTCCGCCGCCGCCTTGTCGGCGCTGGCCAACGTCAGGTCGCCGCCAGGCGACAGCGCCAAGCGATAGCGGCGAATCGGCGTGCGCGGGTCGTTCCCCGGCGCCAGAAAAGTCAGGCGATCGGGCGCGCCGTCCATCGCGACGGTCGGCGATTGCCCCTCATAGCTGGCCTCGGCGAACAGGTGTTCCAGGCGGGACCGGATCGCATTCTGCGCCGCCTCGACCCGTTCGCCCGACGACGCGCGGTCTTGGACCCGCCAGAGCGCAGCGCGGTCAATCGCGAAGCTGCGACCGATCAGGACCGCAGCGATGGCTAGAAGGGCGAGGCTGACCAGCATCTCCACCAGGGTGAAGCCGGCCTCAGTCCTTGGCATCTCGTCGCGGCTCACGCGCCGGCCGCCCTGAGCGAACGGATCGAGACGATGTTCGGCCGCGCGCGGTCGCCTACGGTAACCTTAACAGCCATTAAGGCGGCGCCGCCGTCGAGGGTCGGCGAACTCTCCGGCATGATATCGACCGTCCAGATCAGGTCGCCGTCCACGCCCTGGGCGCGCCCCTCCACGAGCGGCAGATCGCCGCCGACCTCCGCCAGCCGGGACCGGGCCTCCAGCTCCGCCATGCGGACTTCCTCGCCCGCGCGGGTCCGAAGCGCCCCGTCGCCGACGGCTTCGGCCGCAAAGGCCAAGGTGATGGCGATGACACCGATCGCGACCAGGGCGTCGATTAAGATCGAGCCGGCTTCGCTGTCTTTACAGGTTCGCTGGCGGCCCTCGTGAGGGCTGCGGCTTCCGCGCCGCCGGGCGGAACATACCCGCGGGCTCATCGCCCCCCCTCCACATCCACCACGCCGAGGCCAGGCGACACAGCGATAGGGAGGCTGCGGCCACGCTCTCGAACCACCATCAGCCGCGCGCCGTCAGACCCGCCATCGGGGCCGAACAGGATGGAGCGCGGCTGCGCGCGCAGCCGCACCGATCCGGGCAGCCGGACGCTGCGCCCGTCGAAGCTGTAGTCGCGCCCGTCCTGCGAGACCTCGAAGGCGGCGTCGGCGCCGTTGCGGATGGCCTCGGCCCGGGTCGTGCGCAGATCGGACACGATCGAGGACCGCGTCGCCTCCGCCAGGGCCGCCCGGTACGGGCTACGCAGACTGGGAAACACTAGCCCGGCCGTCATCACCGCCAGCGCCATCACCACCAGCATTTCGAGCAGCGTCGCGCCATCGTCTCGCTTAAGGTCCAGAGCAGAGCTACCAGTTGCCGACATCTCGCGCCTCGTTCGCACCGCCGGCTACGCCGTCCGACCCATAGCTCCAGACATCGAAATCGTTGTTGTGCTCGCCAGGCGCGCGATACAGATACCGGCGCCGCCACGGATCGATCAGCGCCGTGGGTTTCTGCAGATAGGGACCGTTCCAGTTCGGCGTGTTGGGCGGCGCCTTGACCAGCGCATCCAGGCCGCCCTCGTCCTGGGTCGGATAATGCCCCGTATCCAGGTCGAAATGGTCCAAGGCGGCGGAGATGTTCTCGATCTGAACCTTGGCCGCCTGGCTGCGGGACGACCCCAGATACTTCAGCACCTGGGGCGCGACGATCGCGGCGAGCAAGCCCAGGATCGCTAGCACCACCAGAAGCTCCAGCAGGGTGAAGCCTTCGTCGCCTGAGGACCGGTCGGTTTCGGCGGGATTTGAGGGGATGCAGGTCATTTCGTCAGGGCCAGGTCGTCGAAGCCGAGAATGGCGGTCATAATGGAGGCGATCACCACCGCGACGATGGCGCCCATGACCACCGTCATCAGGGGCGTGAGAACCGCCGTGATCCGCTCCAGCTCGGTGCGCACCTCGCGCTCCAGCGTGTCGGCCAGCCGATTGAGCATCAGGGGCAGCTGGGCGGTCTGCTCGCCGGTCCTGAGGTAGGAGATCGCAAGCTTGGGAAATACGCCGGCGGCGGCCAGCGGCTCGGTCAGCCGGCCGCCCTCGCGCAAGCCGCGCGCCACCCCATCCACCACCTCGCTGATATGTTGGTTCAGGAGCGATTTGCGCGCCAGGCCCATCGCTTCGGGCAACACGACGCCGCCCTCGACCAGGCTGGCCAAGACCCGGACCCATCGCGCGCATTCGGTCAAGGCGATCAGCCGACCCAGACGTGGGACCTTCAACACCGCCCGGTCGAACCGTTTGCGATGGGCGGCGCTGCCCAGCAGACGCCAGATCGCGAAGCCTGCAGCCA
>Ga0116226_10003407_pt1 | contig 14059 bp, 6 predicted proteins | sample S1TSphfallax_FD_89692 | JGI IMG/M metagenome (GOLD analysis project Ga0116226, IMG submission 89692) | Host-associated microbial communities from peat moss isolated from Minnesota, USA - S1T2_Fa - Sphagnum fallax MG | ecosystem: Host-associated > Plants > Peat moss > Unclassified | place: USA...
ACCCGACATGGCGGCCGGCCACAGCTACGGCGAACTGGCCGCACTTGCGGCAGCAGGTGCGTTCGATGCGCCGGCGCTGATCGCGCTGTCGCGGGCGCGCGCGGCCTGCATCGAGGCGTCGGTGGGCGACGATCCCGGCGCCATGGCCGCGGTGCGGCTCGATGCCGAGGCGCTGCGGCCGCTGCTCGCAGACTTCCCAAAGGTGGTCATGGCGAACCAGAACAGCCCGGTGCAGACGGTGATATCGGGGCCGACCGAGGATGTGCGCGCGGCCTGCGCTGCGCTGGAACGCCAGGGCGCCGGCACGCGGGCGATTGCCACGAGCTGCGCCTTCCACTCGCCGCTCATGGAGGGCGCGGTCACAAGCTACGCCGCGGTGCTCGCCGGGCACGAGGTCGGGATGCTGCGCTGGCCGGTCTATGGCAACGTCGGCGCGGCACCCATCGCCAATGATGCCAGCGCGATTCGTGAAAACTTGGCACGTCATATCGCGAGCCCGGTGCGCTTCGTCGAGGAAATCGAGCGCATGTATGAGGACGGGGCGCGCTTGTTCCTCGAAATCGGCCCGCGCCAGGTGCTGATCGGCCTGGTCGGGCGCATCCTCAAAGACCGGCCGCACACGGCAGTGGCCCTGGACCAGGAGAAGGGTTTCGCCGGTTTGCTGGACGCGCTGGCCGAGCTTGCGGTGGTGCTGCCCGCGTTCGATGCCGCGCCGCTGTTCGCCGGGCGGGTGCAGGAGCTCGACCTGGATGCGCCTGCGATGCTGCCCGCTGCTGTCTGGATGGTGGATGGCGGCAGGGCCTGGCCGCTGCACGGCAAGCCCCCCGCCCATGCCGCACGAGTGCCGGACGGGCCGGTCGTCAGCGCCCCCAAGCACGCCCCGCCTTCGCAGGCGGCCGGCCCGTCGCACCCGGCCGACCAGGCGCTCGTCGGCTACCTGGCGAACATGCGCGACATGGTGAACGCCCAGCGCGACGTGCTGCTCGGTTATTTCGGCGCCACCCCCTTGCAAAGGCCGTCGCCGCGCGAGGTCGCTGCCCTGCCACCGCCGGCGCCTGCCGCGGCTTCGGTTCCTGTGCCGGCTCCCTCCGCCTGCGGGCGCGATCTTCTGCTCGACATCGTCAGCGACCGCACCGGCTATCCACCGGACATGCTCGACCTCGACCTGGATCTGGAGGCCGATCTCTCCATCGACTCGATCAAGCGTCTGGAAATTATCGGCCAACTGGCCCGGCGCCTGAATTTGCAAACCGCACTCGGCAGCGGCGCCGACGCCGCGCTGGAGCAGTTGGCGGGGCGCAAGACCTTGCGGGCTATGCTGGCGTGGCTCGATGCGACGGTGCCGGCCGCGACACCGGCGCCTGTGGTGCAAACCGTTGCGCCGCTTGCACCCCTCTCGCCGACCCAGATCCTGCTCGAGGTCGTCAGCGGCTGCACCGGCTATCCGCCTGAGGTTTTGGACCTCGATCTCGATCTGGAGGCCGACCTCTCCATCGACTCGATCAAGCGGACGGAGATCGCCGCGCAATTCGCCACCCGCGCCGGCGCGGCCGAGGCCACGCAGGAGGGTCTGTCGTCCCTCAAAACGCTGCGCGCCATGATCGCGTGGCTGGACCAGCAGGCGCCTGCGCCCGCGTCTGCCCCGGCGACCCAGGCGCGGCCAGATGCCACCCTGCCGCTCACCCGCAGCGTGTTTGAGGAGCGCCCCGTGGAAGCCGGTGCGGCGCCGCTGGCGGGCCGCTTTGTCATCACCGATGACGGCAAACTGGCCTCGTCGCTGGCAGAACGGTTGCGCGCCCTGGGCGCCACGGCCGACATCGTGCCATGGCCCCCAGCCGCGGCAGATGCCCCGGCATGCGACGGGCTGATCCATCTCGGCAGCCTCAATGGCGCTGGAGACGGCGCGAAGCTGCTGTTCCCGCTGCTGCGCGAAGCGCTGCTCGCCGGCACGCGCCGGCTTGTGCTTGCGGCGGGTCCGCACGGCGGCATCGCGGGCCTGGCCAAATGCGCGGCGCGCGAGTTTCCGGCGCTCAAAATCTGCGCGGTCACCGTCGATCCGGCGGAACCGGATACCGACATCGTGGCCGGCATCGAAACATTGCTGGCGAGCAAAGCGGATTTACGTGCCGTCACCTGCCGCGCCGGCCGCCTGACGCGGCAGGTTCCCGTGCCGACGCCGCTCGTCGGCGGCGTTGCCGCGGCACCGGCGCTGACGCCCGACAGCGTGGTGCTGATCACCGGCGGCGCACGCGGCATCACCGCCGGTGCCGCCATCGCTCTGGCACAGCGCACAAAGTGTCGCATCGAACTCGTCGGCCGCTCACCACTGCCTGCGGCCGAGGAATCGCAAGCCACCGCCGGGGCCCGGACGCCGCGCGAATTGCGCACGGTGCTGCTCGCGCAAGCCCACGGCGCCAGGCCTGCCGATGTCGAAAAGAGTGCGCAACGTCTGCTGGCGGACCGCGACATCCGCCGCACGCTCGCGCAGATACGCGCCGCCGGAAGCGACGTGTCCTACACCGCGCTGGACGTGCGCGACAGCGCGGCGTTTGCGGCCTACATCGACGCAATCTACGAGTGCTACGGCCGTATCGATGGCGTGATCCACGGTGCGGGCGTGATCGAGGACCGGCTGATCCGCGACAAGACGCCGGAGAGTTTTGCGCGCGTGTTCGACACCAAAGTGAATGCGGCGACCGTGCTGCACGCGAAACTGCGGAAAAATGTCGGCTTCGTGGTGTTCTTCTCCAGCATCAGCAGCGCCTTCGGCAACCGCGGCCAGGTGGATTATGCCGCGGCCAACGACGTGCTGGACCGTCTGGCGCAACGTTGGCAGGCGCAGATTGCAGGCCGCGTCGTGGCCGTGAACTGGGGCCCGTGGGCGGGCGCTGGCATGGTGTCAGACCAGCTCAGGCAGGAATACGAACGCCAGGGTATTGGCCTCATTCCGCAGGACGAGGGCGTCGATGCGCTGCTGCGCGAAGTCGCAGCCCCCGTAAGGGACCCGCAGGTTCTGCTGATGTGCGGCGAGGTGCTGCCATGAGCGCGCGCATTGCCATCATCGGGCTCGCCTGCCTGTTCCCCGGGGCGCCTGACCTCGAAAGCTTCTGGCGCAATATCGAAGCCGGCGTCGATGCCATTACCGACGTGCCGGATGGGCGCTGGGACCGCCAGTTTTATGATCCGCACGCCGCCGATATCGACCGCTTCTATTGCAAGCGCGGCGGCTTTGTCGATGACCACGCCGACTTCGATCCGCTCGCCTTCGGCGTCGTGCCGAAATCCGCAGCCTCCATCGAGCCCGATCAACTCCTGACCCTAAAAATCGGCTACGATGCCCTGCGCGACGCCGGCTACGCCGAAAAGCCATTCGCCCGCGCCCGCACCGGTGTCGTGCTCGGCCGCGGCAATTATATCGGCGCCGGCGTGCTGCATCTGGAACAGCATGTCCGCCTGCTGCCGCAAATTCTCCAAACCCTTCGTGACCTGTTCCCGGATCTGCCGCAAGCCGCACTCGATGCGGCGAAAGCGCGCCTCCAAGAACAATTCGCTTATTACGGGCCCGATGTCGCGGCCGGCATGATTCCGAATCTTCTGGCCTCGCGCCTGGCGAATCGGCTGGATTTGCATGGGCCTGCCTACACGGTCGATGCGGCCTGCGCGAGTTCGCTCATTGCCGTGGAGCAGGCATGCCAGGCGCTGGCGCATGGCGGCATGGACATGATGCTCGCCGGCGGCGTGCATCTCACGCACGACCTGACTTTTTGGGCAACATTCTGCCAGCTCGGCGCCCTCTCGCGCGCTGGCCTGTCACGCCCGTTCTCGCGCGAAGCCGACGGAATACTCGCCGGCGAAGGCATCGGCATTTCGGTGCTCAAGCGGCTCGACGATGCGCTCGCGGATGGCGACCGGATTTACGCCGTCATCGAAGGTGCAGGCTCCTCCAGCGACGGACGCAGCGGCAGTCTGGTCGCACCCGCCGCCAGCGGCCAGTTGCAGGCGCTCGAAAAAGCCTGGGCGCAGGCCGGCCTCGAGCGCCAGGACATCGGCCTGCTGGAAGCGCATGGGACAGGCACGCCGGCGGGTGATGCGGTGGAACTCGAAACACTTCGGTCATTCTTCGGCGGTATCGCAGGCGGTCAGCGGCCTGTCGTGGGATCGGTGAAATCGATGATCGGCCATGCCATGCCGGCCTCCGGCATGGCGAGCCTGATCAAGACCGCGCTCGCCATTCACCGCGGCGTGCTCCCCGCCACGCTGCATTGCGAAGACCCCAATCCAAGCCTGCAAGAAACACGTTTCCGGGTGATCGGCTGCGCCGAACCTTGGGAGACGCCGGTCAACGCGCGCATCGCCGCGGTCAATGCGTTCGGCTTCGGCGGCATCAACGCGCATGTCGTGCTGCGCGGCGTGCCCGCACCAGCCGCTCTCATAACCCGCCAGGCTTCGCCACTCCCGCCCGTGCTCCTGCTCGCTGCAGAATCGCCCGCCGTGCTGCTTGCGTTGCTCGACGCCGGCGCACCCTATCCGCAGCCGGGCAACGGGCCGTGCCGTCTCGCCGTCATCGCGCCCGATACAGCGAAAATCGCCGTGGCACGGCGCGCGGTCGCTTCGGGAAAACCCTGGGCAGGACGGCAGGGCATCTGGTTTTCACCGGGCGGCATGATTGCCGGTGGCGGCAAATTGGCATTCGTCTTCCCGGGCGTCGGCAGCAGCTTTGCGCCGCAGGCCGACGACTTTTCCAAATTTTTCGGCGCACCCCTTCCGCCGTACTGCGAAACGCTCGACCCCGCCACCGACCTCAAGCGCGTGGTCGTCGGGCTGCTTGGTTTCAACATTTATCTTTTCGAGCGCCTGCGTAGCCTCGGCATAAGCCCGGATTGCATCGCCGGCCACAGCATCGGCGAATGGAGCGCCATGCACTGCGCCGGCATGACCGATCAGCGCGTCGCCGACCTGATGGCAACGGGAGCCGACCTCGACAGCGTCGCTTTCCCCGACGTACTGTTTCTCTCTGCCGCATGCAGCGAGGCCACCCTGCAAAAGCATCTGCGCGGCATCGAAGGTGCAGCGCTCAGCCATGATAATTGCCCGCACCAGGTCATTGCGTGTGGCGAACGCGATGCCATCGAGATGCTGGCCAAGCGGCTGCAGGAGGCGCGCGCGCTGCACCACATCCTGCCCATCGTCTCCGGCTTCCACTCGCCGATGTTCGCCGGCCATATGCAGATCTACGAGCAACTCTTCGGTGAGGCACGCTTTTCCGAACCGAAGGTGCCGGTATGGTCGGCCACCAATGCGGCCGAGTTCCCCACGTCGGCCGAGGGAAAGCGGCAACTGGCGCTGGATCATTTGCTGAAACCCGTGCGTTTCCGCGCCATGATCGACGCGATGTACGATGCCGGGACAAGGGTTTTCGTGGAGGTCGGCACCGGTGCCGTCACCGGATTCATCGCCGACACGCTGGCTGGCCGCCCGCATCTCGCAGTTGCCGCCAACCGCGAGGACCGCGGCGGGCTGGCACAATTACAGCAACTCTGCGCAGCCCTCTGGGCGGAAGGTGCGGATTTCGATACGCGCCTGCTACAAGAAAGCCAAAATGTCGCGGCGCCGCGCTCGCCTGGCACGATGCGCCTGGCACTCGGCGTGCCGCTGGTACGCGTGCCGCAGCCTCTGGAGCCGTCGCTGCTGGCGAGCTGGCTGACACAAGGCGAGGGTTTTGTCAGGCCGGCCGCGAATGCCAACGACCCGGTGCAGAAACTGCTCTTCGACACGCTGGCCGATATCGAGCGTGCCGGCCGCGACGTGCTCGCCGTCTGGGACGCGCACCGGCAGCGGCCGGCGGCCCCCGCACGCGAGCCGGCACGGCGCATCAGCCTGCGGATTTCCAAACATCTCGACATCGACAGCACCATTCCCTTCGTGCGTGACCACGAACTCTATCCGCAGCGGCCAGGCTGGCCGATCGCGGCCGACCGTCGCCCGGTGGTCCCGCTGACGATGGAGGTGCTGCTGGTACGCGATGCCTTCGAAGCCGCCATGCCAGGGCTAAAAATTATCGAAGTGCGTGACATCCAGGCCTACAAATGGCTGGACGTCTCAACCCCCGTCACCATTGACATCATTCTGGAATCGCGTGACGACGGCACGGTATCGGCCGAAATCGCCGGCTATTTCCGCGCCCTGCTCGTCGCCAACGCCGACTACCCGTCCTGCGATGCGCAGCCGATGCCGCCGCTGATCGATCCGCGGCCAACCGAGGCGAACCCTGTATCGCTCTATGCCGACCGCTGGATGTTTCATGGCATGGCCTACCGCGGCGTCGCCGCCATGCACGCCATCGGCGACAACGGCATCGATGGCGCTCTGCGCGTGCCCGCGGGCCAGGGCGGGCTGCTGGACAACATGGGCCAGCTCGCCGGCTACTGGGTCATGGAACAGCCGGAAAATTGCCTGGCCATGCCGATCGGCGTCAGCTGCATCACCTTCCACGCGCCCGATCCCGCCCCAGGCGACATGCTGCAAGCGCAGGTGCGCGTGACAAAGCTCGACGCGCTGAACTGTCTCAGCGACCATCAGTTGCGCGACGAGCTCGGGCGTCTGAGCATCACCATGCAAGGCTGGCACACGCGCCGCTACCAGATGGACCGCCGCCTCGCCACGCTCACCCGCAAGCCGGCCCGCAACATCGTCTGCCGCGAAGTGGCCGACACTGTGATGGTGTTCGAGGATAGCTATGACACCGCCATGGTGCGCGACTATATCAGCCGCACCTACCTCACCCAGAGCGAACGCGCGATCTATGACGCCCTGCCGCCGCGCCGCCGCCGGCAATGGCTCAGCGGCCGGGTTGCGGCAAAGGATGCCGTGCTGGCCTGGCTCCGTCGCGATCCGGGGTGCGGCGAGATATTTCCGCAAGAGCTGACGATCGGCAACGACTCCGCCGGCATGCCGATCGTGCTGCCGCATCAGTCGAACAAGGTGCCGGCCGGCCTGTATCTATCCATATCGCACAAAAATCATATCGCCGCCGCCGTGGTGGCCGCCGGCCCGGTGGGCATCGACATCGAACGCATCGAGCCGCGAACACCGGAATTTGCAAACCTGGCATTCACCGCCGCGGAACGCGCACTGCTCGGCGCCGAGGATGAAGCGGCGGGCCTCACCCGCCTCTGGGTCGCCAAAGAAGCCGCGGCCAAGCAGTTGGGAACGGGCCTCGGCGGCCGGCCGAAGGATTTTGCAGGGGACGCGCGGGACGGCGACGCGTGGCGGGTGAACGGTATTTGGGTTGCTACCGTGGTCTTCAATGATTGCGTCCTGGGCTGGACTTTGCCCCTGCAACAGCTTTTGCGGCTGCGGGCGTGAAGGAAGGAAGCATGTTCTTTTTGAAAAAAAGAACCAAAAAACTCTTGTTCATTGGGGAGAGCGGTACGACTGGCACACGCGCAAGAGCCCAAAATTTTTTTGCTTCTTTTTTTCAAAAAAGAGGTCTTTTCTTCTGGAGACTTATCATGAACGAAGCGATCCTAGCCGCGCTGATCAGCACCATACGCAAGACCGTAGCCGAAGACTGGATCGAAGACTTCCCCATCACCGCGGCAACCCGCTTCCACGATGATCTGGAACTGGAAAGCATCGAGTTCATCAAAATCGCCGATGCCTTGCAGAGTTACTTCGGTGCCCAGCTCGATATCACCGAATTCCTGTCCGGCAAGACCATTGCCGACCTGATTGCGCTCAACGTCGGCGACATCGCGAATTTTATTTCCGGCGCCATGCTAGAGCCCGGCCTCCAGCTCGCATGAGGTGATGCCATGTCACGCATCCTGATCACCGTACCGCCCCTCACAGGGCATCTCAACCCGGCCCTGGCCGTGGCCGAAGCTCTGGCCGGGCGGGGCCATACGCTCGCCTGGGCGGTGCATGCGCAGCAGATCGGCAACGCGCTGCCCGCCGGCGCGCGCGTCTATCCGCTTGACGCGCAGGTTGCCGCGCAGGACGCCGCCCTCCCGCCGGCGCGTGGCCTGGAAAGCGTGCGCCTGTTCTTCGAGGATTACACGTTCCCGATGGCCCGTGCGGCACTCGCGCCGCTGGAGGAGGCGGTTCGCGCCTTCCGGCCGGACGTGATGGTGGTCGATCACCAGCAGCCCGCCGGTGCCCTTGTGGCGCGCAAGCTCGGTCTGCCGTGGGTAAGTCTCGTGACCACGACAGCCTCTATCCAGAAAGGCTCGCCCACTATCGATGCGTGGGTGGCAGACGGGTTTGCGGAATTGCAGCGCGCCTATCTGCCGCCGGAGCTGATCGTCGAGCGCCCGGATTTTTCGCCCTACCAGATGATCGTCTTCTCCATCCGCGCGCTCGCCGGCAGCGAGCGCGCGCTGGTCGATGCGCCCTATTATTTCGTCGGCGCGGCGCATGCGGAATTTCGGCGCTGGATCGAATTTCCCTGGGGTTGGCTGGATCACGAACAGCGCCTGCTTCTCGTGACACTCGGCACCATCAGCCGCGACCGCGATACGCGGTTTTTTGAAATCATGATGCAGGCGCTGGATGGAATGGCAGGCGTGCAGGCGGTGATGGTGGCGCCGACAGCGCTCGCCGCGCGCGCGCCCGCCAACGTGCTGGTTCGCGAGATGGTGCCGCAACTCAAGCTGCTCGAAGTCGCGGCCGGTGTCATCTGCCACGCCGGCCACAATACGGTGTGCGAGTCGCTCACCCGCGGCTTGCCGATGATCGTCGCCCCGGTGCGTGACGACCAGCCGATCATCGCCCGCCAGGTGATCGACGCCGGCGCCGGCCTGTTCATGCGCTACGGCAAAGTCACGCCGGCCACCGCGCGCGCTACCATCGAAAAAATGCTGAGCATGCCTGAGCTTGCGGAGAACGCCAAGTTTTTGGGCAAGGCGCTGCGCGCGGCACCTGGGGCCGCGGGCGCGGCCGCCGAGATTGCTTCGCTGGCTGGTTCCGGGCTGCGTGCGGCTTAGGGATGGAAGGAAGAAAGCACGTCTTTTTTGAAAAAAAGAAGCAAAGAACTTTTGTTCGTTTGGGCCTCGGCGACAGCTGATGGACAGCATATCTACCGACGGGGCCACGCTTTCCGCCATGGCACTTGGCGACACCGATCGGCCGCCCGTAGCGATGCTTCATGGGCTGGTAACCGGCAACATGGCGACCTGGTATTCCGCTGCAGCTCTGCCGCTATCGGCCAACAACCGCGTTCTGCTCTACGACCAACGCGGCCACGGCAGCAGCACCATGCCGAACACAGGTTTCGATCTGGACACCCAAACTCGCGACCTCGATGCCGTCCTCATGCACTTTGACTGCGAAACGACACCAGTCGATCTGGTCGGCTACAGCATGGGCGCCCTGATCGCCCTGCACTTCGCGCTAAGATACCCGCAGCGTGTAAAACGGCTAGTGCTGGTGGACGCACCGATGCCCGCCTGCACCCATGTGGCGCCGAGCCTTCACGCCCTGGCGGAACAGCAGGAATGGAAATCTGCGCCGGGCCGCCGCGGCGAGCGGCAACGTCAACGCCTGCAACAACTCACAACACAAACCACCCTGCTGCGCGACATCTCCGCCATGCAGGCCGAATCGGACGATGCGCTCAGACATTTCGACAAGCAGGTCCTGCTGATCTACGGCAAGAGTTCACCTTGCCTGCGCGCCGGCGAGCATTTGCGCGCGACACTGCCGCACGCCGACCTCGTGCTGCTCGACGCCGGACATGAGCTTCCGCAGGACGTGCCGGAGCCGCTGCTGGGGCACATCAGCCGGTTCCTGGCCGCCCCGGCCGGCATCGCACAGAAGAACTTTTTATCAGCGCCGGAGATTTCATAATGGCTCGCCGCTATGTCCGCCGCGTCTCGCCGATCGAACGCTATGGTCTGGTGCTCAACCATGTGTATCACTACCGGGTGGACGGCGTGGTCGAAGGCATCGGCCACGTGGATCGCCACGAGTTGCAGGCCGCGGTGGACCGCGCCGCTGAAGCCAACCCGGCCATTCGCGTTCGTTTTCGCGGCATGCTGGGGTTTTCCCGGTGGGTGGATAGCGGCATCGCCCCGCGCGTGCGCGTGCTCGAACGCTCGGACTGGGACGGCACGAGCGAGATCGGCGCGCATTTCCTGCTCGAAAAGCTCGACGCGCGGCGTAGCGGTCCGGTGGCCGATGTGCTGATCGTGCCATGCACGGACGGCAAGATTCGCCTGGTGTTTCGCACCGTGCACGCGGCCATCGACGGCCGCGGGCTGATGCACTGGATGGCCGAAGTGTTTCGTGCGCTGCGCGGCGAGACGTTGCAGGGCTCGCAGTCACGCCTCATGGACCTCGATGTGCAGGCGAAATACGCCGACCGTGCGCCCGCGGCCCCGCCACCGCCGCTTGCGTGCCTCCCGGTGGCGCCGCCATCCGCCCAGGGGCGGGACAGAATCCATTACATCTGGCGGCGCGTCACCATCGACCGGAATGTCTCGCAACTCTTGCCCAAGACCGCGGTATTCCTGGCCGAACACGCGCGCCGCCACGCTTCGGGCGAGGTGGGTTTCACCATCCCGATCGATTATCGCGGCCTGCGCACACGGGAAATGGGATTGGGCAATCTCACCGGCTATGTGCGCCTTTACGTGCCGGAGGGGGCCACGCCCCGTGCGGTGATACAGCAGCTCAACACCAAAATCCGTGCCTTCGAGGACTGCCGCGAACGCCCCGGCATACGTAAGCTGTTCTGGAAACCCATTCCGGTCCTCGTGCGCGCGTTGCTGCCGGCCATTCCAAAACTGCTCTATACGCTCAATCCAGCCATGCCGACCGGCGGTATTGTCTCGATGGGCAATCTGACGCTCGCGGCGGGATCGTACCCGGGTTTTCAGGCCACGATTATCTTCGGCATGCCTGGTACGGTCGGCAAGCTGAACGTGGTGTTCCTGAATTTTCCGGGCTCTGCCTCGGTGGTTTTCTGCGCCCCCGCGCCGTATAACGCCGACGGCCAGATCGACGCGCTCGCGCAAGCCTACCGCGCGCATTTCTCCGCGCCCGCGCCCGCACCCGTGGAGCGGGAGCCGGTTGCGTGAACAGCCAGTATCGGCGCCCTCTGCTGCTGCACGACATCACTGCCCGCAGCAAGATCGCCCCCGTCGCCTTCGCATCGCCTGAGGATTTTACGCTCCGCCCGGTCCGTACTGTCGATACGATACGGCCGACCGACAATGCCGTGATCTATTGTTTCGATCAAAAATCGGAGCGCGCCCTCTTCACCTTGTGCGACGATCTTCCCGCCATGCTGCGGGCGCCGTTTCTCTACGAGGCGCAATTTGCCGCCGCACGCCAGATCGTCACCGTGCCATTCGAGCGGCTTGAGGAATACGCCGGCGCGGGCGGCGCCAAGCCGACCTTCGTGTTCTCCATCGGGCGCTGCGGCTCGACCTTGCTAACCGCGCTGCTCGGCGCCATCGGCGTCAAGTCGGTGTCGGAGCCGGATATACTGACGCAACTGGCCGACCTGCCATACCAGGAGCGCGCATGGTTGTCGCCGGAGGCACTGCCGCGCCTGATCCTGGCCTGCGTCGGGTCGTTGCGCACGCATTGCGGCAACGATGTTGCGATAAAACTACGCAGCCAGTGCATTCATATCGCGACCGACATCGTGCAGGCGTGCCCGGGCGCGAAATTTATTTTTGTGCTCCGCAGCCGCCAACCTTGGGCGCAATCCCGCTACCGCGCGTTCGGCGAAACGCCGGCCTTCATCGCGCAGATGCTCGCCCGCAGCGTTCAATGCATCGATGAGCTGGCGCGCACGGGCTGCGATCTGCGCCTTGTCTGGTATGAGGATTTGCGCGATGCCCCAGGCCCCACGCTCCGCTGCCTCGGCATGTTCGACGCGCTGTCGCCGGACGACGAAGCCAGGCTGTGCACCGCGTCCGCCCAGGATTCGCAGCGCGGCAGCCATTTGGCACAGCACGCCCTGCCGCGCACCGCCATGGCGGCGCACGAGCTTGCGTCGTTCGAAGAAACCTGGTCGCGGATAAGGCCCAAAGCCCTGCTCGAACGTTACGCGCTGGGGCGGTTACGGTGAAGCCAGGCGGTGACGGTATCGTGCGTGACGTCTTGCAGATTTGCCACCGCGGCTAATTGTTAGTCGCCGCAAGTAGCTTGGCAACCCACCGCCTTACGTAAGGATCCGCGTCTGGCCGGCCGAAGACTTCGGCTGGGTGCAGGAGCAGGGCGCGTGCACGCGGTATGTCGTGCGCGGAGAGGGCAATGTCGGCGCGCATGACGTCGAGCTGTGCTGGAAAATCGGGGCCTGCTCCGAGCTCGCTCAGAGCTTTTGGATCGATGGCATCGATCAGAGGCGTGGCGTCGGCGGCATGGTCGGCGACAATGAGGCAAAACGCGACTTCGCCCATCATGGCCATCGCTTGGGCAGCGTTTGCCCCGAAACCCTTCTGGGCGAGGGCAAGGGCGTGACGCGACGCTGCCAGGCCGGCGTCTGCATGTCCGGCGCGGCATTGAGATTCGGCAACATCGCTGAGGGTGGCGATGGCGATCCAGGAGCCTTCGCCGTGCCGCGCGACAGCGAGGGCGTGCAAGACCAGGCCGTCGCGGATGGCCTCATCGTAGCGTTCGAGCTGGCCAAGGGTCTGGGCCCGGGCGGCGAGCACGCCCGTGGTCAGGCGATGGTCAGCACCGTACACCGCGACGAAGGCCGGGTAGAGACGGTTCAGGGCTGCCACCGCCTGGGCGGACGCACCGCGGCCCATTTGCACCTGCGCCTTGGTGAGTTCGAGCAGGAGTGTATCGGCATCGCGCGGGCCATGCAGAGCAAGTTGCCGGGGTAGCAGAGTATCGATCAGAGCATTGGCCTGATCCCAGCGGCCAAGTCGGAACAGCGCGATTGCCTGCTTGTGCCGAAGCCAAAGCCGACGGCTCTCGTCGAAGGTTTCGGGCATGCGGTCAGCCAGGTCGGCCGCCTCAGTAAACAGCGCAAGCGCGCGGGTCGCGTCGCCGCCGTCCAGTTCGATCGCACCTTGCGCGGTATCTCGCCAAACCTGCGCCTCCTGGGTGCGGGATCCGAGCGCCGGCCGAACGGTGTCGGCCGCCGCCAACTGGGCCTGCGCCCTGGATTTGCTCCCGGCTTCAGCCGACAGCGCCTCCATGGCGGCTTGCCGCAGGCGCGTGATGTCAGCCTCGGGAGATGTGGGGCCCTGTGCCTTGAGGAAGTCAGCAACCGCAAGGCTGTAGGAGGCGCGCGCTGCGGCGTATGCGGTACGGCGGTCGAACGCCTGCGCGAGCGCCAGGTGTACGGTGCCAGCGGTGAAGGGGTCGTCAGAAAAGCGCTTGTCCACGCCAACCTCGGCGCGGCTGGCGGCCTCCATCAGCGTTTCGTCGGCGCGGCCGGCCCGCTCAGGGTCACCCCTTGCCAGAAGGTCGTCGGTGAGGAAGCGGTTGACCGAGCTTGCGATCGCGGCCTGGCGGCGCGCTTCATTACCGCGGCGCTCCGCCCGCAGGTCCGCAAGACCGATGCCGATTGCGGCGAGCGCGACGGCGCCGAATGCGAGGGCGAGCCAGGGGCGGCGGGCACGTATGCGTTGGAGCCTCGCGGCGATCAGACCATCGGCCTCTGCCTTAGCGATCTGTCTTGCAAGGTCCCGTCGACGCTCAGCGAGGGAGTCCAGACGCTCCGCAAGTAAGGACGCCGAGGCAAGGCGATGCTCCGAGTTGCCGTCCGCCGCTGCCCCGATATCTGCGACCAGCAATGGGTCAGGCACACCACCCTCCCATCCGGCGGCGAGCGGACGGTCCAGATTGCCGACGACCATCTGAAAAAGGATGATCCCAAGGGCAAAGATGTCGGCCGAAATCGTGGCCGGGCCGCCGTCCAGAACTTCGGGAGCCATATACATGAAGGTGCCGGTCCGGCTTGCCGGGCCGCCCGTGTCATCACCCGCCAAGCCCAGGCCGGTAATCTTCAGGTCTCCGGATTTTGCCGCATCGGTCAGCCGGCTGGAGCCGAAATCCACCAGGCGGGCGCGGGGCTGGCCGTTCTCACTCGGAT
>Ga0116226_10003408_pt1 | contig 14059 bp, 15 predicted proteins | sample S1TSphfallax_FD_89692 | JGI IMG/M metagenome (GOLD analysis project Ga0116226, IMG submission 89692) | Host-associated microbial communities from peat moss isolated from Minnesota, USA - S1T2_Fa - Sphagnum fallax MG | ecosystem: Host-associated > Plants > Peat moss > Unclassified | place: USA...
TACTTTATTCATTCTATCAACCTATTGTGAAATAAGCGACTCTAGCGTTGCTCCCCCCTTGCGGGGGAGCCAAATTGCATTTGCAATTTGGTGGGGGGTAATACATAGATACCACAAATTGAGAGATACCACAAATTGAGGAGAGGCTTATACCCCCCACCCTAACCCTTCCCCGCAAGCGTGGAGGGGATTTTCTTTATATATTAGTATGTTATAAAGATTTGATAAAATAAAAAAGCATGAGACCGCCCTAACCTGAGCCATGAAAGCTGTCAAGTTTTTATGTTTTCTTTTTCTTCAAATTGAACAGTCCTGAATCGTGATTTTAACGAAACTACGGGGGATTGGGGAGAAAAAAGCCTTTAAAAAACCAAGGACTCTAAAAACAACAAAACCGCCTCCTCTTGCGAGGTGACGGTTTTGAGGCTTTTTTACATACTTAACCTAAAATATTGATAAAATTATATTTTTCTCCAAACAGCTTAAGTGTAACCTATTGAGATATAACCTCTCAACGTCCATATAGGACGTGGATAGTTTATAAATCAAACGGTTAGGTTTGTACATTTTTAGAGAAAAATATAATTTTATCCATAGTTGAGGTTAAATTATTTCACTCTCACGCTATCTGGCGTTATAATGCCATTCAGAACCCACCCGCTTTAATAACTTTATTCCGCCCCGTATGTTTGGCTTCATACAAGGCTTCATCTGCACGTTTAAGCAGGGACTGCGCCGAATCGCCAAAATCATTTAACACGGTTATACCAATACTGATCGTTTTTTGGATGGAGCCTTCTGCGTTAATTAATTTGAACGGTGTATTTTCCACCACCCGCCGCAAACGATCTGCCACATCAAACGCATTAGTAATATCGGTTTCCGGCATCAGCACCACAAATTCTTCCCCGCCAAACCGTGCTGCCAGATCCGCACTACGCAGCGTCTTTACTATGATTTCCGCCAGTCTTTTTAATACTTCATCGCCCATATCATGTCCGTAAGTATCATTTACCTGTTTGAAATGATCCATATCCATCATCATAAGCGATAGGGGCTTATTGTTGGAAAGCGATTGTTTCACCATATTTTCCAAATGGGCATTGAGGTAATGGCGGTTATAAAGTCCTGTCAGTGCGTCCGTAATCGCCATTGAAATAGACTGCTGATAGTTGGATTTCAGGGCTTCCTGATATTTTTTCCGCCTTATCTGGGTTTTGATACGGGCAGACATTTCATTATAATCAAACGGAGTAATAATATAATCATTTACCCCTAATTCCAGCCCTTTCAACATGGCTCGTGTGTCTTCTTCATCTACCAGCATAAGGATGGGAACATTTCTGGTTTCTTCCTGGCTTTTGAATTGGGATGCAAGCCGCAATCCATCCATTTCGGTCAACTGTGTGCTAATGATAATCAGATCAAAATTTTTATTCAACGCTATCGCCATTGCCTCTTTGGGCTGGCTAAGTGTCTGGATAAGGTAGTGCGGGGACATACGCTCGGAAAAATTGCGTAACTGAATCACATCATCATCAATAATCAATATACTGGAACCCGTAACGTCTTTGGTAAAACTGTCACCATTTTCATTTGCGATTCCCATATCCAGTCCGGTTTTATCCCGCAGACGCAACTCATCCAGCAACACCTTGATACGCACCAGCGATTTTACACGGGCAAAAAGGGCAATATCGTTAATCGGTTTGGTAAGAAAATCATCCGCTCCCGCTTCCAATCCTTTTACCCTATCGGAAATATCCGAAAGTGCCGTTACCATTACCACGGGAATATGGGATACTTCAGGGTCTTCTTTCAATTTGCGACAGGTTTCAAAGCCGTCCATACCCGGCATCATCACATCCAGCAAAATAAGATCAGGCTTATTCTGTTTTGCTTTTTCAATAGCAGAAAATCCGTCATTTGCCGTGATAACATCATAATATTCGTTGGTCAGCTTCAGTTCAAGCAGCTTCACGTTGGCAGGAATATCATCGACAACCAGAATTTCTGCGGGCATAAATTAATCTTCTCCCAGGAACTTGCGAATCGTATCTAAAAAATGGATAATGGAAATAGGTTTGGAAATATAGGCCTGGCAGCCCGCCCGCATGATTTTTTCTTCATCGTCTTTCATCGCAAAGGCTGTTACCGCAATAATGGGAATATCCGCAATCTCTTTTTCCGCCTTGATTTTTTTGGTCACATCCAGCCCTGAAATTTCTGGTAACTGAATATCCATAATAATCAAATCGGGCTTATGGCGTTTCACTACGGCAACGGCATCCAGACCATCCCTTATTTCAACCGTCTCATAGCCGTGTGCCTCCAGCAGATCATTGAATAATTTAAGATTGAGGTCATTATCCTCAACAATAAGAATTTTTTTGCTCATATTACTATTATTTCCATTCAAAAACAGTGTCCCGGGTTATGTTAATTTTCGATACCCAAAATATCCATTTCCTGAATTTAACACACTAGCTATTAATAATCCGTAAATATGTCAATCCTGTTTCAAAATTTAGCTGTTCACCTGCCATTATTTAAAAAAATGGGTTATTAGACAATCTGCAATTTCATACCCAAAGCACCCACTATTTTAAGAATCGTGCTGAATTCAAGATTAGCGTCCCCATTAAGGGCTTTATACAGGGCGGTGCGACTGATACCCGCCTTCTTTGCCACCTTGCTCATGCTTCTTACCTTCGCAACAACAGCCAAGGCACGGGCAATATGATGCGGGTCGTTTTCTTCAAACGCCGCTTGCAGAAAATATCCTATATCTTCTTCCGTTTTGATGTAATCAAGGGGATCAAATGGGGTATATCCTTTTGGTATTTTCATAACTTATCTCCATTCTTTTGCGAGTTCTCTGGCTTTTCTAATATCTTTTTCCTGGCTGGATTTATCACCGCCCCCCAGCATAACGACAGTCACTTCACGATGCTGTATAAAGTATAACCTATAGCCTGCTCCGTAATGAATGCGAGCTTCGCTAATTCCTTCACCAACTGGCTTCACATCACCAAAATTACCTTCTTCAAAACGTAAAAGGCGGTTGGTAATAACGGTAACAGCGTGCCTATCCTTTATTTTGGCAATCCATTTATCAAATATTTTGCTTTTTATGACTTCATACATATATTATATGTACTCCCCAAGGTACAATTTGTCAAGATAAATCTATTTACACCACTTTTCCTTTATCGTCAGCTTTTTAATACTGGATTTTAAGACAATTTTATGCTAGGAGCTACTAAGAAACCCTTGCAAAACAATAAAAGTTACTATGAAAAAGAAATCCACCAAAGCAAAAAAGAATGGATAATCGAATCGTAAAACTAAAGAGCTTAGTGTGGTATATTTAGACGAAATCGTTGCACTCTATCATGCAGGAAATGCCACCGAGCATAGCTATCGTCCTGCACTCAAAACCTATCTGGAACATTTACTGGATGGCATCACCGCTACCAACGAGCCCAAACGGCAAAAATGCGGTGCACCTGATTATATCATCAGCAAGAATATGCGAGGAACCAGTATAGACATTGGCTATATTGAAGCCAAAGCCATTGGTGTTGATCTTGATAAGACAGAAAAATCCGAGCAGTTAGTGCGATATTTGCTGAGCCTGGACAATATGATACTCACTGATTATATTGATTTCCGCTTTTTCACAGAAGGTGTAAAAGTGGCTGAAATTGCCATTGCCAGACTGGAAAAAGGCAAACTCATTCCGCTACCCGAAAACCTCGCCCAGCTAGAAACCCTGCTGCATGACTTCGCATCGTTTCAGGGACAAACCATAAAATCAGCTAAAACCCTTGCGGGAATGATGGCAAGGAAAGCCCGTTTAATGCAGGAAGTGTTCACAAAAGCCTTATTGAGAGAAGAAAAACACGCATTACAAGACCAGCTTGCTGCCTTTCGTCACATCCTGATTCACGATATGGACGCTGCTGAATTTTCGGATGTGTACGCACAGACCATCACTTACGGACTTTTCACCGCCCGCCTGCATGATGAAAATCTTGCAACCTTTTCACGCAGGGAAGCCCTGGAACTTATCCCCATGAGTAACCCTTTCCTGCGTAAATTATTTCAATATGTAGCGTTGGAACTGGACGATAGTGTCGCGTGGATTGTGGATGCACTCTGCGAGGTGTTTCGTGCTACTAATATCCCCGATATTCTGGCGGATTTCGGCAAACAATCAGGACGTAACGACCCTATCGTGCATTTTTATGAAACCTTTCTTGCTGAATATAACCCCGATTTACGCAAAAACCGTGGGGTGTGGTACACGCCAGAACCCGTGGTGAATTTTATCATTCGTGCGGTGGATGACTGTTTGAAAACGCATTTTAATCTGCCGATGGGTATTGCCGACAACAGCAAAGTAAAAATCAAGGCAGAGGTCATTGATAATAAAGCGAAAAAAGGCATAAGCCTGATTGAAAAAGAAGTACATAAAGTGCAACTGCTGGATGTGGCAACGGGTACGGGAACCTTTATTTCCGAAGTCATAAAACAGATTTATTATGACCATTTTAAGCAGCAGCAAGGCATGTGGAGTAATTATGTAGAGGAACATCTACTGCCTCGCCTGCATGGGTTTGAAATTCTGATGACCAGTTATGCCATGTGTCACATCAAAATTGATATGTTGCTGCATGAGCTGAACTATGTGCCTGGCAACCCTAAAAAGCAGCCCCGCCTTGGCGTATATCTTACCAATAGTCTGGAGGAAGCCCACCCTGATGCACAGACATTATTTGCCAGTTGGCTCGCTGCGGAAGCCAATGAAGCGAACGCCATCAAGCGGGATATGCCTGTGATGGTGGCGTTTGGCAATCCCCCCTATAATGTATCCACCCAGAATAAAGGCGAGTGGATTTACAACCTGATTGCTGATTATAAAAAAGACCTGAACGAAAAGAAAATAAATCTTGATGATGATTATATAAAATTCATTCGCTACGCTGAACATTATATTGAAAAAACAGGGTATGGTATTGTGGGAATGATTACCAATAATTCATTCCTTGACGGCGTAACCCACCGCCAAATGCGGAAACATCTACTGGAAACGTTTGATACGATCTATATTTACGATTTACACGGCAGTGCAAAGAAAAAAGAAACTGCACCCGATGGCAGCCAAGACAAAAATGTTTTTGACATTCAACAGGGCGTTTCTATTAGCATTTTCATCAAACATAACCCCAAAAATAGTGGCAAAAAAGCACTCGCAGAAGTCTATCACAGTGAAATATATGGAACACGCCAAAGCAAATTTACGGCATTATGGGCGAATAATTTACGCAATACGGGTTTCAAAAAACTAAAATATAGCGAACCCTATTATTTCTTCGTACCAAAAGATTTTAGCGGAACAAGGAAATATGATAAGGGGTTTTCTATCACTGATTTAATGACTGTTAATGCTTCTGGAATAGAAACACAGAGGGATAAACTGGCAATACAATTTACCAGCAAAGATATTTTAGCAATCAAAGAGGATTTGATTTCACTCAGTGATGCTGATTTTGCAAAAAAATATGATGTAAAAAATGGTAGGGATTGGACAATCAGTGGTGCAAGAAATGATGTATTAAAAGAAAAATCCGAATTAATCAGCATCAATTACAGACCTTTTGATGACAGAAAAACGCTCTATTCTGGTGTATCAAAGGGGTTTATTGCTTATCCTCGCAACAATGTTTCCAGGCATCTTTTAGTAAATAACCTAGCTCTTATTGTATGTGGGCAGCAAAGCAGCTCTGATTTCCAGCATATATTTATTACCAATAAACCATCTGAACGATGTGCTATATCACTGCAAACCAAAGAGGTTGGTTATTGCTTCCCCCTCTACCTCTATCCCACAGATGACGAACAACTTTCACTGGATAAGCAGAAACGCACCCCCAATTTTGACCCAAAAATCATAGCACAGATAGCAAAAAAACTATCACTACCCTTTGTATCAGACCATGAAGACGAAAAAGCTGACAGTAAAACCGCTTTTTCCCCCCTTGATCTTCTGGATTATATGTATTCCGTGCTGCATAGCCCAAGCTACCGAAAAACATACAGGGAATTTCTAAAAATTGATTTTCCCCGTGTGCCATATCCCGAAAATGCAGATTCATTTTGGCAATTAGTAGCATTAGGGCGTGAAATCCGCTTGCTTCACCTGCTGGAAAGCCCAAAACTTGCTCAATTCATCACCCGCTACCCCATAAGTGGCGATAATAAAGTCGAAAAACCCGAATATAAAGACGGCAAAGTCTATATCAATCACACCCAATATTATGACGGTGTACCAGAAATCATATGGAATTTTTCTATTGGTGGCTACCAACCCGCACAAAAATGGCTAAAAGATCGCAAAGGACGTGCTTTATCATTTGAAGACCTCATGCACTACCCAAAAATGATTGTAGCCCTCAGCGAAACCGACAGGCTGATGAAAGAAATTGATAAATTAACCATTCTCCCATAACACATGCCCTGCCAGATAAAGCGACCCGCATATCAGGATAAGGGAAGGTACTGTGATGCTTTTTACCTGATTCTGTATCGCTTCCTCTACGGTTTCAGCCAACTGGCTTGCTATACCCAGATTTTCAGCAATTATTGCCAATTCCCCTGCGGTATAACTTTGCGGTTTATGGGGGATGGGAACTGCCGTAAGTGACGTTATATAAGGAACCAGCGGACGCAAAATAGCAGCAGCATCTTTCGTATTCAACATCCCCGCAATCAGATGAACCGGTTTGCCCTGTTTTTGCAACCAGTCTGCCAGCACTTCGCCCGCTCCCGGATTATGCCCCCCGTCCAGCCATAATTCAATATAAGGGGGAAGCATAGCAAAGAACTTTCCCTGCGTAACAGGTTGCAGCCGTGCCTGCCACTGTGTATGGGTGATAGCCTGTGCAATCGCTTCGTGAGTAATCGCAAATTCTGGCAGATTCTCCATACAGCTAATGGCAGTAGCAGCATTATACATTTGATGCCTGCCTGCAAGGTTTGGCAAGGGAAACCATTTCGTGCGTGAGTGGCTTATATACTCAAATCCATCCTGTTTTTCGATTATATGCCAGTCTTTTCCATATTCATAAAGAGCAACATCCAGCTCGGCAGCACGCTTTCTAATTGCCTGCAATGCTGCTTCGCTTTGGGAACCCACAACACAAGGCACACCCTGTTTCAGGATACCCGCTTTTTCCGTTGCAATTTTGGCAATGCTATCCCCCAGAAACTCGCTATGATCCATAGAAATGGGGGTAATAGCCGTTAAAAGCGGGTTTTGTATGACATTGGTAGAATCCAGCCTTCCGCCCAGCCCCGTTTCCAGTAAAACAATATCGGCAGCACGGGAAGCAAAAGCAAGAAACGCCAGAGCAGTGCCGGCTTCAAAAAACGTAACGGGATATTTTTGGATAACAGGTTGCAGATAGTCCAGTAATTCCAGCAAATAGTCATCACTGATTTCTTCACCCGCAATCGTAATCTGCTCGTTAAAACGTACCAGATAGGGAGAAGTCAAACGATGCACCCTGTATCCACCCTGTTCAAAAATAGCTTTCAAATATGCCAGCAGTGAACCTTTGCCGTTCGTCCCTGCCACATGGATGACGGGAGGCATATTGTTTTCGGGATTCCCCAAGGCACTCAAAAGAATGTTAAGCCGTTCCAGTGATAAATCCACCAGTGGCAGATGCTGGTTGGTGAGGAAATCAAGATGTGCCTGGATACGGATATTGGGGTGTTTCATATAGTGATACCCAGTCTTTTCATTAACATTTTCTGTTTCATGATTAGGGTCATTTTCCTGAAATAGCAACCAGAATGTAAGTTATGAGATTTACACCTATAAGACTTTATGTTATATTACCATATAACTAAAGGAGATTGTTATGTATATGACCAAACTTCGTACTGTCGGAGGCTCCGTCATGTTTGCTATCCCCAAATCCATACTGGAAGGTCTGGATCTCGTACCCAATGCTAACGTGGGTATGACAATAACAGAGGGAAGACTTATCATCGAACCACACCCCAAACCTCGCTATAGCATGAAAGAATTATTGGCACAGTGCGACCTGTCCGCTCCCAATGATGAAGAAACTAATACATGGATGAGTGATAGTCCTGTTGGGCGTGAACGGATATGATGGAGCGAGGCGATATTTATCACGTCAACCTTAATCCCATTGCAGTGCGTGAACAGGCTGGAATGCGATATGTATGTATTGTGTCCCCTCGCAGCTTCAATGTTCTTGGTACGCCTCTGGTTTGCCCTATAACCTGGGGAGGCAATTTTGCCCGCCATCAGGGATTTGCCGTCTCACTCAGTGGAGCAGGGACGCAGGCACAGGGTGTTGTACTCTGCAATCAGCTTCGTGTACTGGATTTTCAGGCACGGGGGGCAACATTTCTCGAAAAACTTCCGCAGGAAATTATTGACGAAGTCATGGCAAAGGTTAGTGTGTTGCTGGAATGAACAGTGTGATGGTGAAAATACTGATTGACTTTGGCTATAGGGACAGTTTAATCATTCTAAAATTGGCAATAGCCACAACGCTCCCGTCTTAATGGTTCTATGGTTCGCCATGAGGGAACGGTAATACATAAAACCTGCTATAGTAAGCATTATAGCAGGTGGAAATTTTCAAATAAAAGCGAATGAACATGTCATTGAGTAATAAAGTCATAGAAGAATTTCGCAAGTTATGCGACTGGGCTTACGTTTCTTGGTCTATGCGTAAAAGTTTGTTTGATGAAAATCCTGATTCTAAATATCTAAAAAATCCACGTTATTCAGGGGTTATTGAACACTTGAGTGCAATTATGCAAGAGCATTGGTTGCTCCAGTTGGCAAAACTTCATGATCCAGCGATTCAAAGCAAAGCAACAAATTTGAGTATTGCTTATATCATAGAATACGGCTGTTGGGACTCTAATACCGATAATGAGCTTAAACGCTTGCAAAAAGAAATGGAACAATTTTATAGACCAAATCAACAAAACAAAGAAAATAAACAAATAGAAACCGCCAGAAATAAAATTTTATCTCATAATGACCTTACATCTATTCTAGCTGGTGATGATTTGGGTACGTTTCAAGCAGGAGATGATATTAAATACTTTAAGTGCTTACAGGACTTTGTTAACCTTATTTATGAAAAAACTATTGGTGGTTCATATCTATTTTATGACAACACACCACAAGATGTTGAAGTATTTATGCACTGTTTCAAAAAAGGCTCTAACTTAATTGATGGATAAGAAACCCTTAGCGATGGATAAAAATTATATTTTTCTATGACGAACGCTTAGTTTTTTCAAATGGTTAGTTTTTAATTATATCAAGTTAATGTGTTATAGATGCAATATAAACAACCCATGCCAAATGAACCTTTTTCCAAACCCCATATTCTGGTAGTCGATGATGATACACGCTTGCGGGAGTTGCTGCAAACCTATCTGCGTGATCAGGGATTTGCTGTCACGGTGGCGATTCATGCTAAAGATGCCCGTTCCAAGCTGGCACTCTTTGCCTTTGATCTGATGGTGCTGGATGTGATGATGCCGTTTGAAAGCGGGGTGGAATTTACGCATGCCTTGCGAGCCAATCCTTTTCCTCACCTGCCCCCTATTTTGCTCCTTACCGCAATGGCGGAGTCCGAAGACCGTATTTTGGGGTTGGAAGCGGGTGCGGACGATTACCTTATCAAGCCTTTTGAACCAAGGGAGCTGGTATTGCGAATCCAGGCAATTTTAAGACGTACTGAAAAGAAAGAGGAGAAAAAGGAAGCCAAAGCCACTTTTGGGGAGTATAGTTTTGACATGGAATCAGGACGTTTGCTAAAAAATCAGGAGGTTATAGCCCTTGGTACGAATGAAATCCAGCTACTGAAACTATTAATCCAGCAATCCCCCGAGGCAGTCTCCCGCACAGACCTTGCAAAATTATTGGGTATGGGTGATAATGAACGCAATATTGACGTGCAGATTACCCGTTTGCGTAAGAAAATAGAACCTGATAGCAGCCGTCCGCAATATATCCAGACCATGCGGGGAGCGGGCTATCTTATTTATGTCGATAAAGGCATCTAAAATGGAAGAAAAAGAAATAATAGGCATGGGGTGGTTGAAAAGGCATTTGCCTGCCAGTCTTTTCGCTCGTGCATTGCTGATTCTGGTACTGCCTATGTTACTGGTGCAGGCGATTGCCGTTTATGTTTTCTACATCCAGCATTGGGAAAATATTGAACGCCATTTTGCCAGTAATCTGGCGGGGGATGTGGGCTTGCTGGTGCGGCAATTCAAAAATGCCGATGAAAAAAAACGCCGTGATCTGGAGAAAATGGCATTAGAACTGCTGATGATTGATATTCGCAAGGAGCCGTATAAACCTGAAAAAGAAGGTTTTCCCAGTGAAACGGACGATATGGAATTTAAGGCATTTGTCGAACAATTAAAAGACAAGGTGGAAGAGCCGTTTCTCATACGCCGTTCCGCAGGGGGGGGCAGGGCAATTTTGCTCATTGATATGAAAGACTATGTACTGAAAATGCAGTTTTCCATTAAACGCCTTGCCAGTGTCCATGCGTTTATTTTCATTGGCTGGACATTGGGTGCAGCCCTCTTTTTCATCACCATTGCAATATTATTCCTGCGTAACCAGATTCGCCCCATTAAAAAGCTGGCAGAAGCCGCTGAGAATTTTGGGAAAGGGCAGGATGATGTTGAGTTTCGCCCGCAGGGAGCCAGTGAAATAAGGCAGGCGGGGCGTTCCTTCATCGCCATGCGGGAGCGTATCAAGCGTCTGATTACCAGCCGTACCGAGATGCTGGCTTCCATTTCGCACGATTTACGCACACCGCTTACCCGTATGCGGCTGGCACTCGCCATGCTGCCCGAGCAGAAATACGTCAAGCCCCTGCTTTCCGACGTACAGGATATGGAAAAAATGATTCAGGAATATCTGGATTTCGCCCGTGGCAAGGGAGGTGAAAAATCCCAAAATGTTAATATAGCGGAAATTTTAGGACATGTGGTGGGAAAATATGTCAGCCAGAAAAGCCCCGTTACGCTGTTTGCCGTTCCCGACATCACGCTTAACCTGTTTTATAATGCCATGTGCAGATGCCTGTATAATGTGATTAATAATGCCCTGCGTTACGGCGAATTTTGCGAAATTTCGGTGCAGGAAGAGCCGCATTATTTGCATATTCTGATTGATGATAACGGACACGGCATTGAAGCAGGCGATCGTGAACTGGCAATGCAGCCCTTCAAACGGCTGGATTCTTCGCGTAATCTGGATCAGAATGAAGGAGCAGGGCTTGGACTTTCCATTGTGCAGGATATTGTGTTAAGACACGGTGGCGAGGTGTATCTCGAAGATGCCCCGATCGGCGGGCTGCGGGTAAGGATAAGATTACCGAAGTAATTGCTGGTAAGGGGTAAAGAGTTTTATCAAGTATGCGATAACCAGGTAACTATCGCCCTAAGGTACTGGAAAGAAATAGTTAAATATTCGTATTACAGCACTTTACCCATAGCAATCATCCCGTCAAAATCCTCATAGCCCATTTGGCTGTAAAAAGCATGAGCGGGTGTATCACGATAGGTAGAGAGCATGATTTTGGTGCAGTGATGCTGGCGTGCATAATTTTCCATAGCGATAATCAACGCTTTGCCAATACCTTTTTTCTGTTCGGTATGATCAACCGCAATTTCCCTGAGACGCAACAATTTTCCGTTAGCAAACCGCTCAATGCCAGCGATACTATAACCGCAAAATTTCTCATGCTGCCTATATTTGAAACCTGTCGTGTCTGCTACACCCAGCAGGTTTTTGATATGCTTGAGCGAATAGTCATAATCCATCCCTTCAGCCCAGGGCTGCTCACTAAAAATAGTCGCATGGAGCAAGGCACAGTCTGCAAGATCCCTGCGTGTAATACGGCTAATCATGGGCAGGCTTGGCAGTGGAAAAACAGTGTAGCGGGGTGGGGAAAGTCTCTGTCCTTACTTCCCTTGCATACTCCCCCACGGCCTGTTCGATGGCGGGTGCAAGATGGGCATATTTTTTTACAAAGCGGGGAGCTATGGGTGTCATGCCCAGCATGTCTTCTGCTACCAGTATCTGTCCGTCACAGGCTACGGATGCTCCAATACCAATCGTAATTATATCCAGCTTTTGCGTGAGTTCACCTGCCAGCTTTTCCTCCATGCCTTCCATGACCATCGCAAAGGCTCCAGCAAGCTGCACTGCCAGTGCGTCCTCTATAATATTATCACGCTCGCTTTGCGTTTTTCCGCGATAACGATACCCGCCTAACGTATTGACATGTTGTGGCATCAACCCGATATGTCCCATAACGGGAATTCCGCGTGAGGTAAGAAACGCGATCGTTTCCTGCATTTCTTTTCCGCCTTCAAGTTTCACCGCCTGGCATCCCGTTTCTTTCAGGATGCGTGCCGCCGCATGGAACGCAGTTTCAGGGGATGCCTGATAGCTGCCAAAGGGCATATCCACCACCACCAAAGCCAGACTGGAGCCATTTACCACGGCTTTGCCATGAGCAATCATCAGATCAAGGGTGACGGGAATGGTACTTTCCATACCATATTGCACCATCCCCAGCGAATCCCCTACCAGCAAAATATCGACATGATTATCAAACAGCCGTGCAAACAGGCTGTTATAGGCAGTAAGTGCAACTATTTTGGCAGTGTGTTTCAGGGAAAGCAAATCCGTGATGGATTTACGGCGTATCAGCGTGGGAGTGGTACTCATAAGCATTACTATTCAGGTTTCAAATTTTTTTAAACATAGAAGCAGTATATCGTTTATGCAAGTGAGAATCCGTAAAACAGATTAGGATGCAGCTAAATAGGAATTGACAAACCGCTTATAATCGCTCCATAAAAGCAGTATGAAATACCTTTTTTCTATCCTTATCTTTTTTCTTATGCCCTATAGCGTCATGGCAGCCAGCTTTGATTGCAGTAAAGCCAGCTCCGCTATGGAAAAAACCATTTGTGGAGATGCCGGGCTTTCGTTGCAGGATGAGGAATTGGCAAAGACCTATCATAATGCGGCTAGGCAGTTGGATAAAGAAAATAGAGAAAAACTGATTCTTACACAAAAGACATGGTTAAAAGCACTTGGGAAATATTGCCAGTATTTTTCCTCTACAGGAGAAAAATCTAATTATAAAAACTGCTTGGGCAGAGAGTACGCAACAAGAATTGAAGCTTTAAAGGCAGTTGAAAAATCAACTAAACTGGATGAATCAGTATATTTTTATCCTTCTCTCAACGAGCCTATCACTTCTAAAACAGATTTTTATCGAAAACTTGAAGCGTTACAAAAAAGAACGAATATTCCTGTATTGGTTCCAGACATTAACTTGATATTGGCAGGTGATATAAAAAAGGGGGCGTATTTCTTGGGGATGAAAGCATCACCTGATAGTTATGCTATTGAGTTTAGTGCAGATGAAGATTGCAAAAGTGGAGAGGAATGTTCTTATGCTACTATTGAAAGTAATAAACATATCTCTGCCTCGCCTCCTTTTTCAGATATGGAATCTGTTTCTGTGATATTAAACAATCAAGAAATAGCAAAAATTTATGAAAATACGGCTTGTGGGTTGACGGCTTCTTGTGTTGTTACTTACCTAGACTGGAAACATAATGGTTACTATTATAATATAATGATTAGAGGAGGAGGAATTGAAAGACAGGTCGCTGTTGCTAACTCCATGATAGAGTATGAAGAGAATAATCATGCAAAATAACAGTTATCTGATCACACTATTATTAGTAATCACGTTATTATCTACCACTATATTTCCTGCATTGGCAAAAGAAAGTGAATGGCAGACTTTACCGTTAAAGCATATTAACTCCGTTGAAGAATGGCGAATTCTAACCTGAAGTGCAACGGTTGAAGAAGACTTCATGGGGGGTTTTGAAGCCGAGGATTTTTCTGGGTGTATTATTAATAGTATTCTGGACAAAATCA
>Ga0116226_10003409_pt1 | contig 14058 bp, 13 predicted proteins | sample S1TSphfallax_FD_89692 | JGI IMG/M metagenome (GOLD analysis project Ga0116226, IMG submission 89692) | Host-associated microbial communities from peat moss isolated from Minnesota, USA - S1T2_Fa - Sphagnum fallax MG | ecosystem: Host-associated > Plants > Peat moss > Unclassified | place: USA...
AACCTTGAAATTGAATAATGACTGCCTTTGGCATAAGAGAAACTTCAAAATGAACAACTAGAGTACTATTACAAATTGAGAGATGCAAAAATTAATAACATGCAAAAAGGCATGATTGGTTTCACCAATGTAATTAGGATGATGTTTGCAAAAGATGACCCATCAAAACATCCTCTGACTGACTTGCACACCAACACACACAAGAAGATAGATGCATCCAAGTGAATTGCAATTAAAAGTTTGGAAGAGCAATTGAAACTTTGATTAGGGCTATATAAAGTTTTTCAATTGATTCTACATTTCATTTCTAGCTCAATCATTCATAATTGAAATGACAATTTGTTCAACATTTTCAATTGAGGATATATTTTGAACTACAATACATGTTTCAAGCTATGTTTATTTGTCAAACAAGACCTATTTTGAGATTTGCATGTCACTACGTTCTAGATGTCTCATGTCTTTCAATAACTAAAAACCTTTCATCAAGTGCATGATTTTGCATCATGGTGTTTTTTTTCTTCTCTATTACCTTCCAACTTGGGGCATCATATATTCATCTACAATTGCTTTTAATTTTAAAGTCTACAAAATGTTATACATGTCTATATAATTGCATCCAAGGAACATACTATGTAATATACAACAACAAGTCACCAAGTCAAGGACAATAGCAACATGTACATCAAATTTTTCATGAAGTTCATGAAATGTCTTTTTAAGAATTCCAAAAACATTGTCAACTAAAACCTTCCCCTCTTGTGTTTTTTTATTGTACAATCTCTCAAGAATGTTATGTTCCTCTTCTTTACATGGTATCATGATCCAATCAATCAAAGGGTACCCTTACCCCCAAACAAATAAAAAGGGATGCCATCTTGGTAAGCTCTTTTTGGATTGAACAATTTATAGTATTGTGCTTATGCATAGAGACCCAATCTTTGAAGAACCCATAAATCATTGACATTTTCAAGTTCTCCCACAAACAAATTAATGAATTGCTTCCAATCATCAACATGCTACAACATATAGTCTTGTGGTAGTAATAATCTTCATTGAATGACCTTGTAAGTTTAGTTGTGGCAAAATGTGTACCATTTATAGCCCCAAGGACACTTGGAATTCTACTAGCCTACCATAGGGACTATGTAAGTTATCTATGGGTTACCATATGCCTATGGGTTATGTAGGCTACCTATGGGCTACCAAGGGCTACCTTATATAATAGTCACAAAATACAATGATTACAAGATGCATTACAAAAGAAAATAATTTATTATAGGAAATTAGAAAGTGAATATAACTTTATTGCAAGATATGAAGATTTATGTTTTGCTCCTTTTATGTCATTGCCTTTGGATCTCTACTTTCACACAATTGTTGCAATGATTTCCCCTTATCCTAATCCTTGATTTGATCCTCTTCCTAACTAGATTTTAAAGGGACATTAAAAAAGTTCATCCTTGATTTGTTTCAAAATCCTAATCCATTAAACAACACTACCAATTTTGAAATATTTTTAATAATCAAATACCCTATTTACTTGCTACCCCAAAATTTATTGCAAAATTTTTTACTACAAGTTAATAGGTAGCCCAAGTATGTAGCCTACATAGATTCTTAGAGTTCACAAGCATGGTTCTCAAATCATCAAAATTTTGGTTTTGGTATACACAACCATGACTTTCATTTTTTGACAAAAGAAAATAACTAGCCATAAAATTGTTAACTTTTCCATAAAAGCCATAGGTTTTTTAAGGGTCTTGAAACAACTTAGACTAGTGATTCTTTCATTTTGATTTTCTTTCAAGGAATTAAAACCCAAATTATTTTTTTTGGGGAATATTTTAAAATACTAGAACCAACAAGAGTTTGAAAATAATTGCCCAACACTGATTGAAACTAGTGTTGCCCAAATATGAAAATTTGAAGCACTACTTAAGTTACCTATTTGCAATATTCTCCAAAAACTTAATAAGGATACACATAAGAAAAATAAGAATACATTTGATCAATTTTTTCATTTGGCAGATATGTATTCAGCAATTTTCAAACTCAAACTAATCACATGATATGTACAAAAGTTAGGAATACATCTTTAGTTTTGGAATTAACGACAAGAGCAAAAATATATATGCAAAACCAATTACTTGCAGGGGAGTTGAACCTCAATTTTTTTTAAAATCTTACCCAATGCAACACAAGTTTCTTGCCCCAACCACACCTTGCATACACCCCACCTAACCCATAAACGCACACTCTACAACCAAAAGCCATCCTTGTTGTTGATAAGTTTTATAAATAACCTCTATATGAACAAAATGACCAGGTTGTTAGTTCTTTCAAATGTAGCTATCATTTAAGTTTTGCAATCCCAAAAAAATAATGAGATTTGAGCTCACCTCGCCAAATTAATCATTGTCTAACTTTAATTACTCAAAATAATTTGATTCTTCAATCAAATCATAATTATTTTCAACCAATGAAAATTAAACTTTCAAAAAGTCTATTAAATCCTTATGTCATGAAAAAATCAACCAAGGATTGTCAAGCCAATTTTTCACCACAATAATGATTCAATTTAAATTATCCACATGTAACCTACATCATTTTCAGAATTGTTAGTTAACACACTAGCAATTTATGACCCCATAATTCCCAAGATCTATTTAGCAAGGAAACTAACATTCATTATGAGAAATAACTAACATGGGGTGATTTGCAACTAGCCTTACAATTGGGTTTCCGAGTTGCAATGATTATTTGCAACTCATTGCAATTCAACATATTTTTATGAGTGAATGTTATTGGACAAGTTGCATGAGTTGCAACAAATGCAACTCATTATATGTGAAACCATATGCATATGTAACTTGTGCAAGTCACTTACAACCATGTGGGAACAACTGCTATGCAAGTCTAATGCAATTAATTTGCAACTACCATGGTAATGTCATGATGTCGTTCATCAATCCATCAAAATCTAACACATGCCACTATGGAGATTTTTGGGTGAAAACTATTTTCTTTTTGAAATATGATCTCCACCATCCATTATGACTAGTCATTTTCTCAAGGGGGACATTAATAAAAAAAAGTACAAAATGCGTGAGTAAAAATAGAGGTAGGTCTAAACCTAGGCTAGGTTCAAACCTACGCCACATTGCACTTAAGGTAGGCCTAGGCTTAGGCCACATGGCACCTGACTAAAAAGATCCAATTTCATTTTCGATTTGACTTCTAGGGTTGAACTTTATTGATTGGCTCATCTTCAATGTTTATAATGCATTTTGTTATATAGTTTAAAAAATTGAAATGGAAAATAAACAATATGGGATAGACATTTTAATCAAGCAACCTAATTGCAACTTAATCACAATTAGTACCTACTAGGAACTATAAAAACCTATTTAATTAAACTTAAAGTATTACCTACCAACTCATATTTAACCTAATCTACTACCTATTAAACTAGGTACTACCTAGGCTAACACACTACATATCAACCTAACCTATTAATTAAATAGCCTATGTGGCACTTATGTTAGGCCCACATAATAATTGTGTTTAGACTACATATGCCACATGGCACCTAGGTTAAACTTTGGCTAATCTTTCTTCAACTAAAAATTGGCTAAACCTTTAATAAACATTAATTTAATTTTGAAAAAAAAAAACCTTCGCTAAATTATAACTTGCTTTAACCTTGGTTAAACAAAAACTTGGCTAAACATTGGTTAAACTTTGGAGAATTCAAACTTGGTTAAACCCTGATTGACGTGCCCCCAAGTTCCTTGCTAGACCCAAAAAAGGTCCAACTATGTTAACGAGCGGAAGTAGTTGGAACTTGGTGCCGCTCCCAGCTTCCAGCACTAAAGGGGGGTGAGAGGGGCGTGTTGAAAGCTTCGGGATTAGACTAGGAAGAAGGATAAACTATTTAGTTACTCGGTCTTGCATCCAAAACCAACCAACAAGTTGGTTACTATTCATTCGGAACACTTTCGGTGTTGGGACAAACCACGGGCAACCTTGACTCACTGTACTCACCACGGCCCGGACTCGAGGGAAGCCACCACCTTCCCCCATATAGTATTCTCTGCTTTGCTCCACTGCACCCGCATCCAAATGGCTTTTATTCTCGGGACTCCCAAAGCAAAGTCCCGAAACTATCCTGGTTTGGACTCCCGGGACTTTGGGAGCTCATAACTCCCGGCTTAGACCTCGGATTGGGATGAGGTCTGAAGAAAACTTGTAGCTCTCCTCAAGAGCTTTCCAATGGTGTGTCGCACTCTGTTTGCACACACTGGGGTCTGGTCGATTCTTGACTTTTTGTGGTCGGGAGTCAAATTGCCAGTTTGATTCCTGGCCCTTCTTTCGACCACAACTTGTGCTGCAAATGACCGAATGGCTCATATAAGGCCATTTTCGACATTTACACTTCAAGGCCTTTCCAACGGTATAAATAACACTTCAAGGCGAGGTGTTTTGACCTCTGCAATCGAGCTCTAAAGTTGTGGGAGTCCCGGAGGACTCCAAGTTCCCACTTTTGGGAGTGTGAGTCTCATCCTCACACTTGTTTCAAAGTGGGGTTACGACACTGACGAACTAAAACTTGATTGAAACTTGGATAAATTAATTTTTTTTCAACATAGACTGAAGTAAAATTTAACTAAATTGTAGTTAAAACTTGGTTAAAATTTAAATTGACTCGACCAAATGCACATCATCCTCTTTAACCATCATTTAAGGTGATATAACAAAAACTTAAAACCCAACCAACATAGTGTAACCAAAAAAAAACAAGTTCAAGGCATGGCATGGAAACTTATTTAAGTTTGAAAAAGTGCATGGACATGGAGTAGAGAATGCAAGACATATGGAGCCTAGAAATAAAAAACAATAACCAAACTCAAAAGGTTGAACTTGAAGACTTATTTTGTTGCTTAATGTAGAAGCATTATTATAAGATATGTTTGAATTTCCACTAAGACTATAAATGCTTGAATTAGAAAAATGTTTCAACGATTGTAATAATCATTAATTATAATAATGAACCAACACTAATAATTGCAAGGAACAAGGAAAGGAAAGAAGATGTAGTTCACCCAACATTCACATGCTCACATTTCACACAGACATTAGAGATTCAAAATTCAAGAGCATTCATCAATGAAAATCGCAAAGGAGCAAGGAGGAGAAAGAGGATACATGTGCATTCAAAGCATTGTCGAAAGTCACGCAAAGAGTTCAAAAGATATGTGTGCACTCAAAGCATTGTTAAAAGTCACAAGGAGGAGAAAGAGGACACAATTTCTTCAAGCTCACATGTTCACACCTCACACATAGACATTTGAAACTCAAGACTCAACAACACTCAATGAGAAAAGTCACAAAGGAGCAACAAGAGGAAAGAGGATACATTGTGCACTCAATACATTGTAAGAAGTTGCGAGGAATAAGAAAGGAGGGAAAATGTACAAGGAATGTTTATATTTTTGAAAATTTGAACCTTCCTTGTTAAACTTTCCACAGACTAGGAACATTCATCCATAGTCAATTCTTTCCAATATACCTTGAAACAAAGGTGGACAAAAGAAACCAACTAATTTATGTGACAAAAATGACAAGTTCATGCCAGTTTAAGGTTATAATTGGTTTGAATTGATCACAAGGATAGGGAGCCACTGTATTCAAAGACCATGAGATGAAATCATACAATGCAAGACAACTAAAATGAATGTTAGATTTCAAAGCAATGACAATTCAAAACTATAAAAAATGTAGATAATGGGAAAATTAAAACATGTTACATGCAAGAAAGGGGCAAAATTTTGAGAAAACTAAGGCCAAAGGATGAGAAATGGAACACCACTACAACTGCTTGGATGACCTTAGCCCATTTCTATTCCCATTCTCACATGTAACAACATTGACAATTAATTACTTGAGTTTTTGAGCTCTTGAAAAAAATCCAATTTTTTTTTAAAAAATTCTTGTCCAATATTGCATTACAAGTCCTTGATTAAGGTAGTTTAAAACACAATAGGTTTTTATTACAAAACAATTAACCAATAGTGATTATTTTTGTCATCATTAAACTAGTTTAGCTCTTGTAAGTATTGCAAAAACATGTTTTTAGTTCAAAAATCTCCTTGACATGAAAAATTTGGAATCATGAAGAAGAAGAGGAAATACCATAAGGGACATTTTTCCAACATCAAGGTCACTATCAATTTGTTCAAAAACCATGATTGTACATATTTAGTTTCAAACACAAATTACATTTAATTGAAGGGTGCAAGAGTACATGTTAAAAAAATCAAATTGCATTTTACATAGTCCAATGGGAAATCACTCGAATAAGGAAACCAAGATACTATGATTGTCATAATGTTCCTAGAATGAGTAAAATGAGCCTTGAGAAACTAACCAACATTAAAAAGAAAATGAGACGAAGTCATGTTCGAAACTTGTATTTGTTTTTAAAACAAATGACCTTCAATGAAGTTTGGCACCACATGGACCACACGAAGAACATTTGTAGTGTCAATGATAAGGAAGTAGACCCCCAAACCTAAAGGACATTTCAAACACCTCTATGTGTTCATGTCTTCCCATCTCAACTTTACACACTTCAAGAGTTTATTCAACCAAATACGGGGTTTTTCTTTGTATAATTGGACAAATGCCAAATCTTTTTGTATTATTGCATTACTTCTCAAATCCATGAATGATGTTCAAAATTAAAGTCATAGTTGTGCATAATTGGTGACCTCTTCAGATTTTGGATCTTCCATTTGAAGAGACACATCACTATAGTATGCATCTCCATAAAAGTCATGCCAAGCTCTAGCATACAATGGCCAATCCCTAAACCGATCTTTAGGTCTTGTAGGAACTACAAGAGATGTGGACACTTGCAAGACCTCACCACCTTCAAATTCATTTACTTGCGTGTATGTCTTCAAACAAGATGGCAATGTAAATATGTCAAGTTGAGGAGTTAAACAAATTGCACATGAGGTGGTAGTTTTGCTTTCAAGTCAGGCTCAAGATAAGTAGGACATAGCCAACAAACCCATAGGTTGATGTTGGTACTGGATAACACATTTTGACCCATGTTACTACCTACAAAGAAAAAATCATCATGAATTAATACACTTCCTTTTTATCAACCTAATTATTAACTAAATAACTACACTTGAGATAAATCATTTAGTAAAAGAAAACTCACATGATCTAGGGCTGTCATTCTTTTTGTTATGGTTTCAAAAGGTTCTAGTTCTCCCATATGATGTTTGTAAGCATGCAATTGTGAGTTATGCTTTAAAATTTGACTTGTAAAATCTTGTCGATTATTTGTCATGTATGCAGTTTTCATCAAACTGATGTGTAGTTCATACATATTGTTACTATATTCAAATGGGGATCCATAACACCTTACATAATCACTAAAATGTTTCATAACATGTATTTTGACAAGATTAAAAAAAGACTTTTGTCCTCCTTCCAAGTTTGTCTTGAAATGTGTGATGGCCTTACAATAAAACAAATAAACACAACATTAAAATCGTTAAATGATGATGTCATTAGAAAATTAAAAAACCAATTGAGGATTTATAGTAATGAAATAAAGGTAATATAAAATTGAAATGAAACAATTTGATTGCAAGATGGTTAATGTATATGTTCAAGGGTTTCTTATTCATGCATAAGAACATCCAATTCTGATAACATGGATTCTAAATATTCAGGTGTATAACATGCCAACTTGTACCACTCAAGAAACTTCACAATGGTTAAAATATACTTATTTGGAAATAGTCCCACCGTACATGTAACAATAACCTACAATCATAATCCATGTCACAAGATTTGCTTGGCCAGAAGCATTTTGAGAATAACCACAAATCATTGCAATTAACCTTTACGTGAAAAAAACAAAGCCATACTAATCAAAATATGTCAATGAATTGAATAAAGTAATTGTGATCAACCATTAACACTTACTTGCATAATTGCCCGAAGTTCAAAAGCAACAAAATTAACATTTTGAGCAAAAATAACCCCCTCTTTTAATGCCAGGTATTCAAAATGATTAGTAGCAAGAGGTCCATTTGATGTACAAAAGGCGATGATCCATTTCTTGTAAAATCCGATTATGAGTACTATCATTCATGCGCAACATGTCCACTAGAGTTTTAAACACCCCTAAATCTGATTGGTGTAATGTATATACATGGATGCACTTGTATGGGCACCCCATATCACTTTCACCTTTGTTGAATCCCCATAATGCACCTTGCAAATACAATTTCTCTTCTAGTCATGTTAGTCATTCTTCTACTAAGTTGTTCATTAAGAGTCTTGTTTGTAGAAGGAGATTTATGGATATACAAAAGTTTAAATGTTCATGAGTGGAGATCTTTTTGAAGCTCATTGTTTGATTCTACACATCTTTGCAACTAAATTAATCTAACACATTCAACTCTTTTTTTCTTTCCCAAGTGAACATGAGGATAAAACATGTGCAATTATAGTAGTGCCAAATAACATGAAATTTGCAACTACAACAACAACAAAATAGAAATGAAGGTTACATGTGTGCAATTGCAACAACAGAAAGATAAAAAAACATAGACATGGAGACAAATAGAAACACATGTAGGACACAAAAAGACATATAGACAAGGAGATGATGACACACACAAAGACAAAGAGAATATGAAGAAAAAAAGATAGATAGGCATAAAATTGAACTTTTTTTCAACCCTAGATTTCAGTTTGGACATGTTGATGTAATACACAGTTAGTTTGAAGCTTAATTGAGTTTACATGTATAACTGAAATTAATTGCAAAGTTTAAAGTGTCTAAAGGAGGGTGATTAAGTACACATGTAGATCATGACATGATCATTTATGTCACATTCTGATATATTTATGGTCTATAATAATTTGCAAGATTTTCAATTTGTTTCCAATTTGCTACCCATGAAAAAATATGAAAACAATTGAACCTACTACTCGAACTATCAATTAAGAGATTAAACAAAAATAAAATACATAACAAATTATGAGAACATTCACATACCTCAACTACATGTAAAGAATATTGCTTTGAAATTTCAATGACTTGAATTGTTGAGTATGTTTCAGTCATTATTTTGAACAATGATTTCATGTGTTTCAGAGCGATAAATTAAGGGTTGCATAATATCATTTAGATTTTCTTTGCCACAAAAGCACAAGTTGTAAGGTCGTTGGCATAAATTTGTGTCATAGGTCCATGTTACTTACATGGTCACCAAATAATTTAACAATTGTATTAGTTTTTGAATAAGTGAAACAACAAGATTAATCAATACTTGAAATAACCCTTCCTATTATCAGACATGAGGACATGTTTGGCATTTCAAAATCATTTGAAATAAGCAAGTTGATCCAACAAATGGAAAAACTTAAGCCATTATTGTCCAAAAATGTAAAAGACAATGGTAACCATTTAGAAAGTGGCAAACATGAAGCCAATATGACTAAAAGCCATTGATATATGTATATAACAATAGCATTTAGCAACACATGTTGGCATCAAGACTATGAGACGTGAAATGCAATGTTAAACATTGATTTTTACATAAGAACCATGATAGTAAAGTCCCATTGAATGTACTCAAAGTTGAAGGAACTAAGCAATGACATTACAACTTGTTATTGAATTGAAAAGAACTTATAAGATCTCACTTTTGAAGATTTAGTTGATTATTCAAAATCTGAAACCAAACATGAACACAAAAATTTATCAATTTGTTTGTTCAAATATTATTGAAGTAGAAAATGTAAAAAAAGTACCTTACAACTTTCTGGATGATCATACACAAATGTAAACAATAATGGGAACACATATTTCTCATTTCCAAAAGGATCAATCATCATGGTACCCCTACACATGCACACCCATTGTTGCAACCCCACTTTGGCCAAGTGTGGGGGTGAAGCCCAACACTCCCAAAGTTGGGGATTTGGAGTCCTTCGGGACTCCCGAATGTTTAGAGCTCGACAGCAAGGCCCAAAACACCTCGCATTGAGGTATTCTTGATGTCATTGGAAAGGTCTTGAAGCGTAGATATCGAAAATGGCCTCGCATTGGTCATTTGGACATCTGCAGCTCAAGTTATGGGCAAAAGAAAGGCCGGGAGTCAAACTGGCAGTTTGACTCCCAACCACAAAAAGTTGGGAATCGACCTCTTCCTGACCTCCGAATTGAGAGTGCGACATGGCGTTGGAAAGATCTCGACGAGGGTTACAACTTTGGTTTAGACTTTGTCGTGATCAGACTCTATAGTCGGGAGTTACGAGCGTTCAAAGTCCCGGGACTCCAACTGGGACAATTTCGGGATAATTTCGGGACTCCAACTTGGGAGTCCCGGGAAAAAGAGCTATTTGGATGTAGCCCTCGCGAAGTGTTGTAGAGAATACTATATGGGGGAAGGTGGTGGCTTCCCCTGAGTCTGGGCCGTGGTGAGTCTTGTGTGTCAAAGTGCCCGTGGCTTGTCCCAACACCCAAGGGTGTTTCCGAATGTGAACTGACCACTTTGTGGTTTGTTTTGGATGCGGATTCAAGTTTGATCTTCTAGTCCTTCCTAGTCTAATCCCGAGACTTCTAGCACGCCCCTCTACCCCTCTATAGTGCTAGAAGTCGGGAGCGCCCTTCCGAGTCCCAACTTTCCGCAACTACACATAGTTGAACCTTCAAGTGGGTTCAACCTGGGACTTGGGAGTGCGTCACCCATGATTTCAATTAGTCATATCCCATTTCAACAAATTATGAACATGCACATTACTAGGTCATCAAATCCAACTTACCTAAAACTTAATCATTTCAATGGTTTTAATATTTTCTTCAAACACTTGTGAAAAATGTGTAACCTCTATTGATGAGAAGAAATACTTGATGTTGAAATCATAGGCAATATTACTAGTAGCATGTGGCCCTCTTCTTGAGATCAAAATTCACAAGTTATGTTGCCCAAAGATAACACAAGAAGATAGCTAGTCATTTTCCCATTGTTTGATAGAAAGGTAACATCATTATAAAATATTAAAGGGGTAATGACACCTCCGAGACAATCAATATGTTCTTGCATTGATTGCCACCATTTGCCAGTGCTTGGAATTGAGAATGGTTTTTGTTAGCCACTTATTAACATTAGACCAAAATCAAAGCCTTCACCATTTGTAGGGCTAAAAAAAAATGTTGAGACATCCACCATAGGATCTTTATAATAAAGAGTAATTGGAAATGGATATTTTGCCTCTGCTTGTACCACATACTTTAACCAACCATCCTCTCTTTGGTACATTTTAGCGTCATAATTTTCACAATTTGTTGCTGACCTTACTTTCACTTGATTCAAGTGAAATGACTTGTGGAACAACACTTTCTGTAATAAGTTGTTGATATTACGCTATGATAATCCCATTCCATTCCTACAAGATCTGATCCAGTGTAGAAGAACAAAGGTGGAATCTAAAGGTTTTGCATCATCAAGATGTGGAACAAGGTCACTGTCACCAATAGGTTATTCCAAAAATGAAGGAGATTGTGGGGCATCCTCACAAATATGAACATCTTCAACATCCTGAGAAATATGGACATCTTTAGCTTCAACATGTCCTTTAGATGTTGATGGCCTTGCTTTCCTCTCACAAGTTGCTTTGCAATACATGCCTTTTTGGTGGTTTTTCAAGTTGGCTTGACTTTTGAAGTTGACAACTCCACAATGGTCACAATTGTAAGATGCCATCTTCACTATTAAACATTAATAAATGTGTACATTGATACTAATCACTCCAATAGCTGGTATGCAAATTCTACACACACCCTAATGTAGTAAATGAACACATATGGATCAAAGGAATTTACCTTTAATTTTTTTGAATTATGAAAGAACCTTAAGACTCTTGATTGCTATTGAAAATCACAATTGGAACAAATGCATAGATATGCTCATAAGGATTTAAGATTGTCTAACTTCCATTTTAACACAAATACAACAATTAACTTGGACCCAACAAAGGTGCAGCTAAACCCAAAACCCAAATGCAAATTTTATGATTCAACTCCTAGGTTGCAAATCACAATCTGAAATTTTGTGACTAGTAGTTTTGATTTATTCAAATCAACTTAGAAATTGAAAGAGAATTCACTTAACAAATGATCCCATGTGTTGCACTACGATTTACGTCTCTAAGTCAAGCAACACAGAAGATCCTTCACCTAGTTGGTAAAGCTACTTGAAAGAGTTCTATTTCTTTGTGGAGATGGGAGTTGACAATGACTTGTACGTGGAAAGGAAGTTTATTTTAGAAAGAGCTAAAGTGTTCTTGGAATTCAACATTGCTTGTTTTTTGGTGGCAATTTTGGATTATGCCCCTCCAAGAATTCACATAAGGGTTAAAACAATGTACATTGCCCATTGATGCAAAAAAAAACTTGGTTTTTTGTTGCACATACAATAGTGTAATAATAAGAAATTTCCTTTTAGTACTACTTAGATGTCATTTTTTCTTATAGTTATTCATAATATGTCATAATAACATATGATATTTTTTCTTAGAAGAATCAAGAGTTTTACCACACATTTTGAAATTCATACATAAAAAAGAAAGAAAAAAATGGAAATACCAAAGGAGAGAGATTAGAAATACACAAACTCTACTATAGAAAATGAGTGAGAACATAAGTTTCTGCAGCACACTCAGAGAAAGAGAAAAAATAAGCTATTATTAAATGTGAAGTTGAGTTTTCTTAGTACTCGAAAAAAGTCAATCTACAAAAAAAATGTGAAAAGAGTATCTTACATGTTAATTTCTTAAGGTTTACGTCTCCCCATAGGCACCAAACACTTGGGGAAATGAACTATTTTGGGTGAGAAATTTTCACTTGCCTAATGATATCTATTGAGGGCTTCAAGAATGTAGATGCACAAACACTAAAATTTGTCAATTCAAACTATAATGGTGATGATATTGGAAAATTTGTAGTGGTAGGAACAAACTTGGAGTTAGTGATCTGGGAGATAATTCAACATTGACATCATCCATTTTGCTTCCATAGGACATGAAACTTGGCTATTGTGTTGTTATGGAGAAAGGGGTTTGTCAAATCTTGCCTTTAGTTTACTCTCTTGCTAAGGCCATTATCTTTTAGGCTATGAGCTGAGTGCCATCGCTTGCCCTTAGTGAACAGACCCACTCTCGTCAATTTGTTATCATATGCATTGTCAAATTGGCCATTTTTGCCTATGACAATTGCACCTCTAACTACCACTAGCAAGGAAAATACTTGCAAAGAAAAACATTTTTTAGTAGTTCAAAAACCCTCACAAAAACCATGAAAGTAAGTGGCAAAGGAATTGTGGGGGATCACAAGGCACTGGACCACAACTAAAACTTCACTGTTGTGCATATTTCATTTTTGAATCAAAGAAAAAACAACAAATCCTACATCCTATAGATGTGTATGAGATTGTAGAGAAAATTACAAATGCTAGACATAGTTGATCAAGGAAAAAAAAACTACAAACCCTAGAAGAATTGAGAACACCTTTTGGAATATCGAACTCCTTTTAGGGCTTAGTATCCTTACATCTAAGCTTACGTTGATTTTCCAATCACTCTTCTCTTGTTGAACTTTTCACATGTAAGATGTTTGGTGATATTGGCCACATGGAGAGTTTAACACACAAGCATTCAACTGCACCAAACAAAACTGTGAATTTGACTTTGCCGAAATGTTGCCACACCATAAATACATATAGGAAAATTTGAAAAGAAAGTAGATGACCTAATCTCCCCCCCCCCCTTACACAAAAAATTGTCTTGTGGGAACACCTTTCACATTCTTGAGATGTTTCTTTTCTAAAAACCTTCTTCTCACACAAAAGGGTAACAAATATATCAAGGTGCAAATTCTTTTTGCAATTTTTTCCTAAGTTGGCCAATTTGGAAAAGAGAAAAATGTACAACAAAATAAATGAGTGTGCTTAATAAGACATA
>Ga0116226_10003410_pt1 | contig 14056 bp, 10 predicted proteins | sample S1TSphfallax_FD_89692 | JGI IMG/M metagenome (GOLD analysis project Ga0116226, IMG submission 89692) | Host-associated microbial communities from peat moss isolated from Minnesota, USA - S1T2_Fa - Sphagnum fallax MG | ecosystem: Host-associated > Plants > Peat moss > Unclassified | place: USA...
ATAAATTAATATGTGAAAGTCAATGCACCATGACCAAATTATGGAACCCTACCACTCAACTTACCCCTTTAGACAATTACCTAAGTAATTGTGTAATTACATCAAGTTACACATCAAGTTACATCCCCACCCTGCCATTTTACCCCTTCACTAAAATGTTTAATAAGCCAAAAATGTGCGAAATTGGGTCTTTGTTTGATGTTGCTTCATGTTTTGAAAGTTCCTCACAGATTTTGCAAGGGTTCATTCTTGTTTGAAGAACCCAATATTGGAATTTTTTTTGGGACATGAGTACCGAACTTGGTTGCCATTCTAAGTTTCATACTTGGATGCATGCATATAGGGCATGAATGTTGTGTCAGAAATCTTATTTTAACAATGAAACTCCCAATCCAACTGGCTTAAGTAACTTAGCACCCACCAGTGCACCATCCAAAAAAATCCTATTATTGGAAACAAAGCTTGTGGTCTTCTTTTATCTTGTTCCTGGCTTTGAAAGAGGATGAGTTTTTTTTTTTCCCCTACTACCTCCACATTGCATGGAGACAATTAGCAAAGTCTGTGGTCTTTTTTTTTCTCATGCTGCCTCCACATTACACATAGACTACGAGCAAAATCCATTGTTTTTTTTTCCTATTGCCTCCACACTACCCAGAGCTCGTTGTTTCTTTTTTATCTTGCGGCCTCCACATTGCATGGAGACGACAAGCAAAGCTCATCATCTTTTTTTTCATGTTGCCTCCACACCTCACAAAGATGACGAACAAAGCTCGTTGTTTTTTTTCTTGTTGTCTCCACATTGCATGGAGCTCATCATCTCCTTTTTTTTGCTCTTAGCACTTCTTGAAAAACAATGAACTTGTATGGAGCTTGTCATCTCCCTTTTTTTTGGTTATTGGGTACCTCCACACTACACAAAAATGATGAACTTTGTTACTTGTTTCCTTTTTTTTTTGTGGGGCCTCCTAAAAGACTTGCTTGTTGTTTTCCTTGTTTTTTGTTCTTGGCACCTCCCAAGAAATAATGAGCTTTGTTTGTTGCTATTTTTTAAAGTTCTTGGCACCTCTTGAGAAACGATGAGCAACATCTTTTCTCGTTTTTTTGTTCATGGCACCTCTTGAGAGACAACGAACAAAATTCGTCATTTTTTTATTTTTTTTGTTCTTAGTGCCTCCACATTACACAATAATGACCCATAATGACACACCCCCAAACTCATTGAGAGACCCAAATGTGGGTCCCAAAATGAAACAATGGAAAAAGAAGATAATCGAGGCACGTTCTTTAGTTCACAACATTTCAAGGGTAAAAGGGCATGTTAGAGCTTTAAGATGGAATTAAAACAGATTGACAAGCAAAAGTTTAAGATGAAATCAACTTGCATAACCTAGGAAAGGAGGTGGTTAATGCAAGTTGAATGCAAGTGGTGTGACAGACTTAGTGGGAACAACCTCAAACACAAGTTTTACACTACCTGCAACCTTTGGGAGGAAGCACCACTCCCCTCCTTATAATATATCATGTGATTTCAATGGGGGCTACATTCAAATGGCATTTTTTCCTGAAATTTCCAAGTGGGAGTCCCAAAATTGGTACTTTTGTTGAATTTTGGATTTTCAAATTTTCCTCAAATCAAACTTATTTGGAACATGCAAGCGAATTGTTTTATAGCCATGAAAAAGATCTTTCGAACGATGTATTGAATGCCCCAATTGGAAATCATTTGACCCCTACTTTAAGGGTATTTGTGGTTAGAATTCAAATTCCCAATTTGACTTCCAACCTTTTTTTAAAAATCATAACTCATGCAAAAGGAAAAAACTTATCTATGCAATTACCAATTTTACACAATCTAGACGCCTCATACATAAACTCATGAACAATCCCAAAATAATTTGGACATCTACATGCTCCAAGTTTAAGAACATTGGTTAACTTGTTAAGGGCAAGAAAATTTGAGAAACTTAATTGACCAGATCCTTGTACACCCTTTTGATTCCTTCAATTTTGTAATTCTCGTTAACTGATTATGTGGCACTATCATGTTAAGTATGAACACTTCCTTCATTTGCACAGCCACATGATCAACAAAAACAATCTAATCTCCAATCTTACTACCACGCAACCCATGGATAATTGCAAAAGCAGTTTTTTTACTGGAAATGGGGACCCAAAGGTAAACATTAACACTAATTCACTTCTATAGTAAACAACACGTGCAACATAGAAAATCTCACATGCCCCAAAGAATCTAGTGACCTAATATTTTTTCTTTTCAACACAACTACCCAAGTTCTAATAATAGCTGAGAACTACAAATTAATAAAGCAATATAATGCATTTACCTACCATGGAGTAAGCTTGGCCGTTGAACTTGGCACCTTAGTTGTTTGTAGTAAGTGAAATGTTGGGTCTTGCATAAATGTTTGCCAAATAAGAATGTTCGCCAATCAACCCTTCATTGTGATGCGATGATCTACTTTCATCATTAAAGGAAATATTTACATCTAGTTGTTGACCTTATTGCCACAATAAAGTAAACTACTGAACTACAAACCCTTCTAGATTACATCCTACAAATGAAAGGCCAACTAGCATGCAAATGGTCATCAAATTTACAAGTTTTGGAATCCACAATGAAGGTGAGTGTAATATTACTTACATTATATTAAATTTAATTATATTAAATTAAGGTGTATGTTGCATTCAATTGTGGTTTACAGGGTAATTAAAATTGTCTATGACACAAGAATGCACATGTGCTACATGTGGTTGTGGTGTGTATAATGTTTGAAGATGTTCTCTACCAACATGTGCTTGTGATTCTACAATTAGTCTTGGTCTATAAGGTGCATTTGTAGGAGGTGGGTAACTTTTGCCATTTGGAGGTCGATACTGTCGTGGGGAAGTTTATACAAAAGCACTAGGTGCCTAGCTATATACTTGTTTTTATGGTCTAACCAACCCAAGCCTTAAAGGACATGCACATTTTGTTGTGCCCTACATGCTCACACCATGACCAAAACCAAAAGTTTGTCCATCATTTTTGGAAATCCTAAATGCACAATTAAATTATATAAAACCTTACTTATGTTGCATAAGAAACCTTTGTAGCTAACTTGGGGTTTGGTCTCCTTATCGTTTGGAAAAAGTTGGCACCATAACATCCTCCTCATTGTCACCTACCCCCTCACTTGGTGGAGGGCAAAAGTTTTCATCAAGATCATCATAGTCTTTGTCTTCAAAGTCGTTTTTAGTTGCACCTAGAAGGGTTTATTTTTAACCATGTTTGGCACTTGTACTTTTGCTACTAGACAACTACTTTACTTAGGAGGTCCAACAATTGGTACATGACCAACAACAATGGGCTTGGGTGTAGCCACCCTCACAATGTGTCCTTTCAACCTACACAAAGAGAGAAAAACAATCGAATGTTAACCTCCACCAATAACAAGCAAAATTCTATGGACACCCTTGGACTAGAGATAACAATAATAAAGCTTTGGCAATGAAACTTACCAAGGCCCAAACAATAATTTAATCCAAGAATGGGTCAAAGCCTAATTAATGGGATCAAACTTTAAAACATAGTTGAGTTATATAAGACAACATGAAGACTTATTGTTGTTTACATTGCAATATATCTTCCAATCATTTTTTGTTTTCAGCAATTCTCTATTGCCTCAACTTTTGTAAGGGTTGATTTCTAGCTATTGCATTTGATTACTTGAGCAAATCATCCTCCCCATAAGACTTAATATGCACAACCATACAACCACTAGCTAAAAGCATAATGGTTAATAGTTGCAAAACTAAACTCACTACCAACATTTATAGGAAAAAGACTTCCAAAACAAGTGCAACAATCTTAAAGCAAAGCAAATGGTAGGCAAGGTCAAGGTAAGCTACCAAGATTTGAAAAGGCAAGCCTTGTAATCACACACTTTTAGGTGACAATGCAACTTTCCAAAATTCAAAATGGTTTTTCCTATAGGGCATCAATGGCAAATATGTGATTGACAGATCCACATTGTTTGATTTCCCATCTACAAGTTGACAAAAGCAAAGCAACCCAAAAAATGCAAGTACTATTTCCTCGGGTCTACTTGCAACCCTTGATTCAATTAGACCAAATAAATAAACCTAGATGTGTAGCCATGTGTATGTGTATGCATGTTTGACCTTCAATTTGTGGAATTTTGCATTATGAATATGTTTCCAATCTTATAACAAAATTAATTGATTTTATAATTACAAATAAATACCTTAATTTAGACATGGGTTGGATAATTACTTTTTCAATGTGATGCAATATTGAAATATATGTGGACAATTTTGCTCAAAAACAAAGTTTCACCTAACACTAAATCACCCTGGGTCCAATTTATTCTACATAACAATTGGAATTTTCCTATGGCAATGAACTGTTGGGTGCACACATGTTGACCATGCTAAACATAAACAACATTATGGGTTTAAGGTTTAACATTGCTTTTAAAATTTTGAATCAAGGAATATTCAACCCAATTTATGCCACAAATTGGCAAAGTCTTTTAGTCACCTACCGCAAGAATTAGTTAGAAGATATTGACTACAAACTCCTTGGTTTTCCGACCCACCTTTAACTTATAAAACACTATTCATCTTTGCAAAAATTATAGTGTAGGGAATCTATGACATTCTAGTAGTCTATGGATTTAGTTTATTCATGCACCCCACCTTCAAGTACCATAAAGGTTGTTCAAGTCACATGAGAACATGGTTGCCAACTTGAATAAAACATCGAGACGAACCCTCTAAATGCATTAACGATAGATATAATGAAACCCCTTGTGCGGAACAATTCCCATTGTTTCATGTATCAAAACTAATAAATTGGTATAAATAGCCCATTCATGAATATGAACTTCACTACATTGATTACAAATCAACTAGCTAGCCTCACTACACCATCCAATGACTTATCTAGTTCCCCTATTATAAAATGTGTTTAGTTTCAACAAGTTACATGGTAAGAACAAAATCCAACCTAAAGTCCATGCATAATCCTTACATGGGTGGCCGGATTGCTAACTCCACTATAGGGAGCAAGAGTGGATCAAAGCATCAACATTTGAATTTTGAAGCTAATTTCAAACACCAAAACTAGTTTGACTACCCTTAATCTCATGTAAATGATCACTTTACTCCATGTGCAAGACCAAATCAACCATTCAAACTACTTGTAATCTTGCTAGCTTATGGCCTAAGCACACCTGTCACTAGTAAAATGGAATAACAAGTTTTGCTAAACTATCATGCTCTATATCAAGTACAATGTTGCCTAATCAAATGGGGGGCCAATATTGCATGATTGAAAATCCCAATATATTATTCAAAGGAAGTGGGCCCCTACCATTGAAAACAATTAAAAAGATTCAATAACTTAAGGGGTGGATTCATAGTAAAAGGAGCAAAAGTAGTTGTCAAATGCAATGTGACATTGTATCATGTCTACTTTGAAAGACAAGTTTGTGTAATCTATTTATTCAAATTATTATTTCTTTTTGCAATTATATTTATTTGCTGATGATCTTGATCTTCCACAAATTTAAATTAATTTCATTAAGTTTTGATAATCCTTTCATGCACATAAAACACTTAAAATGTAGTTGTAAAATAGTGCCTTGATTTGAACATCCTTTTTGTTTATCAAAATGTACACCATTCGTTCCTTAGCACTTTAACCTAGATTTTAAATGAGATGCAAAATTCGTTCATGATGAAAAAAATGATGTTGCAAGGAGAATTTGGGTGGGTGGATTGAATCCTAAACACAAAAAATCAGACATAGAATCAGAAGTCTTCAATGAAATAAGTTCATTCAAAACCTATTCATTCATACTAGAAAGAAAATATTGTTACAAAATGCCCACAAGAGATAACATAAGCATTATATACATACCATAGGTGAGAGTCATAACTGTTATTGCGGTTATCACCCATCACAAATACATTGCCTTTAGGTACATACTGCGAAAACCCATGGAAAGTACTCAGCATAATGCAATTGACCCATTAAACAGTGTATGCACACTATGGACAATTGGCATCCTTGAGTTACTTCTTATCAATTGCCACCTATGTAATCCAAGTGCCATCACCTATCCATAACACATTTTCTCCCTCTACTTTCCATATAGTTATGTGAAGTTGATACCATGCTTTACATATGTTGTGATTAACATACTATTCTATTCATCTCTTACAAGTGCAAGACTTAATCAATGCTAGTTAGCAGCCAAGATACCATGACCTTTTAAGTTCATTTTTTCCCCAACTCTAACCCATCAAATTTAATCAATTCCTTATGAATCCATGAACATGATTACAACCGAAAAATGCAAATAACCCAAAAATAACATGAATACAAACCCCCACATAGCCATGGAAAAGCTACATTCATCTTCTCAGTGTAATCACCATATGTCCTATTGCACATTCTTAACAAGTTTTTTGAATTTTTCTTTTAATCCAATATCATTGACCATGCAATTAAGAGCCTAGAAAGATCATGGGATATGAGATATGTAAATTTCACATGTATCCATATAGAAAAAATGTGATAGAAACCTAGCTTCCAAATAATACTACAAAGTACATTCACACCTACAACACATAGGGACCCTTGGAAATGGCTACCATTTACAATTCATGATTGAAAATGATATGGCTAGTTGGGTCTTTTCGAGATCCTCTAACAACTAATTGCCTTTAACAACAAAGTTGGGTGTTAAAAATTGAATCCTTCTACAAAAAAAAAGGAGGGCATGGGCAAGAAATAAAATCACATGAGGGATTTGATTTACCTTTTGCATGGCTATAAGGATTGTGGTAATCTTTTGGATAACATGCATAAGACATTAGTGATAATAACCCTAATCCACAATTAAGTAAACTTCTGCATCTACAGAACACTTGCACCATCTTCATATAAATGTCTTCATGATAAATGCAAACCAATTAGTATACAATCACATCAGCAACTTGCTTGAAACAACTTGTATAGAATGTAATTTTTTTTTAACCAATATTTTTGCTTACATATCCAATCTTCTAAGCCATATGCTAACTTACTTTTTGCACACAAAAGCCCCTATAATCTTATGTGTGTGTGTGTGTGTGTGTGTTTTGCAAACCCATGGCCCATGTACACATGAAGTATTAGGTTTGACTTCATATGTTTTTATGGATCTTGCATTTGGTCCCTTGTATGGGTTGAATTAATTCTAGCCATTCAAGAACAACGTATGTAACAAAGATTTTATATGTGCATATCTCAACCTAGTACATGATTATCTTTGTGAGGTGTTGATGACTAACATTCCAAGATCACTCTCAAAGATTGTCACTAGAATTGCACGTTCACATATAGGTGCACCTTGCAAATGCAATAATTCACAAACAACAAGTCAAAGCATTTAACTTGCAATTCCAACAAATTGAATCTCCAATTAGTTCCCTTGTCCTTACATCTTGCCTAAAATGGGTTTCCAAGCATGAAACTTTTGCATACTCACATGGTTGTCCTATAACAAATGGAAAGACCATTGGCACTAGAAGATGATGACAATGCCTACATGGAAAATAAAAATAAAGTTGATTACAAGCATCAATAATTTCCTCATTGGGGAGTACGCATATTGTCAAGGATAGGCTATGGGGTTTCAAGAAACAACGTAGTGGTAGCTTACCTTTTTATAGTTCACCATCTCCTATTAATAATGCCCAATTCAATAATCAGCCCAATTTGACTCATGGGAATAAGTAGTAGGAACATTCACCCCAACATTGTCCAATAGAAGCAACCTTCTTCCTTGGAGTACAATGATATGTGACGTGCTTCCCATCCTTAACAAAAAGGCATGAGTTTCTTTGTCAATCCAACCTCATCAACCAAATAACAATCAACTAAAAAAATTATGGGGTATGAAAGAGATAAATTCAACATGTAGTATATAACAAAAATGGCCCTAGACTAGAAGTTTTCCACACCCATTCGACTAACAAAAACACAACATAGGGTAATAAAAAATAATGAAAACTTAGCTTAGGGTTTTGAGCTTCAAACCCTAAAAAAAAGGCTTTTGCATAAGTAACATGTTTTTGTAAAACAGATCATTAATGTAGCACAACATCTTGAATTAACTAAGCTTTTATCTAATTATCCAATAGGAGGCTTAATGACACCAAGAAAGTTTAAAATATTTCATTCAAAAGTGTTGATGGAAAAGGAAGCAAGTGCAATGGATGTTGAAGTACTCAGTACATGACCCTATTGTTTCATTTTTAGGGTAGGTTCACTGGGCTTGTATTAGATGGTTGTTTGCAACTAGAAAATGCTTTGATATAAAATGTTATAATGGCATGCTAAGGTATAGTTAAACATCAGGTGCTCAATTATTGATTTTTAACCCAAAAATAAGGTTAGAAGATATTGAATTATTGAACTTGGGGTAATTAGGCAAACAAATTATTAGGGGTCATGACGTTCAACATGTTGCTCCAATCGCTATTACTTATGTTTGTATTAGGTAGAAGTTTAATCCCACCCATCTTCACATCCTAGTACCCATTGTCTTCATAATGATGGGTGATTTTATAATCCAATTAACTGTTGTTAAGGTTCACATGAATGGTAAGGGTTCAACACATAGTTTTAGTGTGCATGGGCTTACAATTAGGTTATCCAAGAATCAACTCAAGGTAGTGGCATTTATTATGCATAACTTTTAGCCGGGTTTCATTTTCCTAACCTATGTGAGACTCTTGAAGGGTGCTTTTATTAAAGCAGAGTTGGAAAAATTGGGAACCTGATTAAAAAAGGGTAATGCAAAATGGTTTAATGATGAATTCGAGTTATGTCAAAGAGGTTTGGATATCAAGAAGATAGATGACAAGGTTGCATCACTTACTGAATATAGGGCATTGTGGGGCATTGGAATTCTAGGAATGGGTTCAAGTATGAAAGTTGTAACAACCTAGTGCTCATTGCTAAAATTCAAGAATTGTACATTATTGTTTACCAAAAAGAAAAAATCACAAACAATATTATTGCACTTAGGTTCACAATGGGATTGCTTGTAAAAAAAAAAAGGTATGTGGTGAATTGGGCCCTATTTGCACAACAAGCACAAAAACCCAAGTCAAGAAGGGACTTAAGGAACATTTAATCTTGCATTGGTAGGAAGAGGAAGAAACCATTATCTCCAAAGGATGTTGGAAGAACTTATAGGAAAGCTTTAATAGGTGGGCAAGAGAACCCAACAACATAAACTTCTAGTGCTAGTCATGTGGTGTTGGGCTTCATGAACCTTGCAATCCCTTGTTGAGTCCACAGAATATATGTCTTACTCAAATTGCTATTACTACAAGCCAAATAGTTGTAAGGTTGCAAAAGGAATTGGTTTAAATGGAAGTTGAAAGAGATAGCCTTTCCCATGATGTTGACTTACACTCAACAAGAGTGCAACATTGCCAAAAAGATGTAATTGACACCATAGCCATGCAAGGCAATATGAGAACACTACTTGAGAGGGTGTCAACAACTAATTTGTTTGACAATGTGCAGGGCAAGCTTTCACATGCCAACCAAGATTGGGATGGTATTAAAGTTAAATATAAGGACCTTAAGTCATGTTTCCAACAAGTCATGGAGTTTTTTCACAAGGCAAGGACATTTGCAACTGCCAAGAAAGCATACATTACCCTAAAACTCAAGCTTGATGTTGTTGACTCCTTGATAGCTTCAACTTGTAGAAGCATAAAAGGTGCAAGGAAACGGTTATCAATGTCACAAGGTTATTCCAAGGATGGAATAGGGAGTAGTCCCATAGCTATTACCTCGAAGCCCATATCCCACCATACCTTTAGAACAACAAAACCTAAAATGTTGCCACTCAAACCTTGCCCTATGTGTAATTGTTTTTTTCAATTGTTAGACATGCTCATGGCCACTTGTGGTTGCATGTGCCATTGTTGGTGCATTGGATTACATTTGCAACAATCCAAGCATTGTGCTAGGGAATCATGTGGCACATTATTTAACAATGAGTGGGCCACTAGTGTGGGATTCAAGATGGTGGAAGATAGATTGCCAAAAGTTCATCCACAGGCCCAACAAAATGGTATTGCCCAGATTTTACCTTCTTCATAACAAAGATATCACTTGAAGCCCATATCTACTCCTCTTGTAGTTGATATTTTAAGGTAGGATGTATAAATTTGACCATGACTTAATCACACACATGCATTACTAATGTGTGGCACCAAATTTGGTGTTGCAGGGATCTCAAAGCCCAATATTGAAGTAGGGGTAAACAATGAGGAATAGGAAAATTCAAGAGCATTGCAACTTTTGCAAAGGTCAAAGAGGAAAATTGTAGTTGCAATATCTTCTTCTACAAGTTCTAATGGCACTACTAAGGCCCTATAAGCAAACTCTAGAGATTTAGTGATTTTGTAGTTACATGATTTATGACTTCATGTTGAATAAACATGAATTCATGACTTGTTTGTTTTGACCATATTCATTTTCAAGCATATGCACAATACTTGAATATGTTAGCTCCTAGATAGGTTTCATCTTATGTGCCTTCATAGATCAAAGGATTGTGCTCACACAAACATTCTTTCTAGGAGGACATACCACATTTTATTTTATTTTTCCAAGCCATTTATAATAGCAAGGATCCCACTTAGTATTCCAAGAATATGTGGTGAACATTTGATTTATTTCCAACATTATAATGAAATGAAGTAAGCTTCTAGATTTATTGATTTTTCTTTGTGCATAAATGCAAATGTCACAACACTAATATAGTTTCATTTCCCTAGTTTCCAAATTTTCTTCTCATCTACACCTGTCCATTTTCTATTAAATTGAGTGGCAAATAAAGAAATATAGGCAATTACTTCAAGATAGCCATTACCCTACATCAACTCAGATAATGCAATCATATTACTGCTAGAGCATTAAACTTGCAATACATAGAGGAGAAATGTTAGTTACAACATAGTTCATATCATTTGGATACACAATCCAAACACAAATTTATATAACCTTTATGTTACTCATGTTCACCAATTTCCATGACCACAAACAAATGTGTTTTGGTTTAGAAGAATAAAACTTGCATAGGCATTGGCCATAATCTTTATTCACAGGTAAAAGGAGCCAAAAGCACTAGGGTTTGGAAACATACTAAAATCAAACACAAGGCAAAGCGACATTGTAAGCTTTGGATTCCTAGAATAATTGAAGTATTCGAAAATATAATAAGACATGGCAAGCTTGGATTTGTGAATTCCATCTCAAATAAAACAAGACAAAGACTTTATAGATTATGGTATTCATTGATTTGAAGGTGTGATATCACAACAGGTGCATGATATTTGTAAAAGTCATAATCAAGAAAGAAATATGTTTCATAAAACAAAAACCCTAAAATTGGAAGAATTTAATGAGGAGAAAAGTTCATAGCAACTTTTGACTCCCTAACTTTGCATAACTACCACCTAACAAATCATATGAATGGAAAGGGAAATTGGAGTTTGAACAAAGAGAGAAACCAATCAATTTGTAATTTATCAATAATTAAGAAAAACATTAAATTGGGTTTTTTGATTTGCCAAGTTTTACGAACAGCTTGCACAAAATATTAAAAAAAACTTTAGGAAGGATTGTAAATTGTAGTACATACCTTGAGTTTAACAAATGCCACCCACATGAAGATCACCCATGCAATTAAAAAAACTCCTTCTCGCCATTTTTCAAAGCTAAAACAACCACTCCATTTACTCTACATAAATTCACAAACATTAAATAATGAACACACAAAGTTACAAAACTACAACCAAAAACACAACTTACAAGTTACAAAGTAATTTGAAGCTATGAAAAAACAACAAAACTTCAGAAATAATGTGGAATGGGATTCAAGAATAAGGAATAGTTGTTTCAACTTTCAAGATTTGCAACATGAAGATGCACACACTATTCCAAAGTTGCAACCTTATAATAGTAATTAGACATAGCAAATTGGATTTTCATGATTCCGAATGTATTAGTGGATTAACTTCAAGCAACCCCATTTCATGAAATTCAATTATATCCTAGCAAAACACTTACACTTTGTGATTGAAATTTAAGCAATCACAACAAGAACCATGAAACACGCTCACTTAATGAAGGTATCAAGCCACTAGAAGCGATTATTGTTAAGGTTTAAAAGTTAATGGGCAATGAAATTGTGCCCTTGCACCTTACAATGACATTCATCCTAGGGATATTATAGGTGCATGGTTTCATTACAAAATGGTAGCATGTTAATTCATCCATCTTCATTAGTAGTGAGACTAACTAGAAATACCTTCATCGCACTACCAAGGGTTAAATTTGGCCTTAAACACCAAAAGAAAAGGTTGCTCCTAAACATTTAAAGCCTTTGGAAACTTCTTAACATTCCCATTGGGTGCAGTCACAATAAAAGGAACCACTTGTGGCAGGTTTAAGTCCTTTTCAAAGACTAAATTACACATCTGGCCTTCTTGTATTAGTTTATAATGCATTTTTAAAAATAGCTTTTCAAGCTAGATAATGGCTGGATATCAAATTTGAGGCCAAATATGACCCGAATTATAGTAAGTAATTAAATTTTTCACATCATGTTTTACATTAAAATCAAATGTACAACTTTTCTTTTAGCCATGATGATAAATTATGAACTATTTTAGTCAATAAGCATGTTTGAAACCATTTTAATTAGTCATGTAAAACGGTTTCAATACAAGCATGTAAAAATATTTTTGAATGATTGGACACATGGCCCACTTCTTGTGAAGTATATTAGAACTCATACAAAATTTGAAAACATTTGGTGAAGGTTTGAATAACAAAATACACATTCATATATTATAGCTAATTTTTAACACTTGTCAATAAGTTCTTTGCATATGCAAAAGGACCTTCATAACACAATGAAATGATTTCAAATTCATAGGATGATAACTTCATGAATAAATGAACATAATGTAAAAAATGGTATATTTATATCAAATTTAAATATTATATGTGATACATTTTCAAAGTAGATAGGGTACATAAAAAATTGACTGTCAACAAGTCGTTTGACTTTTTTTATTGTGAGCTCACCCCACCTCCCAAATTGTGAAAATTTCTAGAATCTACAAATTGATGCATTAAAGAAATAAACAATAAACTAACCATTAAATTTGAAATCAGATCATGGGTTAGTTTTAACAAAGATTTGAGACTCAATGATTTGGGCATGACAAGATCCAACATTGTGATTGACACCATTTAAAAGCAAGGATGGTGTTGCCTAAGCCATCATCAAACATTTTAGCTTTGATTTAAGGCATCAAACACCTTTTTCATTGTTGCAATCAATTTTATAAATTGCTAGAGGGAAAAATCAAACAACCATATAAAATAAATCAAACAATTCGTACAAAGGATTTTTTGGAAAAAAAGGCCCAAAATGGCCATATTTCAAGGAAACCAAAATTTGTATCACCAAATTTAGACCATAGGCTTTAACATGTCATCAAAAAATAATAAGGTTCCCTAAAAAAAGAAACAATCCTCTCTAAACTCTAACCATATTTGGTTACATCCTCTTGTGGATGATCACTAGTCCACCTACCTCACAAAATATTTTTAAAAAAACCATGATTGCAATAGGGAAATCCTTTTTTCTCTCTACTCACCATGACTTTATTTTGTGTGAACTATTTGTGTTTCAAACTTGCCTAAGGACTAAAAATTGACAATCAAGGTAGTATCACCATTGGTAAGTTTTGAGGTTCAAATAGGTTCAAGTCTAGATTATGGATCACATTTTAGGATCTCTTGACTAGACATTCCAAGTTTTGTTGGAACTACCATTGAACTTAACTAGGCAAAGCTTAAGACCCTTGGCCAGTTTTATGTCTTCCACTAGGCAAATAGTCTCTTTTCAAAATTGAATAAAAATCTAAAATGGCTGTGTTACAC
>Ga0116226_10003411_pt1 | contig 14053 bp, 7 predicted proteins | sample S1TSphfallax_FD_89692 | JGI IMG/M metagenome (GOLD analysis project Ga0116226, IMG submission 89692) | Host-associated microbial communities from peat moss isolated from Minnesota, USA - S1T2_Fa - Sphagnum fallax MG | ecosystem: Host-associated > Plants > Peat moss > Unclassified | place: USA...
AACCGCGGGGCCGGCGATCAACGCGAAACGGCGATCTTCCAGGGCGATGCCTTATCCCCCGCCAATAAAGCGGCGATCGAGCAGCGGCAACTGGCCCGCTTTCGTTCCGGCGCCCTCGCCGGACTCGGCCCGGAGGTGTCGGATGAGAGCCTCGTGCGTGCCATGATGGTGGTACGGGCCAATGAGATGACGTTCAACGCGCCGAGCCCAGCGGTGGCGCAGCGGCTGCTCGACCTCTTGAACCAGCGAATCACCCCGGTGGTGCAATCGCGAGGGTCGCTCGGCGAGGGTGATCTTGCGCAACTCTCGAATGTTGCGGCGACCATGGTGGGAGCCGGCGAGGCCTACTACCAAGGCGTGCGCATGTCGGCGGCAAAGGCTCTGGCAGGGGCGGGATTGAAGCCGATACAGCCGTTTGCCGCCGACGATAATGCGCTGACCAGCAGCGATGCCTATGCAACGGGCCAAGCCGCGCTGATCGTCGAGGATTCGCGTCACGCCCTCGACTGGGCAGACCTCATCTATGCCATGGACCTCGATGGCATGAACAGCAGCATTACCCCACTCAGTCTCGCCGTGCAGTGCGACCGCCCAGACCCGTGGCTCAATTGGGATGCGGCTCGGGTGCTCGACATGCTCAAGGGCAGCTATTTGTTCGAAACCGACACGGCACGCATCATTCAAGATCCGGAGAGCCTCCGAGCCTCCTCCATTCGCCAGGCATCGGCGTGGACCGAGTGGCAAGCGCTCAAGGATGCCGTCGTATTTCAGGCGAACTCATCCGATCACAATCCGGCCATCCACGTCGGGTTGTCGCCCGACGACTCGTGGGAACTGGCCAGCCCGCAAATGATGAAGTTTTACGTGAAGGGCGGACCTTTAAGTCATGGTCAGCATGGATACATCGTCTCCAATGCCAACTGGGACCCGTACCCGATGGCCAACAAGCTCGAGAATTTCGTGATCGCCCTGGCCAATATGGATGTCGCGGTGATGTTGCGCATCGAGCGTTTCAGCAGCACGTTCTTCACCGTGATTAAAGCATCGGAGGTCCTGCACGGCATCCAGCACTGGGGCGGCGGGTACACACCGGTCGCCCTGCAACAGGAAATTCAGAGTGTCACCAATCCCGTGCCGCCCTTTGGCAGTGCGATCGTCGGCGACGTGGAGGATCTGCAGGCGCAAACATTCCTCAAGGTTCTGCATGCGGAGGAGGCGGTGTCCACCACCCTCGATCTATTGGCGCTTGATCTTCTGGAGGCGAGCTTCTGGATGGACGTGCGTTCGACGCAAAATCCACAGCGCCAGTTCGGCGCGGCGCCGACAGCCGTTTGGAGGGCGTTGCGCAAAGAAGTGCCATTGCGCCCCGATCCCAACATCATTGCGGCGCAATCGGTTGACGCGACGGCGTCCGCCTTCGTACGGTCCAACGATCCTGCCGTATTCTATTCCTCGCCGCTGCGGCGCCCGGGCGAGGCCGCAGCGACGAGCGTCACCGCTCGCTGCGGTGGGTGGTAACTCATGCACCGACTCGCGCTCGCGCTACAGTTTGCCGCCATCGCGAGCGTCGCCATGGCTGCGCCGACGCCGAAGGAGAAGTTGGCCGCTCCGCCCGCCGATGCGCGTCACTACACGATCAGTTCGACGGCCGGCAAACATGGCGACATCTGGTCGTGGACCCAGGCGGATGGACGGGTGGCCTATCGCATGTCGATGTCCTTGCGGGGGTGGGTGACCGAGGACGACGAGCTCGTGACGATGGGCAGTGATGGCCGGCCCACGGCCCTCGCCATCCGCGGCTACACCGATCAGGGTGACGCCACCGAGGATTTCAGCGTCGACGGCAGCGGCGTCGCGCACTGGAAAACGGTGGTCGATTCCGGCTCCGCGCCTTTCGGCAGCAAACGCTACAACAGCTATGGCGGCCCATGGCTTGCCAGTGAGCTGGATGTCGAGGCGCTGGTTGCCGCCGGCGAAAAGGGGATCGATCTCCTGCCCTCCGGCCATGGCAGCATCACTCTCGGCCAGAGCGTTCAGATCGAGGGTCCGCACGGACCTAAGACGGTCAAGCTGGCCTTCCTTCGAGGGTATGGCTTTGCACCCTCACCCGTGTGGCTCGACAATGACAATCATTTCTTCGGCAATGCGGGAGAGCTTGCGTTGCTGCCGGAGGGGTACGAAGCGAACGGCCCCAAGCTCAAGGCGCTGCAGGATGACGCGACCGCCGCCATGGTTCGCGGAATCGCCCACCAGTTCTTGAGTCCCGCCAATCGCACGCCGACGCTGATCGATCACGTGCTCCTGTTCGACTCGGTCGCCGGGCGGTATACGCCCGACCGAGCGGTGTTGATTGCCGACGGCAAGGTCGCCGTGGTGGGCCGGGCCGGTTCGATCAAGCCGCCACCCGGCGCCGTTCTCATCAGTGGGCGCGGCAAGACGCTGACGCCCGGTTTATGGGACTCGCACCAGCATGTGGGCGACGATTGGAACCTCCTGCAGAACGTCGCGACGGGCATGACGAATTATCGAAGTCCCGGCACGCTGATCGATGATGCGCTCAGCATCTATCGGCGTCGCGCCGCCGGCGACCTGCTCGCGCCCGACGGCAAGATCTCGGTAATCATCGATCGCGAGGACCCGCTGGCCGCCCAGGGGGCGCTCACCGTCACGTCAGCCGCCGAGGCAATCGCCGCCGTCGATAAGATCAAGGCGGCGGGCCTATGGGGCGTCAAGTTCTACACGTCGATGAACCCGGCATGGATCGCTCCGGCCGCCGCCGAGGCCCATAAGCTTGGGCTTCATGTGCACGGTCACGTGCCTGCGGGCATGCGGCCGCTCGACGCGGTGCGCGCGGGATACGACGAAGTCACGCACATCAACTTCATCATGATGCAGGCGATGCCACAAGAGGTGGTCGACAAATCCAATACCGCCGCGCGGCTCGAGGGCCCCGCCCGATACGGCAAGGACGTTGATCTCGACTCGCCGGCAATGAAGGCGTTTTACGCAGAGCTCGCGCAGCGACAGACGATCATCGATCCGACGCTCACGGTATGGGAGCCCCTGATGACCTCCGACGGTACTGCCATGCCGCCCGAATATGCGCCGTTTGCCGAAATCGCGCCGCCGGCGGTCGCCCGTAGTTGGACGATCGGCGGCTATCCTCTGTCCGAAGGTCTCACCCGCGACGACTATCGCCGCAGCTTCGCCAAGATGGTCGACCTCGTGGGGAAGCTGCATCAAGCGGGTGTCCGGATCGTCGCTGGCACCGATGGGTGTGGACTCGAGTTGGTGCGCGAACTCGAGCTTTACCAGCAGGCGGGTCTCAGCAACGCAGAAGCGCTGCAGACCGCCACCATCATCCCGGCGCGGATGACCGGCATGGCGGACCGCACGGGATCGATAGCGCCCGGTAAGACGGCGGACATCATCCTGGTGGATGGGGATGTGTCGCAGGATCTCGCCAACCTGCGCCATGTGGATACCGTGTTCTTGGACGGCTATCGATTGAGTGGCAAGGCATTACGCCAGGCGAGCGGTCTCAATGGCATGCCGAAATGACGCAATCGTCCCGCGCCGCACCGACAGCCCTCGCTTCTGCGCATCTGCGCGCAGGTACCCTGTCGCTTACGGAAGTCCTCATGCAGGCGATCACGTCGGTGGGTCCGGCCGTTTCCGTGTTCGTGACCTTTCAGCCGGGAGTCGGTTTGGCGGGTATCGATACACCGCTCGTCTATTTGGCCGACGTATGGATCGTCTTGATGCTCGGCTCGACGCTTTTTCATCTGTCGAGGGTGTTTCCGTCTGCGGGCGGCTATTTTACCTACGTGAGCCGCACGCTCAATCCGCGCGTTGGATTTCTCGTGAGCTGGGCGTTCATGCTCTACAGCGCCATATCGCCAGGCGTGCTGTTTGGCTTTCTTGGACGTTTCCTGTCGTTGACGGCCGCACCGTATGGAATAAACATTCCATGGATCATCCCGTTTTCGCTGGTCGCGAGCCTGACAGGGTTCATTATTTATCGCGGCGTCGAGTTTTCCGGGCGATCATTGATGGTCATCGGGGTGCTCGAGATCGGCATCGTGATGGCATTCGGGATCTGGGGGTTTGTGGCGCCCGCATCCGGCCACGTCAGTTTCGCGCCCTTCGACCCGCATCGAATTTCGGCTGGGGCGTTTGCCATCTCGGCAATTTTTGGAATATTCGTTTATACCGGATGGGAGAGCATTGCGCCCATGGCTGAGGAGAGCGCCAATCCGCGTCGAAATATTCCCATTGCGACCGTCGCGAGCATCCTATTCAGCGGAGCGCTGATCGTTCTTTGCACCTGGGGGATGTTGCTCAGTTGGGGTTTGCAGGATATCGCCGGTATCGTCAATGATCCGTCCATGCCGGCGCTGACGCTGGCACACCGCATCTGGGGACCCGGATGGTGGTTGATCGTGTTTGCTGTGGCCAATTCCATCGTCGGCGCCGGTGTCGGCATGTCCATGGTATCGAGCAGGATGTGGTTCGCCATGGCGCGGGTGGGCGCGTTGCCCGCGGTGTTTGCCAGCATTCATCCACGCTTTCAAACGCCTGCGGCGGCCACCTGCCTGCAGATCCTGCTGTTCTTCGTCGTGGGCATCGGTGGTGCATGGTGGTTCGGCATCGACAATCTGTACCTGGTCGGCGGGCTCATCACGGTGTTCGCGGCGATTTTCATTTATATCGCCGCCAACGTCGGTCTCTCGTACCACATGTGGACGCACCATCGTGCTGGCTTTCACTGGCGGCAGCACGGCGTCTATCCGACGCTGTCGACCATCGCATTGCTCATCCTGTGCTACAAGTCGATCGTACCCCTGCCTGATTATCCGGTGCGCTGGGCACCGATTATCGTCGGCATCTGGATGACGATCGGCCTCACTCTGGTGATCGTATTGTTCGCCATGGGAAGGGAGGAGTGGCTGCACCGCGCCGCGACTGCTGCAGAGGCACCGGGGCGTTAATTCACGGTCTCGACCAGATAATTACCGTAGGCGTCGGTCGTTGCGACCTGGGCGTCGAGCAATAACAGCGTCGTCGTCGTTTCCTCGACGATCGCCGGACCGCGGATTACGGCTTCGGCACCCAGCAGTGAGCCATCGTAGACCGGTAGTGCGATGCTGTCGTGGCCCAGATAGACCTTGCGAGAGCCGCGGACTGACGGCTCATTAGACTGCGTGGCCAGCATTCGCCCGCGACGCCGTTTTCCGCCGGTGTCGCCCACTGCGCGGACCTTCCAGGTCGTGAACTCGACGATTTCTACCGGATCTTTGATGGTGTAGATGCGTTCGTGCTGAGCGTGGAAGGACTCGGCGAGTGCCTTGAGATCAGTACTGGTGAGACCCGTCTCGGGACGCTCGAAGCTCACTTCGATGTCCCACGACTGAAATTGATAGCGCCCCTGAAAGGCGTAGCTGAACGACCACCGATCGGGGGCAACGCCCGCACGCTCGAGAAAGGACTGACCGCGTCGCTGCAAGGCCGTGAGCAGCGTGTCGACGCCCGCAGCGTCGAAATGCCGGCTGGTGGTGTGCAAGGTGGCCGTCTCCTCCCAGCGCAGATCCGACAAGAGTCCGCCATAGGCGCTCAAGCCCGCGGCGAGCTTCGGGATCATGAAACGCGTAATACCGATGATGCGGGCCATGTCTCCGATGTGACACGCGGTCGCTCCACCGCCGCTCACCATGTAGCTCTCCCGCGGATCGATGCCCTCGTTGATGGTCACGTCCTCGATCGCGGCAATCATGCTGTGATTGATCGTGCTGTAGATCGCCCAGGCAGCAGCCTGGAGAGACAGGCCAAGCTTCGTTGCTATCGTGCCGATCGCCGCCTCGGCGCGGGTCCGATCGAGCGTCATTTTCCCGCCGAGAAAGTAATCGGGATCGATGATGCCAAGCACCAGGTTGGCATCCGTGACGGTCGGTTGCGTGCCGCCGCGGCCGTAACAGGCGGGTCCCGGGTAGGCGCTGGCGCTCTGCGGCCCGACTTTCAGCAGGCCACCGGCATCGACGCTCGCGATGCTGCCGCCGCCGGCTCCCACCGAACGGACATCAATCTTCGGAATACCGAGCATCTCCATACCGAAGGTCGATTCGGGCGTCACCACGATTTGGCGGTTGCGGATCGCCGAGACGTCGAAGGTGGTGCCGCCCATGTCGACCACGATCACGTCGGCGGCCGCCGTGAGCTGCATACCGGCCACCGGCGCGAGCGTCGGTCCCGACATCACGCTGTAGATCGGGCGGCGTACGATTTCTTCGGGCGGCATCATGCCGCCGATACAATTGCCGATGAGCAGTTCGTGCGGATAGCCGGCCTCTCGCAAGGCGCCAGCGAGGCGCGTGACGTAGGCCGCGACGACCGGGTAGAGCGAAGCATTGATGGCGGCGGAAATCGTCCGCCGATACTCGCGTGGAATGGGGTTGATCTCGTGGCTCAACGTTACCGGAATTCCGGGCCATTCCCGCTCGATGAGGTCGCGCACTCGCAACTCGTGGGCAGGATTGACGATGGACCAGAGAAGGCTCACGGCGATGGCCTCGACCTCGGAGCGTCTACAGAGCCGAACGGCATCGAGGACATCCTGCTCTGCGAGCGGCTCGAGCTCGCGCCCCAGTGCATCGATCCGCCCGCGCACTTCGAAGGTGCGATTGCGCGGCACGTAGGGCGGGGGATAGTCGATCTTGACGGTGAACGCGCGCTTCCTGGGCGCCTCGCGGATCGTGAGCACGTCGGGGTGTCCCGCGTTGCAAATCAACCCGATCGGCGCTGTTTTGCCCTCGACGAGAGCATTGGTGCTCACGGTCGTGCCGTGCACGATCGAGTCGTTGCGCGCGAGAAATTCGGCCAACGACAGCCCGTAATGGTCGGCCGCGAGCCCGAGCGCATTCATGAAGCCTTTTTCGAATTCTCCGGGCGTGGTTGGCGACTTAAAGATGTCGAGCCCGTGATTCGCGCGGTACACGACGAGATCGGTGAAGGTACCGCCGATGTCGATGCAAGAGGCGAACATGGATCGGCGCTACGTCGGCGGGCCGCGTAGCCGAGCGGTCGCCGGGGCGTCGACCGTGTAATCTATCCCGTTCGCAGCGAGGTGCACGGCCACACCGAAGACATCGCGCGCGCGTTCCGCGCTGATCCATCGTCGGTTGACATCCAGACAGACACGCGCCGGTTCGCGGTCGAGCGGATTGCCATAGCCGCCGCCGGCACAACTCCGATACACGACTTCGTCCTCAGTCGTGAACGTCTGATGGTGAAAGTCGGGTAGACGTTCCAGATCGCCGTCGGGATGTCGTTTCCAGCTGCCACAGGTTGCACCGGCGCCGCCACCCAAGACACCCTGTGCGGGAAAGGTACCGCCATCACCGCACCAATAGACGAGGATATCGCCGGTCAGCGAGCGGTAAGATCCTTGCGTCGCCGGCGCGCCACACCATTGACCGGGACCGGCCGTATCGACGGCTATGCGACGCTCGTCGAACACGATAGGGTACATCGCCTCGTTGATCTCGACGGAATCGCAGACCATGATGCCATTGCCCGATGAGGCCTCGTACGTCAGCCAGCCGTCATGGCCGGACAGCCCGGGCCCGCCCGACAGCGCCATGATGAACTGCGTGATGTAGTCGACCGGTTGGGCGTTCCGTGCATCGACGCCGGACACCACGCCGAGCGCCGCCGAGAAGTTCCCACCGCCTTCGGCCATGCCGTACGGCTTGCCCATGCCCGTAAACGAGCATTGCACGGCGTTCGCGAGGCGCTCCATGCAATTACTGGTTGCAACCGAGGTGCCGGCCGGAAAAGTCGGGCGTCCCACCACGCAGCCGTCGCGCAGTAACGGAATGATTCGGCTCGCGCTGCCGTGGTTGTGGGGCATCTCGGGGTCCACGTTGTAAAAGACGCCGATGCGACAGGCCGCGACCGCGCAGGCTTCCGATAGATTGAGCCCACCCGGCACGGTATCCGGGTTGTCGCGTGCATCCACGGTGACCAGGCCTTGAACGGGATCGACCGTGACGATGGCCTTGATCGCAATCCCCGCATCCGCGACGCCGGGCACGGGATCGTGGCGCACCGAGTAGGTGTAGGTGCCCGCGGGCAGCTTGGCGATGGCCGCCTTGGCGCGCCGTTCGCCATAGCTCATCCACGCTTCGATGAAGGCGCGGATCGTATCTCGTCCATATTTCCCGACCAGTTCTTTGAGGCGCCGCTCGCCCGTGCGGCATGCGCCCACCTGTGCCTGGTAGTCACCAAAAAAAATGTTGCTGACGCGAATTTTTTGGCGGGCCATGCGGATGATATCCGCCTTGTCCTTGAACTGCTGTTGCACGCGTACACAGGGAAAGTGCACACCTTCCTCGTAAATCGTCTTGGCGTACGGCAGGTAGGTCGTGGGTTCCGGGGCGCCGATGTCCGCATGATGCGAGCGCGACAAGGTCCAAAACAGCGGCTCCCCATCGCAGAACACCGGCACGCAGACGGTGAGATCAGCATGATGCGTGCCGCCGTGGTAGGGGCTATTGTTCAGGAACGCATCGCCTTCGTGGACGTCGTCGAACAGCTCGACGATGGGGCGGGTCGTCAACTCGAGCGCCGTCACATGAATGGGCAGGGCCTCCTCCACGCAGATGAGCCGGCTGTCGTAGGTCAGAATGCCGCAAGACATGTCTCGGCCATTCTTGATGACGCTCGAGCGGCTCGCCTTCATCACCGTATTGGTCATCTCCCGAATGATCGACTGCACGCGACTCGACAAAACGGCGAGCAGTATGGGATCGAACGGCATATCAGAAGGAACGACGCACTTGGACGCCGATGGTTCGTGGGCGGGTGACGAACAGGCGAGGTCTTCCGGGTACCTGAGCGGTATTCGGCAATAGGTCCCCGATGACGCCCAATGTATTGAATAGGTTGTCAGCAAAGAGGCTCACCCGCCACGGACCTTGATCGAAGCCGGCACGCAAGTTGACCAGCTTGTAGGCTGGCAAAGGCAGTCCCGCCGTGGTGTTGTTATAGCTGACCCGGTCATCGGTGTAAGTGTAGTCGCCTATGAGGAAGCCCGTACGCTCGGCAAACGGTATGGAGTACTGGATCGTGGCGGCAGCGGTCCATCGGGGCGTGTTCTGCAGGGGTTCCCCGGGCACGGTATTGGATTCCACCGAGCCGTCGGTCACCTTCGCGTTTTCAAATCCGGTCGACAGATTCACGGTCAGATGCTCGACCGGCACCGCGTCAACCTCAGCTTCGAATCCCTTGCTGCTGGTGCGGCCGATATTGGAGACGATGGTCCAATAGCACGGCAGCACCACCTCATGCTGCGTATTTCGCCAGTCGATGTCATACACCGCGATACGGGTCTTCACGCGATTGTCGAGCCAGGCACTCTTCAAGCCCACCTCGTAACTCCACAGCGAATCGGATTTGAATTCGTGTCCGTTGGTGATTCCGAGTGAAGCCAGCGCTTGATCGCAGAGCGGCGGTACGTAGGGGTTGGTGCCGCCGATCCGAAATCCCTTGGCGGCCGAGGCATAGACCAATTGGTCCGGTGTGACTTGATATTTGGCGGTGTAGCGCGGAGCGCGATCGGTCTCCTCGTGCGCGGCAAAGTTCGCGGAATAGCCGCCGTTGAGCGGTCCGCTCGCGATGTACGTGCCGTCATGTTCCAGGCGCGCAACGCGCAGACCCGCGGAGAACGTCAGCGCCTCGACAGGCTGATAAGTGACATCGGCATACGCGGCGCGCTGATGATCCGCGTTCGGCGTATTTTGCAGGAACACGAGATCCGTGCCGTAAATGTCTCCCGTCGCAGCATTGAAGCCCGGCGCATTGTAGTTTTGATAGTAGAAGCGCTCTTCTTGACTCCAGTAGGCCCCAAGCACGAACTGCACCGGTCCGGGGATGGCCGATTCGAAGCGCGCTTCGCCGGTCCAATCACGAAAATACAGATCGTCGACGATTTGCGCCGGGATGTAGTAGGGCAGGCTGTAGAACACCTGCGAAGTGGCCTGAGTGCCGTCCTCCAGATCAAAGCCGTCTCGATAAAAGTGGTTACCCAGCGCGATGAACCGGCCGAAGCTCAAATCTTGCTTGACCGTGAGGCTCTCGAAATTCCACGTGTCCGCCACGCCCTCCGGCACGTCGTACGGCTGCGATTGGACGAAATTATCGGCTGTGTAGCTGGCTACCGGGTAGGCGTTGCTGATCGCTCTCTGGTAGATAAACATGGGGGAGATCGTAAGCCCCGGGATCAGTTCAGGGGTAATTCGCATATTTGCCATGACGCCGGTGGTCTGCTGCGAGCCGACATGAGTATCCTCGCCGGGGACCGGTGTGCCGCCCGCGGGATAGGGAAGACTGGGCGATCGCGGATCGGGCGGCCCGCCCCACTCGCGGGTGAACACACCAGGGTCGTAACTACTGAGCGCGCTGACCCGCAACGCGACGTTATCCTTGATGAGCGGAATGTTCACGCTGGCGTTGGTCGAGTAACCGCCGCCGCCATGATCCACATACGATCCTTCAGCTTCGACCTTGCCCGATAGCTCTTCGGCCGAAGCTTCGCGCGTCACGAAGCGGACGGTACCGCCCATCGATCCCGCGCCGAACAGTGTGCCTTGGGGGCCGCGCAACACTTCCACACGCTGCAGCTCCAACAGCCGAGGATCCATCGAGGGCGGAACCGGACTGTCGTTGAGGTACACGCCCGTGGTGTTATCGCCGAAGACGCCTCGAATCGTGATGGTCTTGGTGGTGGACACTCCAAACCCGGTGCCCGCTCCGCCCGATCCGGCGCCGGTTCCTAGGGACAGGTTGGGCACCATGGCCGCGTATTGTTCGAAGCGCGTGATCCCTAAATTATCCAGCGTCTCGCCGGTGATGGCGCTCATGGAGATGGGCACGGCCTGCAAGTCCTCGCTACGGCGCTGGGCGGTCACTATCACCGGCGCGAGGGTACCCGTATCGGTTGCAGCCGTTGATGCTTGGTCGGCTTCGGCCGAGCTCAGCGACAACGCCGCAAGTAATCCCACATGAGCCGCCGCCACCTGAATCCAGGAATGCGACGGCCCGCAACAGCCCTGATTCATTCTTTTGTCTCCCTCATAGATATAGATTGATCGAAACGAACTCGCCTACTTTCGGATCAAATATTCAATCTTTGATCAAACTTCCTAGCAAGTATGATGCCACCCGATGGGAAGGCGGTATGTCGTTGAATCGAGTCTAAAAAAGGTCGTGTGTGGGGTAATCTCCGGCCGTCGATGCGCGCTTGTCGTGCATTGGCGGGTTTGCGCGAGCCACTGGTGGTCGGTCTTGGTGCGCACTTACGTAAGATCGGAGACGGCGGCGTCGGTATAGGACTGCCAGTATCCATCGGATTCATGAATCTCCGACAGATCGGCGTGCATTGCCGAGCGGGCCGCCTCTGCATCGCGATGCTGAAACGCAGACAGGATTTCCGAATGCCGGCAATTGGCGATCTGTTCGAACCGTCCCGGCACCGTATCGAGCCAGTTGATGGTGCGTGAAATGAACGGCGCCATGCGCAGCCAAAGCGTGTCAATGAGGCTTTCGAGCGGTTCGTTTTGCGCGATGCGATAAATCTCAAAGTGGAATGCCATGTTGAGTCGTTTGTACTCGGGAAGATCGCCGGCCGCGACGGCGGCAATCATGCCATCGTGGAACGTGCGCAAATGGTCGATTTGATGCAGGGAAATGTTTTGCGCCGCGAGGAATGCCGCCTTCGATTCGAGTTCCTGGCGCAACTCGCACAGCTGAATGATTTCTTTCTTCTCAAGGACCGGGACCCGGGCGGACCGATTCGGCATGGCCTTGAAGGCGCCTTCCGAGATCAGCCGCTTGAGGGCCTCGCGAGCTGGCATCTCGCCCATTCCGAGCATCTCGCTGACCATGCGAAGCGTAATTACCTGCGATGGCCGGAAGCTACCCGATAGCACGGCCTGCTTGAGCGTCAGGTAAGCGCGGAAGTTGGCGGTCCCGCCGACCACCGATTTATCTTGCAGGCGAGGCGGCCGTGCGGTCAGCGGACGCGCCGAGGATCGAGTGGTTTTCTTGGCAGGGGAGGGCATGGTCTCGCCTTGTTTTCGGAGGACGCTAGCACGGTTTGGCGGGCAAACCTAGGCGGCTACCGCCGGTTGGCCGCAAGACGATCGGAACGGAGGACTCGAAGAGGCGTGCGCGATGCCGCCAGATAAAACGAGCGCCTACGGCGCCTCGAGCACCGGCGCCCGGCGATGACGGGTCGACTGTTCATAGTCATACGCCAAGCGTATCAACGACGCCTCGCTCCAGGCGGTTCCGACGAACACGAGGCAAAAGGGCGCCCCGGACGCGTAGTAGCCGGCCGGCACCGTGATGCCCGGCAACCCCGCGATATTGATTTCGCTCACCGTCGTTTCGGCGATCGGCTCGTCTGCGAACAACGCCGGTAATTCGGATCTCATCTGCGGGAAGATCACCGCATCCAATCGGTGTCGATGAAACGTTTCCTCGAACAGTGCAAGGTACTGTTCCCGCAAGGTGATGAAATCAGCCTGATTCGGTGCCGCCGTGGGGGCGGCCAGGCACTCGGCAAATCCGGGCACGCTGTGCATGAACGCAAGCTTGCCGGAGGGACCGAAGGCATCCTCTGCTGCGGTGGCGCGCACGAAGTCAGCGAAAGTCTTCAAGGCGGCATCAGGTCCCAGGCGAGCCAGGTAGTGGTGCAGGTCGAAGGGCAGGGACTCGAGTCCACGCTCGTCGCCTTCGGGCAACGGAGGCGTCGGTCGACGTAGCGCGGCGAATCCGGATCTCGCAAACGGATCGTGGATGAGTAGAGCGCCGAGCGTGCGCAACTCCGTCAGCGCCCGTTCATACAAGCGGGTCGCTTCCGTCGACAGCGGCTGCGTGCGCCAGCCCGGGCCGTAGGTACCGATGCGGGCGCCGCGCAACGCGCCTGATGCCAGGTTCGCGGCGTAGCCTGCGGGCGGCCGGTGCCCGATACACGCCGCCGTCTTGAAATCCGCCGCCGTATAGCCCGACAGCACATCGAGCGTGAGCGCAGCATCCCGTACGGTGCGCGCCATCGGCCCGACGACATCGCGCAAACTCGAGAGTGGCATGACGCCCGCGGTCGGGACCAATCCAAACGTCGGCTTGATGCCGACCAATGCCTGTGCCGATGCGGGATTCTGAATGGACCCGCCCGTTTCTTCGCCCAAGCCAACGAGGGCCATGCCCGCCGCGACCGCCGTGGCGGTGCCCGCGCTGCTGCCGCCCGGGACGAAGCCACGCCCGGCGGCGTTGTAGGTGGGCCCGGCCCAACTATCATTGGCGTGGCTTCCGGTATGACTGAGTATAGGGACGTTGGTCTTGCCCAAAATGACGGCCCCGGCGGCGCGTAATCGCGCAACGACCGGCGCATCCGTGGCCGGCAGCAGATCGATGCCGCCGGTCTTGCCGTACAGTAAATGCCAGCCGGCCGTGGTGGGGAAGCCCACCATGTCGATGGTGTCCTTGACCACCACGGGAATGCCGGCAAGGGGTCCGAGCGCGGCGCCGTCGCGACGCTGCCGATCGATGTGGCGCGCGGTCGTCAGGGCTTGGTCATTCAAAAAGATGATCGCGTTGTAGGCCGGATTCCAGCGAGCAATCCGATCGAGGCAGGCAAGGGTCAGCGCCTCGGCAGTCAAGGTCCCGGCTGCCAACGCAATTTGGACTTGATCGATGGTCAGTTCGGCGAGATCAATCACTGCCGCCCCTCAGCTGGCTGTGCAGCAAAAAAAATGCGGGGCAAGTCTGAGTTTTGAAATTGCTCCGGGGGTCTTGCGCATTTGTTGGTTCAGTTGCTTGTCCTCGAGAAAATAAAAACATAGTTTGCCGCGGGAGGGCAAACCTATCGCGAGATAGGGACGCAAAGCCTCCGGCCTTTGACTAAAGAAAGGTAGCGGGGTTGCCAATGGGTCGTTGCCCATTGTTCGGCGTTGCTCTCATGGAACATAACCTACAAGGATAGCCATGAGACAAT
>Ga0116226_10003412_pt1 | contig 14053 bp, 13 predicted proteins | sample S1TSphfallax_FD_89692 | JGI IMG/M metagenome (GOLD analysis project Ga0116226, IMG submission 89692) | Host-associated microbial communities from peat moss isolated from Minnesota, USA - S1T2_Fa - Sphagnum fallax MG | ecosystem: Host-associated > Plants > Peat moss > Unclassified | place: USA...
CGCAACAGCCTTGGGCGCGATAAGGCAAGGCGACGCGTCGGCGTCATGTTACGGTAAAGCGGCGTGGCTAAGATGAATATCTACTTTAGCGCTCTGCCATTTGAGCGCGCCGCCGAAGGATGAATTGCTGACATGGGTCACGTGGCGCGACTGGCGAAAACGGCTTTTATCATCCTGTCCGTCCTGGCTGGGCCGGCCCTTAGCTTGGCGTCGCCTGCGTTCGCCCAGGCGGCGACGCAGGGCTATGTCGTCGTAGGTGAAGGCGGCGCCCAGACCGTGCGCGCCATCACCGCCGCCCCCGTCTGCCCGACACTGAAGATCGATGGGCGTTCCACCGTGATGCACGTGCGGGCGCGGCCGGGCGTCCTGCCCCTGCGCCCGACGGCCTCTGTTCCGGCGCTGAGCAAGCCGTCGGACTTCCCTGATTTGGTTTGCGAGGCGGCGCTACCGCAGACTATCCGGTCCGCTACGCTTGACGGACGGCCCCTCCCCTTGGCGCCTAAAGTCATTCATCGGATTGTTCTCATCGGCGATACGGGGTGCCGGCTGAAGGTGGCGGACAAGGCCTATCAGGCCTGCAACGACCCGGCCCGGTTCCCCTTCGCCTCCATCGCCGCAAGCGCTGCGGCCTTCCACCCTGATCTTGTCATTCATGTTGGCGATTATCTTTATCGGGAAAATCCTTGCCCAGCGGACGACGCCGGCTGCGTCGGCTCACCCTGGGGATATGGCCAAGACGCCTGGGAGGCGGACTTCTTCACGCCGGCCGCCCCCTTGTTACGGGCCGTGCCGCTGGCCCTCGTGCGGGGCAATCACGAAACGTGTGTCCGGGCCGGCCAGGGCTGGTGGCGCCTACTCGATCCACGTCCGCTTCAGCCTCATCGCGACTGCGTGGCTGCGGCAGACGACGATGTGGGTGATTACAGTCCACCCTACGCCATACCGCTGGACGCCGACACTCAGCTTGTTATCTGGGATTCCGCGAACGCGGGATCAAAACCTGTGGGGCCTGATGATCCCAAGGCGCAACACTACGCCGCGACGCAAATGGCTATTGAGGCTCTGGTCAAGGGCAAGCCTCACACCTTTCTGGCTAACCATCATCCCCTCCTCGCCTTCGCGGCCAAGCAGAAGGCGGGAGAGCCTGTAAGACTCGATCCTGGCAACCAAATGCTGCAGTCCGTTTTCGCGCGAGCCGAGCCCAAGCTGTTCCCGACCGGGGTCGACCTGCTCTTGAACGGTCATGTCCATGTGGAGGAACAACTGAGTTTCGCTAACGGCTATCCCTCAGAGCTTGTCACCGGCTTTTCCGGAACACAGGAGGATATCGTGCCTCTACCGGCGACCCTGCCGCCCGGGACGACGCCGGCGGAAGGGGCCGTGGTAGAGAGCTTCAGCTCCTGGGTCGACGGCTTCGGATTCGCCACCCTGGAAAAGACCGGCCTCACCGCCTGGCGCATCCGCGTCTTCGATAAGATCGGTCAGCAGGTAAATATCTGCACCCTAAAGGGTAGGATTTCTCACTGCGATCTGGCCCAGGTGAAGCGCTAAGCCTTGATCAGGCCGAGCTGGATCACATCCGTTCGCTTCGTGCGGAAGCCGGCTTCGCAATAGGCCAGGTAATAGCGCCACAGGCGGTCGAAGCGGGCGTCGAATCCCTGGGCGCGGATTTCCGGCAGGCGCGCATTGTAGAGCTTAGCCCAGGCGGCCAGGGTATCGGCATAGTCCTGGCCGAAGCGGCGGATCGGTCCCCAGGTCAGCCCCGCCCGGTCCGTTTCCTGACGCAGGCGCGTCTCGCTGGGCAGCAGGCCGCCGGGGAAGATATGCAACTGGATAAAATCCGGCCGGCGACGATAGCCTTCGAACAATTCGTCTTGGATAGTGATGATCTGTAAACCGGCTTGGCCACCGGGCGTCAGGCGATCATGCAAGGTGGAGAAATAGGCCGGCCAATAGGCCTCGCCCACCGCTTCGAACATTTCGATCGAGGCGATTCGGTCAAACTGGCCCTCCACATCCCGGTAATCGCAGAAGGCGACCTTGACCTTATCGCCGAGGCCCGCCGCCTGGATGCGCCGGGCGGCATAGTCGTGTTGGGCCTGGGATATGGTGATGGCCGTGACTTGGGCGTCGTAGTCTTTGGCGGCGAACTCGGCGAAGCCGCCCCATCCACAGCCGATTTCAAGCAGGGTTTGGCCCCGTTGCAGGTTCATCGCCTGGGCCAGCGCCTGATGCTTATTGCGCTGAGCGACCGCGAGGTCCTGGCCCGGCTGGTCGAACAGGGCCGAGGAATAGTTCAGGCCCGGGTCGAGCCATAGGCGATAGAAGTCATCGCCCAGATCATAGTGGGCGTAGATGTTGCGCTTGGAGCCCGTTTTGCTGTTGTGATTCAGGGCATGGCTGACGGCGTTCACCAGCCGGATCAGAGGGTTTCCGCTCAACAGCCGGCCTATGCGGTCAAAATTATCGCAAAATGCGTTCAGCAGCATGATCAGATCGGGACTATCCCATTCCCCGGCCAGATAGCTTTCGGCGAAACCTACGTCGCCCGCGCCCAAAACGCGCCGAACAAAGCGGCCGTCATTCACCTCCAGGCAGGCTTCGCGGCCGGGCTCGCCGCCTTCGAGGCGATGAACCACGCCATCGGGGCTGATGACGGTGAGCACGCCCACGCCCCAGCAGCCGCGCAGGGCCGCAATCAGCGCGTTGACCGCCCCGGAGCTTTTGCGTCGTCGGGCGCGCAGGCCAGCCCCGGCTTCGTCGATCGATATGCTCGCCATGGCTAACCCACCGCTTTCTTTGTAAGCGCCCGAGTCGCCGCCGCCGCCCCGGCCGAAGCCAGGCCACTGGCGACTACGCCCCAGGCGAGATCCAAACTCGTCACTTTAAAAGTCCAGACCTTCATGACCGCATAGCAAGTCAGGTCATATGTTCCATAGGCCACAAGACCCAACATTGCGCCATTGATCAATGCTTTAGTCCATCCACCGACGAGGCCGGCGGAAACCGCGAAATAGACGAGGCCGGCGATGTATAAGACATAGAAGGCCAGCGCGGGCGCGAGCCGAACCTGATCCGCCAACAGGGGGCCGATCTCCGGGCGATAGAGGTGCGGACCCACCTGGGATAGAAATATGCTATCCAGCCCCAGAAAGATCACCAACGTCGCCGCATAGGCAATAGCCCACTTCACCATGATTGCATTCCCATCCCTGGCTTCATCATCTTTACGCTTGTACAGGCCGCAGCCGGTAGTGGCTGACGCCCCATTCCGCCCCGCCGGCGTGGCCGAACAAGCCGGCCGTGGCCATAAAGAATAGGCGCCAGCGTCTGCCCCATAGCTTGGCCGATGGGCCATAGACCTCGCGAAGGACGCCGCTCAGCTCTTTGGCGTGGCGATCATAGTTATGCAGCCAGTGCTCGGCCGTGCGGGCATAGTGTTCGCCATTCCACCGCCAGTCGGCCTCTAAGGCGAAAAGGTCGCCGAACTCCCGGATCAGGCTGTGGCTCGGCATCACGCCGCCGGTGAAGAAGTGCTGGGCGATCCAGTCGGCCGGATCATTGACATCAAAGCGGTAGGAGGTGGAGCGATGGCTGAACACGTGTAGAAACAGCCGTCCCTCCGGCTTAAGCCAGGTGCGGGCCTTGGCCAGGAGGGCGCGCCAGTTGGCCATGTGTTCAAACATCTCGACTGATACGATGCGGTCGAACCGACGTTCAGTCTCGAAGACATTCATATCCGCGGTGATGATCGTCAGGTTGCTCAAGCCCAACGCCTTGGCGCGCGCCTCGATAAACCCGCGTTGCGGCGCGGAGTTGGAGACGCTCACGATACTGGCCCCTGGATAGGTCTGGGCCATCCATAGACTGAGCGAGCCCCAGCCGCAGCCAAGCTCCAGTATCTGCTGGCCGTCGCGCAAGTCGGCATGGGCGCAGGTTTCCGAAAGGGCTAGCGTCTCCGCCTGTTCCAATGTTTCCGCCCCGGTGGGATAGAGGCAGGAGGAATATTTCAGCCGTGGGCCAAGCACGCGTTCAAAGAAGGCGGGCTGCAGTTCGTAATGCTGGTCGTTTGCGGCCTGCACATGTTCGGCGATAGGGCGCGCAGCCATTTCCCTAGCGAAGACGGCGTCTAAACCGGGCGCGGGGGCAGCGAGGTTGCGGCGCGCGCCGCCGACCAGCATGTCCACCGCTGCGCGGCGAATGGGGTCGGGGAGGGGCGCGCCTTCAAACGCGGTGAGGACGGCGGCGACGGCGCTCATGACTTGAACTCCCTCATGACGCTAGAATCTTGGGCTTTAGGTTCGGCGATATCCGGCGTCGCCAGAGCCTTAGGCGGTCGGGGCCAGAAGACGCTGACCCGCGCCTGATAGCGGCGAAAGGCCTCGCCTCTTGACCGGAGCATGGCGGCTTCCAGGGGCGGCACCCCGGTTCCGTAGCGCAGAATGACGTACATGATGGCGGGTGCGATTAGGGTGACGAGGCTTTCCGGCCTATGAATCTCAAGCCCGATGACAGGATAGGCCCACCAGCCCAACGCCTCGAACAGATAGTTAGGATGGCGAGACCAGGCCCAAAGGCCTCTGTCGCAGACGCCGCCCTTATTTGCGGGATTGGTCTTGAAGGCTTTCATCTGCCCGTCCGCCACGGCTTCGCCGATAATAGCGCCGGCAAGGATCAGAGCGCCCAGCGCATCCGCCCATCTCAGGCCGGCGACGGGAACCCGCGCCGCAGCGACAACGGAGACGCTGAGTAGGGCTGAGGCCGGCGCCTGGACGATCATCAGTTGATACATCCTGCGGGGAAAGTCTTTGCCCCAATCGCGACGGAAGTCCGCATAGCGCGCATCTTCCGGGCCGCCGGCGACGCGCTTGTGAACATAGGCGCCTAACCGCAGCGCCCATATCATGGCCAGGCACGCCACCATCACTTGGCGCACGTCGGGGCCCGACTGGCCCGACAGAGGCGCGACAGCGGCCAGGGCGAAGGCCAGGCCGGACCCATAGGTCCAGAACACATCGCTCCAGCCGCCGTTCTTTACGGCCGCTTGAAATACCCAACCGGCCGACATGACCACAGCCATGAAGATCATGACGCCGAGCGGCAAAAGGATCAGTGGTGGGGCGCTCATGAGCCGGCCCCGATCATGGCCGTCTTGGCTTCGGGCGCCTGGGCGAGTTGATTTGTGATGAAGGCGGTCAAGTCTTTTAGCACAGGACCCAGAAAGCGAAGCGGCGCGGCGAGGACGCCGACGATCAGGGCGTGGTTCAAACCCTTGTACATCTTGACCTGGACCCGGCCGCCTGCAGCTTCGATCCGTTGGGCGAGGCGGGTGCTATTACCGGGGTCTACAACCTTGTCGCCCAGGTCTGCGGCTAGGAACAGGGGCGCGGCCTTCCCATCGACATAATTAATCGGCTGGGTCGCGGGTCGGTCCTGCTCCGGCCCAAAAATGATCTTCAATTCCTCGCTCCGCAGGGGCAGAAAGTCGTAAGGCCCGGCCAAGCCGACCATGCCCCGGATATCGTTCCGGGCATCGAGGCCAACAGCCTCCAGCCAGCGACGATCAAGCGTAAGCATGGCGGCGTTATAGGCGCCAGCAGAATGTCCCACTAGAAACAATTTATGTGGATCGCCGCCGAACTCAGCGGCGTGGTCATGGGCCCAGCGTACGGCCTTGGCGTTGTCCTCTAAGAAAGCGGGCCAGCGCACTTCCGGATAAAGACGGTAGTCTGCGATGACGGCGACAAAGCCTTTTGACGCCAGGGCGTCTCCGACAAAGCTGTAATCCGCCTTGCGCCCGCTGTCCCATCCGCCGCCATAGATGAACACAATCACCGGCGCAGATTCGGCGGCGCTGACTGGCCGATAGACATCGAGCCTGCCGCGGTCGCCCGTCTGATAGACGAGGTCGCGCGTGGCGATGACGTTGGATTTTGGCTCCAGCGCGTTCAGGACGCCGACGCTGGAGCAAGAGGCCAGACCGGCGGCCAGGGCGGCCAGGGGCAGGACCTTGGAAGTCTTCGCCGCGATCCGACGGTTTGGATGTTCCTTTGCCTGACGCATCTTGGCCATGTTTTTGGCGTCCGCCCTCTGTCGGTTTGTGATACGCAGGCAGCTACGCATAGGCTGGGCCATCGGATGAATCCTGCATCTCAGTTTATGCTTATCGCGTAACTCTCAGCAGGGTTCGAAACGCGCCGTCGGTTACGGGAGACCATGATGGGAGTTGAAACGCCGAGCAAGCCGCTAAGGGTGGCTGTGATCGGCTCCGGGATCGCCGGTTTGTCCTGCGCCTGGCTCTTGCATAAGCAGCATTCCGTGACTGTTTATGAAGCCGATGATCGTATCGGCGGTCATTCCCACACGGTGGAGGCGCCGGACGACGCGGGTCCTATCCCTGTGGATACGGGGTTCATCGTCTACAATGAGGCCAACTACCCGAATCTGACGGCCCTGTTCCGACATTTACAGGTTCCCAACCAGCCTGCGGAAATGTCGTTCGGCGTGTCGCTGGATGAAGGTGATCTGGAATACGGCAGCGCTCACCTGGGCGCCCTGTTCGCCCAGCCCGCAAACCTTATCAATCCACGTTTCTGGTCCATGATCGGAGATCTGGTCCGGTTCTATAAGTCTGCGCCTGCTGCTGTGGCGGCCCTGGAGGGACAGGCGCTCACGCTCGGCCAGCTTTTGGATCGCGGCGGATATGGCGAAGCCTTTCAGACCGATCACCTCCTGCCCCAGGTGGGCGCGATCTGGTCCACCTCGCCCGCCGGCGCGCGGGACTATCCGGCGGCGGCGCTGATCCGGTTCTTCACCAACCATGGTCTGTTGAATCTGGCCACTCGCCCACAGTGGCGCACAGTAAGCGGGGGATCGCGGGCCTATGTCTCGCGCCTGACGGCCGGTTTTTCGGACCGGATTCGCCGGAAGACGAAGGTGATCCGCGTGCGTCGCATCCCCGAGGGCGTTGAGGTGCTCGACGCCATGGGCGGCGTAGGGCTCTATGATCAGGTCGTCATCGCCGCCCACGCCAACCAGGCGCTCTCTATGCTGTCCGAGCCGACGGTGGCTGAACAATCCATTCTGGGCGCCTTTCGCTACAGCTCGAACCTGGCCGTGCTGCATACGGACCCCAGCCTCATGCCGCATCGGCGCGCCGCGTGGTCAGGTTGGAATCATATGGGGCGCCGCGATGAGCCGGACGGCTTCTGCGTCACCTATTGGATGAACTTGCTCCAGACCCTGCCGCGTCACAAGAACCTGTTCGTGACGCTTAATCCCCGTCGCCCGCCCGCGCCGGAAAGCGTGATCGGCCAGTACGCCTATGACCATCCCCTGTTCAATACCGCCGCTCTGAACGCGCAACGACAGCTCTGGTCGTTGCAGGGCGTCGGCGGGGTCTGGTTCTGCGGCGCTCATTTCGGTGCGGGTTTTCATGAGGACGGCCTGCAATCGGGCCTGGCTGTGGCTGAGCAGATGACGGCGGGCGGGTTCGGCGCGGTGCGCCGTCCCTGGTCTGTCGCACGGGAGTCGGATCGCATCTTCATCACGCCCGCAACGGCCGCGCTCGGGCTTGGGACCGGCGTGCCCGCGTGAGCGCGCCGGGGTCAGCCCTCTATATCGGCCGTGTCGGGCACACCCGGCATAAGCCACGCCGACACAGCCTTAGCTATGGCGTCTTCATGCTCTTGCTGGACCTGGACGAGGTTGAGGCCCTGGCGCGCCGTTTACGATGGTTTTCGCTGGGCCGGTTCAATCTGACCAGCTTTCATGCTGCGGATTTCGGCGATGGGTCGGACCGATCCTTGCGAACCCAGGTGGAAGGGCATCTTGCGGCGGCAGGCTTAGAGTCCGATGGCGGCCCCATCCGTCTGCTCTGCCTGCCCCGCGTGCTGGGCTATGTGTTCAATCCCATCAGCGTCTATTTCTGTCATCGCCGCGACGGCGCATTGGACGCCATTCTGTATGAGGTCAGCTCCACCTTCGGCGAACGGCACAGCTATCTGATCGCGGCGGAGCCGGACGCGGCGGGCGACATCCGTCAGGTCGTCGATAAGCGACTGCATGTCTCGCCTTTCATGGACATGGACCTGCGCTATCGCTTCAATATAGCCACGCCGGGCGAACGCTTGCGCGTGGCCATAGATGTGTCTGACCCCCACGGCTTGATGCTTTCAGCCAGCTTCGTCGCCCGCCGCCGTCCGCTTAAGGATGCAGACCTTATCAAGGCCTGGCTGACCCATCCCCTGCTGACGCTAAAAGTGATCCTGGCTATTCATTGGGAGGCGGTGAAGATCGCGCTGAAAGGCATGGGCTTAAAAAGTGGTCCCAAGGCGCCGCAATATCCTGTGACCTTGGGTGTCAGCGAGACGCCTCGAACCTGATCTTTTAGGCTAGGGCGCGATAGTCGATAATGGACCCATCCTTGAGCCGGCTGTGCAGGGCGGTCCAGATTCCGCCATCGTCGAACCAATCTACAATCTCCGTTTCGCCTGCCAGGGTGTAGCGTGTGGCCGGCAGGCTGCGGCCATCCGGCAATTGCAGGGTCTGGCCTGTCTGGCGTGTTGCGGTCTCGCGCAAAAGGGCGCCGGTCTGGGGATTGAACAGGGGGGAACGCAGGCCCCGTTCATTCCAGTGGCTGAGCGGCAGGGCGGCGGCCGACGCATTGAGGGTATGGCCATTGGAGGCATGGATGACGAGGCCTGAGGCAGACCGCTCCACCTTCACCTGTTCGTGTCGGCCATTAGTCACGGTTCGGCTTTCAAGGCCCGTAAACGCCCCGCCTTTCCAGGTTTCGGTCGAGGTGTGAACATAATGGAAGACAGGAATGGGTCCGAACTTCACGATAAAATGCGCCTCGGTCGTGGCGGTGAAGTCTTCCGGCGCGCCTTGGAAGCTGACGGTGTGGGCCCCGATCTCCTGATTGTTCCGAAAGACTTGGAACGCCAGGCGTTTCTCCGGCCGGGGACCCGCCTCAGGTGTCGCCTGCGCCAGGGCCGCCGCCCCCGGCGCGAGGACAAGCCCCGCCGCCAACAGGGTTCGCCGCGAAAGCCCGTCGCAGACTGCCATGGATTTAATCTCCGTTTTTGCCAATAACGTCCATAGTTACGACAAACCGCGTCCGGCGGATGCGCGACAACGTGTCATAGAGAATAAAAGCAACAGATTTCAGCCCCTTTAACGGCAGGGGCGGCGGAGATTCAAAGCTTGGTCGAGCGTCGCCACCTTTGTCCCCAGATCATTCACCAGGCCGTTCTTGAGCGAATAGCACCAGCCATGAACCGTCAGGTCAGCCCCCTGTTCCCAGGCTTCTGTGACAAAGGGATCGGTGGCCACATTTTCCACCTGTCGCAGCACATTCAGTTCGCACAGACGATCATGTCGGGCCGCTTCGTCGGGCAGGGCGTCGAGTTCTACGGCATGTTCGCGCACCAGCTCACGGATCGGGGCCAGCCAGTGATCAATCAGGCCCAATCGCGCATTGCGCAGCGCGGACAACACGCCGCCGCAGCCATAATGGCCGACCACGAGGATATGCTTCACCTTCAGGACCTGAACGGCGAACTGTAGGACGGACAGATAGTTGGCGTCCTGGGGCGGGGCTAGGTTGGCCACATTTCGGTGTACGAACATTTCGCCCGGATCGAGCCCGACAATCTCATTGGCCGGCACCCGGCTGTCCGAACATCCAATCCAGAGATAGCCCGGCGTTTGTTGCGCCACCAGACGTTGGAAGAAGCCGGGATCGAGCGCGACCTTTTCGTCCGCCCAGGCGCGATTCTTAGCGATCAGATCTTCGATTGAGGGAACAGTTCCGGTCATTTAGGCGTCTCACTATGGGATGTCACAACGCTCGCTCCTTGACTTTGGGTAGAAGGCGCAGGCCGACCCCTCAGCGCCGTGGGTGACAACGGCGCGCCAAAGCGCAGGGCGGTTAAAGCCTCGCCTTGGCGGCGGCGACCACCGCCTCCACCGTTATGGCGAATTCCTGATAGAGCCGGTTGGCTGGGGCGCTGGCGCCGAAGCCGGTCATGCCGACAAAGCCGCCGTCCTCGCCGATGAACCTGTCCCAGCCCTGGCGCACGCCGGCCTCCACCGCCACCCGCGCCGGAGCCTCGCCGATCACGGCTTGACGATAGGCGGCCGGCTGTTGCTCGAACAGCGCCCAGCAGGGAACGGAGACGACCCGGGTCGGCACGCCCTCCGCCTGCAATCGGTCTCGCGCCGCGACGGCCAGCGCCACCTCCGTGCCCGTGGCGAAGAGGGTCGCTTTGGCAGGCCCGCCCTCTGCGGTGCGCAACTCATAGGCGCCTTTGGCCGACAGGTTTTCCGACGCTGCCTCCAGCCGCAGGGCCGGGGTATTTTGTCGCGACAGGGCGAGCGCGGAGGGCGCGGTCTTCAAATCCAACGCCGCCCGCCAGCATTCGGCCGTTTCTACCGCATCCGCGGGACGGAAGACGAAGGTGTTGGGGATGGCTCGGAGGCTGGCCAGATGTTCCACCGGTTGGTGTGTCGGCCCGTCCTCCCCTACGCCGATAGAATCGTGTGTAAGGACATGAATGACGCGTACGCCCATCAAAGCGGCCAGGCGAATAGCCGGGCGGGCGTAGTCGGCGAACACCAGAAACGTCCCGGCATAGGGAATGACGCCGCCATGCAGGGCCAGCCCGTTCATGGCCGCCGCCATGGCGAACTCACGTATGCCGTAGTTCATATAGCGGCCGGCGTAATTCGGCGCGTCAAAGATTTTTGTTCCCTTGACGAAGGTGTTGTTGGAGCCCGTCAGGTCGGCGGAGCCGCCGAACAGCTCCGGTATGGCGGGAAACAGCGCGTCCAGCGCCTGGCCAGACGCCGCTCGTGTGGCAGGGTTCGGCCTCGTTTCCAAAAGCTTAGCGATATGCGCGTTCAGCCCGTCAAAGCTTTCCGTCGCGACCTCGCCTGAGATGGCCTGATTGAAGGCCGCCTTCCGGGGCGAGGCGGACAGGCGCTTGGCCCAGGCCCGCCGTGCGCCCGCGCCGCGCCGTCCCGCCTTGCGCCAGGCCTTGAGCATGGTTTCGGGCATATCGAAAGGGGCGTGGGTCCAGCCGAGCTTTTCACGGGTGGCGGCGATTTCGGAGGCGCCCAGGGCCTTGCCATGGGTCTCGTGGCTGCCTTCCAGGGTGGCGGCGCCCTTACCGATCTTGGTCTTGCAAGCGATCAGAACCGGCCTGTCCTGGCGTTCGGCCCAGCGCAGCGCGGTCGCTATGGCCTTCATGTCGTGCCCGTCAATCCGCTTTGCGGCCCAGCCTGCGGCCTTGAAGCGCAGGAGCTGATCCGTTCCGTCCGAAAGCGCCACCGCGCCGTCGATGGTGATGTCGTTGTCGTCCCACAGCACGCAAAGTCGGTTCAGCTTCAGCCGGCCGGCGATGGCGATGGCCTCATGGCTGACGCCCTCCATCAGGCAACCGTCGCCGCAGAAGACATAGGTTCGGTGGTCCACCAGATCATCGCCGAAGCGCGCATTCATATGCCGCTCCGCCATGGCCATGCCCACCGCCGTCGCTAGGCCCTGGCCAAGAGGACCCGTGGTGGTTTCCACGCCCGGCGTGTGGCGATATTCCGGGTGGCCGGGGGTGAGGGAGCCCCATTGCCGGAAGTCCCGAAGCTGCTCCATCGTCATGCTCGGCGCGCCGGTCAGATAAAGCAGAGCGTATTGCAGCATAGACCCATGGCCGTTGGAGAGGACGAACCGGTCGCGATCCGGCCAGGTGGGGCTGGACGCGTCATACTTAAGGATCTTTGTGAACAGAACGGTCGCGACGTCGGCCATGCCCATGGGCATGCCGGGATGGCCGCATTTGGCTTGTTCGACCGCATCCATCGCCAAGACGCGAATGGCGTCCGCCATGGCCTGCTGAGTCGTTTCGACGGTGGCGGTGAGCATCTGTCCTGTGTCGTCAGCAGGCATTGAGGTCTCAGGGGGCTCTAGGGTTAGGCGGCGTAGTTTACTATTTTATCGGGCTTTTGCGCGCCCAGGGCGTAATACGCAAGACAGTATCCCGCTGGCCGCATCGTAAGGCGCGTATCGTGTGCTCGACGTGACAGAACTGTCATTGAGACGTCCTGCGGCCTTTGGCTGTGGCGCGACGCACCTTATACCCAATTTCGCCATTGGCTGGAGAGGTAGATGTTCGAGGCGCCTCAGCGGGATTCGGTGTCAAGGGACCTGGTTGAGGCGACCCGGCGGCTTGAGCGCGCCCTGGGCCGCCTTGAGTCCGGCGTGGCGGGTCTGATGGCGAAGCCTTCGACGTCGCCTGAGCCCGACCTCTTCCGGACCGACGCGTTGGAGACGGATAAGGCGCGTCTGGAGGGTGAGCTTGACATGGCCCAGGCCCGGGTGAGGGCTTTGGAGGAGACGGCGGCGGCGGCCTCCGACGCGCTGGGTCGGGCGGTGCTGGAGGTCAGGGCCGCCTTGGGAGAAAACACCGGGGGCGATGACAACAAGGCCCGCATCGAAGGCGAACAAGCCCATACGGCGCCCGACGCTGAGGGCCAAGATTTTAGTGAGGAGGCGAGTTGATGGCGACGGTTACGGTTACGGTCAACGGCAATCCCTATGCGGTGGGATGTGAGAACGGACAGGAAGGGCATGTGGAGGCTCTGGCCCGTCAGTTTGACCGCCAGGTGCGCGAGGTAGCTGCTGCCGTGGGCCAGGTGGGCGATCTGCGCCTGTTCCTGATGGCCGCTCTTATGACATCCGATGATCTGCTGGACGCCAAGGCCAGGCTGGCCCAGGCCCAGTCGGAACTGGCCCGTTTGCAATCCGACCAGGCTCGCGCAGAGGCTCGCGCCGCTCAGGCTCTGGACTTGGCCGCCCAGCGGATCGAAGCCCTGGCCGCCAAGGTGGCCTGAGTTTGACGGGAGCGGCGCCGACCGATCAGAACGCCGCCCTAGCCGCGGCGGCTGCCCTGCATCAGGCCGGACAATTTAACGAGGCGGAGCGCGCCTACCTCGCCCTCGGTGACCAAACCGGGCCCCACCGCGCTCAGACGTTGCAACTCCTTGGCCTGCTCTATCGCCAGACCGGGCAGAGCCTGAAGGCGCTGATCGTCTATGACCGGCTCGTCGCGCTCGGCGCAGTCTCCCCTAATATCCTTATCATTCGCGGCGATCTGCTCCAGGGCTTGGGCCGACAGGTCGAGGCGGTCTTAAGCTATGACCAGGCCTTGGCGAGCGATCCAGGTCGCGCCGACGCGCATAATAATCGCGGCGTGGCGCTGGAGGCGCTGGGACGACTATCAGACGCTCTGGAGAGCTTCGACGCCTCGCTCCGGCATCGCCCTGATGACGCAAACACGCATTACAATCGCGCCGGCGTTCTGGCCGCGCTTCATCGCCCGGCCGAGGCGCTTGAAGCTTATGATCGGACCCTTAACCTCAGGCCCAACCACGCTCAGACCTTGAACAACCGCGCTCTCGTGCTCGGCGCGCTCAAGCGGTGGGACGAGGCCTTGACGAGCCTTGATCAGGCGCTGGCCATCGCTCCGGATTACGCCGACGCCCTCGCCAATCGCAGCATCGCCCTGCGCCGCCTCAAGCGACCGGCGGATGCGCTGGCCAGCGTCGACCAAGCCCTGGCCCTACGCCCCGATTTTCCGCAAGCCTTGACGACCCGCGGCCTGGCGCTCGCGGCGCTGGGCCGGTTTGAGGCGGCTCTGCAGAGCCATGAACAAGCCCTGGCCGGTCGTCCCGCCTATCCAGAGGCGTTGAACAACGCCGCCCTGGCCCTGGAGGGACTGGGCCGGTTTGAAGAGGCGGCGGATCGGTTGGAGGCGGCCCTGGCGCTTGATCCCGACTTCGCCGAGGCTGAGTTCAACAGCGGCCTGGCCCTTCTGCGCCTTGGCCGTTTCGCGGCGGGCTGGCGGCGGCATGAGGCGCGATTTCGACGGCCGGGGCACCCTGGCCCAACTTATCCGCCCGCAAGCCTCTGGCTCGGCGATCCGTCGCCGTTGGGTAAGACTGTACTTCTGCATGCCGAGCAGGGGCTTGGCGATACGATTCAGTTCTGCCGCTA
>Ga0116226_10003413_pt1 | contig 14052 bp, 10 predicted proteins | sample S1TSphfallax_FD_89692 | JGI IMG/M metagenome (GOLD analysis project Ga0116226, IMG submission 89692) | Host-associated microbial communities from peat moss isolated from Minnesota, USA - S1T2_Fa - Sphagnum fallax MG | ecosystem: Host-associated > Plants > Peat moss > Unclassified | place: USA...
GAGCGTTTGCTCGGCCCTTTTTTTTGCCTTTTTGACGCCATTCGGGGACGAGCGCAAGGCGGCTGGCATCCCCAGCGGATGAATTTTCCGGGTCGGACTCATCGCCTGTATGACAGATAAATTACGTGGATTCGCCGCTGGCGAAACGCCGCGCAATCAGGGTATGGTTGACGTAGGGGAAGCCATCGGTCGGCTAACGTGTCGTGGGAGATCTGATGTCGGTTATGTCGTCCGCACAGACGGTTCTGATCATCGATGATACGCCGGATAATATTGACGTCATCGCCGGTATTCTTCGGTCGGCCTACCGCCTCAAAGCAGCGCTGAACGGTGAACGGGGCCTGTCCATCGCCAAGGCCAAGCCGGCGCCCGACATCATCCTGCTCGATGTCATGATGCCCGACATGGATGGATATGAAGTGCTGCGCCAGTTGCAGGCCGATCCCGCCACCCGCTCGATCCCCGTCATCATCATCTCTGCCCTGTCCGAGCAGGAGGATGAATATAAGGGGCTCGAACTCGGCGCGGTCGATTACATCACCAAGCCGGTGGCCCCGAAGATCGTCGAGGTGCGCATCCGCACCCATCTCGCGCTGCACCGCCAGAGCATCGAGCTCGAGAAGAAGGTGCAGGAGCGCACCGAGGAACTGCACCGCACCCGTCTCGAAATCATCCGTCGCCTGGGTCGCGCCGCCGAATTCCGCGACAACGAGACCGGCTTCCACGTCATCCGCATGAGCCACCATGCCCGCCTGATCGCCCTGGCGGCCAATTGCGGCGAGGACTGGGCCGATCTGCTGTTCAATGCGGCGCCGATGCATGATGTCGGCAAGATCGGTATTCCCGATCATATTCTGCTCAAGCCCGGCAAGCTCGATGGCGAGGAGTGGGATATCATGAAGACCCACAGCCAGATCGGCGCCGAGATCCTCGGCTCCGACCAGTCCGAGCTGATGCGCATGTCGCATGTCATCGCCATGAGCCATCACGAGAAATGGGACGGTTCGGGCTATCCGGCCGGCCTGCATGGCGAGGAAATTCCGCTGGCGGCGCGCATCGTGGCCATCGCCGACGTGTTCGACGCCCTGACCTCGGAACGCCCCTATAAGAAAGCCTGGTCGGTCGAGGATGCCGCCGCCTTCATCAGAAAGGAAAGCGGCGCCCATTTCGACCCCAAATTGGTCAAGGTGTTCGAGGATGTGCTGCCGGAAATGCTGAAGATCATGGCGATGTATCGCGATGGTCCGGAACCCTATCGCCAGATTGACGAATAGGGCGCGGCACCTCACACTTCTGTTACAAACGTAACAGAGGAAACGTCATGAAATCCTTAGCCCGGGCGGTCCCAGCCGCCGTTTTCGCGCTGGCCTGCGTCTTCGCTGGCGGCGCAAAAGCCAACAGTGATGCCGATGTCGCAAAAGCCCTGCAAGCGATCAAGCCAGACGATCTGCGCCAGGTCATCGAGACCTTATCCTCGGACGATTTCGAGGGGCGCGAGCCGGGCAGTCATGGCGAAACCCTGACCGTCGACTATATCGCCGACCAATTCAAGAAGATCGGGCTGGCGCCCGGCAATCCCAATGGCAGCTATATCCAGAACGTGCCATTGACCGGTCATCTGTCCCATCCCCAGGCTTCGATCGGCGGCGAGCCGATGGCGGCGCCGGACGATTTCGTCGCCTGGTCCTATGACCGCCAAAAGGATGTGACGGTCAAGGAGTCCGAGCTGGTGTTCGTCGGCTATGGCGTGGTCGCCCCCGAATATGGCTGGGATGACTACAAGGGGGCCGATCTCAAGGGCAAGACCCTGGTCATGCTGATCAACGATCCGGCGATTCCCGATCCCAACGATCCGTCCAAGCTCGACGATAAGATGTTCAAGGGCAAGGCGATGACCTATTACGGCCGCTGGACCTACAAATATGAGATGGCCCGCAAGTTGGGCGCCGCCGGTGCGCTGATCATTCATGAGACCGAGCCGGCCGCCTATCCCTATTCCGTGGTGGTCAATTCCAATAGCCACGAGAATTTCCAGATCCATGCGGAAGGTCCGAACGAGCATTTCCCGACCGTCGCCGGCTGGCTCAACGAGTCCAAGGCGCGTGCGCTGCTGAAAGCGTCGGGCTATGACCTCGCGGATCTCAAGAAGCAGGCCTTGAGCAAGGATTTCCGCCCGATCGACCTCAAGACCAGCGTCTCCTTCGACATCAAGAAGGATATGCGTGACGTCGAGTCCCGTAATGTGGTGGGCAAGATCGTCGGCTCGGACCCGAAGCTCAAGGACGAGGTGCTGGTGTTCTCGGCCCATTGGGATCATCTGGGCTGGGATCCGACCCTGCCTGGCAGCAAGCATGACCAGGTCTATCACGGTGCTTTGGACAATGCGTCGGGCATCGCGGGCCTGATCTCGCTGGCCAAGGCCTTCAAGGCGGTGCCGACCCCGCCTAAGCGGACCGTGCTGTTTCTCGCCACCACGGCTGAGGAGAAGGGCTTGCTGGGCGCCCAATATTACGCCGCCCATCCGCTCTATCCGTTGAAGAAGACGGTGGCCGACATCAATATCGACGGTCTCAACATCATCGGCAAGACCCGCGACATCGAGATCGTCGGCGATGGCAATACGACTCTGGAAGAGGATCTTGCCGCCGCGGCGGCGGCCACCGGCCGCGTCACCAAGCCGGACAGCCGCGCCGAACAGGGCGGCTTCTACCGCGCCGATCAGCTCGAATTCGCCCGGGTCGGCGTGCCGGTGCTGTTTACCGAGGCCGGCGAAGAAGGCATCGACGATCCGGCCGGTTTCAAGGCCAAGATCGACGCCTATACCGCCAAGCGCTATCACAATCCGCTCGACCAGATCACGCCGGATTGGAATTTCGACGCGGCGGTGGAGGATGCCGGGCTGCTGTTCCGCGTCGGCTACGATGTGGCGGAGGACAAGATCACGCCGCACTGGAAGGATGGCTCGGAGTTCAAGGCCATCCGCGACAAGATGATGAGTGGCAAGTAAGAGCTACGCGCTCGCCGGCAATTGGGTGGCGTCGACGTCGCAGTCCTGCAGCGTCACGTCATTCCAGCGGCAGTCGACGAAGCTGGCGGCCGACAGGTCGCACTCCTTGAATTCCGATCCTGACAGGTCACAGCGCAGGAAACGCGCGCCATAGAGGCTGGCCGAGTTGAAGCGCAGGCGGCGGAGCGTGCAATCGACGAACAGGGCCTCGCTGAGGTCGGCGGGCATCTCGGAACCCTCGGCGAAGCGGCAATCGCGCAGATGCGCGCCGGCCAGACTGGGCACGGCGCTGACATCGAGATCGAGCGTTTCCAGTGTGGTCATCGACAGATCGCCGGCATGGGCGACGTGCCTGTGCAACTGCTCGCGGCTGCGGATATGGAACATGATAACCCTAAGTCGATTTTGGGCGCGGACAATAGGTCTTATCATTTGGCAATGGAAGCAGGAATAACTAGCCTGACATAATAATTTCATGGTCAGGAATAAATAATTCTAATTCATCAATTGTTCTTGTTGGCCATAATTTGCGCGTCTGCAGCATTGGCAACGTTGTCATATTTCTGCAGCGCTTCCTTGATGTGCGACCCATCACAGCTTTCTTGCGCGACGATGGCGGCGACATGACGATCTATTTCGCTGTAATGGTCGGCCATGACCTGTTCGATGCGCTCGCGGGTCAGGTCGGACGATAGCGCCTTGAGTTCGATCATCGCCTGCTCGGTCACCAGCCGGTAGTGGCGTTGGAATGAAGTCGCGGTGGCCGGATCGGCGTGACCACATTTGGCGGACACCGAACGCGCGATCATGAACTGGTCGAGAGTGGTCAGGATGGTGTCGTGGCGAGGCGGATCGGCCAGCGCCGGGCCCGTCAAAACGATCAGTGCCGCGCTGGCGGCCGCGAAACGATACATAGATCCCTCTCTCTTTCTTGGTTAGAAAAAATATAGCGAGAGAGGTCTCTAAACGGTGTGCGCGACCGCACAGCGCGGCTGTATCAGGCCTTTTTTCCGCGCAGCGCCTTGGACACCACCATGCGCAGCCAGGCGGCCCGCGATAAGCCAAGGGCGGCGGCGCGCAGGTCCATCTCGGCCAGCTGCTCGTCCTCGAAGCGGATCAGCACCGCCTCCTTATCCTTGCGCTTGGCCTTTTCGGTCTTCTCGGCCTTGTGCTTGCCCTTGGATTTCTCCTTATCCTTGCTCTTGCCCTTCACCTTGGCCTTCTTGCTCGAATGCTCCTCATCCACTGCGGGTTCCGGCAATGCGGCTTGCGTCGGCAGCTCGGCGACGGGGGGGCGGTGATGGGCGTCCTCGATGAAGCTCTCGGGCGTCTTTTTGCGCCGCGCTGGGGCCAGAGGAGCCGCGGTGGCAGCGGTGGGGCGGGGTGGGCGGCGAGTGATGGTCATGGCAGTTCCTCTCAGGCGAGCTTGGCGATGCGGTCGGCCAGGCGGATCAACTCGTCGCAGGCTTTCTTGTCGGCCGGACTGGCTTCCAGCACGGACAGGCCGATCGCATTGGCGTTGGGAAAAGCCTTGCGCCGGCCGAGCGGCGAATCGAGATAGGTGATCTCGGGATGTTCGGTCAGGCTGATCGCGGCGGCGACATTGTCGGGACCCGAGGCGTCGGCGCAATTGATCAGGGCGTAGGCGCGCAAGCTCTCATTGAAGCTCTTCGCCTCGCCGATCAGCGCGGCGACCTTGTCGAGCGTCCACACATCGAAGCTGCGGGGCTGGAACGGCACCAGGGCGATATCGGCCACCGTCAGCGCGGCGCGCAGCGCCTGGGTGTCGCGCCCGCCGGTATCGATGAACACGTCGTCGAATTTGTCCTTCAGCTTCTGCACCTGGGTGCGCACGGCATTGCCGGCCAGCTGGATCGCGGAATAGCCGGTCTGGCCCAATTTTTCCGCGCGCAAGGCCGAAAAGTCGGTGGCGGTGCCCTGTTCGTCGGCATCGACCAGCAGGACGTCGCGCTTGGCGCGAATCGCGCGCTCGACGGCGAGATTGACGGTCAGCGTGGTCTTGCCCACGCCACCTTTGGTTTGAACGACGGCAACGATCATGGCTGTTGGCTGTTTCCAATCATAGGGCTTGGAACAATCCTAGTCCTCCAGCGATGCCGTTTCAATATCGCTTGGATATCGAACCGATATCGCTTTGTTGCACTCAGCCAGGTGCGGCGGGACAGCGGGATGAGTTTGGAGTCGCTGATAACTCATCCCGCGCCTCGCTGCTCCGGATCAGGCGATCTTTTGGCCCGTGCTGGCCCAATCCGCCGCGAAGGTGTCGAGGCCCGACTTGGTCAGCGGGTGGTCGATCAGCTTCAGGAACAGGGCCGGCGGAATGGTGATGGCCTGGATGCCGGCCATGGCGCACTGCTTGACATGAAGGGGCGTGCGCACCGAAGCGCCGAGGATGTTGGTCTGGGCGTCGATGGCGACATAGGCCTCGACGATGTCGTGGATCAGATCCATGCCGTCGGAGACCTGGTCGTCGAGCCGGCCGATGAAGGGCGAGACGAAGGTGGCGCCGGCCTTGGCCGCCAGCACTGCCTGATTGACCGAGAAACACAGAGTGACATTGGTCTTGATGCCCTTATCCGCGAAGAAGCGGCACGCCTTCAGGCCGTCCCAGGTCATTGGCAGCTTGACCGTGACATTGGGATGAATGGCGGCCAGGACCTGGCCTTCCGCCTTCATGCCTTCGAAATCCATCGCCGCCACTTCGGCGCTGATCGGACCGTCGACCAGGGCGCAGATCTCGGTGATCACCTCATGGATGTTGCGTCCGCTCTGGCGGATCAGCGTCGGATTGGTGGTAACGCCGTCGACCAGGCCGGTATCGGCGCATTTGGCGAGGAGGGCGAGATCGGCGGTGTCGATGAAGAATTTCATTTCAGCGATGGATCCTTACAGGGTGCGGTTGGCCAGATTTTTCTGGCGGCCGGATTTCGGTTTCGGCGCGACTCTGCGGTGTACCGCAAGATCGGCGATCTCGGCAAGGGCTCGATCGGGACGCCGCCATTGGTGCCGGGGCGACATACGTGCCCGAGACCGCTAGTATGGGCCGATGACAAACTCGCTCATCCGCCCCTATCGCCCCTCCGACGCACTGGCCTTATGGCAGGTGATCGGCCCCGCCATTCGCGCCGGAGATGTATATGCCGTGCCGCGTGACATGGCTGAGGCGGATGCACTGGCCTGGTGGGCGGCGGGCGATCACCAGGCTTTCGTCCATGAACGCGAGGGCGAGGTGGTGGGCAGCTATTTCATCCGCCCCAACCAGCTGGGTGGCGGGGCCCACGTCGCCAATGCCGGCTATGCCACCCGGCTCGACGCCCGCGGACAGGGCGTCGCCCGCGCGATGTGCGAGCATTCGCAGGAACAGGCGGCGGCGCAGGGCTTTCGCCTGATGCAATTCAATTTCGTGATCGCCAGCAATGTCGGCGCCGTCACCCTTTGGCAGCGCTGCGGCTTTTCGATCGTCGGCACCGTGCCGGAGGCGTTTTCACACCCCCGGCTCGGTTATGTCGACGCTCACATCATGGTGAAGCGCTTGTAAGCACCGGCGCGGCCCAGCCGCCACCCATCGCCTGCAGCAGCGAGACCGTGGTGGTCAGGCGGTTCTGCCGGATGGTCAGGGCCGATTGCTTGGCGGCGAGCGACGCCGCCTGGGCGGTGACGACGCTGGTATAGGCGACCGTGCCGGCGCGATACTGATTGGTGATCAGCCGCTCGGCCTCGTCGGCCGAAGCGACGGCCCGATCTTCCACTTCCTCCTGCTTGGCCAGCTGGCTCAGCGAGATCATGTCGTCCTCGACCTGCTGGAAGGCGGTCAGCACCGTCTGGCGATAGGCGGCGACCTGGCCGTCATAGGTGGCGCGGGCCTGGGCTACGCCGGCGTCACGGGCGCCCCAATCGATCACCGTCTCGGACAGGTTGGGACCGAACGACCAGGCATTGCTGCCGGCGCGCAGCAGCTTGTCCAAGGTCTCGGCGGTGCGGCTGAACGAGGCGTCGAAGGTGAGGTCGGGGTAATAGGCGGCGATGGCGACGCCGATCTGGGCGTTGGCCGACGCCATTTGCTTCTCGGCCGCGGCGATATCGGGCCGGCGTTCCAGCAGAGCCGAGGGCACCGCCACCGGCGAAACCGGCGCAGCCGCCATATTCTCCGCCGGTGCCACGCTGAATTCGGCCGGCGCCTTGCCGATCAGGACCGCCATCGCATGTTCGAGCTGCGCCCGCGTCGCCACCACCGCAATGGCCGACGAGCGGGTGCTTTCCAGCTGGGTCAGCGCCTGATCCACATCGGACTTGGCGGCGGTGCCCGACTTGTACTGGTTCTGGGTGATCTTGAGGCTGCGCTCATAGGCGACCACCGTGGCGTCGAGCAGACGCTTCAACTCATCGGCGCCGCGCAGGGCGAAATAATCGCTGGCCAGCGCCGATTGGGCGGTCAGCAGGGCCGCGGCGAGCTGATCATGGTCGGCATCCGCCGTATCCTGGGCGGCCTCCAACGTCCGGCGCAGCTTGCCCCATACGTCGATGGTCCAGCTCAGGCTGCCGCCGGCCGTATAGCTGTTGCCGATCTCGCTGACCCGGCCGGTGCTGCCAAAGCCGCTGGCGGATTGCTGGGCGCGGGTCATGCCGGCATTGGCCGCGACGACCGGGAACAGATTGGCATTGGCCTGGTCGGCGGCGCCGATGGCGGCACGCCAGGCAGCTTCGGCCTGCGCGACCGTCTGGTTCGACAGCGTAACCTGTTTCTCGAGCTGGTCCAGCACCGGATCGTTGAAGATCGACCACCAATTCGGATCGGCATTGACCGGCTTGGGGTCGGCCACCTTCCAGCCGTCGGCCTCCTTGTAGGCGGCGGGCACGGGCGCGCTCGGTCGCTGGTAATCCGGGCCGACGGCGCAGGCCGACAGCAGCAGGGCGAGGGGCAGCAGCGGGGCGGAGGGCAGACGGAGTTTCATCAGGCGATTCCTAGTGTTCCGTTTCCGAAGTTCGAAGTGCTTGGCCCAGGACTGATCGAACTTCGGAAACGATCAGAACACCAGGTTTAATGATCAACAAGTGGCGCTGAAAATTTTGCGGTTCCGCAAACCGGGGGCGCGAAGATGTCGGAACCTCAAAATTGCGCTACTTGCCGAGTAGAGCGCGGGCGCGGGCGGCGCAAGCGGTCGAGGGTGAGATAGACGACGGGCGTGGTGTAAAGGGTGAGGATCTGGCTGACCAGCAGGCCGCCGACGATCGAGATGCCGAGTGGGCGGCGCAGCTCGGCGCCGTCGCCATGGCCGAGCGCCAGGGGCAGCGCACCGAGAAGGGCGACCATGGTGGTCATCATGATCGGACGGAAGCGCAGCAGGCAGGCCTGATAGATCGAGTCTTCGCTGGAGAGATTCTGGTTGCGTTCGGCGTCGAGCGCGAAGTCGATCATCATGATGGCGTTCTTCTTGACGATGCCGATTAGCAGCAGCACGCCGATCAGCGCGATCAACGAGAATTCCGTGTTGCACAGCAAAAGCGCCAGCAGCGCGCCGACGCCGGCCGAGGGCAGGGTCGAGAGAATGGTCAGCGGATGGATGTAGCTCTCATAGAGCACGCCCAGCACGATATAGACCGCCAGCAGCGCTGCGGCGATCAGGATCGGCAGGGTGCCCAGGCTGTCCTGGAAGGTGCGGGCGGTTCCGGCGAAGGTGCCGTGCACAGTGGCCGGCATGCCGATGCGCCGCTCGGCGTCCGCGATGGTCGCCACCGCGTCGGACAGCGACTTGCCCGGCGGCAGGTTGAACGAGAGGGTGGTGGCGACGAAATGGCCCTGATGGTTGACGGCCAGCGGCGTACTGCCCGGCTGATAGGTCGAGAACGAGGCCAGCGGCACCATGGTTTCGCTCGAGGTACTGACCGCGGCGCCCGACGAGGCCGAGCTTTTGCCCGAGGCGGCCAGCGCGTTGTTGGCGGCATTGCGGGCCGAATCGGCCGCCACCGAGGCGGCGGTCGGAGCGGCGCTGCTGCTTTTCGAGGAGATGGAGGTGCCGGCCACCGCGTTGGTGCTCTGGGTGCCCGAGGCTGCCCCGCCCGAGGTGCTGACCCACACCTCTTTCAGCATGTCCGGATCCTGCCAATATCGGGGGGCGACCTCCATCACCACGTGATACTGGTTCAGCGCATTGAAGATGGTCGAGACCTGGCGCTGGCCGAAGGCATCATAGAGCGTGTTGTCGATCTCGCTGGCGGTCAATTGCAGGCGATAGGCGGTGTCGCGGTCGATCACCAGATCGGTTTCCAGCCCCTTATCCTGCTGGTCGGAATTGACGTCGGCGAGATTGGGCGAATTGAGCAGCGCCGCCAGCAGCTTGGGCGACCAGGTGCGCAGCTCGGCCAGGTCGTCCGATTGCAGCGTGTATTGGTACTGGGCGTTCGACTGACGCCCGCCGACCCGCACATCCTGCGAGGCCTGGAGGAACAGGCGGGCGCCCGGCACCTTGGCCAGCCTGCGGCGCAGCCGCGCGATCACCTGGTCGCTGGTCAGCTCGCGTTCCTTGACCGGCTTCAAGGCCACGAAGACGTTGCCACTATTGGTCTGACCGCCGCCGGTAAAGCCGACCACGCTCTCGACGTCGGGGTCCGAGCCGACGATCTGGATGAATTGCGCCACCTTCTGGCGCATCAGCTGGAACGATATGCTCTGGTCGGCCTGGATGCCGCCATTGAGGCGTCCGGTATCCTGCTGCGGGAAGAAACCGAAGGGGAGCTGGGTGTAGAGCCAGAAATTGAGCGCCACCGTCGCGGCCAGGATCGAGAGCGTGAGGGTGCGGTGCTGAAGTGCCACGCGCAGCGTGCGGGCGTAACGCTCGGCAACGCTGTCGAAGAGCGCCTCGCTCCAGCGGAAGAAACGGCCCTGCTCGCCCGCATGTTTGGGCTTGCGGAGCAGATAGGCGCACATCATCGGCGTGGTGGTCAGCGACACCACCAGCGAGACCAGGATCGACACCGACAGGGTGACGGCGAATTCGCGGAACAGGCGCCCGATGATGCCGCCCATCAGCAGGATCGGGATGAAGACCGCGATCAGGCTGATGCTCATCGACACCACGGTGAAGCCGACCTCGCGGGCGCCCAGCAGGGCCGCCTGCAGGCGTGGCATGCCGTTCTCCATATGGCGGACGACATTCTCCAGCACGACGATGGCGTCGTCGACAACGAAGCCGGTGGCAATGGTCAGCGCCATCAGCGACAGGGTGTCGAGGCTGTAATTGAGGACATACATCGCGCCGAAGGTGCCGATGATCGAGACCGGCACGGCGACGCTGGGGATGAAGGTGGAGCGGGCGTCGCGCAGGAACACATAGACCACCAGGATGACCAGGCCGAGCGAGATCAGCAGGGTCTTTTCGACATCGTGCAGCGAACCTCTGATGGTCGGGCTGCGGTCCATCGCCACATCGAGATTGATCGCCGCCGGGATCGAGGCGCGCAATTCGGGCAGCACGGCGATGACGCGGTCTACCGTGTCGATGATATTGGCGCCAGGCTGGCGGAACAGGATCACCAGCACGGCCGGCTTGCCGTTGGCCAAGCCCATATTGCGCAGATTCTCAACCGAATCATCGACCTCGCCGACATCCGTCAGGCGAACGGCGCGGCCATTACGGTAAGCGACCACCAGCGGACGATATTGCTCGGCCTTGGAAGCCTGATCGTTGGTATAGATCTGCAGGTGGCGGTCATCGATCTCCAACGCGCCTTTCGGCGCGTTCGCGTTGGCCGAGGCCAGGGCGGCACGCACATCCTCGAGGCCGATGCCATATTTGAACATCGCCGAGGGATTGAGTTCGACGCGCACGGCGGGGAGCGAGCTGCCGCCGACATTGACCTGGCCGATCCCCTCGATCTGGCTCAGTTTCTGCTGCAGCACGGTGGCCGCGGAATCATAGACCTGCCCCTGGGTCAGGGTATCCGAGGTCATGGCGAGGATCATGATCGGGCTGTCGGCCGGATTGACCTTGTTGTAGGTCGGATTGCTGCGCAAGCTGGAGGGCAAATCGACACGGGCGGCGTTGATGGCCGCTTCGACGTCGCGCGCCGCGCCGTCGATGTCGCGGTTGAGGCCGAATTGCAGTGTGATGCGGGTGCTGCCGATACCCGACGAGGAGGTCATCTCGGTGACGTCGGCGATCTGGCCCAGATGGCGTTCGAGCGGCGTGGCGACGCTGGTCGCCATGGTCTCGGGGCTGGCACCCGGCTGGGTGGCCTGGACCGAGATGGTGGGAAAATCGACCTGCGGCAGCGGGGCGACCGGCAGCAGGAAATAGGCGACGCCGCCGGCGAGGGCGACCCCGAGGGTGAGCAGAACGGTGGCGACCGGACGGGCGATGAAAACAGCGGCGGGATTCACGAGGGGCGCAGCCTGGCAATAATAGTGAAGAACGACCCGATCCGCTTGAAGAAGCGGCCCACCCCGCTCCAGGAAGCCCGATCGAGCAGGAGAAACACCACCGGGGTGGTGTAGAGCGTCAGAATCTGGCTGACGAACAGCCCGCCCATGACGCTGATGCCCAGAGGCTGGCGCAGCTCGGCGCCGTCGCCATGGCCGAGGGCCAGGGGGAGGGCGCCGAACATGGCCACCATCGTTGTCATCAGGATCGGACGGAAGCGCAGGATGCAGGCGTAATAGATGGCGTCGATGCTGGAGAGACCGCGCTCGCGCTTCGCCTGCAGGGCGACGTCGACCATCATGATGGCGTTCTTCTTGACGATGCCGATCAGCAGAAGAATGCCGATCAGCGCGATGATCGAGAATTCGGTGTTGAAGGCCATCAGCGCCAACAGCGCGCCGACCCCGGCCGAGGGCAGGGTGGAGAGGATGGTGATCGGGTGCTTGGTGCTCTCATAGAGGATGCCCAGCACGATATAGAGGGTGGCGATGGCGGCCAGCAGCAGAAGCGGCGTGTTGTTGTTCTGGTCCTGGAAGAATTTGGCGGTGCCGGCATAGTCGCCATGCACCGAATTGGGCATATGGATCGCCTCCGACGCCTCGGCGATGGCTTTTTCGCCGTCGGACAGCGACTTGCCGTCGGCCAGATTGTAGGAAATCGTCGCCGCCACATAATGGCCCTGGTGATTGACCGCCAGCGGCGTCTTGCCCGAGCCGAAATGCGCCACCGCGGAGAGCGGGATCATCGTCTCGGTCGCGGTGCTGACCGCCGAGCCGGTGGAGGCCGCGCCGTGGCCCAGCGCGGCGATCGCGTTGAGCTTCGAATTGCGCACGGTGTCCTGCGCCACCGAGGCGGCCGAGACGGTGGCATTGCGCGCCACCGATGTGCCGATCACGGCGTTGGTGCCTTGCGTGCCGGAAATCGCGCCGCCCGCGGTGCTGACGAAGATGTCGTCGAGAATGGCCGGATCCTGCAAATAGCGCGGCGCCACCTCCATCACCACGTGATACTGATTGAGCGGATTGAAGATGGTCGAGACGCGGCGCTGGCCGAAAGCGTCATAAAGCGCGTTGTCGATCTGCGACACCGTCAGGCCGAGGCGGGCCAGGGCCGAGCGGTCGATATCGAGGTTGCTCTCCAGCCCGCCATTCTGCTGGTCGTTGGAGACGTCGGTCAGCAGAGGGTTCTTTTTCAGTTCGGTGGTCAGCTTCTCGACCCACTCGCGCAGTTCGCCGACATCCTCGCCTTCCAGCGAGTACTGATATTGCGCATTGGATTGCCGCCCGCCGCCGCCGATGCTTTGCGCCGAGAACAGATAGCCGGTCGCCCCCGGAATCGCGTTCAGCTTGGGCCGCAGCCGGGTCATGATCTGGTCGGCCGTGCTGTCACGCTGCCTGAGCGGCTTGAGCGTGACCAGAATGCGGGCCGAATTGGTGCCGCCATTGAAGCCGCCGCCGCCGGTGAAGCCGACCACATCCTGCACGTCGGGATCGGCGCGCACGATGTCGACCATCACTTTGAGCTTCTCGCTCATGCCCTGGAACGAAATCGACTGATCCGCCTCGACGCCGCCCTGCAGCGTGCCGGTGTCCTGCTGCGGTACGAAGCCCTTCGGCACCGCCGCGAACAGGTAGAAATTAAAGACGATGGTCAGGATGAGCGTGACGAAGGTGATCCAGGGATGGCGCAGCGCCGTCGACAGGGTCTCGCCGTAGAAATTCTTCAGCACATCCACCACAGTCTCGCTCCACCGCGCGAAGCGCGACGGTTTGCGCGGGCCATGATCCTTGAGCAGCAGGGTGCATAAAACCGGCGTGATGGTCAGTGACACCACCAGCGACATGGCGATGGTGGCGGACAGGGTCACCGCGAAAGTGCGGATGAAGCGCCCGGCCAGACCGCTCATGAACAGCAGCGGGATGAACACCGCGATCAGCGACAGGCTCATCGACAGCACGGTGAAGGCCACTTCCTTGGTGCCTTGCAATGTGGCAGCCCGGCTCGGCATGCCCTCCTCGCGCAGGCGCACGACATTTTCGACCACCACGATGGCGTCGTCGACGACGAAGCCGGTGCTGACCGTCAGAGCCATCAGGGTCAGATTATTGAGACTGTAGCCCAGCCATTCCATCACTGCGAAGGTGCTGATCACCGAGACCGGCACCGCGATTGACGGGATCGCCGAGGCGCGGGCGTCGCGCAGGAAGAAGAACACCACCCCGATCACGAGTGCCAGCGAGATCAGCAGGGTCTTCTGCACGTCATTGACCGATCCCCGGATGGTGTTGGTCAGGTCGATCGGCATGGTGAGAGTGATGTCGGCCGGGATCGAGGCCTTGAGTTCCGGCAGCAGGGCCTTCACCCGCTCGGCTGTGTCGATGATATTGGCGCCGGGCTGTTTGGTGACCTGGACGATCACGGCGGTCTTGTCGCCGGACAGGCCCATATTGCGCACATCCTCGACGCTGTCGATCACCTCGGCGACGTCGGACAGGCGCACCGAGCGCCCGCCCCGGGTCGCCACGACCAGCGAGCGGTACTGGTCGGCGTGCCGCGCCTGGTCGTTGGTATAGATCTGCCAGTGGATGTCGCCGTCTTCCAGCGAGC
>Ga0116226_10003415_pt1 | contig 14043 bp, 15 predicted proteins | sample S1TSphfallax_FD_89692 | JGI IMG/M metagenome (GOLD analysis project Ga0116226, IMG submission 89692) | Host-associated microbial communities from peat moss isolated from Minnesota, USA - S1T2_Fa - Sphagnum fallax MG | ecosystem: Host-associated > Plants > Peat moss > Unclassified | place: USA...
AGCGTCGCCGGATCGCGATCGTAGCCGACCACCTCGGCCCCGGCCGACCGCGCGGCAAGCGCGAGCGAGCCGCCGATCAAACCGACGCCGGCGACGCCGACACGCTTGAACATCAGGTGCGCTCGAGATCGGGACGCAGGACGCGCGCGCCCTCGAGGTAGACGTGCACGATCGCGTCCTGCGCGCGTTCCGTGTTCCAGTGTATGAGAACGCGTATGCAGCGTTCGAGTCGGCCCGGCACGCCGATCTCGGTGAAGTTCAAGAGCGGAACGCGCGTCCAGCCGATCCGGCGTGCTGCAGCGGCGGGGAATTCCGAGACCAAATCCGGCGTCACGGTGAAGAGCGCGGAGGCGACGTCGACGGGATCGAGACCGTTGGCGGCGATGATGTCGCGCAAGAGCCGTTCGGTCGCATTAATGATCGCCTCCGGCGTATCGCGTTCGACCGTGATCGCGCCGCGGATGCCGCGCACGATCACTCGGCGCGCACCGATTCGGCCGTTCGCCGGACGGCTTGCAGTTCGCGCACTTCTTTCTCGGTCGCCGCGCGCACCGCGCCCGCGGCGAGATCGCCGAGCGCGACCGGACCGAAACGCATCCGCGTCAGCGCTTCGACGCGGTGGCCGAGCGTCTCGAACATCCGGCGAACTTGGCGGTTCTTCCCTTCGTGGATCGTAATGTCGACGACCACGTTCATGCGGCTCGTCGAGATCACGTGCAAGCCGGCCGGCGCCGCGGTGCCGTCGTCGAGCCGAACGCCTTCACGCAAGGCTCGCACGTGTTCGGCGCTCAGCCGGCCGCGGATGGTCGCGCGATACGTCTTTTCGACGCCGTAGCGCGGATGCGTCAGCACGTGGGCGAGGTCGCCGTCGTCGGTGAGCAGCAGCACGCCCGCCGTATCGTAATCGAGCCGGCCGACCGGCACCACGCGCCGCTTGACGCCCGCTTTGCGCAGCACGTCCGCGACCGTCGGCCGGCCTTCGGGATCGCTCATCGTCGTCATCACGCCGTACGGTTTGTGCAGCACGTAATACGCGTGCGTCGCCGCGACCACGAGCACGCGGCCGCCGTACTCGACCCGATCGTGCGCTTCATCGACGACCGTGCCGAGTTCGCGCACGATCGCGCCGTTGACGCGCACGCTGCCGGCGGCGATGAGTTCTTCCGCCTTGCGGCGCGACGCGATTCCCGCCTGGGCGAGAAATCGCTGGAGCCGCATGGTCATCCCCTCAGCCGAGCGCGGCGACCGATTTTTCGGTGATCGATGCGACGAAGTCATCGGTGGACTTCGCCTTGCCGAGCGCCTCGATCGTGGCCTCACCCGCTTGCAGCACGCCGAGGCGAGCCGTCGCGCGGCGTAAGAGCGCGATCTTGCGCAGCTCGATCTCCGAGAGCAGCCGCTCTTCGCCGCGCGCGCCCGACGCGCGCACGTCGATCGCGGGGAACAGCCGCGCGTCGGCGAGCGTGCGCGAGAGCCCGATCTCCATGTTCGCAAGGCCGCGCAGCTCCTCGACGATCGCATCGTCGAGCCGGTTGCCCGTTTCGGTATTCGCGGTGGCGAGGATGGCGAGCGATCCGCCTTCTTCGCAGGCGCGCGCGCTGCCGAAGAAGCGCTTGGGTTTCTGCAGTGTCGCGGGATCGAAGCCGCGGCCGCCGTTGCCGCTGCCGGCGTAGGCGCGCACGAGACGCGCCATCGAGTCGACGAGCATCACGACGTCGCGGCCGAGTTCGACCAGCCGTTTCGCGCGCTCGAGCGCGAGTTCGACGACGGTCGCGTGACTGTCGGGATGATCGTCGAAACTCGTCGCAACGACTTCGGCGTCGATCGATGCGCTGAGATCGGTCACATCCTCGGGCCGCTCGTCGATGAGCAGCACCATCACGTGCGTCGCCGGCGAACCGGCGGCGAGTGCGGCGGCGATCGCGCGGATCATCGTCGTTTTCCCGGACCGCGGCGGAGCGACGAGCAAGCCGCGCGTCCCCTTCGCGAGCGGCGCATAGAGATCGAGCGCGCGACCGATCGTGCCGCCGCCTTTCCCGCCGAGCACGTAGCGTTCGGAGGGACCGACCGGCGTCAGATCCTCGAACGTGCGCCGGTCGCGGATCGCTTCGGGCTCGCAGTCGTCGATCGACTCGACCTTGACGATACCGTAATACTTTTCGTTTTCTTTGGGCTTGCGCACTTGGCCCGCGACGAGATCGCCGCGCCGCAGCTCGAAGCGGCGGATCTGCGATTGCGAGATGTAGATGTCGTCGGCGCCGGGCAAATAGCCGCTGCGGCGCAAGAAGCCGTAGCCCTCGGGTAAGACGTCGAGCACGCCGCTCGCGACTTCGAGTCCCGAGCGCTGCGCTTGGATCTCGAGGATCTGCGCGATCAACTCGTCTTTCTTGACTTTGACCGGCGTCGCGACCTCGAACGTTTTCGCGAGTTCGTTGAGCTCGGTTTTGCTCATCTCATCGAGCTGCGCTTGCGAAAGCAGCGGCGGCCCGACGGGCTGCGGAAACTCGGGTTGATTGAAGACGTCTTGGGCGGATGCGGCACCGTTTTGGGGCTCGAACCGGCCACGTCCGCGACGCGAACGGCGGCGACGGCCGCCGGCTCCGGTATTCGGATTCGGGGGGCGTTGATCGAATTGCAGCGGAGGTCTCTCTTCTGCTTGTGAACGCGCAGCGTCGGCGGAACGCTTGAAAGCGTTGCGACACCGGCACGCGATGGGGAATGGTTCTCGAATACGCCCTGACGGCAGCGGAGTCATTTCGAGCGCAGGCCGGTCCCGCTGACCCAGCGCGAGCCGGCCACCGAGAATCGGTGCTCGACCTCGACCGCCCGGCGCAGGCCGATCCGCGCCGAGGCGATCACCGGCAGCGCCTCGTCCGCGGGCGGCGCGGGCGCGAGCCAAAGATCGGCCGCCGTCTCGAGATCGAGGCCGTCGAAGGAGCCGTCGATCCCCAGCGCCGCACACAGGCGGCCCGGACCGCGGGCCAGATCCCGTTCCGCAACGGCGGGGCCGCGCCGTGCCTGCATCGCCGCGTGGCCTTCGAGCGGCTCGATCGCCCGGATCAGCACGGCAGCGCCCGTCCCTTCGGCTTCGCTCGTAACGTTCAAACACCACGCCGTTCCATAAATGAAATAGACATAGGTGCAAAACGGCGGACCGAACATCGCCCGATTGCGTTTGGTCGGCCCGCGAAACGCGTGCGAACTGGGATCGCCCGGCGTGTAGGCTTCCGTCTCGACGATCCGGCCGCCGGCGCATGTCCCATCCGCGAAGCGCCGCACGAGCCGCATGCCGATCAGCGCCCGGGCGAGCGCGAGCGTCTCGCGCGGAACGTCGGCCCGCAGCAGCCGCCGCTCAGGCGGCGACGTGCAGGGTGGCTTCGGCGATCGCGCGGTTGGTGAGATCGGCAACGTCACGGAGGTCGGCGCATTCGATCCGCGCCGCCGCGAACCCGTGCAGTACGCAGCGCGCCGCGACATAGGGCATCGAGAGCGCCGGCGGCACGGACTTCACCCCCGTGAGTTCGTCCACGACATGGGTGTCGGCGACGCGCAGCCGGACCCGGCCGAACCCGCGGGAGCGAAGGTGCACGGCGACCGCCGCCACGGCGGCGTAGCCGATTTCCCGGCCGTCGAGGCCGGAGAGGCGATGCACCCGGAACGGAACCCGGACAACGCTCGAGGTCGTCCCGGTGTCGACCGTCGCGAAGACGATCCCGGAACCGTTCGGATCGGCCGCATAGCCGAGCGCGACGTCGGCGGCGGGGCGATTGCGAAGTGCGTGTGTCATGATGAAGTCCTTGTTTCCATCCTACATCGAACATACGTTCGAGTCAAGTCAGGCGGCTTTCGCGGCGAGCACCTCCCGGTAGAGGTCGAGGATCTGCCGCGTTTGTGTCTCTACACTAAATCGCGACTGTGCCAAATGTACGGCACTTTGATCGCGGCCCGCGGCAAGTGCGGCATCGAGGGCAGCTGCGAACTCCGCCGGATCGGCCGGAACGACGACCCCGCCGAGCCCAACCGTCTCCCGCATCGCCGGCGTATCGGCCGCGACGACCCGCAGACCCGCGGCCTGCGCCTCGGCGATGACGAGCCCTTGCGTTTCGGTCGTGCTCGGGAAAACGAAGGCGTCGGCGGAGGCGTAGACGTCCGGCAGCGCCTCGCGCGGCAGGGCGCCGACGAACCGGACCCGGTCGGCCACGCCGCAGGCCACCGCGAACGCCTCGAGCGCCGCGCGATGCGGACCGTCGCCGACGACCGCGAGACGCAGTCCCGCCGTCCGCGAGCGGCCGACGGCAGCGATCGCCGCTTCGAGGTTCTTCTCTTTCGCGAGCCGCGAGACGACCAGCGCGAGCGGAGCTCCCTGGGCCGATCCTGCGCCCGCCGACGGACTGCCGAGTAGCGCGCGCACCGCCGTCGAGCGGCGCCCCGCCGCGAATGCGGCGACGTCGATCGACGATGCGACGACCGCGATGCGCGAGGTGACGCCGAGCTCGCGCAATCGCACCAGCATTGCATCGGTCGGCACGACGACCGCATCGGCGACGTTGGCGTACGCGCGCGTCAGCGTTTCGGCGGCGCGTTCGAGCGTGCGGCGCTCGAAGATCGGAACGTAATGCGCGTACGCTTCGAGCCGTGTGTGATAGGTGAACACCAGCGGCAACCCGCGGCGCCGCGCATAGTTCGCGCCCATCCAACCGGTGACGAACGGCGAATGCGTGTGCACGACGTCGATGCCGCGCACGCGCGCGCGATCGCCGGAGCGCACATACGGAACGCACAAACGATAATCGGTCGATGTCGGTAACGGCAGCGACGGGATGCGCACGATGCCGGCATCGGAATCGGCGAAGTGCGGGAAGCCCGGCGCGATCGTCGTCACCGCGACGCCGCGCGCGCGCAGACCGCTGCGCAGCGCGTCGATCGACGCCACGATGCCGTTGACGATCGGGCGATAACATTCGGTGAACAACCCGACATGGAGCGTGTGCACGAAAACCAGGGTTCCCCAATCGAACGTCGACGCCCCCATAGAAGGAGTATCCTGCGGATTATTTGACGGAAGTGTAAGAGCTGTGTTAGATTGCCGAAGGCCCACCCGGACTGTTGTCCAGAGTGGCGGGCAAGCGAGCCGATGGTCGGCTTGCGAATCGTGGCAGCGTGAGACGCCACGACGGCGGACATCAACACCGCTACCTACTTGACCTAGGTATCACGAGAAGCGGAACCGCGCATTGGGCGCGGCCTTCTTCCCGTGTGCCGTCAGCCAGGAAAGGAGTTGGGTTATCGGACGCAGACCCCCATCGCCGCTTACGGCGACCGGCGTTCTATCACTCGGACTACTCTTGCCCTTCGGGGCCGGCGCATTCAATGAGCGCGTTGTCGCGCTCGCCAAGGACCTCGCCTCGGACGTCCCCGCCAAGCACGTGACCCTCGTGCGCGACGGCGTCCCGGAAACGATCGAAACCCGAGCCGTCACCGTTGACGACCTCCTGATCGAACGCGGCATCGCCCGCGCTCCCGAAGACGACCTCTCGGAAGACCCCGCCGCCGCCCTGAGCGACGGTGAAACCGTCACGTACCACGCGGCCGTACCGGTGACGCTGGTCGTCGACGGCGTCGCCCGCGAGATCCGCACTCCCGCCGCGACGGTGCGCGACCTGCTCGCGGCCCAAGCCGTGGCCACGCGCCGGCACGACCGCGTCGTCCCGCAGCTCGCAAGCCCGCTGACCTCCGAGACGATCGTGCGCGTCACCCACGTCACATCGTGGACGGAGCACACCCGCATCGCGATCCGGCCCGACACGAAGCACGTCTTCGATATCGGCCTTGCAGCCGGTCGTTCGCGCATCGTTTCGGCCGGCGCAACCGGCATGAAAGACATCACCTATCTCGTTACGCAAGCGGATCCGTCGGTGCCGGCGCGACGCTCGAAGCTCGCGGCGCGCGTGCTGCGCATGCCGCACCCGCGCGTGATCGCCGATGGCATCGGTGAATACGCATCGTTCGCCGCGATTGCGCGGCACGGGCTCGACGGCACCGAGAAGCTGGCGCACGCCGCGCTGACGATGATCGCGACCGCCTATACCGCGAACTGCTCCGGCTGTTCCGGCTACACCGCGAGCGGCAAACGCGCCGGGCACGGCATCGTCGCCGTCGATCCGCGCATCATTCCGCTGGGCTCGCACCTCTATATTCCCGGCTACGGCCACGCGCTCGCCGGCGATACCGGCGGTGCGATCCGCGGCAACCGCATCGATCTCGGTTTCAATTCGAGTGCCGACGCGATGAATTTCGGACGCCGGCCGATCGTCGTCTACGTCTTGAAGAAAACGCCGGAGTAGGATCGGGGAGTCGCCCCGAAAGCGGCGCCATGCACCCACGCGCGTTGCTCGCGGCCCACGGAATCCGGCCGCAGAAACGCTTCGGTCAGAACTTTCTCATGGACGGCGGGATCGCGACACGCATCGCGCGGCTCGCCGTCGATGCGGCGGGCGATCGCGTGATCGAGATCGGTCCCGGGACGGGTGCGCTGACCGCCGCGCTGCACGCGCTCGGCGCGGATCTCACCGCGCTCGATCTCGATCCGCGCATGATCGCGATCCTCGCCGGCCGCAGCGATCTCGGCGGTGTGCAGATCGAAACCGGTGATGCGCTCGCGTTCGATTTTGCAACCTGGGCCGGCGAGACGCCGTGGCGCATGGCCGGCAATCTGCCGTACAACATCGCAACGCCGCTCTTGATCCGGCTCGCCGAACTCGCACACCCGCCCGAGCGCATCGTCGCGATGATTCAGAAAGACGTCGCGGACCGGCTTCTGGCCCGGCCCGGCACGGAACAGTACGGCAGCCTGACCGTCGCGATCGGCTTGCGCATGCAGGTGGAGCGCGCGCTCACCGTCGGCCCGGCGCATTTCTATCCGCGCCCGAACGTGGTATCGAGCGTCATCGTGTTGCGCCCGCACGCGACGCCGCCCGTCGATGTCGCCGATCCGGCCGCGTTCGAGCGCATCGTGCGCGCGGCGTTCGCCTATCGCCGCAAGACGGTCGCGAACTCGCTGGCGCTCGCGCTCGAACGCCCGCGCGGTGAGATGGAAACGCTGCTGGCAAAGGCGGGGCTGCGCGCCGACGCACGCGGCGAGACGCTCTCGCTGGCCGACTTTGCAGCGCTGGCGCGCGCGTTCGGCGAAGGCGTCGCGTTATGACGACGACGCCGACGCGCCCTCTTACCGACTCGCCGCTGCTTCCCACCCGCTGGCCGGCGCAAGCCTTCACCGTCATTCCAACGCTGGTGTTCGTGTTGTTCCTCGCTGCAGCGCTCGTCGCCGGACAAGCGCTTACGATTGCCTTGGTACGCCTCGACCCCACCGCAGTCAAAACGATTCAAACCGGCAGCGGAACGATGACGGCGACGATCCTGCTCGCGCTGGCGGCCGGCGATCTCCCGGCGCTCGCGGTGTGTTTCTTGCGCTTGCCGGTCGTCGCTCGCCGTTCGCTGCGCGAGCTCGGGTTCGCGTGGCCGACGCTCGGGCAAATCGGATTCGGAATCGCCGGCGGTTTCTTGATGTTCCTTGCGGTCGAAGCGGCCGGCGCAATTCAATATGTCGGCTCGCACATCACCCCGCACGAGGAGCAAGTCGATATCGCCGCCTCGCTGCACGGCCCGCTGCTGATCGGCATCATGGCCCTCTTCGCGTGCGTAATCGCACCACTCACCGAAGAGTTCGTGTTCCGCGGTTTTCTCTTCAATGCGATCCTGCGCATCTCGTCCCAGATCCGCGTGAAGAAAGGGCTGCTCTTTCCGCCCGCTCCGGTGGCGGGTCCGCTCATCGCGGCAATCCTCAGCGCCGTCATCTTCGCCGCCTTTCATCTCTCGCTGAGCGCGTTCTTTCCACTTGCCTGCGGCGGCATCGTGCTAGCGTTCGTGTACTTCCGGTCGGGCTCGCTCGTCGCCTCGATGATCGCGCACGGCCTCTTCAACGCGATCTCGCTTGCCGCCGTCCTGCTCACGCGCACGAGCGGAGGCTGATGCGCGTCGGCATCGACGCGCTCAATTTGCTGGCGGACGAACGCGGGATGGGACGCTACGTGCGCCGCATCATCCGCGATCTGGCCGCACGTTCCGGCTGGCAGATCACGCTCTTCGTGCGCGACCTCGCGAACGCTGCCGCGTATGGTGCGATCGTGGGCGAAACGGTTACGGTTGCCGCGCTTTCCGCGGCAGCCGAAAGCAGCGCGTTCGATGCAGTCTGGTATCCGTGGAACGCCTGGCGCTTCCGCTGCGCCGCGCCGTCACTGCTCACGGTCAACGACGACTTCGCCTTTCGCTTCCCCGCGCGCGGGCTGATCGCGCGCGTTCGCGAGCAGCAGCCGATCCGGCGCGGCATCCGGTGCGCCACGCACATCGCGACGATCTCGCGCTGGTCGCGACGCGAACTCGCCAAGCGCTTCCGGCTCGACACGAATGCGATCGCGATCGTTCCGCTCGCGCCGGATCCGTGGTTCACGCCGGGTGAGGAACGCTCACCGTTCGCCGAACCGTTCGTGCTCTTCGTCGGCGGCGCCGAGCGGCGCAAGAACCTGGCCCGGTTGATGCGCGCCTTCGCGCGGCCCTTCACGGCAGGCGACGTGCGCCTCGTGATCGTCGGCGACGTCGACGCCGACGCCTCGTTCCCGCTCACGGTGATTCCGCGCGCCGACGACGCGCAGCTGCGTACGCTCTATCGCAGCGCGCGCGCCGTTGCCGTGCCCTCGCTCGCGGAAGGCTTCGGCCTCGTCGTCGCGGAGGCGCAAGCGTGCGGCGCCGCGGTCGTCGCCGCCGACGCGGGCGCCGTGCGCGAAGCCGGCGGCGATGCCGCGCTGCTCGTCGATCCGCTTCATGTCGGCGCGTGGTCCGCGGCGCTCACCGACGTCGTGTACGACGACGACTGCTACGCGCGGCTCCGTGCCGCCGCGCGCAACCGTTGGGCGCATGTGGATCACGACGCTGCGACCGCGGAGGTCGTCGCGCTGCTCGAGCAGCTGGCCGGCGCAGCGGCATGAACGGCCGCGCGATCGCGTGGCGCGGAGCCGACCCCGAACGCGGATATCTGAACATCGACCGCATCTCGTTGCTCGACGACGCCATGGGGGTCGCGTATCCGGTAGCGCCGCTTACGACGCTCGAGCTCGCATCCGCGCGCTAGCAGCGCGTCAACCCGACGGCACCATTCATCGTGTTCGAAAATCGGCATCCGTACGGATGCGCGTGGCTGGTCAACGACGTCGTGCCCGCGAGCAGCGAATCGGCCCGCGCGTCGCGTCACGAGCGACGCCTACGATGCGGGCTGGTTGGCCACCGTCGACGGCGTTCCAACGCCCGTCTATCCGACGGACGCCGCGCTGCGCGGCATGTTCGTCCCCGCCGGGCAGCATCGCGTGACGTTCGTTTATCGTCCCGCAGGTCTCGCCGCCGGAATCACCCTCTCGGCGCTATCGGCACTCGGACTCGCGGCGCTCGGATTCGCAAGCGCCCGCCGCCGTTCGCTCAGTTCACTCCGGCTCGAGCTCGCTCGATAACGGCGATCGTCGCGTCGGGATCTTCCACTTCGATGACGAGCTTGACGTAGTTCTCGTCGTGGAGGCGGATGGCGATTGCGTTCGCTGCGTGATGGACGTCCCAGAAGACGCGGCCTTCATGCGCGTAGAACGTTCCCGCCGTGATGACGCCCGGGATATTCGTCCCCGGCGCACGCAGCCCGTGATACCATGTCGCCGCTTCTTCGGCGTCGCGCTCGGCACCGGCGACGTGCGCAAGCGGAATCCGCAGCTCACTCTTCAGCGACCACATTTGGTCCATCCCGACCATGTGTACGACGAGCTCCGAGCCGGCGATTTCAATCTTGGTCATGCTCGAACGTACCGGCACGCGGGGCGGAAGTTACGAGGCGCGCTGCGCCGCGACGATCGCGCGAAAGCGTTCGATGAAGCGCGGCGGCGCGAACGATGCGGCGTGCGCGCGCAGGCGTTCGGGGTGAAACGCGGCGGCATCGAACGCGCGCAGGACGCCGGCGAGTGACTCCGGCGTCGGATCGCTGAAAAACGCGCCGGTTTCGCCGGCGACGATCGTCTCGAGCGCTCCGCCGCGCGCGTAGGCGATCGTCGGCCGGCCGGCCGCCGCGGCCTCGAGCGGCAGCAGACCGAAGTCTTCTTCACCGGGAAGGATCGCCGCACGCGCGTTGCCGACGATGCGGTTCACGCTTGCATCATCGAGATAGCCGTGAAAAGTGGTTTGAGTACCCGCCGCGACCGCCTTGAGCGCCGCCTCGGCGGGTCCGGTTCCGATGATGTGCAGCGGGACACCGGCGAGCGCACACGCGACGATGGCGCGGTCGACGGCCTTGTACGGCAAGAGCCGCGAGACGATCACGAAGTAGTCGCCCTTGCCGGGACCGATCGTGTAGCGATCGACGTCGACCGGACACGGCAGCACCAGCGCCTCGCGCCCGTAGTACGCGCGCACGCGGTCGGCGACGTTGCGCGAGTTCGCGACAAAGATCGTCGGTCGCGCGGCGGCGCGCTTGTCCCAGGCGACGAGGCGGTCGATGAGCGGCCGCGCGAGCGTTCCGATGCCGAACCCGCCGACGTAGCGATCGTAATCGAACGCGAAGCGGCTGACGGTGTTGATATAGCAGACGTGCACCGCACCCGGCCGCGTGATGACGCCCTTGGCCCAGGCGGTGGTCGAGCTGACCACCAAGTCGTAGGCCGCAAGATCGAACGATTCGAACGCCCGCGGATAGAGCGGGGCGAGCGCGCGAAAGTACCGCCGGCTCAGCGGGATGCGCTGCAAGAACGAGGTCCGGACGCGCCCCTTCGCAACGAGGTCGCCGCAGACGCCCGCATCGTAGAGCGAGGTGTAGACCGGGGCATCCGGCCAGGCGGCGGCGATGCGTGCGAAGACGCGTTCGGCGCCGCCGCGCTGGTTGAGATAATCGTGAACGAGGGCGACTCGTTCAGCCAGGAGATTTGTCCGCGGCGCGCGGGATGACCAGCGCTACCGTGTATCGTTTCAAGTAGGTCGTGGCAATGCGTTTGATGTCGGCCGACGTCACCGCGTCGATGGCCTCCGCGATGCGCGGAGCGGAATCCGGCGCCGCGCCGAACGCGACGAAGTTGCCGATCGCAAATGCCCGGTCGGCGAGCGTGACGTCTTCCGTTTGCCATTCGCCATGCGCGATCGTCTTGTAGCGTTTGAGCTGATCGGCCGTCATGCCGCTCGCTCCCAGACTCGAAACGATCGCCTGGACGGCGGTGAGGCCGCGGGCCGGATCGAGTTGAGAGCCGTTGACGTAGACCGCGAACTCCGCCGGGCTTGCGTCGTAGGCGTACACGACGCCGACCGCGCGCGAGATGATCGGCAGCGTCGTCGCGCTCGGGCGATCGAAGGCATCGCCGAGCACGCCGCGCACGACCAGCATCGCCGCGAAGTCCTTATCGGAGACGGACGGTGCCGCGAAACCCATCACGAGATACGGCACGCCGATGTCGCGATGGGTCACGATCTCTTTGGGTTCGCTGCCGAACGGCCGCGCAGCCGTCACGACCGGCGTATCGCTCGCGCTCGGGAAGGCGCTCGCGAGCTGTTTTGCCGCATCGTCGACCGCGGGGGTCACGTTGCCCGCGCCGGACACGATCGCGTTGCCGCGCACGTAGTGTGCGGCCATGTAGGCGCGCACGTCGGCGCCGGTCAGGTTCGCAAGCGTGCCGGTCGTTCCGTAGACCGGCAGCGCAGCGCCGTTGTCGTAGAACGACTGGCGAATCATCTCGAGACCGACCGAGACCGGATTCGATTCGTCGTCGGCACTGTGCGCGGCGACGATCGCACGCGCCGCGTTCACGACCGCGAGCGACGTATCCGGCTGCGCCATCGCCCGCGCGACCAGCGGCGCGAGCGCGATCAACGTCGCCGGCTCGGCCTGCAGATAGAACCGCACGTACTGCGGTCCAACGCTCGAGGAGAACGTCCCGCCGCGCGCGGCGACCAGATCCGCGAGCGGGACGCCGTCGATCGGCGTCCGCGCGATCGTCTCGGCGGCGAGCGCCGCAAGACCGCTCTGCGCCGCGCTCTGGCGATCGAGACCGGCCCGCAGCAGCACTTGAATGCCGGCCAGCGCGCTCGTCGTGTCGTTTTGCACGTACAACGGCGCGCTGCCGAGATCGACTTTGGTGACCGGCAACGTCGCGGGCGCCGTGGCCGACGCGCTGCCGGCGAGCAGCGCGCACAGGGCGGCGCTAAGAACGATACGTGAGGCGATCATTTTGCGGCTCCTCGAGCGCTGGCGGCCGGTGCGGGTTTCGCCGTCGCGAGCGTCACCGTCGCGCCGGGCCGGTCCAGATACGCGGACACCGTCTGGGCGACGAATGCGGGCGTCAGTTGCATCGCCGCGGCGAAGTACCGGCCGCGCTGGCCGCCGGCGCCGGGCGCGTAGGCGGCGTTGCCCTCGACCATGTACCAGCCGAAGTTGTCGGCGAGTTCGCCCGGCGTTTGGATGTCGTCGAGCATATGGTAGACGAACGACTGGCGGGCCGCCGCGAAGGTCCGCTCGTCGAGCGGCTTCTTCACGCGTGCAAGCGCCGTCTCCACGACCGACTTCGCGGCCGGCAGATCGCCGCCCGCGATCGTGATCAAGAAGACGCCCGGATCGTGATAGGTGACGAACTTGCCGTCGATCGTGGTCTTGGTCTTCGCCATCGCGTTGGAGACGACGCCCGTCTCGGGACGGAACAGGTAGTCGGCGATGAAGTCGAACGCGGTCGCCTCTTTCTCGCTCGCGATCGTGGGGCCGATCCAGCCGAGGCCGATGCCGGGCTCCGCGCCGTTCACGGTCATCGGCGCCGGTTGCGGTACCGGATGTTCGGTCAGGGCGGGTTCATTGCCCGGAGCAGCGTCAACCGGTCCGGTAACGGCGGCATCGACCACGCTCGGATCGACGGCGCCGGTGACCACGAGGACGGCGTTCGACGGTCGAAACGCGCGAGCGGCGAATTGTTTGATCTTGGCGATGTCGATCGTCTGGAGCTGCTGCGGCGTCGGGATCGTCGGATAGCGCGCCGGACCGTCGGTGAAGAGATCGCTCACGAGCAGATCGTCGATCACCTGATCGGGCGAGAATTGACGAAAGAAGCCTTCTTCCGCGAGGTCGCGCTGCGCGACCGTGACGCCGGCATCGTCGATGACCGGCGTAAAATACGAGGCGGTCAGCGCGCGGATGACGTCCACGGCCTTATCCGCGGGGACCAGCGTCGAGATCGCGACGGCATCCGGGTAGGCGGTAACCGAGATGCGGCCGCCGAGCTGACCGATATAGCGGCCGACGGGCGTTCCGGTGATCGGCTGCGAGGCGGCGATCACGGTTGCGGCGACCCGGCCCAGTCCCGGCTGCGGATCGCCGAAGCCGGTCGACGGCGCGCGGTACCACAGCGAGATTCCGGCCACCGGAGCGCCGGGAGCCGGTTGGACGATATAGCTGCCACCGCCGGCGAGCGTCCCGCGGACGACGCCGTCGGGGCCGGCCACCGGAACCGGCGCGGGCGCGGCACCAACCAAAGAGACGCCAAGGGCCGCGACGAGCGCGGCCCCGAGTCGACTCACCCGCATCATGCGGGCTCCGGCGAGATGTTCGGTGGCATCCTGCGCGGCTCTCGGACCTCGTGTTCGACCGGCGCCGAGGCCGCCATCGGCGGACGCTGCTCCTCGACCGGAGGCTCGGCCGGCGGCCGGACTTCGGGCCACGTCTTGCCGTTCATGATCGCGGCAACTTCCTCGGTATCGCAGGTCTCGTGTTCAAGCAGTGAATTGACCATCCGTTCGACCTTATCCCAATTTGCTTCGAGAATCTTGCGAGCGTTGCCGTAACACTCGTCGATGATCTTGCGGACCTCGGTGTCGATCTTGGAGGCAACCTCTTCAGAGTAATTGCGTTCATCCCCAAAATCGCGCCCCAGGAAAACCTGGTGCGAGCCGCGCCCGTATTGGATCGGTCCGAGCGAGTCGCTCATCCCG